>ERZ761599.50-NODE-50-length-41805-cov-26.516192_pt1 | contig 41805 bp, 71 predicted proteins | sample MGYA00511878_ERZ761599 | MGnify/ENA primary metagenome ERZ761599 (study PRJEB28899, sample SAMN03785569) | bioreactor sludge metagenome | biome: EBPR Sludge; feature: EBPR Bioreactor; material: 0.22µm filtered reactor supernatant | place: Saint Lucia: Queensland...
TGCCACCGTCTCTACGGTGGTGAGGCCGGGGGTTGGCCTCCGCACGACTGGATTAAGAAACACCAATTAGAGCCTTCACTTCGTCGGTCGCATCGAGCACGAATTTTTCAATCTGCTTGATGTTTCCGAAGTAAGCCGGGTCGACCGGAACGACCCAAGTTTTCTTGCTTTCAATCCATTTTGCGCCAGGAAGTACCTTGACCCGCTTAACTAGCTCAGCGTTGTATTCGCTTTTGAAAGTGAAATACTGTTTTCCGTTGGCGGTTGTTACTAGGCTAATCATCGTTCTTTCCTTCCTGTTTCATCTGGGCTACTTCGTTTCGCCCTTCATGCCTTAATTATAGCACCCTATTAATAAGCTGTCAATAGGCAATTTAGCGAATTTCATAGCAATTTTGTTCTAAACTGGCGTCTCGCCTTACGGCGTGCGTAAGGCGAGTAGAAGCCGGCGAGGGTGCCGGCTGTGTGGGGCTATGTTGTCAGGGGAAATCGCCTCTCGTCGTGACTCGCACTTTTTGCAAATCCTCTAGAGCGACCGGCTGTATGAAATATTTAGCGCCCCAGCCCTCGCTGGCTGGCCAGCGCTGCATGGCGATCTGATTCGCCATATAGTATATTTCGTCTGTGTCGCCGGCTGCAATGAGAAAAATGTTACCGAACGTTTCAACGCTTACGCCGCCTGGTATAAGTGTTGCGCGTGTCGCGTCGATGAAAACAACGTAGATACGGTCAGTCATGTTGCGCTTCTTCCTCAATCACCGACAGCATTGGATCGCTAATTGTTTTTTGTAGTTCGACGCTAGCCTGCAAGTTGGGGGTGTTGAGTAGCACGGAATGAATGCGGACCAAAACATCGCTCAATGCCGGCATGACTTCGTCAAAAACAAACGTGTAGCGCCGGTTGTCTTCGCGCAGCAACTGCGCAAGGGCAACCAGGTTGCCGACGTCCGTTGCATTGTCAACTTCGATCTGTAGCGTTATTTTCATCTAAACTCCTTCGGGAAACCCCTGGTTTTAACTATGGGGATGTAAGAAGGCTGTTTGTACTCAAACAGGATGTACGCTCAATTGGCGTAACTATACCCGTCAAGCGCGTGCAGCCGTTGACAATATTTCCAACTAATGCCATCTGTCTTGCCAACTCGAAAACTTCCAGTGGCCCGAACGGCGACGGCTCCAATATGCGTTCCCACATATTTTCCACTTGGTAAAACTGCCTTGACAATATCACCCGTTTGGAAACCTCCCTTGACAACGCGGCTTTGCTTGCTTGCCGTGCGCGGAAACCCAAACTTGTTCGGTCTACACATTTGGCGAGACTGCCGACCAACCGCTTTGATCCGCAAGGGCTTTTGTTCTGGGCAAAGCTTGACGGCTTGCCCAGACTCGCCCACACACGCGGCGTCTATCCAGTGCGCTTTTGGGTAGTTCTGGGCGGGTGCCCGCTGGGCGCGGTTGAATTTTGTTCGCCCACCTGTACCTACTTCGACGGGCAAGCCGCTTGCATCAAACATTCGCCAGATTGCCCAGCGAACGCTATTGACAGCGCCGGCATCCTTCAACGGCTTTTTGGCGTGTGCCTGAATGTTGGGAAATCCAAACTCGGTTGCCGTTTGATTGCCCTTGCTGACATTGCAGGAGCGGCAAGCCAAGCATAGGTTAGATACTCGATTAGATCCGCCGCGGCTCTTTGGGGTGATGTGTTCGATCTCAAGTGGAATATCGCTCTTGCCGCAATAACAGCACTTGCGGTTGAATTTCTCCAACAGATATTCCCGTACTTCATACCCTGCCAATTCCCCTTGTTGATATTCAACACCGCTTATTTCCGCATCCTGCATAAGCTGCATATCGAATCTGACAAGCTCCATGCTGATTGATCGAACATTGCAAAGCTTGAGAAAGCGCACAAGCCAAGTTTGCAAGTTGTCTACCCTACTTTTCAGCGAAGGAGCAAGCCAGCCCTTTTTCTTAGTCCGATTGAGAAAACGCGGTTGACGGTAGCGCGTCTTGCGTTGTCGCCTGCCGCGCCGTATTGCCCTACGACTTTCCAGAGCGTCTTTGATGGCTTGCCCGCGGTGCTCTACTTCAGCCGCAAAGACAACCTTATTTGACTGGATCAAGGCAATGCCGGTTGTCTTACTGCCAGGGTCAACCTTGACCGTGATTGGCTCTACAATGGGCTTATCGACGGCGCGCTTTAGAATGATCGTGAACGGAAAGCGCCGATAAACAGCGGCTTTTCTATCCCGCAATAACTTGCGCGCTACTGATGGATGACAAGGGCTTATCGGTTGTTTGTTGGCATCCAAAACGAAAACAAAATTTTGCATTCCTGCACTACCTTTCGGTGTAAAGTTCCCCTCGGAAATGTTAAACCGGCTTTTTGCATCCAACACACTGTAGTCTACCCCTAGACCTCGCTTAATGTTGGATAACAGAGCCAGTGGCTAGGGCGTCACCGCTGGGTGTTATGACCGTTCTAACGTAGACTCTATCTCAAGTCTGATCCTGGTCAGGTTTGGCTTAAACTTTGCAGTTCAAGCCCCTAGCTTTAGCTATGGGGTTCCTGACGTTATGCTCCTTCTATGCACTTACTTTTGTTGCACCGTTACTGCGTCGAATCCAACTGCGCACGGTCGATTCTTTCTGTTGCAGAATGCGCGCAATCTCAGCCGCCGGCATCTCGTTGCTGTGCATTTGTAGCGCCTGCGTGCGTGCATCAATCGTCTGTGCATCATCCGTTGCAGGCACTTCAATGCACTTCTGCACTGGATGCAACGACGCATCGGTTGGCGTTGTGCTTGGTTGATCGCAAAACTTGGCGCGCTGCGTAATTGGTTGCACACTGCGCTGCGCACGCTCACGCCGCCTCACTTCGACTACGGCGACCTGAATGAGCGGCAGAAATGTTGTGCAGGCTAGCACGATTGCCCAACTACCAATGAACCAGGGGCCGAACACATCGGACAATGCAACCGTGGTATGGTCGTTTGCACTGCTCATTAGATAGAGGACGGGCGCAATCGTGTAGACACCAAAAAATAACGATAGACTATTCAATGCTAGCAGCAACCAATCATGCTGCGCAAAGTATTCCTCCCATGCGTGTGCGGCTGCATAGCTGATCAGGATAGCCAGCGCGCAACCAGCCCAAATAGGCTCATGTGCAGCCTTGAATGCAAATACCCAGCGCGGCACCTCGGTGCATACGGCAAGTACAAGCCCAAATGTCACGTTGCGTTGCGCCCACGGCTGCACGGTTGTCCATACACTGTGCAATGCTTTCATGATACGTTCTGAATTGCTGCTCTGCACTGTCGTTTGTTCCATCGTTCAACCCTCCCTATCGTGGTGATAGTCGCACAGTGTGCGCAAATCTGACAGTTCCGCCAACATGCCGCTGACACCCGGCGCACCTTTGTGCAAGTACGACGTGTGATGCACTTGCAATGTCGTGCGCTTATCGCAGCGACGCAGGTTGACACGGTGCGTGCAACGGTGGCCGTCAATGGCCAGGCGCAAAGTGCGCAGGATGTACCAGCGCGGCGACTGTAGGTAATCCTGATACTCCGCACGGTAATGCACGCGCACGCCGGTGAGACTGCGCACGGTGCCAACAAGCCGCACGTACAGCCATCGTTTGATGAGTTCGGCGATCATACCAACATCCCCATCAGACTGACAACCAAATTTGCCACAAGTAGCGCCGTCATCAGGTTGATGCCGGTCGGTGGCAAGCCGGCAATTGCCCAAACGCCCCGACGTTGTCCAGGCGTGATATTGGCGTACACGGCAAAGAATACCGTCACCGGCACAAGCCCCGCCAACGCAATGCCGCCCAGGTAGGCCGACACCCCTGCGTGATGGGTTGACGCTCGTGTAACAAAATTCCACATACTTGCAATCGCCAGACTCACGATCAGGCCCGTCATAATATATAGCAACGGGTGTTTACGGTGTTTCTCTTTGCTGCCACCCAGCCAACCCGTAACCTTGGTGGGAATCAACACCCACAACTCAGCCCACATTGCCCCCCATGCGCCTTGCACTGTCGTCTTTTCGTTCATCCCCTCACCCCTTCTTCTCCATCAATTCAATCGCCATAATTGCCACCGATAGCAACAGCACAACCAGCGACGGCCCGCTCAGCGCTGCCCACACCCACCAGGCGAAAAACAGCGCTGCAATAAGCTTGTTCACTGACGCACCGTCAACTGTCGCACCGGCGTGCGTTGTCCATCGGCGTCAACCAGATAATAGGCACCATTGCTGCGCACGGCCTGCATTCCCCGCTCACGCGCTGCCAATCTCAACTGGCGATTAAAGCCAGGCTGACCAGGCAGCAAGCGCAGTTGCTCGGCTTGCATCGGCTGTCCTGCGGCAACATGGCTAATCGTGATCATGTGCCACCGCACGACCAACAATAGCGCAACCACAGCGAGGACAGCAAGCACCACAATCGGCCAGTAGACCGGCTTCGCACTTTCGGCCAACTGCTGAAACATACGCGCCTGTTCCTGCGCTTGAATGATAGCGGCTTGCGCCTGTGCCTGCTGTGCGTTCGCCTGCGCTACCTGCGCATCGTAGCGCGTCGTGCAACCGGCCAGAATCAGCGCCAAAAAGACAAAGTAACGCATCAACCCACCTCCACACTATACTGTTTCACGGTACGACGCACATCGGCACGTACCGACGACCGGCGGCGACTATCGGCAAACATCCGGTTCCACGCTGCGAACACGCCGGCAAACGTTACCGGCTCCGTGCAGGTCTCCCAGACGTAATAGGCGTATCCAGCTAGTGTGATAAAATTCCACACTAGCATGAGTTGCAGCACCCACATTGGCACGGCAAACGAAAAATAGCCCAGCGCTTGACGTTGCATATTGAGCGTGACAACGCTGACCAGCACCAACACCACGAACATTCCGCCAAGGTGGTGCCGGCTTGCCATCCAAGCGATAGCCCAGGCCACGCCGGCGCACCCGATTGCAGTAGATAAAAGCATGTCACCTCCACACCAGGTAGATGATTAGGGCAATAATCACGCTAATAACTGCACTCGTCACCTGCTGACCAAAACTAACCTTATTAAACTTCATTAGTATCGCCGTGATTGAATGCACAATAGCCATTGCCAATAATGTCATAATCATAAGTTTACTTACATCCATAATTGCAATATCCTTTTCTAGTTAATGACTCCCCCACCCCACCCTAATCGCTTCGCTTCGCTATTCAGCGGTACTCGTGGTAGCGACAAAAATTGAGCGAATAAAAGAGGCAGGGGAGGTACTTAGGTTACGCGCGCACGTACTTGTTTTGCACGTCTTCCCGCTCTTGCTTAATGCGCAACTCAACCCGGCGCATCACGGAATCATAATCATTTCCCACAATCATTTTCTTTTTGCCAGACACGCCACCGCGCCCGATAACGCCAGCCCGTTCCATCAGTGCCATTGCGCTCCCCCACTCCCCGTCTGTCATACTATTGCGCAACTCGTCGCGACTGTATGGCAGATTGGCCGCCCAACGCTCAACAATCATTCGGCAAGTGTCATGCGCTATCGTCAACTCATCAGGCGTTGCCACGGCTTTGACGCTGGTCCCGCTTGTGCTCAGCACCGCAATCTGTTGGCGCAATTCTTTGATCGTAGCATGAGCGCGCATGAGTTTCTCTCGCAGGTTGTCACGTTCCATCGTCAGGTCAACGAGCATATTTTCCATGCGTAGCTTGTCGCGCAGGTCGCGCCATTCGTCCAAGCTGAAACGAGCAACGGACAAGCCGCCGAAGGTTACGCCCGCTGCGATGGCGCTGGCCAGCAAATGATACTCGGTGAATGTGGCAGCGGTCATGGCCACCCAGGCGCCGGAACCACACAGCACGATAACACCCGCGCCGGCGCCAGCCCAGAGATTTTCCCGGACGGTGGCGGTGACCAGTTCGTTATCTCGCTGCGCGCGCAATCTAACGCGCTCGCCGGTAACTGTGGTTGATTCCTGCTGTTTCACCAATGTTAGTCCCCCACCGCAAAGACTGCCAGCAACGCCAGCATTGAAAATATCAACATGGCCGCACCAGCTCGACGGCTATCACAATCTCCCCTCCATCATCAAGCTGCCGCCGACCGTGCCCATTGCCATCAGCGTGCCCAGCAGCGCCACAACAACAAGCACCAGCTACATACCACAACCATTATCAACCGATAGGCTATTGACAATCTTTTCAAGTACCGCCCAGGCCAGTGCGAAGAGCATAGCCGGTACACCGATGGCGACCTGTCCACACAGCGTGCAGGCTAGTCCGAAAATGAATGTGATTTCTACCATAAATATAAAATCCTTCGCTATACAGCCAAGGGTGGACAAACCACGCATGATGAATTATCATGCTGCATTGGTTGGCCGCTACTCGGCTAACTGTTCTGGCCTCGGTCAGTGTTACGGCACTGGCCGAGGCGTTACCTTTGGCGCTACCATTCTTGAGCTACGCCAACCTTCTCGCACAACAGCTTGAGCATCAACGTGTGCGATGCCTGCACTGTCTCCATATTGTCAATTCTAGCGTTCAGCCGCTTAAACTTGCCACCCTCCGACCGACCTCGATCCCAGTCGGCAATAATGGCCTGCACTAGGCCAGAGAAGTTGTCAGCGTATTCCGGCCAAACAGTGGCTGCCTTGCCAACTATCCCCAATGTATGCTCGTTAAAACTTACTGATTTCTTCTCTGACATTATATGCGCCTCTGTGCTACTTTTTGTTACTTTATGCTACTATACACCCCTTTGCGCCGCAAGTCAATAGCCTATCGGCTAACGTTTCCGCTACAATTCTTAAATTTTTCGACTTTTGCAAAACTCGTGCAAACTGCCTATTGACAACTAAATTTAGTTGGTGTATTATATGTTTATCGGTAAGTAAATTTAGTTGAAAGGATTAGGGATATGACTAGCCAAATTACTCGTGACAACTGGAACGCAATTGTACTAACCTCGATTGACTCTGCGGACCGCGAGCGTATCGCCAAATTAGTCGAAGATGTAAGTAACGCCGATAAAATCGATGAGCATGGCGGATGGGATTTCGGTATTCAGAAGGTTACAAAGAAGCGTAGCCGTGCGCTGAACTGGGATCTGTACGGGTTTGGAACTGACCTGCATAGCGGCACGTTTCTGGCCGTAATTCAGGTCCGGGAATGGACAGAGGGACGGCGCTTTAATACAGTACGAAAATCTTATTTCCTCATCGGCCAAAACGAAGATGCAAGCGTATTCGCTCACCCCGTCGAAAGCCGCGTTATTCATGCCGCAATCAAAGCTGGACGTGATGTAGTATTGGCCTGTCAAAACTGGATCTTCGGTGGCGATTATGCCGCCATGATTCGCCAGGGCGATCTGGCCTTGATTCCATTGAACAAACGCCCCAGCGCTGATGTGCTGGGCAAGCGCAAAATCACCTTGGCCGACAGCCACGAATTGAAGGCTACTCAGATCAGAGTCAATGGCAACTTCTACGCCAAGAATCCAACCATGCGCCACCTGCCGGGGACGCACCCAGAAGTAAGCGGCAAAGGATGGTATCGGCTGATCGTCGGTAAGCGCGCTGAGTTCTGGAACTTTGCAGTACCAACGGTAGACTAACTGTGTTTAACATTCTCAGGAGATTGACATGACCGACCAAGAAAAAAAGGAACACGCACGAAACGTTGTAGAGAACTTTGCACGCTCGTACTGGAATGATCGACTTCGTTGGCAGGTGGGGCAATTCGTGCCGGGTGGCGATATGAATATGCCCATGCTCTGGGAAAACATTATTGAAAAAACAATGGAGCCACAAGAATGGCTTGTTATGGCCGAGTATGGGCTTGGGCTTCACCCTGACGCAGATGACGGCTATATCTATGAAATTTGTCAGGGGTTGGCGGAATGGCTTTTTTCCTTGCCAGATATGCACACGTACGAAATCCCTGACATGTGGAAAGATTCGCCACTTGGCGCGCTATGGTGGGCAGCCATGATCAGAATCCAGGGAGATGAGTTGATCACCATCAATGACGCGGCAAAAATCGCCGGTGTCACTGTCCAGGCCATGAGCCAACGCGTAACACGCGGCACGCTGAAATCTTTCACGGACCCAAGCGCCAACAACCCCCAACGTGAGCGAAAATTAGTGCTTCGTTCAGATGTGGAACCGAAGAAATAAAGCATAAACAAAATAAGCGCCGGTCACCTTCTCAGTGCCGGCGCTTATTTTATTCCCCATCTTTCTCCCGGTTGGCGACACCCGTTTGCAGCGCCGCCAACCCACGTTTTTGGCACGAACAACAGAATTACCCTACTTGCTCTGCCAGTGTAGCAATTTCCCTAGTCCCACTAGGGATTTTACCCCCAAAGTGGGCACGCTGGCGCAATGCGGCGCGCTGCTCTTCGCTCACCACGCGTTTGCCTTTGCGCACAAGCACTTGGTCAGCGCGTAGCTTGTACTTGAAGCCGGCGCCAACAACTGCGTAGGGTGCCACGCCAATCTTCTCGAATCTGCGAATCCAGTAGGGATCGTCGCTAAAAACATCAAAGGCTGCGTGGTCATCGCCGGTCATGCAAAAGTTTGTCTCTCGTTCTTCGGGCGTTAATTCGATTGCCATTTCCATCTCCTATGCGTTTTCACGCCAGTTTCAACTGTTTATCAATGTCGGCGTCTTCCTCGTCGGTCACGGTTGGCACGGTAAGCGCGCTGCGTACCATGCGCTTAATGGATTCCCGTTGGCGTTTCTCGTAACATGCGTTTAGCAGCCTGCTGGCAAAGTCGCTTGCCGTGGTGCTGTCTTGTGCGGCCAGTGCGGTGGCCACCTCGGTGCGCTCCTCCAGTGTCAGGATGAGAAGCGACGCTACGATCTCGGCGATGTGTGTTGGCATGGTTTCTCCTTATGGTTGCGGAATTGTGCTCCCCGGTAACGTTGCGGTTGCGGTTGCGGTGGGCGCTTGTGCGGTTAACGTGGCGAACAGTGCGTCCAACGTCGCTCCAAAATTCGGCGTGGCCGTGGCGGTGCTTGTTTCGGTGGCTGTCGCGGTGTGCGTCGGCGTCTGTGTCTCGGTTGGCGTGCTTGTCGCCGTGGGCACTAATGCCGTCACGGTTTGCTCCAAACTAATGACGGTGGCATTCGGCGTGCCGGTGGCGACTGTGGACAGTGCGTCAATCGTCGCCTGCATGTTGGCTAATTGCGTCGCCAAGGCGTTAGGCGTGCCTGTATGCGTCGGTAGCGCCGTTTCGGTACTTGTAGCCGTTTTTGTCGGTTCTGGCGTCTCTGTGGCCGTCTCCGTGGCTGTGGGCGTGAATCCAGCAGCCGTGAGTGTCGCCACTAATTCGGCAATCTGTGTCGCCACCTCGTTTACTGTTGCGCTTGCCGTGGGCGTCGGCGTGTCGCCGGCCAGGCTGACGATAGGCAGGTAAGTTGTGCTTTGCGCACGGACGTTGGCGACGATGGCAATGAGTGCGATGGTTGAAAGTAAAGCGAAAAGCGTAAGACGTAAACGATTCATATTCGTGTGTCTCCTCCGGTGTAGTGCTCGCCGTACTCATCAACATCAGGCGAGTGATTCCCGGTTGGACAGATCCACGAACCGCCCGCGCCGTGACAAATATCACAATCATCGCAATCATCGCAATGATTAAAACAATCTTCCCATACCAGGATTGCGCCACACATTTTGCATGTTGGTAGCGCAGCCGATTGCGCCGGATCCAACGCCTCTGCCAACGTAACACAAAACGCGTCTGCGCGACGTGGGTCCGCACGCACAAAAGCCGCGACCAGGTCGCATTCCTGTACGCCGTCCAGCGCCAGGAGTGCAGCCAGGATCGTGTCAACCGTATTGACCGGCGTTAGGGATTCGCGCCAGTCAATAGTGGCGGGCTTCACCTTGCCAATACGCCAGGAAATCCCACCGTCTGCCGTCCACATCTCCGCAATGTCAATTCGGTGCGGCGCGTCCTCATAGGCATATACCGTGCCGGTTCCATCCGCCGCCGCCCACTTTGCGCCGGGCGGCACATTGAATTTACTCAGGCCGAGCATCGCCGCCGCTCCTTCCGCTAACATGCAGCGCTGCCATAACGATGGCCACGCAGAGCACGAGCACGGCCCCGATGATAACGCCTGCGAAATAACTAAGCATGTACCACCTCATCTCTCAACTTCACCCACCTGTCACACACAAAACGCTGCCCGCTCTGCACCGGCCCGTGCCAGCCGCCAAGCCGCTCGCAGTGGCCGAATCCGTCAGCCACCAGCCAATGCCGGCAGTTCAGGCAGTAGCGGCCAGCACTTGGCGCACGCAGTCCGACGTCCGGCATGAGTCCGCTACGCAGAGTCTCGAAATAGATTACCTGGCTCACGCTGGCACCGCCTTCATTGTGGCCGACCGCCCTTGCGCTTGCTGCCAGCGCCATTCACGCAATGCAGCCTCAGCACTGTAGCAACGCACGATGACGTTGACACCGGACGACGGGTAACGTACCTCGTATGTGTGATTGATTTGCTGCAATGTTGGCTGCAATGCGTTCGTTGATTTACGCATGATTAGCCTCCGAATAATGGTAGATCCTCATGGTTATCACGTAATGCGGCCGAGGTGTGCGGTGATAACCAAAGCACTTCCGTTCTATCCCTGGCGCCCTCTGCGTGTGCTTCTCGTTCGACACGACGCCAATCCGTAAATAGTTCGTGGTCGTATAGGTCGCAGGGATAACCGCTTACTATGGCCATGCCGTTGATGCCATGCAATGCGGCCGCCATATCACGGTGATCGTTGTCGGTCATTTCATATCGGTACCCTGCGGCCGCCTGTTTGCCTCTGGTCGACAACGGATAGGGCGGGTCAACATAGAATAGCGTTTCGTGCCCGTCAAACGTTTGCACCATGTCAAGCGCCGGGCGCATTTCTACCACCACGCCACGCATACGTTGAACGATCAGACTCAACGCGTCGGGATAGTTGGCCCAATCAGTCGCCGGCGTGGCGCCTGTACGAGTGACGTTGTTGCGAAAGCCGGTATTGTTGCCGGATGTGCCGGCCGCCCCAAATCCAGCAAACGAACGCAACAACGTGCGCCGCGCCTGCTCAATCGGGTCACCGTGCAATAGATAGCTCTCTTCAAACTCGGATCGGGCGAAAGGGGTCAACTCTACCAGGCGCACCAGCTCACGAGCCTGCGCAGGATTACGCAATACCCGGAACAGATTCACTACCTCACCGTCCAAATCGTTGTAGACCTCGGCATAGCAGCGCTGCTTGCGCAATAACACAGACGCCGCGCCACCGTATGGCTCAACGTAAATTCTGTGTGGTGGAAAGAACCCGATAATCCACGGAGCAAGGCGCCACTTTCCGCCATGATACCTGAGTGCCGGCCGTGTTGGCGCATCCATTGCTACATTCATGCCGTCACCTATCCCCGCACTTTTTCACGAATTTCCACAAAAGGATGCATTACCCCTTGAAATGCAATAGCATTTTGTGGTAAGCTTCTACGCAGTAGTCCCATTCGCAGAATAACATCGCGCAGGTCGCCACGACACAGCACTTTCACCGGCTGTCCGTGGCGATCCATGAACTCATCGACCACAGGGATACCATGAAACAATTCGTTAGGCTGCATGTTCCGGTTCTCCTTTTAGCAGTTCGTCAACTGTCACGCCCAGGAGCGTGGCAATCTGCACTGCCCTATCTATCGACAAATTGCGCCCAGACTCAATTCCATACAGCGCCGGCCCGGAGATCCCCAAGCAAGCGCCGATTTCCGCCTGCGTCATACCTTGCGCCTTGCGCCAGTCGCGCAAGCGCTGGCCCACCCGCTCTTTTATATCCATAAATTCTCCTCAAACGATAAATCATAATCTTTAGTTAATAGTAACATTAGTTTGGGGATATGTCAATAGTCAAAATGTCACATGGGGATATTCCGTAACGAAAGGTTAATTCACGCATGAACGGAGATAGAATGATCAGCGACTTATTAATTATCACTGAGTCGAAAAAGGGTTTTATGGCAGCGAGAGCCAACGCCTGGCTGCACGCACATTTCCGCGTTTATGTGGATGGCAAAACGGTGGTAGCGATTGATAATTTTTAGTCTACAAAACACAGTATGACGAGCCGTTATTGTGTAACCTAAACATATCAACGGAGTGTCAGCGGAGTGTCAACGCTGGTACAAACGTCATGGTACAAACCAGCGCCTACTAGCGTCGTCTCTTCGCAATGGCGCGGCTTTTGGCGTCAGCTTTCAGCGCACCATTTACGCCGCGTTTCCACAGCGCAATGCCAGCGTCGTAGTCGTCCGGACAAGGCAGCCACTCAACCGTGGCGCCTTGCTCGGCTAAGCGCTGTTTGATACTGGACATGTCTTTTTTGCGCATCCATGACAGGATCGGCGCCGATGACTCGATATGCCAGATGTCGCCACGCTTGACGAACACAGCGCCAGCGGTGTAGCCGCGGCCGGTGACGCGGAGAAGAATGCGCTTGGCTGCAACGTCTGCCATTATTCGAACTCCGTTCGTTCAATTACCAATTCACGAAACTGCGTCAGCTCTTTGCGGAAGAAGAGGCTTACCGTACCGGTGGCGCCGTGTCGATGCTTGGCAACAATCACATCAGCAATGTTGGCGCGGTCGGTATCCTCGATATAGTAATCCTCGCGATAGATGAACATTACCACGTCGCTATTTTGTTCAATGGCGCCGGACTCGCGCAGATCCGACAACATAGGACGCTTATCACTGCGAGACTCAACCGCCCGGCTCAGTTGGCTCAGTGCCAATACCGGTACGTTTAACTCTCTCGCCAACGCCTTCAACGACGCACTGATGGCGCTTACCTCCTGCTCCCGGTTTTCATTTTTTTTGCCTGGTATGCCTGCCATCAATTGCATGTAATCGACGATGATCATGTCAATACCACCCTCGACGGCCATACGTCGGCACTCCGAACGAATGTGCGCAATGCTCACTGCGCCGGTGTCATCGATATACAATGGCAACTGTGACAACTCGTTGGCTGCTTCCATCAGCAGCGCCCAGTCGTTTTCGTGAATGTTTCCTGTTCGCAGTTGGTGGCTATCAATGCCGCTTGACTGTGATAGTAGGCGCTGTACAAATTGTTCGTCGGACATTTCTAGGCTGAAAATGGCAACGCGCTTGTTGTGGCGCTTGGCTGCACTATGCGCCATGGTGAAGGCGAGCGCGGATTTCCCGATCCCTGGACGCGCGGCCAACACAACCAAGTCGCTTTTCTGAAAGCCGCCCAGAATGCGATCAAGCATGGCAAAGCCTGTTGGCACACCCATGAGTTCGCCCGGATTGCTGGCCAGGTAGTTGATTTTGTCCACAACGCGCTTGGTAGCGTCTCGCACTTGGCGTAGCCCTTTGCGAATGGTTGTCTCGCCAGCCGCCAATGCCAGCGCTTGCACCTCGTCCATAATGCCGCCGATCTCCTGCTCATTGTCGTAGGCGAGTTGCGCAATTTTGCCCGCTACCGAAATCAAGTGGCGCCGCCGTGCCATCTCCTGCACAATTTTGGCGTAGTGCTCTGCATAGAAGCTTGTTGGCGATACCGACAGTAGGTTCGTCAGCGCCGCCGGCCCGCCCAAATCGGCAAGCTTGCCCTGGCGCTCAAGTTCCATCTGCAACGTCACGAAGTCTACAGGCTCGTGTCGTGCGTGCAAGTCCAGCATAGACTGAAACACCCAGCCGTAACGCTCCCGGAAAAAGTCGCTTGGCTTGAGGATCGCCGCCACCTTGCCAAGCACGTCGTTGTCGATCAGGATAGAACCAAGTACCGCTTGCTCTGCACTAACGTTGGCCGGTATTTGTGGCTCAGTGCTGAAGTTGGAATTGTTTGACATAATCGTTATATCCCTTTTCTAATTCTGCTTTGGGCACACCTATAAAGGTTGGGTTGTCAGCATTGTAGGTACGAAGTAGCCAACTTTTGTAATTTAACTTGGTAGGCTTTGCCGCGCTTGGCGGCTTGTCTTTTCGTGTGCAAGTGACTTTACCCGAAGCCATCAGGCTTGCATGTTCCTTCAACTGTTCCGACGTAGGCAGGCTGTCGCCGCGCCAATCGTTATCCCGCCATGACTTGAAGATCGCCGCTATGCCATCGGGCGTCCTGAACTGTTCTGATATACCCATAACGAGAAGCGCCAGTTCCTGCGCATAGTTCAGCGTTCGTTCGTCGCCCGCGTCTGCCAATGGCTTTTTGCCGAAACCATCAAGTAGCGCATCGACAAGCAATCGAAATTCGGGCGCATCGACACCAAGCTTTTTGGCTTCTATAACGTATTCGACAACCCGCGTTCGTTGCGAAGTCTTGGCACGTGGATCAGGTAGTCCGGGGAGATAGTCGCCATTCGTTGAAGAGGGAGAGGCAACAGCCCCATTTGACGCTGGTTCGCCCGCGCGCGTACTCTCTCTTTTAGTTATATTTAATTTAGTTAAGTTAAGTTCTATTGTATCTTCACCTAATGATTCACCTGAATATTCACCTGAATCATCGGTGTTTTCTTCGGTGTCTACAGGTGTATTATCGATTCGTGGCGGTGGTGGCGGTGTTCTGTTCCTTGGCAACGGGCGCCCGTCCTGATCGCAGGTATCGTCAATCGGATCGCCATTTACCTTTGTCCAGTTGCAGGTAACAATCACGCCTTTGGTTAATGTGCGTCGAATCTTGTCGCACCATCCGTCCGGTCGTGGATACGGTGAAGGCTGCGCGTATTGCAGGCTTTGGTATTTCCACCAGTTTTTGAGTTGGACGTATTGCCGCCGCTCGGACTCATACAGAATGATCGTGTCATTGTCTGCCATAAGGGTAAGCCATTGCTGTATCTGCGCTGGCGTAACGTCTTCATCGTAGGGAAAAATCTGATTACGTAGATAGACAGGATTCGCTTTCATGCGCCCCTGATCATCTGCGTGGTTGATAATGCCTAACTGCAACAGCCGCGCGCCCATCGGCATTTCGGCAAATCGTTCGTTGGACCAAATCGAATCATCGATCATTCTGCGCGCCATCGTTGTACCTCTTTTGGATCAATAACCATTACACACTCCGCTTTCGGCTAGGCGGCAATGTCGGCTTCTGTATTCAATCGAAAATAGTTTGCTTCTTGGTGTGCGAGTACTTCAGCTTGATATGCTGCGCCAGTGCCAACAAGCGCAGCGCTTCGTCCAAGTCGGCGCCCGAAAACTGTGTCTGCAAGGCAGCCGGTGTCAGTGACGTGATGTCACCTTTGGCGCCGGCCACCTTGCGCAGTTGCTGTCCTATGCGTGTGGACATGCGCAGCGCATAGTAAGCATGTATGCGTGCGTAGGTATGGCGACATGCGTCAGGCTGTGGACGGTTCATGGGCTTCTTTCATGAAGGCGTCTACGCATTCCATGAGCCAGTCCTTGTCAACCCGGTAGGCCAGGTAACGCCCCGCGGCAACGGGGTCGGTTGGCAACTGAAAGTGACGCTTCTGAAAACCAGCTTCCACCGCCGCCGCCGCTGGTTTTATTTCGCCAGATAAAACCTTTGCGTGCAGATCTGGATACTGCTTTGCTAGTCTGCGCATTGTCGCTGCCGTGGAAGTTCCGGTTGGCGATTTTCGCTTCTCCTCAAAACAAATGTTTATATTATTATCATTTGTTTTGAGGGCATTGTGATTGCCCGATGGGGCGCCCGGCTTGCCGCCAACCTCAGATGAAATCAGGCTTACCGCTTCCATGTCTTCGTAGTCTGTACAAATGCGAATCAGCAAATTAACATTGGCCTTTAATCCTTCAGGCGGATCCGCTTCGACAAATTCACGAAAGGACTTGAAGGTGATAACCTGTTTGGTCTGAGTAACAAAACGCTCTCGCCACATCTGTTCTGCGATGACCTTTTTTAGGAGGCTTGGGACGTTGGCGAGGGCATTACCGCTAGACAGTGATCTAGCCAGGGAATTGACGTAGGTATCCCTGAGGCGTAAATTCTCTCCATGTTCCATTGTCGCAAGCCTTTCTCCACGCTATAAGTATTTCAATTCGCTTCTTTAATTGCTCAAGCTCACATGCTTTTATGCTGATGACACCTTGAGACTGATTCAATAGCCGGTTGATGCTTTCGTAGGAGAGTACGCCATTGGTTGCCTCCACGATGGGTCTAAGAAGCTTTTTGGCCACTTCCCTGTATTCATCCTTCTGTTTCTCTAACGGCTTTGCCTGTCTCTTGGTAGTACCGTTGTTGCCGTTCGTCACCGTGTGGTGGCTCACCTTGTCTAACTTGCGCGTTAGTTTGGCCGTATAGATAACGAGTTTGTCCGTTGGCTGTTCGCCCATGTCGATCACGACTCCCCTGGCGGTCGATATTTCGGCGGCGGTAAGAACGTATTCATCAGCGATGACAGCATCTTTAAATCCATTGTTGGAAACGAACTGGATAGATGAGCGGACTGTGTCTTCTGCATCTTCTGGGTAGCGCTTTTTTAGTTCTTCCAGAAGTTCTTCTATTGCGTCAAGGTCGTCAATGACGTGGTGCCTTTCCTTCTTGACGGATTCGGCGTATGTTGTAAGCGGCTCTATTTTGGGTATATACAAGGTGGCGTCCTGTCCCTCGACCCCATCTTTGTCCATACGTAGGATTCGTCCTAGTCCCTGCCGGAAGAACATTTCAGTTTGAACATTGGTGGCCCACACGCCGACTCGCAACCGCTTTATATCAATGCCCTCACTAACCATTTTTACGGCAATGATCCAGGGGGATGTGCTGTTTCTGAATGCGTCAATCTTGGCGCTTGCTTCCGGATCCGGATCGCCATTCTCTAGTTTTGATGCCACAACGACCGGAGTAACGCCAAGCTCGTTTAGTATCCCCGCTATGGCCCAAGCATGAGGTATGCCCTGCGCAAAAACGAGACCACCAGCCCGGGGATCCTCTGTTCGCATCTCCATCAATTTTCGGTTGGCGTCAATAAGCACATTCTTCAGCCAGTCACCTTTTGCATTGACTGCCATGCGCAGTCTTTGCCCGGCCTGCTTACTTGATAATTCAGCGGAAAATGACACTTCAACTAGGCTTCCGTCCTCATCAAACCAGCGTGCATCACCATCGAATGTCTGTATGTAGACAGGCCGAACAACCCCGTCCCGTAACGCCTCGCCATAGCCATACGAAAAGTCAGCCTTGCAGATAAGCCCGTCACCGTCTGGTATGTATGTTATAAAAGGGATTCTATTACGGTCACTTCTGAATGGCGTACCGGTGATGAGAAGCCGACTAACGCAAGATTCAAGAGCGTCTTCCATCGCCACGCCCCAACGGTAGGACTCCGCTACATGGTGGATCTCGTCTACGATTGCCAGTGTTCTTTTGCCTTTGATGAGATTACCTACCGCTTTTCGTCTTCCGTGTCTGGCGGCAATGGTGCCATAGGTTGTCACCATGCCGTGGTAGTCGCTGGCAAACGAATCGTCACCGTCAAATACTGACGCAAGTTCTATACCAAAATGAGTAGACGCTTCATCACGCCACTGCCGGCGTAGTTCATCAGTCGGAACAATAACAATAATGCGATCTATCGCCCCAGAGTTAAATAGTGTATAGGCAACGTAGAGAGCAAAGAATGTCTTCCCTGCCCCCGGGGTAGCATTGATGAGCACGTTGACAGCATCCTCCGCCCTGCGTCTCATATATACGTCAAAAGCATCTGCCTGCCACTCTCTAAGCGGTAGATCCAATTCCTTAAGGGAACTGTATCTGTCCGATTTCAATCTGTTGCATTCACCGCAAAGAACTTGCCCATTTTCCAGCGACGTTTCACCGCCCCTACTAAATGGGACTACATGATCAGCATGAAAAACCCCATGCAATCCCATGTGGCAAATTTGGCACTTCCCATTCGCCTTGTAGTACAAATCCCACCGCTCGTCCTCGGTAAAAAATCTTCTGTCCATAGTCGTCATGCGGTTGCCTTGTCTTTCTCTGGTTGTGGAAACTGAACAGATGCGCGCCGAATGTGCGCATTATCAATAAGCCATCGAATCACATCAGCGCGCGTCGATAAGCCTAGTGCAATCTTTTGCTCGTCCAAGCGCGCTATAAGGGTTGGAGTCATCCGAACTGGGATTGCTGTTATAGAATCGATTTGACTGTTTGTTTCCATTTTCGCGGTACCAGTGCCACCGCGCCCCATGTTGCCGTTCACCAGATCGCAGCCGTTATCAATCATCCTCTTGATCCAAGACTTCTCTTCCTGGAAACAGTCTTCGCTATCTACTTCAGCAAGGATTTTCACTTCAGGTTTAAGAGAAAGAGACTTGAGTGATTCAATCCATTCTCCCTTTCGCCTGGAACCGCCGCTATCGTTCATGTGTTGAAAAAATCTGACATGTGGGTGGTCGGACTTGCCCACATAGCGAATGGCGCCATCGCGTGGATCGATAAGCGCGTAGATATAGGTAGTCGTCATGCTGGCACCTTCTCTTCCGGCTGAATAAAGCGCACGCTGGCAGGCTTTACATAAGCGGTTTTGATAAGGCGCTTAATCACTTGGCTTCGGTTGCTGAAACCCAAGAACGCCTGTAGTTCATCTAGCGCGTCCCATTCATCCTCGGTCAATCGCACCGACAGCGGCGCACGTTCCGTTACCTGCTTTTCGAGTGTCAAATCCATATTGCCTCCTAAAATGTCCTATAAGTTACGATAATACTAAGTATGACACACTTTTAGGCGAAAGTCAAGCATGAATTATCGTCAAAGGATAATTCGCACTTGACAGTTATGGAAATATGTAGTACACTGCAATACATAGTTACTAATTATCTTTTCAGGAACGGAGGCAATCATGAGCGAATATGTTAAATGGGGCGTGGGCTGCCCGGCTTGCGCTTTTACTGGTGATGAATACGCGGGCGGTTGGACTGGCAGGCCATGCCCGCACTGTCTCAGGGATGATCCGGTTGAGCCTGACAGCGACGATGACGACGAGCCAGCGCCACCTTGCACGAAGTGCGGGAAGATTATCGAAGGATGGGCGCATCGTGACGGCGAGGGTAATTGGTACTGTGACGAATGCTGCAACATAGCGAACTGGAACGAGCTAGTTGACGGAAAGATTCCATTCTAGGAAAAGTAACAATGAACAAACGTTACGACTTTTTCGACGACACCGGCGCTTGGCTGGACTCCTGCGAAGCGAGCCAACTCGCTTGGATGACAGCGCTACTGACAACGCTGTTCGGCGCGGTGACGGTGGTCGAGAGAGACGCGGTAGCGATGATGCCGGCGCTGGCTTTTGGTGAATGGCTGGCGACGGTTTAATTTTTGTTGAATTGAAAGGACACTTTGAAATGACGAACGCAATTGTGAAGGCAGAACCGATGAACCTGGACGACTTACAGCGCACAGCCAAACTGCTGGCGATGTCAGGTTATTTCGAGGCAAAAGGCAACAGTGACACGGCGATTGCGCAGATCGCCACCAAGATTTTGGCGGGCGCCGAGTTGGGCTATGGTCCGTTCGCCGCCGTCAACGGCTTGCATATCATTCAAGGCAAGCCGACGATCAGCGCCAACCTAATGGCGGCAGCGGTGAAGGGACACCCGAACTATGATTACCGGGTGCGACAGTTAGACGATACGGGCGTATCGATTGAGTTTTTCGAGAGTGGCAAAAGCCTGGGTATTTCTACATTCACGATTGAGGATGCGCGCAAGGCGAAGACGCAGAACACCGACAAATTCCCGCGCAACATGCTTTTTGCACGCGCCATGTCCAACGGTGTGCGTTGGTTTTGCCCCGATGTGTTTTCGGGTAACAGCGTCTACACGCCTGAGGAGTTTGACGTTGACGCCAATGCGGAACCTGTGCAAACGCTGCGTGTGGTTGATCCTGCTACTGGCGAAATCACCGAGCAGCGACCGGCGACCAACGGCGACAATCAGCAAGTGGTGGCAGAGTCAGTTCCGGCTATGGTTGCTGGTTGGATGGAAACAGCGGACCCGGCAAGCGCGGCGAAGGCGTGGGCAGTCGAAAGCGGTTCGTGCAATGTGCCGACTCATGCCAAAAATGCTTTGCAAAAAATTGTCACTGAAGAGTTTGCCGGTGTCTTCAAAAAGTCAAACATGGCGCAGGTGCTGACAGCTTTCTACAACGACCGGTTGGAAAAGATACATCAGGCGGTGGAACCCGTCACCGTCGAGTCAGCCGAACCCGTCGCAGCGTAGTGAGTCTATTGGCTACTGGCGTAGCGCAGCCGGCGCGCACATGTGGTCCAGCCGGGGACATGGCAAGTTGCCATTCTCATTGTATGCAAAGTTCCGCTTGCCAGTGGCCAAGTTAATGAGGTGAGATGATGCAAATTGATTTACCGTATCCGCCTTCCTCCAATCGCTGCAATTACGGGGAATCGCCAGCCGTGATACCAGATCAGCCTGGTGTGTACATAATTCTCAATAAAGTTAATCAGCACATCTACGTTGGATCCACGGTTAAACTGCGCCGTCGATGGTATCAACATTCTTGGTCACTCGATAACAACAGCCATCATAACCCCCACTTGCAGAATGCTTGGAATAAGTATGGCAATCATAACTTTTGTTTTATCGCCCTGGAGATAGTTGCCAGCAATGACATGATTTTGCCAACCGAGCAGAGGTGGATAGACGCCATTGATGCTGCCAATCGCACCGATTGCTACAACTTTTGCGCGAAGGCTGGCAGCCACTTGGGGCGCAAGCGTAGTGAAGAGACGCGCCGCCGACTGTCCATTGCTAACATTGGAAAAAAGGCTAGTCCAGAAGCTAGACAAAAGCAGAGATTGGCCAAGCTGGGCAAAAAACAGGATCCGGAAGTTGCCAAGAGGAACGGTGACGCTCGAAGGGGGAAGCCGGTCAATAGGCCGTCAGGAATAATCAATCACAATCTGCGAAAGTTTACGCCGGAACAGGTGCGAGAGATAAGGCGCAAAAAGGCGGAAGGGGTTTCGTACTCGACCCTTTGTGCTGAGTATGGTTCTTCCGTTGGCCCTATCCAACGCATTGTTAACAGAGAGGCTTATAAGGACATCGTATGATAACTATCGAATTACCATACCCGATTTCATCAAATAGATATTGGAGGATGTATCGTGGCCGAATGGTTGTCAGTGAAGAGGCGCAATCCTACAAGAAGTCAGTCGGACTTATCGCCAACGTCGCCGGTCTACATCCGGTAGATGGTGAGCTTTGCGTAACTCTCCACATTCGCCGCCCCGCCAAGCGCCGCGACCTCGACAACCATGTAAAAGTTTTGTTTGACTCACTGCAAGGCTACGCATACAACAATGACAGCCAGATCCGTGAGCTGCATATCACGATGGCCGACGACAAGCGCAACCCCGGTGTTACCGTGAATGTTAGTCAGTTTTGTTCACCGTGAAAAGGTCACTAATCGTTACAGGCATCCCCTCGGACTCAAAGAAAGCGATGATACCAGCGAGGGTTGAATACTTGATAAAGCTTTTTTCGTTTGGCTCATTCAAAAATAGAGACTGGGCCGCCTGTCGTGACATCCCTAACGATGTACCAACATATTGCCAGGAGTAAACTTTTCTATTTTTTTCTTGCAATTTCATCAGGCATTGAAAGAATTTATGTGTAACAGTAATTGACATTGAAAATTAGCGCTTTCTTTTGCAAACCAGTGCTTGACAAACAGTGCTTTACAATGTTATACTACCATTACCGAACGCAAGCAGTCAATAGCAAGTTTTCGGTGTTAGCCGGGGAGCGGCAGTCCGGTCACTGTCGTAACAAGAGCCTGAATCATCTGTGTGGTAGCGGATGAGTTAGGTAGGGTACACAAAAAAACTGAATATCGCCCAACGTCGAACCCATTCATTATTCAAGCGGGCAGTTAACTGGCACTACCACAATGCCAACAAGCGTAACGTGTACCTTGCGCTGTTAACTGCGACCACTTGAGCAATGAATGGGTTTTTGTTTTACCAAAAAGTAAAGCCGGTTGGATGGGCTAACATCCACCGGCTTAGTAGCCACCGAAAGGGTTAAGGCACGATGGCAAGCACTATTGTACTACCGAATGTAGATGAACGCCAAGAGGTATATGAGCAGGTTAGCGAGATGATGCCTGATCATAGCGCCGACTTTATTGCACTGCTCAAGACATTGCCGCTGGATAAGGCCACGTTGCGCCGTCTTGAGAATGTTGTCTGTGATTGGGTGGCAAACCAAGACCACGCCGCTTTTAACATGGGCTACCTGATGGGTATGGCCGCCAATGCGCAGCCGGTTATGGGTCTGAACTGAGGTGCAACGATGAGTAAGTTTATTGACATAACTGGACAAAGATTTGGTCGGCTTCTGGTTCTAGCGGTTGACGGCAAGGATCGGTTTGGTACTTTCAAGTGGCGTTGCGTGTGCGATTGCGGAAAAGAAGCAACAGTTGGTGGTAGCTCTCTGAGAAAAGGCGTTACAAAAAGCTGCGGATGTTTGAACCTGGAAAAAATAAAGGAGGCAAATACCCGCACCAAAACCAAGCACGGAAAACACAATTCACCAACATATATCTCCTGGAAAGCGATGCTTTCCCGCTGCTTGTACCCAAAGAATATTGGGTGGGACGATTATGGTGGCCGCGGTATTTCGGTTTGTGATCGCTGGTTGAGTTTTGATAATTTTTACGCCGATATGGGAGACCGCCCAGCCGGTAAATCTTTAGACCGTATAGACTCTAACGGCAATTACGAGCCTAGCAACTGCCGGTGGGCAACTCGAAGTCAGCAGAACCTCAACCGCCGCACAGTATCGAAGTAAAAAGGAAGCGCCGCCCTGCTGGTACAGGAGCGGCGCAAATGAAGGGTGTAGAAGGGATACAGGGTGATTATACCATGAACATCTTAGGAACACAACTCAGTGTAGAAAACTACAAAGCGCTCAAGCTGGCGATGGCACAGCGCTTGCCTGGCTTGAACGTGCAGACAATCAACGCCGCCGGCAAGTTTGCCGTGAATGGCAACGTAACGCCGGATGACGTGGCAGCTATTAGTGCGCTGTATGACGAGTGCAGCGCCGCCATTGACAGCGGCTTTTCGATGCTAGTTCACCAGGCTGCACAGCGCCGGCGCAGCCAGACGCACAATGCAGCCATGAAGCGCCAGGCGAATAGCCTGCGGTTTGGACGGTGGTGACCATGAAACGACTAATCAAAATTGTGTTCGGCGTATTCAAGTGCCCCAAGTGCGGCGCGTACTATGACCCGACGTACAATCGTAGTTGCCCGGAGTGTGGCCGATGAACACACCAACACTCACCAAGCCACGCATCATCGCCATTGGCCGCTGTGTTGGTGGCAGCGCTTTCAAAGTGACGGCACCGCCGGTAGACTGGCCGACAGATGATGAGATCGCCGACATCATCCGCATTAACAACTATGCCAGCGCTATCAAATCGCTGATGGACCCGGCGGATTATCGACGGTACCGGAAAATGTGCAAGCGAAGCAACGTGTAATTCATTGGCTGGCCTGTTGCGACAGACACCGCCCGGTGTGATGGCGGCAGGCTGGCATCTCCAAAAAGGAGTAGGAAATGTGGAATGATGAAAAAATTTACAATACGGCTCGTGACGTAGCATCTAGGGAATTACGCTTCATTGCCATCAAGGAGGCACTTATCCAGATGCGCAACGAGGATGAAAGAGGATTGGAGAAAGCGCAGCGGCGCATCGTCGAGTTGGAATCCTTCGACGCTGCGTCAAAGGTGACCATCGAAAAGATGGCGCTGCACATCAATGCGCAGGGCACCCGTATCGCTGAACTGGAAGCGCAACTGGCCGCGGCGCTGGACACGATTGAGCGTGCCACCTGGTGCGAGGTGTGCGGCTTACCTGCTGCGCACTGTCGGGAGAATCACTGGTAACCTAACCCCAGGCATAAATGCCGGGGCTTTGTCCCTGGCGCTACGCTGGCAAGAGTGCCTTAAGAAGCAAGCCGTTTCTCTTGTGGTTCCATCGCATCCGGGACATTAGCCATTTTATCCAGGTTATTCGTCGATGTGCCTGGTGGCTTACTGAGCTGGGTTACATGTCGGCGTCACCGACGCAACTTACACACCCTGCGAGACGCGTAAACAGAGTGCGTTCGACGAAACTTTATAGGTGTATTATAGCATATTTTCGAGAATAGTTCAAGGGGAGAGGATCTCCAAGTTGAGTACAACTTGCCTTCTTACATCCCCATAGCTGAAGCAAGGGGTATCCCGAAGGAGTTTTGATGAAACCCGGTGACAAGGTGATTGTGGCACGTCACCAAGCGTTCACCACACAGCGTAAGCCAATGCTTGGCACGTTCGCCGGCAACCTTGGTGAAGGCCGCGTCGCCGTGTGGCTGCCTGGTGAGGACCACGCTTCACACTTCAGCCACACCGAAGTGCGGCCATACACCGAAGCGCTATGGTCAGCTTGGCAGCAGTGGCTGCGCAACGCCAAGGCATTGGAAGAGCAACAGCGGCAACTCTGCGCCGGACGAACGCCGGCGGAGTTGCTGACAGTTGGGATGTGGTGAGGGGGGCTGCTGCTGACAGCGAATCAGCAGCAGCCGACAAAAAAGGGAACGAAAGGAGCATTATTGTACCATGTATCGAAGTCGAGTAACAAAACGTGATGTTGTCTGGTTCATCGCCGCGGTGTCGCTGCTGCTGTCCATCGTGGCGTGGGCAGGCGAGGCGCACGCGCAGGCAATGCCGCCCGCGTGTCCGATAGACGCCAACGGCATTGTACTGTGCTATAGTGTGTGGTTGCCACTGGTACAGATTGGAGAACAACATGCGCAGTCGTGAGGAAATTGAAACTCGTCTCAATTGGCTAGTAGCCTTTTTGGCCTACGCAGATCCGTCCGATGAGTCAGTTATCCGAGCGCACGCGCGCGCGCTCGACATGATTTGGGTGCTGTTTCCAGCGTTGAACCTAGACGAAAGTCTTGTACTGCTAAAAACGATGGTGACAAAGAAGGAAACGCCAAGCCTTTTGGCCTAACCAAACCCACGGTCGCCGCCGCCTGCAACGCTGAGCCAACGCACACGCAGGCTTTTCGACCACAACGCCACCACCGAAGAGCGGGCAGGATGTGGCAAAAGAAAAGGTCGCGAGATGACACACGAACAGGAAGCACTCATAATTTTACGCAATTGCCTAGAAACCGCTCAGGAATGCCAATGCACCGATCCGCCGGAGACGAGGCCGGACGATGATGAGCGAGGAAACGACCCCGACGACCCCGAATGCCATCAGCAGTTTTGTCCTGTCTACCTGCTGGCAGTGGTATTGGCCGGACTGAGTGGAGAGGAATTTCCGGCGTAACCCATGGATATTTTTGTAATCGTGGAAGATGATACGGGTACAATCATGGGCTTTTATGCGCATGGGCATAAATCGCCGGAAGCATTCGTCGCTGCTGTACTCGCAGAGTATGGCGAGACGATTCAGCCGGACAAGGTGCGGCATGTCTGGCTGCGCCAAATTCCCGGCAGGAGCGGTGGTATGCGCATTCGTGAGTATGCTCAGAATGATGGGCGCGGCTCGTTTGCCGCAACGGTGGTTGATTATTGATACGTGACAGAATTAAACCCGCCGCAAGCCCCTGCGGTTTTAACCGTGCGGATAGGCGGGTTTCTCGTTTTGGCTTTAGCCGAATTGTGTTTCGAAATACATATAAGATACGGCGCAATGCAGTATACTATATGTATGAACAAGATTAAATCAACCTTCACTTTATCAATTGAAGCACTCCGATTACTGAGTGAACTGTCCAAGAAAAAAGGTTTGTCAAAGAGTAGCATTTTAGAGTTGGCTATTCGGTTATTAGCCGAACAGGAAAACGTCCAGTGATCCGCACCCATATCGTACCGTGCAAATTGAATAGAGAGACCTGCGATAGTCTCAACTTGGCGAGTGGGCGCATTTACAGCGGAATTGTTTCCCGCCACTGGCGCTTGCTCCGCCAAAAAGATTTGTGGCTGTCGGAGAAGACACTCACTCGCTTGTCTGATATGCGACCGTCTGTTCAAGCTATGGCGATGCACGCCCATTCTATCGACGCTGCACAACAGGGATTTTTCAAGGCGTGCAAAACGACCAGGGCATTGCGCAAAGCTGGCTTTACCGACGCTAACTTCCCCTGGCGCAACAAGAAGTTTCGCACAACCGTTTGGAAGAACACGGCGATCAAGTTCAAGGACGGCATTGTGCGACTGTCGAATGGGGCCCAGAGGCGGGAACCCTCTGGGTGCCGTCAGGCGAGGATAGAAATTGCCTTGCCTGAATCCTTGCATAACGTCTTGCAAGTGCTTGAAGTCCGGCTCGTGTTCGATAAGCAAAGCCGTCGCTATAGTTGGCATATAGTCGTAGAGAACGGCAAGCAATCAAAAGTCGCACCAGGTAACAACGTCGTCAGTGTTGATCCCGGTGAGATCCACCCTGCTGTCATCGGGGATGAGAACAGCGCGACGATCATTGTTTGCCGCGAACGACGCCATGAGCAACAGGGACACGCCAAGCGGTTGGCGAAAATCAGTAAGGCATTGTCCAGAAAGCGCAAGGGTAGCCGTCGCTATAAAAAGCTTATTCGCGCCAAGTCTCGAATGAAAGCCAAGCACGAGCGCGTCACTCGCGACATTGCACACAAGGTCAGCAAAGCTATCGTAGAAGAAGCGGTTGCTAGAGGTGCAAGCACAATTGCCTACGGCGACATTCGCAATATTGCCGATGGGATCGATACGGGCAGCGAACACAATCAGCGCATGTCGCAATGGGCGCATGGTAAAGTGCGCGCCTACGTCGAGTACAAAGCGCAAGCCGAAGGAATCACCGTCGTTTTGCAAAGCGAACGGGACACCAGTAAGACTTGTCCATCTTGCGGAAACAAGCACAAACCACGCGGGCGAACCTACATTTGTCGGCGCTGTGGTTTCAGCGGCCACCGCGATGTTGTTGGACAAATTAACATCCTTTCGGCTTACAAGTTTGGGCAACCTGGTAAACTTCCAGTCCCAACCGAAATCAAGCATCGTATCCCGCACAACTTGCGGGTTATGCGTAGACGGGTAGACACACCCCAGGCTCTAGTCCTGTAGCTCGGCGTAATCCGAGAAGCTGCGGGGCTTTCAGCCCCAGCAGAGTGTCACATATCATAAACTATCGAGAAAGGACAACATGAAACACGCATTTCTCACCGGCTACACCGGCAAGCGCACACGCACCCCGGCGCAGTTGCTGCAACTCGCCACCAACCTGGCTGCTGTGGTGGTGGACAGCCGCTACAATCCAGCATCACGCTGGGCTACACATTGGAACCGAGTACCAATGCAAAATGCGCTTGGTGACCGCTATTTGTGGTTGAAGGACTTTGGCAATTCGGCGTACAAGGAAGGCGCTATCAAGCTGGTCAACCCGCCGCGCGGCTTGGCTTACTTGGATAGCGTCGGCATTACCCGCGCCATCATCCTATGCGCTTGTGCGGACGGTGCCACTTGTCACCGCACGCAGGTAGGGTGGTATCTAGCGGCCAACGGCTGGACGGTTCGTGAAGTGACGAAAGAGGAATGGGAGGAAGCAAGATGACACTAAACGATTATCAAGAGGCGGCGCATGGCACGAGCCGCAATATTAGGATCGGCAATGATACATTGCTGTATCCCGTATTGGGGTTGGCCGGTGAAGTGGGCGAACTCGTCAACAAGGTCAAAAAAATCTACCGCGATAACGCCGGTGTGCTGAGTAATACCCGGCGTGTTGAGATAGCCGACGAATTATCAGACTGCCTCTGGTACGTGGCCGAACTCGCCACGCAGTTGAATTTTTACCTAGACGAGATCGCCGCCGCTAACCTACACAAACTTGCCGACCGCGCCAATCGTGGCGTCATTAGCGGAGGCGGTGATAATCGATGACTACATCCGCCCACAGCAAGCGCCGCGTCTACGCTGGCGCCACTCACGCACCGAACACCGAACGCCAAGAGCCGTCAAGCCGGTTTTGCTACCGCGACCTGCACCCGGAGATGTACCGGGACAAGCCAGCTCCTGCAAAGCGTGTGTCGTACATCGAACCAGTCCGACAATGGATCATCGACAATGGCCCGGCGACGGTACGTGAAATAGCGTCAGGGATCGGCGCCAGTGAAAGCGCCGTCGGCAACATTCTCAGCAAAGGTCTGCCTGGTATTGCCGTTGTTGGAACGCACCTGCCGGAAAAAGGAGCGCCGAGCAAAAAGTGGGGGATGCAGTATGAGGAAATGTGATTGCGGACACAAGGAGAAAACGATAGCAGCGATGAACAAACATCGTCGTGACTGCGATGCGTTTTGGCAATCCGTCTACGCAGAAATGAGACGGATTGCCATGCTGCTGTACCAGAAGCCAGCGCCAGTATCGTGCAAGGAATGGACGGATTATCGTCATCCTCATTTTCCCGGCACGACGGCAATGACCACCGGCATGGGCAAAGCCTGGGCGGAAATCCAACTGGCAGCCGGCATGGGCATGGGGCAGCATGGGCAAGCTAGCACAAAAATAAAAGGCCAACCGGCGCTAGCGCCCCTAGCGCCGAAAAAGCGTAGCGACAATCGACTCGACATGGTAGCACTGCAAATGGACATAGAAATTATGCCGCCAGAGGAATATGCAGCAATGATTTCTACCGAAGGGCTAACAATCTGCGAACGGTCGTACCGCGAGACCGGGCGTATGTGGGTGCGGTGAGGAGGTGACGCATGGAATGCAAAAAGTGTGGAAGCGATAAAAAAATAAAGGCAATGGGATTGTGCCGCAAATGTTATATGGACGATTTGGATCTGAGGAAAAATAATTCAAAACATGCTTGCACATATTGCGGTAATAAGCCGGTAAAAGCGAAAGGGCTTTGCAGCGCGTGCTACGACTACCAAAGAAAGAACGGAACACCACAGAGGCGGAAAAGGGAAGTGGTGCGTTGCACATATTGCGGGGAAAAACCGTATTATGCAAAGGGACTTTGCAGAGCATGTTATTACCAGATTAAGCGACATGGCACGCTGAATAGGAGGCTCTGTGTTCGCAAGAAGAGTGAAATGAGGTGACGCATGAGCGTAGTGTGTGGCAAAATTTGTTATGCCACGAGACAGGAGGCGCGTGTCGCCCTGGCCGCCATCCGCCGAAGAAGAAGACGCAGTCCAGAGAACAAATACTACTGGTGCGAGCGGTGCCAGGCATACCACACGACCAGCAGTAGGATGAAGGAGCGGTAAACACAGAAAGGCGGCCGGGGTTGAGCGTGCGGCCGCATTTCGAGATATGGAGTATCTGGTGCCGCAACATGCGGCCCCCACATTCTACCACGCCGCCGCCCCGATTGTCAACGCCCCGCCTACCGCTTATCGGTAAGGTTCGCCGTAAGGTGAGACGGTAAAAATCGGTAAAACTCGTTGAAAATTGATAGAATCGCCTATTGACACGTTATATAACGTGTGTTATACTGTAGGCAGGGAAGTGAAAAACGAGATAAGCGAAAGGGAAACAAAAAAATGATTACGATTAAGCGCTATGATAACACCGGTTTGATTGACGTGAGTGTTGAGCGGTACGGTTATCGCCACATCTACCGAAACGTAACGGTTGCCAGCATGAATCGGCTGATGAAACAAGGTGAAAGCAAAACACGACGCAACACGACTAACGCCGTTACCACAATCAAACTATAGCATCGCAGCCGGTAGCCCCGGCGCCTTAATCCAGCCAAAGCGGGTGACAAGCCCCGGAAAATGGAGAGTCAAGGTAAGCAAGTCACGAGTCACACGAAGGAGTCACAGATGTATACGATTTGGAACGATAGACTAGGCGATTACCATCTTGACAGTCAGGCCAATGTGCGGAAGATCAAAGTTTTTGAGTCTCTTGAGCAAGCTCTGACAAAAATGGAAGAGCTTGGATGGTTGAACGAGCGGCATCACCGCGTTCGAGTTTGCAATGTTCACGGCATGGATATTCATGTATTCGACCCAGAGTAACTCATCGCAGCCGGTAGCCCCGGCGCCTTTATCCCTACATCCCGGCGTGACAAGTGCCGGTATCGAAACGGAGAGTCAAAGGCAACGTGAATGAGAATGAAAGGAACGAAACATGACTAAGCGAGAAGCACAAAAAGCATTGCGCATGGCTAAAAAGAGCGGATATGTTGCGTATCACTCTGGCATTGTTGTCATGGAAGAAAACAACAAGCGATACTATGGTATTAATATTGATGGCGACGGACGGGACGGGCGTCTGTTTGGATGCCCAGAGATTATTTGGAACTTTGAATACGTGCAAGAAAGATTCTCTACAACGTGACCCCCATCGCCTACACCGGCTTTCACCCAACCACGCACTACTACGGTCTTGCGTGGTTGGGTGGCCGCAACCTTGCTCTAATCGGCGTTGAACTAGCGCCAGATGCGTTTGGACTCGTAATTTTTGGACTGTGGATAGGAGTTACAAAGGATGTTTAAGACAGAACGTGAGATGTCACCGGAAGATCGCCGGCAAGCGGCGAAAGATCGCCAAGCGCGCCGGCAGAAGCCGCTCGAAGCAATGGCCCGGCTTGCCGGGTGGAATAACTGGTCACAGTTTGTTACAGCGTTAAAAAATGGCGAAGTGGAATTCCCACGTAAGCCGCAACAACAGTAGCACCCACGCCGCCCACATCGTAGAAAGGAATTAATCATGGAAGTTTATGAGGTAATCAAGGAGTTGCCATGTCCGCCTGAAAAAATAGCGGACACTGTGTTAATGAAGCGGTTCAATGCGTTGCGAAAGGTTAAATTTTATCTGCGAAAATTCCCGTTTGAAGCGCGCTTCCAGTATGTGGTCGTCAAGTACGTCGTGTGCGAAACAGGCGATTGGGAATATGTAGAATCGGTAAGGGCAGACGAAATTGAGGTGTGAGGATCTCCAAGTTGTACTCAACTTGCCTTTACATGGATATGGTAATCAGTAAGCACCCACGCCGTCTACATTGCAGAAAGGAGGTGCATTCAAGAAAGGTAGAGTGTAAAATGTTTATCGCTATCAACTATCGTTTTCCCGCCACAGTCGCCGTGCTTGCCAAAGCGCTGCCGCTGGCCGCCGGTCTGTTGTTATCCGTGATCGTCGCCAACCTCGTCGCCCCAATCCTGCTGGCGTTCGTTGCTGCACTCTGTACTACAGTGTTCGCCGTCGTCACAACCGTGGCCGCCATGATTGCCCATGCTGTTGCCTACGCAGCTACAATGGCGCTGTATGCCGCGGTGCTGGCCGTGGCGGTGAAACTGGTCACGCTACACCGTCTCGTTGATTGGCGGTTCGTGTGGGCGCTGGGCAAAGGCGTGGCGCTGTTCAGCGTGTTGGTGGCGTGCGTCGTGTTAGCGCCCGTTGCACTGGCCATGATTGCGCCGGCTGCGTGGGGCGTGGTCGGTGTGGTGGCTGCTGGTGTTGGTGCGTTGAAAGTTATATAGGAGAAAACATGTGGAAAAACGCTAGCGAAGAATTGCCGCCGTCGAATGAACTCGTCTTGCTTCAACTCGTTGGTGACGAGTATACAACTGGTTGGTACTCGTCGTTCTCCAACAATGGAAACGGCGCATGGATGGGAATGGCGCTCAATCAATCGCCGCCACAGTTTCGGATTGCGGATGGCGCCGTTGAGAAGTGGTGCGAAATCGTGCGGCCATACGATGCGCCAGACGGAGAGAAGCGCGCCATGCTGCGCGCCTTTTGGGCCATCCTGGAAGGCGCCTTGAAGCACAACGACGGCGCGCCGCTGTGGGCGAACAGCACCACGACGGCGTTTGAAGCGCTTGCCGAATTGGCGCACGACTACGCGCCCGATGTGGCGCGAGAGTTCCAGGAGCGACTAGAGCAAGGGAATGATATGTCAGCAGCACCAAAAGAGGTAGTCGCAGTGTATGTTCTACGACTGCAACACACATACGATAATTTGGAGTTAGCCACCCTGGGCAACTTCGTCAGCGGCTTTGGACGTGTCACCATTGGTACGAAGGCTTATGAAAAAGCGCTTGATCTGGACCTGGTAAAAGAGGATGGGACACCGCGCCCTGGGGTTCAGCAAGCACTCATTTACGAATACGAACGACGCGTTGCCGCCGGCGCACTGAAGCACAATAACGGCGCGCCGGCGTTTGAGGCGCTTGCCGAATTGGCGCACGACTACGCGCCCGATGTAGCGCGAGAGTTCCAGGAGCGGTTGGAAGGCTGAGTAAAAATTTGCTAATCGAGTATATAACCTGGTGCGCCGAAAATGACGACCTTCAGGCGCATTGGCTGCGCACCTGGACAGATGCTGGCGGCAAATTGCGCGGCAATGTGACTGCCGGTGACCGCATTATCATGTGGCCGTATCCAGGTCACATGGATTTCGGCATACGCTTCGGCGTAGTGGCAAGCGTGCTTACAGTAATCGGTGTATCCGTAGGAAAAGGCACATACTTCCAATATGAGGTCGACGGCAACATTGGCGGACACTATTGGATACGTGAGCAGGATGGTGTTCACAATCTTGCCGTTTTCAAGTGGGTTCCACATATCGACCAACTGCTGACCGCCGGTTTTGTCAGTGACGCGGCGAACTGGTGGGACGCGCTGTGGAACGATACACTGTATAGGTAAGTAGTAGCGCCACGGTGCAAATCGTGGCGTTACTCTTCACAGCGGCTGATGAAGATTGCCCAATACCACCGAAATTCCCCCGGACCCTCGCACACGGCCACCCCGATTTTGTCCTGCCGCCGGTAGAAATCCAGTTCGCCAAACAGGTGGACGCGGTGCGACGCACTGGCCGCCAACGCCGCAAACATTACCGCAGGATCGGCGGAACCAGCAACCAGCGATTCGACCTGATTGCCGTCTATAGCGTAATCCGGTGGCAGCACGCAACCGGCGCGCCTCGCGTACGCGTTCGGTCGAATGCCATCTCTGTCGCGGTGGCTCCACGGATCTCCAAGCACCGCCAATCCATGTGCCCGCCACGCGGCTGCCTGCTCCAGGCACGCGCACACTTCCAGCCGTCCGCGCTGTTGCCGCTGGTCAGCCGTCAGCAGCCGGTAAAACGCCGTCACCGGATTGATGGCCACGACTGGCGGCGGCCCGCCCACAATCGGCAGGTATACGTCGCGGCTGCCCGGTGGTAGGTCGGGCGGTTCGGCCAGCGCAATGGCGGTCATACTTGAATAGCTCCGTAAGGTCGGACAACGATTTTAGGCGAAATTGATTTGAAATTCGCCATATTGCCTATTGACAACAACCTAGCGTTGGGTTATAATGTTGGTAGGCAGTTAAACAAAACAGTAGGTAGAAGGAGATACACACATGAAAAACTTGATTATCACCACCGAAATGCAAAAGTTTCAAGATGAGGCTCGCTCCAACTGGAAGCGAAACCTTCTCAATTTGGACGCAGTTATGATTGGTTGGAAGCTGGACGCCGGTCGTGTATTGCACTCGGAGCAGGCGACCGTAACCCTGCTCGACAAACCGGCGCCACACATAACTAAAGTCGTTAAAATCAACATGAATGGCAAAGACGTTGAAACTTCCATCGACACCATTGCCCGTTTGATTCTTTCTAATAAGGTCACCGTTTATTACTCCAAGTAAGGATAAAAATGCACATCATTGTTATGCACGAAGGTCAGGAGGTTGGACGAGTATTCACCAACCGAATGCTGACCACCGATGAAACCCTGCGCCTAGCGGGGATCGATGTTGACGAGATGGATGGCGGCGATCCAAAATGGGACTATGGAAAATTTGAATTTGAGTCACTCTCTGATCTAGAGTATGCCGCCCGCCTACTCGGCTCCACCAAAAGCGCAGCCAAAAGCGCAGCCGCCCGCCTCAACGGGAAAAAAGGCGGACGCCCCCGCAAAAGCGAATAGAAGGAAACCCGCCCATTGTGGCGGGTTTCCTTTTGCCTACCGCAGCCACCCCAACACAGCAGCCATCACGAACCACACAAGCAACACCGCCGCGAAGTGATACCAGCGGATACTATCCCTCATTATCGGCCTTACCAATGAACGGTGTCGCCTTTGCCGGTGGCTGTTCCTGCGCCGCCATCTGTTGCAGTTGCTTGGCCAGTGTCAAGGCGCCAAACAATTGCTGCTCGGTGCGTTCCAAGTTGCCCAACTGCACACGTAAATCATTCGCCTGCGCGCTGATGTTGCGCAGGCGCGCTTCATAATCCTTGATAATTTGTTCGTAATTCATGGGTTGACTGGTGACCTTTGCACATTTTCCGGTTGACGTGATAGTAACTGACGCGGCGTTTCCGTGACCTGCGCGCTGATCGGCGTTGTTAGCCAAGTGCGGAAACTGACAATCATTGCTAGGTATTTGATGATAGAGCGCTTTTTGACGATGCCGCTTTCTTCCAGCGGTGATTCCGCATCGGCAGCAGCCAGCAAGGCAGCAATGTTGGCGTCGTCGTAAAAGCGCTGTAGGTTCTCTATGGCGCCCACGATAGCCTGCAATATGACCAGCAACGTAAATAGGCGATTCTCCAGCCGCACGGTGCTGCTCAGTAGCGGGTCGTTGCTCCTGCTGGTATAGCCAACGATGCGGTTTAGCAATTCTCGGTCAAACATGGTGCTCCTTTCGGCAAGCTCAAGGCAAGCCTCAATTCCTCGATCTGTCGTTGCTGTTCCTGGATGGCTGCAATCAAGTAGCCGAACAGATTCCGTTCATTTAGAATCGGCGTTTGGTTGTCGCCAAGGTCATCGGCGAACCAGGCGCCCCCCCTGCGGTCTTCCTCGGTAATCACCAGCCCATAATATGTGGTGGCGGCGTGGCCTTTGAATCGATAACTGTAGAGATCCGCAGCTAGCACCGCATCCAGCGCCGCCCGCGTATCTGACCACGGCACGATTGCCTCTTTGTAGCCTACCCAACTGCTCTGGGAGCCAACAACGGTGCCCGCGGTATCGGACCCATGCGCCGGCACTGCCGTGTGGATGCGCAGAATGCCGCTATCGTCTGGATAGACAAAGTAGCTCGTGCCGCCTCTATCCTCCATTTGCAGAAAGCCGGCAGCGGGCGTGCTAGCGTTGCTGTTGCGCCCGATCACAATACGGGAGCCGCCGCCGGTACCATTGTCGAAGTTGAGTAGATAGTACCGGTTGTCATTGCTGGCCACATACGCCTGTTGCCGCTGCGCTGTGTTGTAGTCGATTTGTAATGCCGTGACGATGGTGCCGCTTGGCATACTGAGCAGCGCCGCGGTGGCGCTGGTGCTGACAGGCGCAAACGTGCCGGTGCCTGTGGTGTTAATGCTGGCGATGTCCAGAATGTCATTGCCGTTCAGGTCCAGATTACCGGTAAGGCTGATGGTAGTGCCAACTAGCCTAACAATACTCGTTGACACTCCAAGATCGACTTCGTTCGCGCTAATTCTGACGTAGCTGTTACCGACGTTCGGCGCCAGCATGGTGATCTGCGAAACTAGTGTTTGAGCGTTGTTATAGGCAGTAATATCAATAAAACCCGCCTTGTTGGAGGCGGCGCCAGAGGCGATAGACTCCAGATATAGCCCCGTAGCGTCACTCTCATCGTGTGCGTGGATACGCACACCAGCTGTGCCAGTATTGAGCGTTGAACGCCATGAAATAGCCGCAATCTCATCATAGACAGATGGCATATACATATCGATACCATAGCTGGTATTGATACGCATCCGCTCCGTGCCACCGCTGTACATGCTAATCGGGATATTGTTGAACTGTGCTGTGTTGCTACTCAGGCGCAAATAGTTGTCAGCAGTCGTGACCCCACTGCCCGCGTAAAATCCATATTCATTTGCTACCCCAAACAGTCCTCTCAGATGGCCCGTCTGTGTTCTGACCACAGCGCCGGTTGCCGGGTGCGTTGTCCACGAGGCGATGCGGGCATAGGGTGAGTTGGAGCCATACAGCCCATCCACCGTGGTCACCTCGTGCCAACCGTTGCCCGATACGCCATAATCCAGCACAATCGCATCTGGTGCAATCACGGTGCCCGGTGCCATCAGCCCCGATGTGGTATCAAGTCCGCCTGAAGAGTAGGTAGGGATCAGGTCGAGCGTAACGCAGACATAGGCCGCATTACTGGCAAGCGTTGCCGCTACATCGCCATAATCACCAGGCATATCGAGCAGATCAAATGCGGAAAATGCACCAACGCCGGTAGCACCAAAGTCGGCAATCTCGCTCATGCCGTCCGGTGCAACGCCGCGTATATTGCCAGCGATGCCACCATAGAACAGATAGTAATCGGACGTACTCAGCGATAAATTAGACAAGCCAACCATGCTGTTGGTTGGTGTGGACTGCGTGTTTACCTGACTGCTGTAGATGCTCACCACATTGCGCAGACAAACCAACGAGACAGCCACTGCAACAGATGAGCTAAAACTAAACGTGTAGCTGGATGGCTCACTGCCCCCGGCCACCTTTGTGTAGATGGCCATCTTGACGCCGGTCGCTGTGCCACTGTTGCGCAGTGACCAGCCGGACGGTGGCGTAATCGTGACAGATGTATTGTTGATGACAACCTGCGCAATCATCAGATGACCGGATGCCGTGCCACTGACCTTGCTGACACTGCGCGAGGTAGCGCCGGATGAGTTCGCCGTCTGCACCGTCCCCACCTGGCTGATGGTAGCGACAGAGGCCGTTCCCGACCGTGTGAATGACCAGCGCTGCACTTTGTCAGCTTGGTCAGTGTAACTGCTGACCGTTCCCCAGCAGTCGGTTATGGACAGGCTGCCGGCTGCCCGGTCAAACTCTCGGAGCCTGACAAAATCACCACTCTCGAAAATCGCCATATCCTCAGCCGATGGCAGATCGTCCACATAGAGCGGTAGCGACGCACCAGGATACGGAACAACGAAGCTTTGCGCAACGGTGGTCACGCTTTTGGTGATAATCTGCGAACCGGCCAGCGCTTGTTCCAGGTCGGCAATAAACGCTTTAGCATGTAGCTGATCCGTGTAGATGTAGCGCGTATCCAGTTCGCCATTGTAGGTCATGCGCCAACCAACCAACTGGCTAGTAAAATCATCGGATTGCAGCATCACCGATGGCTGTACCAGCACCGCGCCGCCAACAGCCGATAGGAACAGATTGCCGCTTGGCGTGCTGATTGATGGTGTCAATACTGATGTTGACGCATTGACCGTGCCCGTTACAGCCACTGTGCCGCCCACGGGCGCCAGCGCCAGGTTGCCGCTCGCTGTGTCAATCAGTGGTGTACGCAGTTTGGTCGTCGCCGTGAATTGTACGCCCGTCGTGATGCCGGTAAACGGCGAAAGCGCCAGATCGCCGCTAGCTGTGTCAATCAGTGGTGTACGCAGTTTGGTCGTCGCCGTGAATTGTACGCCCGTCGTGATGCCGGTAAACGGCGAAAGCGCCAGATCGCCGCTGGCCGTATCAATCGTCGGTGTGGTCACCTGGGTTGTGGCCGTAAACTGCGGCAGTGTCAGCAGCCCTGCCGCTGATGATTTTAGCAACGAGGCAGCCGCGCCCGGCGCGTCACTTGCTGTGATGGCGTGCGTATGGCTGCCGGTTGCCACGTTGGTACTGTCATGCGCCAACGTCCCCGGTGCTGTCAATGCCAACGTCAGCGTGGAGTTCGATCCGCCATCTGTCAAGGCGAACGCACTCGACACTGCTAGCGTCCGCTCGTTGGTTAGCGCCGTATCTGCCGCTACTGTGAGGTAAGGCGCGCCGTAGAGTGATGTTAGGTCAACCGTGGTGCCGCCGGTTGTCGTGCTACCACCGCCGCCACTGGACACCACCACACTGCCGCCGGTCTTGGCCGCATACTGCGCAGCCGCTGGCCGCCCGACGTTGACGACCTGTGTCACGCCGCCGATGGTGCCGTCGAAAATTTGGCCAGCGATGAACAGCTTGCCTGTACCCACAGCGCCCGCGGTTGGCGATGCCACCGCCGGCTCGAAGTCGGTGGCTAGCTTTGCTTTAATCCGTTTTATGTTGCGCTTAAAATTCGCTGATGGCATCAAAAATTACTTTCATGCCCATACTGGACAAGCCTAAAGGTTGACGACCAATTCCCATTCGACAGTTTGTGCTCTGCCGACATCACTACATAGAGCCTGTCCATTGCCTGCATATCGTCGGCAAACTGCCACACGACCTGATGAGCCTCACCAGGTCGAAGCGTGTTCACCTCGTCTGCCGCTGTAACCATCGCCTCAAACGGATAGAGGCGCATATAGTACAGGCGTCGCGCAGCGTTGGTAGCTGCCCCGCTGCTGGCATAGAGTGTTTCCGGCTTCTCTAACTTCGTGCCGCGTTCTGGCGATTCCGGCCAGTAAATTTTTCCGCTGGTTGTGCCGTCCGGTGTTTTCCAAGGCAATATCACCTGTGACACTGGATTGACTTTTCGGAATGCCTGCTGCACACTCACGGCGCTGGTGCGATTCCAGGTTGTCGTCACCGTTGGCGTGCCTGTCCAAAAGTTATCGACGGCAATCGTAAATTTACTGTCCGGTTCAACCGTCACGCGACAGCCGGAATACTCGGCCAGATCCGCCACCACTGTCCAAGCGTTATCATCGGCGGTCACCGCCTCCGCAATAGCTGGCGTACCGGTGTGGCTGATGGCACCAGGCCAGATGCCGGCATTTTCCAACACTTGTTGGATTAGGTCACCGGCGCTTGTGTCGGCGGCCAACCACAAATCAGGGTCGTGCAATGACGAATCCACCACGGCGTTGATTTCATTGATGCGCACGCGGGCGGGGTCGGTGGTCATGCTGAATATCTCGTACAGCAGATGACGCACGCGGGCATTGATACCATAAGCCGTATGCGATGGGTCGGTGTTAGTCGTGAGCGTGACAACGCCCGACCAATCCGTCGTGTAATCGTCCTGGTCAGGCGTGCGCACATTTTCCACAATGTTGGAGCGCCACAGGGTAAAATGTTTCGGATAAATGGTGCCGCCGGCCCGTTGCCAGCCAATATTGTCAATCAGAAAGGCGTCGGTGGGTACGCTGCCATCCATGATGAACACTTCGTCGCCAGCATTGTGGATCGCCGCGGTTGTGCCACCCGCCCCGCGTGCGCCACTTGACGCCAGCGTGACATACTCCGGTGTCTTGCTGGCATAACTGATTTGCTCGTCACCCACAAACAGCGTACCGGAAGATGGTAGCCCATCCGTGCTGTATTTTTCGTCAGCGCCATTGATGTACAGCATCCCGCTGTTGCCTGGTACGCTGGCCGTAATATCTTGCGCTAGCGTTAGCCCCATGCCTGGCAGCGTGACCATGACCCACATCGGATCATCGTTGTCAATGTTGTAGCCTGCATGACATACCATTGACGTGTTCCAGTAAGCCGACGCGTCGCCGGTGCTGTGCGTCCAAATGTAGCGCATTGTCTGGCCAGTTGTCGGCGCGGTGACGGTGGTCCCCACCCACGGATTATCTGGCGCATCCTCATGCACGACCGTGCCGTTACCGTCACCCCAGCGCACACGCGACAGCCACAAGTTGGCCTCGCCAACGCGCAACCAGAACTCCCCGCCATCGGTCTGAATGTGGCTAAAAAAGGCGCGATTCTCGTAGATAGCGGCGCTTTCTGCAAGCGGATTCAACCGGCTAAATACATCCTCATCTTCCACCAGAAAAATGGAACCACCCTCTGGCACTTCCCCCGGCCCATTGAAGATCCAAATTTCGCAGCCGGTACCCCCGTTGGCACTGTTCAGCGCGTAGCCAACCGCGTTCATACTGTAGCGCACCCGTAGCTCAATGAAGCGCGCTCCCGAACCGGCGGCTGGTGGCGGGTTGATGTAGATGTGCGCAAAGGCCAGATTGCCGTCATTTTCTGGATCGCCGTTTGGCGCAGGACTCCAGATGTCAGTGCCGGTGAAATGCTCGCTAATGAATAGCGTGCTTAGGTCGTCGTCAATGGTGGCCGCTGCGGACAGGTCCGGTGATGCCTGCGTAAAGTCGCCCGAAGCGCGTTCGTTGTAAGGTAGCACCAACTCCGTCACTGATGACGCGCTGCCAGCGTCGGCCAGGTCGGCCTCACCCACACGTACGCCGCGTGCTTCCACTTCGCCGACAAGCTGCGCAGAGCTGACAATGTTCAGATTCCATTCTGCGTTATTTTCGTAAGCATCACTCATGGTCGGGTTGTCCACAAAGCCAACCAGCGCGATTGTGTAACTACCGCCATCATTGCTGGTCGTGACGATGACAATATGACCGTTGCGTAGAACGTGCTGTGGTGCGCGTACGCCGCTGATCGTGGCGCGCCAAATGACAGTTGCCGCATTCTCGTCAGCCTCTTCGGTGATGGAAAGCTGACCGTCGTTGGTGGTCACCGGATAGAATTGGTAGACGTGTGCCCCGCTGCTGTGAACGCCGTTGTGCTCCCGGTCTGTACTCGACTCACGAGTCACGGTAAGCGTGGTGCCACTCCGCGCGGTAAAGCGCTCGTACTCCCAGGATTCGCCGCTGCCGTTTGGCCCCGCCCACACACCGCCCACCGTGCCGAACCCTGTAGAACTGCCAATCACCAGCGTTGACGCTCCGCTTACCTGGCCGGTTGTGCCTGCCGACGTGTACAGGTCGCCACTGAAAGCGGCGCCATAGTCATGCACCGACCAATCATAATGCAGATGGTAAGGCCCAATATAGACGCGGAAATTGACATCAGATAGAACAGTTGCCGCCATTTAACTCGCCGCTCGTATGATTAAAAAATAAAGCCACCAACTGCCCGCCCCAAGCACCGCCCCCGCCGCTATCCCTATAGCTAGGAAAAAACGTTCTCTGTCACTCATTTGGAATTTCGCTAATTTCGTCAAGGATTACAAATGCTTTGTCAGGATCTACCTTGGCCATTATGATTGCTTTAACCTTTGCGGACACTTCATCCTTGGCGATAAATGCCGGTGATTCAAAATAGACCTCTTCGTCAACAATCACGTAAGCTTTGTATAAATATCGCATTGGTCTTTTTTCCTCAATGTTTACCGAACAAGTTGAGCAGGTGTTACCTGCCATTGCGAGGCTCGATGGATACGTGTATGGTGGACCTACGTACACATAGCCTGTTGCGGTGCTGCCTGTTGAAAGCCTGCCTGTTGTTGTAGTTAATGTATATTCGCTCATCTGATTCTTTTAATCTCCCAGGTAACGCCTTCGACGTATCCGCCCTTAGCCGCGTCCCACGTCGGTTCATAGGCTACAGCGTTGGTGTAAGTGGTCAATACGCCAAGATCATTGTAAAGCTGTGCGGAGGTATACTTGACACTGGCCGCGCTGCCTAATAATGTGCTGCGTATCCATGTAAAATCCGACAATGACATCTGGGGAAACGTCCAGGTTAGCGTGTAGTAGCCGGCCACCACCGCCTCGCCGTCACCGTTGACGCGCAGGCGCTCCCGACCAAACTTGTACTGGCCGCCACCTAATTCGATTGATGTTGGAATCGTTGTGCCGCCTAAGTGCATTGTTTCCGCTCCGCGTCATCCGGCAAGTGCCTGGCTAGCAACTGGCCAAGGATGAACATCTGTACTCTGAATTCTTCGCTATGAAAAAACGCTATAAAGTCGCTCATGGCTGCTCAATTTCTGTGGCAATGTCAGCCACAACTTTCTCAGCGATGGCATTAGTCAGCGCGCCGCCATTCACTTTGGCCAGGATGCCAATCTCCAAATAGCTGTACATTAATTCGCCAATGGCCATCAATTGCGCCTTGAACGCCT
>ERZ761599.51-NODE-51-length-41543-cov-79.240045_pt1 | contig 41543 bp, 59 predicted proteins | sample MGYA00511878_ERZ761599 | MGnify/ENA primary metagenome ERZ761599 (study PRJEB28899, sample SAMN03785569) | bioreactor sludge metagenome | biome: EBPR Sludge; feature: EBPR Bioreactor; material: 0.22µm filtered reactor supernatant | place: Saint Lucia: Queensland...
CCAGGGACCCTTTCGGTTCGGCGGCCCCCTGAACAGGACCCAAGGCCCCCTCCCCCCTCCCTCGGGTCCGCCGTGTCACCCGTGACACACCCCTCGTCCCGGCCTGTGGCGCGGGTCTGTGCGGTGTCGATCCTCATGGCCCCTCGGCCTCTCCCAGGCCTCGCCGACGTCGTCGCCGGTCGCGCTCCTCGGCGACACCCCACTCGCCAGCCAGGAGCCCGGCGAGCTCCTCCCAAAGCACGACCTCGCGCAGCAGCACGCGCGACCGATCAGCGAGTATCCATCGGCGCAGCTCGCTCGGCCACACACGCCACGCGCCATCTACCTGTCGACCGTGCAGCTCCCGCCGCCCGAGTGCGCGCAGGATGAAGGGCTCGCTGCGCCCCACGAGCTCGGTGATCAAACCGACGCCCAGGTCGGTCCGCAGGTCCTCGAGTCGCAGCCCCATGCGCAGGAGCTGGCGGCGCACAGCGTCTGGGCTGCGCCCTGGGCCCATCGCCCCGAGGTCACGCGCGAGCCGCTTCGGCCCGCGCTCGCCGGCATACTCGCGCAGGTGCTGCCGCTCCCTATCCGTCCAGTCGCGATGACCGAGGCCGTCGGGCGCGGTGTGTGCGCGCACCTGACGACGAGAGACGCCGAGCAGCGAAGCGATCCGCCGCTGCCCGAGACCTCGCGCGGCGAGTCGCTCGACGTCGGCACACTGCGCCGGGCTCAGAGATCGGCGCGGCCTCCCCATCAGAACGGCACGTCGTCGTCGAAGTAGTCGGGCTCTGCGTAAGCCGTCCGCTCCCGCGGCTCGCTCGGTTGGGGTGGCGTGGACTGAGACCCGGAGCCGGCAGTCGATCCGCGGACTGTCGGCTCGGCCGCGAGAGCAAACGCCACCACTTCGACCACCGTCCGCCGCTTGCCGCCTGCATCGTCCCAGGAGCGCGTCTTGAGCTTGCCGGCAACCACGACCCGTCCTCCCTTCGCGAAGGTCTCGGCGACGTCCGCCAGGCGCCCCCAGCAGACGACGGTGAACCAGTCGGTCGTGGTCGACGACTCCCCGGTCGAGCTCTGGAACCGGTCTTCGACCGCCACGCGCAGATTCGCGACCTTCTTGCCGCGCGGGGTGAACCGGACGCCGGGGTCGGCGCCAAGGTTGCCAGCGAGCATCACCGAGTTCATCACGCCCTCGCATTTGACGTGGTCGGTGGCGCGCCCCAGGATAATGGCTCACCTGCCATCACCGGATGCCCATGGACAGCCAAACGACCTTGCTCTTGTTCCTCGTGTGGACGCTCGCTCTCATCCTCTGCGTGCGCATTGGCGCGGAGAAGAACCGCACGACCGAGGGCGTCTTGTGCGGCCTCTGCCTCGGTGTCATCGGCGTCCTCGTGATGCTCCTGCTCGAGAAGCGTACCTACCTCGGTCGAGCCGAGAGCCCCGAGTGGAAGGCGCGCGTCGAGCGGCTCGAGCAGGAGAGGGATCCACAGCTCGTCGAGATGCGCCTCGACTCGCTGAAGCGGATGCTCGACCGCGGCCAGATCAACGAGGCCGAGTATCAGCGGAAGCGCGAAGACGTGCTGAAGGACGCGTAGCATCAGCACCCGCCGAAGATGGCCGCCAGGAGCCCGAGCACGATGCATCCGCCCCAGCACACGGCCACCGCCACGATGGCGTGGTCGAGCGAATCCAGGCGCGTCTTCATCGGGCCTCGCGCGGTAGGCGCGAGAGCATCTCGTCGAGGATGTCGCGCGCGTTCTGGGCGGCGGCGCGGATCTTCCTCGCCTCCTCTGCGTCGATCTTGCCGTCGCGGGCAGCGGTAGAGACCTCGCGCCCGACGTCGGCTGTGCGTGAGAGGAGGTCCCACACCCCCTCCTGCACTGGACGCGCACACGGCGTCGGTCTCGACCGCGGCACGATATCGTAGCCGACCTCCTCGGCCGCGGCCCTGAGTGGCTCGACGTTGTCGAGCACGTCGACCACCTGCGGCACGACGTCGAAGGGCATGCAGTAGGACCGTCCTCCGGGCTCCTGTGAGAACCAGTGGCTGACCGTGGTCCTGTCGTAGCCCGTGAGTGCTGCGATGCGCGCGATAGCGCCGTGGTCCTCCTTCACGAGCGAGGCCACGAAGCGAGTCAGACGCCGTTGGTCACGCCGCATGCCCACCCTCCTCGGCTTGAGCGTGGGCGCGGGAGTTCGAAGCCTTCGATGAGTCGTCTCGCAGTTTGCGATACCACTCGACCAGAGTCCCCTCGACGTCGAAGGTCTCGCCTTCCTCACACAACCCCGGGGTCGAAGCGCATCTTGCGATGAGCTCAGCGTCGACCTGTCGCAAAGCCCGATAGGCGCGGTTGACGGTGTTCCTCGAGACGCCCAGCCGGCGCGCCACCTGTGCTTGGCCGAGCTTGTCGCAGAGTTGGAAGAACGTGCTCATGGGCTACAGTCTCAAATATGGAGACCGTCCGCGTCAAGCGTCGATCTCCAAAACGGAGACCGATGGCCGCCGACGCCGTCCCGTGGTCGTGTTGCCTCTTATGGCGCGAGTCCCAAACCGGCCTGGTCCGACCATCAAGACCCTGCGTGAGGCGATGGGCTGGTCACAGGTCGACCTCGCGAAGCGGAGCGGCGTAAGCAAGCAGGCCATCTCGAAGATGGAGGCCCACGACTCCGACCACGTCGGCCGACTCGATTCGCTTCATCGGCTCGCAGAGGCGCTGGGTGTTCACGTCTCGACCCTGTTCGGGGCCGACGCCACTCCGAGCGCCGTCGGAGGCATCCCGCTTGGGGCGGAGGTCACCAGCGAGGTGGGGCTGGTGGGGCCTACAGTCTCCACACTGCTTCACGGCGGCCGAGGCTACGCCGCACCAACCGAGACCGTGGCTGTGACCGGTGCCGGTCCCGGGTGGTTCGCCGCGCGAGTCGCGACCGAGGCCCCGCTCACCGCGACCCTCGACACCTCGCCACCCGTCGCCCATGACCTGAGACCCGGCGACGTGCTCGTATTCCGACCGCTCGAGGACGGCGAGGTCATCACCCCGGGCCGGGTCGTGTGGGTCACCCGCGGCGAAGACGAGAGCGAACTCAGGGTGTGGCGCGAGCTCGACCGCCACACCTGGTGCTGGCCGTTCGACCGGACCGGTCAGAGGCCCGAGCGCGCGGACGAGTGGACCGTGCGATGCGTGATGGTGGAGCAGCGCCGCCGGCTGGAATGAACGCCATTGTTGGAATCACCTTGGCGCACCTACTGAACACCAGTACAGTCGCGCCGGGGCCCGACGATGCTATGACACACCAGATGACACACCGTGCGCGATACCACTTGCCAGTGGACCCGACAGAGGTCGGGCTCGCCGCGTATCTTCCAACCGCCACGCCGGCAGAGATCCTCAAAGCTCCGCCGACCCTGTTTGTCGCTGGGGACACGCGGCTGTTCCAGTCGAAGTGGCGGGTCGCCATCGTGGGCTCGCGCGACGCCTCAGAGCTGAGCCTTCGGCGGGCCCGCAAGCTCGCTTTCGAGCTCGTCCGTGCTGGCGGGGTCGTAGTGTCTGGCCTCGCGCTCGGGGTCGACACTGCGGCGCACCTTGGTGCACTCGAGGCGAAGGGCAGGACGATCGCCGTCATCGGCACACCCCTCGACAAAGCCTATCCCGCCGAGAACGCCGAACTTCAGGCAGTCATCGCCCGCGACCATCTCTTGGTGTCGCAGTTCCGAAGCGGGACCAGGGTTTTCCCATCCAACTTTGTCGCTCGCAACCGCACGATGGCGCTCATCGCTCAGGCCTCGGTCATCGTCGAGGCCGGCGACTCGAGCGGAAGCCTGTCGCAGGCCGCGGAGGCCCAGCGTTTCGGCCGGCCCGTGTTCTTCTTACGATCCGTTCTCGAACGGACTGGGCTTGCCTGGCCACAGCGATTCCTCGACTACAAGCCGAACCCAGCAAGGGTGCTCGACAACACCTCGCAGCTCGTGGACGTTCTGGCCTCGACCTGAACCCGGGGCTTGTATGTCCTTCAACCTGCCAACGAAGCGACTCGTCGTCTTCGCCTGTCTGCCGTACCCCTCCGGCTCAACAAAGACGACTCAGTTCTCGGACCAGGATCTCAGTCTTCGCGAGCTGGTTTTTGCCGCGAAGAACTGCCGGGCGGTGAACTACAGGGTCCATGAGTTCGCCGGGAGACATGGGCCGGCAGTGCTGGCCGAGTGTTTCGCGCCGATGCTCCCTGCATGGGCCCGCGGGCGCATCATCGTGCCCATGCCGACAAGTGAGGCCCTGGCTTCCCTCTCGGGGACAGGACCAGGCGCGATCGCCATGGAGTTCGCCAAGTCCACCGACATGCCATATGTCGAGCTGCTGCACCGCACCGAGCCGGTTCAGAAATCGTCTGGCGGTCCGGCGCAAGAACGCGTGACAGTGGCGCGCCATATGGAAACGATCGGTCTCGACCCCGCCCTTCTGGACGGCTATCGAGGGTCACCCATCCTCCTGGTCGACGACGCCATTACCCGCGGCACCTCCAGCGTCGCATGTGCCGAGCTGTTGCGCGCTCATGGCTTCAACGACGTTGCGATGGTCGCTGGTGCGTACACGCTCAGGAGCGGGGACCCAGGCTGAGTCTCACCGCTGACCGGCGCCGCTCGACAACAGGCGTCGGAGGCCCCGCGGCTTCACCCTCGCGATGCGCGCGCGCAGTCGATGCCGGGCCCTCGTCCCGCGTGGCGGCACAAACTCACCGCGCGCGGCCATCGTGTCGAGGACACGGTCGATGAACCTCAGGGTCTGAGACTTGGTCTTGATGTCGTCCATGCCGGCCGCATGAGCAACGGTCGTGCCGACCTCCCGCGGCACGTCGACTGCACCGACGCCTGGGCTTGCGGGTGCCTACAGCCACAGGCCGGACCGTCGAGCTGACGATCGGGACGTCGCGCGTCCTGTCGTCGGCGTCGCCGGGTCTTGCCCAGGAGCTGGCTCACGACCGTGCGCGCATCCTCCTGGCGCCCGGCCTGCTCGAGCGGGCCCGCTCCGGAGACAGGGCCGCGCAACACGTTGTGCTGCACGAGCTCGCTCATGTCGTGCTGCACCACGGGCTGCGCGACGAGACCGGCCGCGACGTCGAGCGCGAGGCGAACGACCTGGCGGCCACCATCCTGGCTTTGATCGGGCCTTAGTCTCAAAGTTGGAGACTAAGGCTTGACAGTCTCCAAAATGGAGACGACAACGCGGGCAGGAGGTCACCACCATGCCCGACCCTGCACCGTCTCCCGCACACCCCTCACCCCTGCCCGATGGTTGGCGCGCCGAGCCGTTCCGCGACATCTATGTCCGCGACGGCATCCGGTTCGCCCATCGCCGCGCCGGCCTCACCGTCTCCGTCGTCATCGTCCACACCATCGAGGTGGAGCCGAGCCCCACGACCGGCCTCGACGAGCTGTCCGCCCTCGGCGAGATGCTCCGCTGGGTCGAACAGACCTGGCAGTCGGCCTGCCTGCACTCGCCCTCGGCCAGCATCGCCCGAGGGACCTTCGCCTTCCTCGCCGGCGGAGCTCGCTCATGAGCGGCGCCGCCCCCGAACTCGCCCCCATCCCCGAGGGCTGGGAAGCCCACCGCGCGCCCGACGGGCTCAAGTTCATCCACACCGAGGGCCTCTACGTCGACGTCGTGATTGTCGAGACCTTCGCGGTGCAGCCGTGCTGGGCCGACGAACTCGAGGAGCTGGCCGCGCTCGTCGCGATGCTCGCCTGGCTCCATGTCACCTGGTCGTCGGTGACCCGCCACCACTTCGATGAGCCGCTGGCCGTCGCTCGAGCCGCGCTCACGAAGCTCTGCGGCCTCGGTGGTGCGACATGAGGGACCTCGACTACCACGAGCGCCTGCGCGCTCAACGGCAGAACCGCTGGAACCGCGACATAGACGCGCTCGACGATTGCCGCGCGCTCCTGGCCGAGGTGCTGGCCGTCTCGTCGCGCACCACCTGGCGCATCGTCCGCGAAGCTGTGCGTGCGGTCGACCGCCCCGCGACCGACCGCCTCGAGTGGCGCGGCCGATGCCACCGACTCAACGGCCGTACCGAGAAGGTCACCTGGGCCGGAGGCAAGGCCACCCGTCACACCGTGCACCTGCGCGAGCGAGCCCGCTGCCTCCTCATGGGCCGCGACTACCCCATCGCCGGGCCCTCGGGGTGGCTCCCTTGAGCCGCACCGCCACCTGGCGCGCCGTCGCCGAGGTCCGCCGCGACATCATCCGCGGCGAGCTGCGGCGCACCCGCCGCGGCCTGGCCGAGCTGGTGAGCCGGCTCGGCTCCGAGGTCGAGAGCGAGCGCGAGCTCGACCCGACGCGACTCCGCACCCAGGCCCGCGAGATCGCCCTCCTCGCCCTCCGCGTGCGCGACCTCGCGCACGAGTGGGGCACTGCCACCGAGATCCTCACCGACCCCTGACCCTGACCCTGACCACCGAGGTGTCTATGTCCGCTCCGCTGCTACTACCTCCCCCTCGACTTGTCTGGACCACCCAGCGGTCCAACATCACGAGCCTCGTAGTCACGAGCTGCGACCGCTTCGCGCTCTCCTCGAGCAAGCACGGTGTCACCTTCTGGGCGCGCTGCGGCTGCGGATGCTCCCAGTGGAAGGCCGGCCAGCTCCGAACGACCTTCGCCCGCGACGCTCTCGCGCGCGCCATCCTCGACGGGCTCCCGCAATCATGGGGGCCCGAGGTCGCGGCGAAGCTCGGCGAGGCGTGGGACGCTCACTGGGACCTCGTGCTCGAGGACCTGGAAGGGTGGACGCCGACCCCGGTGCACTACCTCTCGGCCGCGGAGCTATCAGCATGAGCGACCACGGCAACAGCCTGCGCAACCGGATCGCCGACGTCATCGGCGCGTACGAGGCCCGGACCATCACCCTGGTCGACGCGCTCGATGAGATCGAGGTCGCCATCGCCGAGGAGCCACCGCCGTCGCTCGACGCCCGGGACCTCGACTGGATCACCTCCGATGCCGACCTGGCCATCGAGGCCGGGAGGCGGGGATGACGGTCGACCTGTTTCAGCCGCCGTGGCTCTGGCGCACGGCGCAGATCGACCCGCCGTGGCTCGAGTCCGGCGGCGGCAAGAGCAAGCGCGGCGCGGACCGGCACTACCCTCTGATGGGCGTCGACGACATCGCCAAGACGCTGCTGCGCTCGGGGTCGTGGTTGCCAGCGCCCGACGCGCACCTCTGGTGTTGGTACACCGACAACTACCTCCTCGACGCGCTCACCCTCATCGAGCGCCTGGGCTTCCGCTACGTCCGCACATTCGTCTGGGTGAAGTGCAAGGGCGCGACGAAGGCGCTCGACCTCGAGACCGGCGACGCGGTCGACGGCGAGATCGAGCCGCGCATGAGCCTCGGCCAGTACGGCCGGGGCGTCCACGAGTCGATGCTGTTCTGCGTGCGGGGCAATGGGCTCGCGGTGCGCACCGAGCGGCGCGACCTGCCGAGCGTCTTCTTCGCGCCCGTCCCGACCGAGGACGGAGTCCGCGTCCACTCCCGCAAACCCGACGCCGCCTACGAGCTCATCGAGGCGCGCTCGAAGGGGCCTTACGCCGAGTTTTTCGCTCGGCGGCAGCGGCCCAACTGGACCTCTTGGGGCAACGAGATCGCAGCATGACCGACACCCACACCGACACCATGAAGCCCGGCGAGGGGCTGCACATGCTCGGCCTCGACCCGGCCATCGCCGCGGCCCTGGTCGACGCGCAGGCGCTGGTCCAGCCAGTCGGCAAGACCGCCACGAACAAGCACCTCGACTACAAGTATGCGAGCGGAGACGACATCGTCGCCGAGGGGCGCGGCGCACTCAATAGCGCGGGTCTCGCTCTCATCGCGCTGAGGTCGTGGATCACTGAGACGCCGTTCCAGTGGGCGGACGAAAAGGGCGTCATCCACGACGACGTCAATCTGCGCCTCAACGTCGTCTATCAGCTCCTCCACAGGAGCGGCGTCGCCTATACGTTCTCGGCGTTCTCGGTGCCGGTCATCCCCGAGCGCGGGCGACCCATCGACAAGGCCGAGGCCGGCGCCAGGACCTACGCCCTGTCGTACTTCATCCGCGAGTTGCTGTTGATCCCGCGCGTCTCGGCCGAGGCCAAGGGCGAAGAGGCCGAGCCCGACAGCCGCGACGACCGGAACTGGAAGCCCAAGCAACAGGTCCGTCGTCAGGCGGCGAACACCCCGCCGCCGCAGTCGCCGCCCGCGACGAAGCGGCGCGGTCCCCGGGCGCTCGAGCGACTGCGCGAGGACTGCCTCCGTCACGGTCTCGAGGAGGAGCTCGTCGCCGTGGTCGAGGCCAAGGGCGGCAACTGGACTGCCCTGCCCGAGGACTGCACCCGCCTCTTCGACGAGGCGTGGTCGGTCGTCGGCGAGCGACTCAAGGCCGCTAAGGACGCGGCACTCGATGGCGCCAAGACCCACAACACACCGGACGAGGTCGCGGCGAGGGTCGCCCAGGTCACGTCCTCGATGAGCATGAGCTGAGGGAGGAGAACATGGACAAGCTCGAGGTCGAGGCGCTCAGCCTCATGCACCTCAAGGCCGCGCGGGAGAGCTTCGACCGCGCCATCGCCGAGACACTCAAGACATGCGCCGACATGGATACGGGGCCGCTGCCGTCGGGCTCGAAGGTGGAGCTCACGCTCAAGATCACCTTCGCGCCGGACAGCGAGGGCGACCACGTCGAGGTCACCTGCCAGGGCACCATCAAGGGCCCGAAGTACCCGGCCGACTCGGTGCACGCGCTCAACCGCCGCGGGCAGCTCAAGGTGGTCAACGCCGACCAGGGCGAGCTCCCCGGCATCAAGGGGCGGCGCACCGTCGCCCTCGTGGAGGACAACTAATGCAGAGCATCGATGTGCCGGCGACCATCACCACGGTCGCGAACCTGGCGAAGGCGGAGCGGCCGCGCTTCCGCGAGATGAAGCTCCGGGACCGGGTCTACCTGGTCGACGAGCTCACGGGTGACCTCAAAGAGGTCGAGCCGCGTCGTGAGGACGAGGCCCCGCGCTTGGCAGACGTCAGGATGCTCGACCTGGCGAGCCTCATCGAATGGGCACGGACCACCGGGTCGAACGACGGAGAGGTGCGGCTCTCGCGGTCGGCGACGACGGGCGCGGTGACCCCGCGGCGTGTGGCACCTCATGAGAAGCGCGACGTGGCCTCGCGCGACTTCTTCGCGGACTACCTTCCGGACGGCAAGTGGTCCGACCTCGAGACCTTCCAGCTCTGGCTCGACAGGATCCGGCCCGGGCTGGACCCCAAGACTCTCGACCTGGTCGACATCGCGTTCGGCTCGGTGTCGGCGACGAGCACACAGGTCGTCGAGCTCTCGGTCGACGGCGCCGTCATCAACGCGGACGTGAAGGCGGGCGACAAGGTGACGGGCAAGCGGCAGCTCCCGCGCTTCATCGTCTCGACCGTCCCGTTCGGCGACCCGGCGTTCCGCTTCCCCGTGCGCTTCGGGGTGGGCGTGCGCATCGCCGACGGCAAGATCCAGTTCCGGGCCCACCACGACCCGAACGACGGTGCCTTCGAGGCCTGGCTCGAGTGGGGCGCCGCGCAGCTCCGGGCCGGGCTCCCCGAGGGCTGGGTCATCCTCACGACCCGCTGACCAGACCCTGCCGAGCGCGTGGTGGCGCGCTCGGTCGGCAGGCGGCCGAGGTGTCCCCGGAGGGTCCGGGGGCGCCTCGGCCGCCACTTCCCCACGAGAGAGAGCGATGCTCAAGGCTGGACAGGTTCTGGTGTGCTGGCGGGATGGCGAAGGGCGGATGAGCGTCCTGCACCAGACCGACACGGTGAGGCGCGCGAAGGCGTGGTGTCGGGCGAACGGTGACAGCTTCGACTTCGAATCGGTGGCGGACGTCGAAACTGCGCAGGTGGTGATCGTCGAGGTGAAGGCCTTGACCCGTCCCCACCTCGCGGTCGTGGTCGCCTTCGACGACGCGGGTGAATCCGAGGCGCCGCCGGCTGACACGCAGGCCGACGCTCAGGCCGAGGGGGTAGGGTGATGGCTGCGGGCACCGAAGAGGACGTGGTCTTCCGTCACCAGCTCCGCACGCTGGCGACGGCCTACACCCCCGACTGGCTGTGCGAGCTCATCCCAGGCCTGAGCGTGGCCGCCCTGAATAAGTTCCTGGCGGGCACGAGCCAGAACCCGCAGGGCGACCGCCTGGCGGTGGACCTCCTCTACGCGGTCACCCGGCTTGGGGACCTCGAGCCGAGCGAGGCCTACCTGACGAAGGTCCGGAAGGCCCGGCGCTACGCCGAGCGGGCTCGGGCTTCTGAGGTCGCATGGAGGGACGCGGGATGAGCGCGCGCTCCTATCGGGCCGGCGACGTCGTCCGGCATCTCGCGCTCGACCAGGAGTGGCTACTCGCCTGCGACGAGGAGCACGGGCGAATCGCCGCGTGCGGATGGCCCGAGTCGTGGAACAGGGTCGAGGAGGTCGAGCTCGTTCTGGAGGCCTCCGACCAGGATCGCCTCGAGAGGCTGCGCGAGACGGCCGCCATGAAGGGCAACGACAGCCGCTCGGAGGCGGCGCGGCGTCAGCTTGCGGCCTTGGCTTCGGCCGAGGGACCGCTCGACGCCATCGAGCGCCGGGCGAAGGCGATGGGGTGGAAGACCGACCGCGAGGTCCCTTTGTCGGGGCCGAGCGAATGGCTCGACGTCACGACGCCATCAGGCGGGACCATCCACTATCGAGAGCGCCAGGGCGCGCTGAGCGACCTGGTCGGCACCACGGGCTCGGTCTGCCGCCACGATCGCGCCCTCCTAGGGCGCGATGGCGAAGCGGTCGACATGCTGCGCTCGCTGACGGCGAAGGCCGCAGAGCTACGGGCGGGCCTCGAGCGGCTTGAGACCGACATCGTGCGGCTAACGGCCGTGGTGTTGGAGGTGCCCCGTGGGTGAAACCCGGAAGTACGGTCGCGACGATGTCTCGTACGACACCTGGTATTCGCCCTGGATGCAGCGGCTTGCCAAGTCACATACACGCGACGAGCTGGTGCGGATGCTTGGCACGGCTGGCGATGAAGCGGCCCGAGCGGCCTCGTCTCATCTTGGCGCCATCGCCAGGACGACGGGCATGCAGAGCCAGTCTCAAAGACGAGCGCAGACCGGCAACCTCACCCGAGCGGCAGGCGACAAGGCCATCGCGATTAGGGGGGCGCTGGAGATCCACGACTTGTTCCCCGAGCATGCGCGGAGGTCTGCATGACCTTCGACTTCGACGACCCGCGCCTTGGCGACCTCACCGACGAGGCCCGCAAGCTCTACTACATCCTCACTGTCGCGAGTTCGGCACGGGGGCGTTTCCCCGGCGGCGCCCGAGCGCTGACCCGACACCTTCGCCTGACCGACGCCGCTGCCGTCGAGGCCCACCTCGCCGAGCTCGTCGAGGCCGGGGCGGTCCGTCTCTACGAGGGCCTCGTCGACGGGACCCGGGTCGTGGTCGGAGAGCTCGTCATCGGCCGGCCGAAGAGGTCGCCATCGAAGGCCGCCGAGCTCGGCGCCGACCCTCTGCCCGCGCCGGCCGAGGAGAGAGAGAGCCCTCGCTCGGAGCTCTCCGCGACACCTCCCGCACCGCAGGGGTCACCGAAGGCGGAGGCTTCGGTAAGCCCGGCGGAACCGCCGACAGAGAGAGAGAAGAGAGAGAGCTCTCTCTCTCCCGCGCGAGCGAAGCCGCGCACCCGGCGCAAGCCGCCGCGCGAGCAGCTCGCGTTCGGCTCTCCCGTCGAGGCCCCGGCCGAAGTGCCTGAGCCGATACGCGCCGCGGTCGAGGCCTGGGAGGCCCACGCAGAGGCGCTGAGAGCGGAGGGCTTCAAGGTGGGTCCTTTCGCGCGCGTCGACCTGGTCGCGCTCGCTGCCACCGTCGACGCGCCGACGTTCTGCGCCGCGGTCGAGGACCACATCATGAGCGAGCCGCGCTACTGGGGTTCGCCGTTGAAGCTGCTCAAGAAGCGGTTTGGGTGGGTGGGTGTCGCTCGGGTGTACGTGCCACCGCCGGCCCCTATCCCACCCGAGGCGCTCGACCCGCCGCCGACACCATCCCCGTCGTCCACGCCTCGAGGCTTGTGTCTTTCCCCTGGGCGTGTGGACGACGCCCTCACGACGGTCCCCGATGACGAGTGGGCCGAGGACTGGTCACGCGCTCTCGAGCGACTGCGCGAGATGCTCGACCCCTACGACGTCGTCCACTGGCTCGAGCCGCTCGACGGGCGTGGCGTCGACCTCGACGGCAACCCCGTGCTGCGAGCTCCGGACGAGTCGAGCGCGCGGTGGGTCGAGGAGCACTACGCGGTGTTCATCGACCAGGTGCTCGGCTACCTGCCGCGGTTCGGGGTCTACGAGCAGCTCCGCGTACACCCGAACAGACTGGACCCCGGCGGCGCCGACCACGCCGTCATGTGAGTGCCGAGCAGGCCGGCACGAGAGGGTACGGGCGGCGGTCCGGATGGTCCGGGCCGCTGCCCCAGCCGACAGAGACCAGCCGAGCGCTCAGACGTGAGGCTCGGCGGTGCGAGTGCCGGAGGGTCCGGCGCTCGGTGGTGAGGGGTGGCAGCCCAATGGGTGCCGGGCTGCCACCCCAGCCAAAGGAGGACGCGATGGATGTCGATCGAAAGAGGCCAGCGGCGGGCAGACCATGGACGCCGACCGAGATCGGTCAGAGCTGGACGGTCTACCGGCACGACCACACCGGCGCGATGGTCGTGTCCGCGGTCGAGCTCGTGCGCGACTCGGCCGGCCGTGACCACCTCGAGTGGCACGTGTCGGTCAGCGGGCCCCGGGCGAGCCGAGCCGGGACGGGCCTCGTGGACGTCGTTCGACGCGACTTCGACATGGGCGCCGCCATCGAGGACAACCACGTGCCCAACGGCGTCGTGCGAAACCTCTGGCTGCGCGTCAACCCCGACGACCGCGGCGACTGCGACTGCGTCGGTGAGCGCGAGGAGGTCTACCCGATTCCCGGGGGCGGCGAGGACGGCGGGGAGTACCTCTACCGCGAGGCGCCGGGAGGTCGGCCATGAAGGCCTTGACCCTCTGGCGACCCTGGCCCTACGCCATCTTCCACCTGCCTCCAGCCGTCGCGAAGCGCGTCGAGAACCGGAGCTGGAAGCCTCCCGCATGGCTCATCGGGCAGCGCATCGCCATCCATGCGGGCAAGCACATAGACCTTGAGGCAGCGAAGTTCATCAAGGAGCGAGCCGTCGAGGCTTGGAGCCGCGAGACCCTCTTTTCGATGGACGGTCCGGCCCGGGACGAGGGCATCATCGGGACCGCCATCCTGAAGGGAGTCGTTACCCAGGCCGACATGCGTGTCGCCATGCTCGCGGTCACGCATCGCACGGTGCTCCGGTGGTTCTCCGGCCCATTCGGCTGGGTCCTCGACGACGTCCGCACCCTCGCTAAGCCCATCCCCTGCAAGGGCCAGCGTGGCCTCTGGGACTTGCCGGCCGAGCTCGTCGGGAGGCTCGCGGCATGATCGTCGACCTCTTCGCCGGCGGGGGCGGCGCGAGCACCGGGATCCGTCTCGCGACCGGCCGAGACCCTGACGTCGCCGTCAACCACTCGGCCGCCGCCATCGCGATGCACACGGCCAACCACCCTCGCACGCGCCACCTCTGCGCCTCCGTCTGGGATGTCTCGCCGCGAGAGGTCTGCGGGCGTCGAAAGGTCGAGCTGCTCTGGGCCTCGCCGGACTGTACCCACTTCAGCCGCGCCAAGGGCGGCAAGCCCCGAGAGACCGGACGCCGAGCTCTGGCGCACGTTGTTATCGAGTGGGCCCGCGCGGTGCGGCCCGAGGTCATCCTCCTCGAGAACGTCGAGGAGTTCGCCGGCTGGGGGCCTTTGCTCGAGGACGGTCGACCGTGCCCGGTGCGGAAGGGGTCGAGCTTCGAGGCCTGGGTCGCCCAGCTCCACTGGCTCGGCTACGTGGTCGAGTGGCGCTCGCTGGTCGCCGCCGACTACGGCACGCCCACGACCCGCAAGCGCTTGTTCCTCGTCGCTCGTCGTGACCGTCGCTCGATCGAGTGGCCTGCCGCGACCCACGGCGCCGGACGCTCGCGACCCTGGCGACCGGCCGCGGAGGTGATCGACTGGTCGCTACCCGTGCCGTCCATCTTCGGCCGGGCCCGGCCGCTCGCCGAGAAGACCCTGGCGCGCATCGCCCGCGGCATCGAGCGCTTCGTCGAGGGTGCGGCCGAGCCGTTCGTCGTCGAGTACTACGGCACCGCCACCGCACGGGGCGTCGAGAGCCCGCTCGGGACGGCCACGACGCGCGACCGGTTCGCCCTCGTGTCGCCGCACCTGGTGCTGTTCCGAGGCACGAACGCGGCTCACGTCGACGCTTCGCCCAGGTCGCTCGACGACCCGCTGTCGACGATCTCGGCCGGCGGGATCCACCATGCCCTCGTGGCGCCCTACCTGGTGCAGACCGGATACGGCGAGAGGGTGGGGCAGGACCCCCGCGTCCTCGACGTGGCCGCGCCGCTGACGACCGTCGTCGCCGGCGGCATCAAGCACGGCCTGGCGGTCGCCTACCTCTGCCGGCACTTCGGTGGGCCGCGCGGGGCCTTCGGGCGCGACCTCTCCGAGCCGGTGCCGACCGTCACCGCCGTGGACCACCACGCGCTCGTCACCGCGACGCTGTCTCACGACCGGCGGGCCGAGGTGGCTCAATTCCTGGGCCACGAGCCGCGGGTGACGATCCGCGGCGTCGACTACACCATCGGCGACATCGGGATGCGCATGCTCACGCCCCGCGAGCTGTTCGCCGCGCAGGGCTTCCCGCCGGACTACGACCTGCTCGCTGGCCAGATCTCGAAGACCGAACAGGTGCGCCTCGCCGGCAACAGCGTGTGCCCGCCCGTCGCCGAGGCGCTCGTGAGGGCCCAGCTCGGAATCAAGGCGGTGGCGGCGTGACGTGCGCCTGGTGTCGCTCCGAGCTCGCGACGACGCGTCGCGACGCCCGCTTTTGCTCGAAGCGGTGTCGACAGGCCGCCTTTCGGGTCCGGCGCCAATCCGTCGCGCTCGAGCGCACGACGACACCTCTCCGGATCGCCTACGCCGATCCTCCCTATCCCGGGCTTGCGAAGCGCTACTACGGCAACGAGCCGACCTACGGCGGCGAGGTCGACCACCATGAGCTCGTCGAGTCGCTGAGGACCTCGTTCGACGGGTGGGCTCTGTCGACGTCGCGGAAGGCCTTGCGCGACGTCTTGCCGCTCTGCCCACCCGAGACGATCGTGGCGCCATGGTGCAAGCCGATCGGCGTCTCATCGAGGACGGCAGGCGCGCACAACACGTGGGAGCCGTTGCTCGTCGTGCCCGCCCGACGACTCCGACCCGGGGTGCGCGACTGGCTCTCGGCCCAGCCCGCACGCGACCACGACGACCTCATGGGGGCGAAGCCGCCGACCTTCGTCGTGTGGATGCTCCGCCTGCTCGGGGCGATCCCAGGCCTGGACGAGCTCGTCGACCTGTATCCCGGGACCGGGATCGTCGGCAGGGTCTGGGCGTCGCTCTCGGCCGACGCCGACGCGTCACCTCGAGGCGAAGACGACACGTCTCGACCTGGTGCAGGCGACACGTCGCTCGAGCCGTCGGCAGACACGTCGTCGGCCGGCGTTCGCGACGGGTCAGCCTGGGGCATCGACGACCCCGACGACTGGGGGCGGATGACGTCGCTTGCACCTCGAGGTGTCGGCGACACGTCGCAGGAGTACTCCGACGACGCGTCGCTCGGCGCCGACGGAGTGCCCACCCCCGAGCCATTGAAGGTGGGCACACCATGATCGACCTCACTGTCGCCCAGGTCGCGCGCGAGCTCGGGGTCTCCACCTCGGTCGTCAACAGGCTCTGCCTGATGGGCCGACTGCGGGCCTACGACGTCGGGACCGGCACGCAGAAACACCGCTGGCGGGTCACTCGCGAGGCGCTCGCCGAGTTCAGGAGTAGAGATGCGCGAGGGTCGAAAGACGCGGCACCCGGGGGTCTACCAGACGGACGACGGCTACCTGATCCGGTGGACGGTCCAGGTGCAGGGACACCGGAAGGACCGGGCCGAGTGGCTCACGGGGTGCACGCTCGAGGAGGCGGTCCGGGTGCGGATCGAGCGAGTCTCGACCGCGAAGACCGGCGCGGAGAGTCAGCCGCCCCCACCGCCCCCACCACCCCCACCACCGGAGCCGACGGTGCCGCCGACGGTGCCGACCGTTGGGGCCTACTGTCGCTCGTGGCTGGCCGCCAAGCTCGGGACGGGCGAGGGGCAGGGGATGAAGCCCGGTGCGGCTGAGACCTACGCGCAGGTGCTCGGGCAACGCTTCCTCCCGGTGCCCGTCGACGAGGCCGGCGCAAGAGCCATCGGCGACCACCGCCTCGATGAGGTGACGCGCGCCCACGTCGAGAGGTGGGCACGCGCTGCTGAAAGGGCGACTCGACCCGAGAGCCGTGCACCGGACGCGCCCCAGGTGCTGTGTGCGCACGCGACGATCGACGGCTGGTGGACGAAGGTCCGCCAGGTACTCCGCGACGCTGCGGCGGAGTACCAGCTGCCCGACCCGACACTGCGCGTGCGAGGTCCGAAGGGCTACGGGCGGCGGGTGGTGAAGGAGCAGCGGACGCTCACGCCCGACGAACTGCGGGCGCTGCTCGCGCACATCGGTGACGGATGGCACGCCGAGGTGGTCGTCGACTCGGTGATCGGGGCGCGCGCGGGCGAGCTCTATGCGCTCCGGTGGCCCGACTGCGACTTCGGGCGCGAGGTCTGGGTCGACGGGACGCGTTTCGAGGGGCTGATCACCATCCGCTCGAGCCATCACCGAGGCCGGCGAGGCCCGACGAAGACGTACCGCGAGCGCACGATTCCGATGCCCGCCGATCTGCGGGCCATCTTGCTGGCGCACCGCGACCGGCAGATCCGCGAGCAGCACCCGGCGCTTCACACCGGCCTCGTCTTCCCGGCCTCCGAAGAGGGCTTTCGCAAGGGACCCGACGGGGAGCGTCACAGCTGCGGGTGGCATCGCTCGCCGGACTCGCTCCGGACCCACCTCAAGCGGGCCTCGAAGAGGGCCGGGCTGCCGTTCGCGGTCACGAGCCAGGTGCTGCGGCGGACCGTCAACACCCTGCTCTACGACGCCGGGGTGAGAGAGCTCGTCATCCGTGCGGTGCTCGGCCAGGTCTCCGACCGCATGACCTCGCACTACTACGGCGCGCCTCCGGAGGAGCGCGGCGCGGCGGTGGCGACCATGGTCCGACTCGTATCCGGCTGACCGAAGTGTGGAACCGGGTGTGGAACCGAGTGTGGAACCTGCGCCAACAAAAAAGGCCCCGAGGTGTCTCGGGGCCTTGATTTAGGCTGGAGCGGGAAACGAGACTCGAACTCGCGACCTCAACCTTGGCAAGGCACTGGGGCACCTGACCGCGGCCATTGATGCGGGCGCGGACCGGAAAAGTGGGACGCTGACGGGCCCGAGCGCTGGCAAGTGTGGAACCGTCCGTGGAACCGGCTCTGACCCAACAGGCCTGTTGGCCAGAAACGCAAACGCCCCGAGGGAGCAACTCGGGGCGTCTGGCCCGCAGGTATTGCAGTGCCTGCGGGAGTCCACCTAACTACGAGCGCACGCTATCGCGCGTGAGTCCTCGGCTTCAAGTGTGGGCGCGGAAGGTTCTTTACTCGGACGGAAGGCTTTTTCCGCGGCCGGAAGGTCAGGAGGAGCGGGCGTGGAAACAACCCTCCACTTCGAGGATGTGCGTTACGCTCACGATAGTCGAGAGGACCAAACGCGCTGCAATTCCGCACCGCAAGACCCTCTTGGCGACCGGAATTCTTATGAAGTCGTTTTGGATCAGCAAAGTCGTGGTCGACGAGAAGGGCCACATTGCTCGGTGTTATGCCAAGCCCGCACCGTTGGAGCGCCCACCTCGGTGTGTGGTCTGCGAAGCCGAGCGCCGCGTCTATCCCGTGGTGATCGAGAGCCAGCTTCATGCGGCCGGGCCAAGCTCGTTCGTGTTTGCGGACATGTGCGGCCAGTGTCAGGCACTTGGTCACGACGTTAGGCTGGGTCGAGTGCCGCGCGTCCTCCTACCTCACAGGGCTCCTGCGAGCCCGACACCGACGACCACACCGACCGCCAGACCGACGGCGCCCCAAAGGTAAGGGTTCGACCACACCGACGAGGGGCGCACGCTCTCTCGCGCGATCCCCTCGCATCGCTCGAGCGCCGCGGACCACTCTCGGTCCCGGCGCTCGGTCTCGGCTCGGTCGGCTTCGCGCTGAGCTCGCTCGGCGACCAGGTCGGAGGTCACCCGGACGAGCTCCGCGCGCACGGCCCGGGTGTGACCCTCGGCGGTGCGGCGCCCGGCGTCGGCCTTGAGCAACCGCCGGAGCAACGGCGAGGGCACGAGCTCGCCGTCGTGGGGGGCCGGGTCGCCCGCGCGGAGATAGGTCGGCTCGCCAGCCCGGGCCGGGGTGGCGCAGTCGAGGACGGCGACCGCGATCGTCAGCGGCGCCATCCACTCCACGAGGCGACCCGCCATCAGACGGCCCGGCCTGCTCGGATGTGCCCGTGCCAGCACTCGCGCTGCCGCCCCACCTCGTCCCGACGTAGGGCGATGATCGATGGGCTCAGGCTGAGGTCGGCGACGGTTGCGCCGGTGCGTTTCCAGGGCCTCTCCGCCGTGGGCCCTGGGTCGAAGGGCGGGTCGACGTTGACCGCCACACGATGGTCACGACACGTCGGGCACAAGAAGCTGACGCCGATTCGGCGGCCGGCCGAGTCGGTGACATAGTGCGGCTCGAGCAGCTCGAGCGCGATGCCCGCGGGCTGGGTGGTGTCGGTCAGCATGATCTCGCTCGTGTCGCTCGGGGTGTCGGGCGCGGCCATCGCCGCGGGGCTCATCAGCAGCAGGGCCACGAGGCCCATCAGGATCGCTCGAATCATCTCGCCTCCTCGCCCGGGTCCGGCCGGGCACCGTCAGGCAGCGTCAGGGCGCCGTGCCCTCGCGCTGCATCTCTCGCCACACGCGGCGCGCCGACTCGGTGACCCGGCCGGTGCGCTCGTACTCCTCGTCGACGTCGCGGGCGTCCTGCGCCGCGCGGCGGATGTCGTCCTCGGCGGCCGCCTGCTCGACGTCGGCGACGGCGCGCGCGATGGCCCTCGCGCCCTCGATGGCCGCGCGCTCGACGTCGGCCTGGGCGCGGGCGCGGTCGATCCCCGCGCGCAGGGTCTCGCGGCTCTCCGTGAGCGCGCGCTCGACCTCGAGACGGGCCTCGGCCTCGACGCGGCCGGAGCGCTCGTAGAGGGCCCACAGCACGACGACGGCGACCGCCGCGGCCCAGGGCCCATGTCGCCGGAGCCAGGTCACGACGCGTCGTCCCGAGCTCGAGCCGACGGGTCGCTGTCGCCTCGAGGCGACGGCGACGTGTCCACCTCCCGACGGACCCGGCGCAGGACCACCGCCCCGAGCTCGACGACCGCGAGACCGATGATCACGCCGGCCGGCCACGACGCCCAGGTGTCGGCCCAGCCGACGACGAGCACGCCGAGCAGCGCGGAGGCACCGAGCAGCGCAGCGCGCTTGGGGCGCTCCGTGGGGGGCGCGTAGATCAGCAGCCGCACCGAGTAGGACGCGAGCGCCAGCGCGACGAGGAGGGTGATCAAGAAGGCGGTGTCACTCATGCTCGGGCTCCTCGGGGGCTCGGAGATGCTCGGGGATGGGCATCCCCAGGCGCTCCATGATCAGGTCCGCCTTGACGTCGATCTTGTGGACCCGGCCGGTCGTCCGCCGCTCGTACCGCTTGAGCAGCTCGACCTCAGCCTTCACCGCTTCCGTCTTGGCCTCGACAGCGTCGATGCGGACCGTCGCGCGCGCGAGGGCAATGACTGCGGCCACCGTCACGCAGGCCGCGCTGACGACGATCCAGATGCGCCGCGACGTCTTCACCACGTTGTGCATCAGGTGACTCCTGCGAAGAGTGCGAGCTCGGCCTCGGACCCGCAGAACCAGTTGCGGTCGCAGTCGACGAGCGTCACGCCGTCCTTCTTCGTGACGCCCGGCACTCGGCCACCCTGGACCGTCTTCGAGCTGCTGCCGATCCACTGCCAGAAGGTCCAATCCCAACCTGGCAAGACCTGACGCGGGGCCTTGGCGCCGCGGGTGTAGTCCACGACCCAGAGCGGGTGCGACGCCACGAACTGCATGTCGTCCCATCCCGCCTTGCCCACCTTCGGCAGGTAGCTGCGGACGAAGTTCGGGCCCGTGTAGACCAGCGGCGTCCGCTCGGTGAGCTCGTGGAGGCGACGAAGGAATCGAGCCGCCCAGGCGGCGATCTCCGCCGCGGGCCGCTTGTGGTAGATCGTCTTCCCGGTCGTCGGGTCCTTCTTGCCCGTGCTGCACCACTCGAGGTCGAGCACGGGAGGAAGCATCGGATGCATCCCGACCTGCTCGAGCAGGCGGACGAAGTGCTCGGCCTGACGTTCAGGGTTGTCGATCTCCCATCGCGAGAAGTGGTAGCCGCCAACCAGGAGGCCGGCCGCGCGTGCGCCGTCGACCTGCGCCCGCCACGTCGGCGACTTGTAGGAGCCACCCTCGGTTGCCTTGATGAAGGCATAGCGCTGGCCGGAGTCGGCCACCCTCGACCAGTCGATGTAGGGCTGGTGCCCCGAAACGTCGATGCCGGGGATCATCGTCACGGCCATCCCTCCGGAGCGGGGGCGAGCAGCTCGAGCAGCGCGGCGCCGTCGGTGCCGAGGTCCTCGACGCCCGGCGGGAGCTCGGGCAGCTCCTCGACCCAGACCTTGCCGACTGTCGAACCGTCGGCGAGCAGGGCGCCGTAGGTGACGTCGAGACCGAGCACTGCGAGGGCATCGCGCGCGCTGTCTTCGACGGAGAGGTAGTGCTCGACGACGCTCATAGGCTCACCAGCTTCGAGGCGTTCATGCCGCTGCAGACGCCGACCGCGGTCCCGACCGTCGGCAGGAGCGGGCCCGTGCCCTGCCCGAGCAGGCCGGTCGCGGTGCCGTACCAAGTGATCGCCGAGGCGCCCCAGACGTCGCGGGCATCGTGGCAGGTGTCGGAGGCGTACTGGCCGAGGAGTGCGTCCGTCGTCCAGGCGATCGGTAGCAGCACCGCGGCGACGAAGTTGTAGGCCGTAAAGCTAACGGGTGCATTGCCCGCGCCGTCGACGGCGCACCCGATCACCAGGTCACGTGGATCGCTGTCGTCCGTCGTCGCGACGTCTGAAGGGCTCCATGCCGAGGCGCCATTTGACGTGACAAACCTCCCGCGCGCGAGGTTGATCGTCAGGTTGCGGCCGACCATCTGGACGTGGCGAGTAGCTGCCGCCGCACCTGAGGGCTGCTGTAGGCCGTAGTTGCTCGCGCCGCTCAATCGTAGCCCCACGAACCGGTGACGAGATACAGAGGTCACCAAAACCGAGCTGAGCGCGTCCGTGAAGTTGCCGTAGGTCGGGGCGCCTGGGCCCGCCGGGTCGCTGAGGTGTGCGAGGACGCCGAAGTTCTGGGTCGCGTTGGGGCCCTGCACCTTGATGACGAGGCAGTAGTCGCCCGACGCGGCCGCCCGCGCGTCGACCACGCGGATGCGCTCGGCGAGGCCGTCGAGCGGGTAGTAGTGCCGCTCGGGCGCGAGCTTGCGCCGACGTCCGAGCATCATCGCTCGGAGCTGGCGCGTGGCCTCCTCGGTGGCGGCTCCCCTCACAGGCGGCTCATGGTCCAGATCTGACCGGCGACGTTGCCGCCGACCGCAGCGATGAGCAGATGGGTCGGCGCGTCGGCGAAGATCCAGCCGCTGTCCGGCGAGTCGCTGCTGAGCTCGTAGCCCGCCGCCGCGCTCTCGGAGCTGGTTTCCTGTCGGGCGAGGAAGCCGACCTTCCCGGCCGAGGTCGAGCCGCGCACGACCCGGAACGCCGAGACTTTGCCGAGCGGGTAGGGCGTGGTCGCGCCGCTCGTGACGGAGAAGGCGATCGGGTCGTTGAGCTTCTCGTCCGGACCAAAGAATCCCATCGTCTACCTCCTGCCCAAGGCCGCTCTCGCGTGGCACGGTGAGGATGCGTCGGAGGGCGGCGCCAAGGGCAGGGGGGTGAGCATGGCGCTCAAGATCGACGTGGTGACCAACGTGGATGACATCGTCCGGCACCTCGACCAGGGCATCGCGAGACAGCTCCCGTTCGTCACGGCGAGCGCCCTGACGCGCACCGCGAAAGAGGTCCGCATCACGCTGCAGGAGACGCTCGGCGAGTTTTTCGTCCTGCGTAACGCCTGGGTGCGCGGCTCGATCAAGAGCACCCGCGCCGAGAAGCGCGACCTCAACCCAGTCGCCTTCGTCGGCTCGCTCTTCGACGGGATGGACCTACAGGTGGGCGGCGGGACGAAGCGCTCGAAAACCGGCAAGGCCATGGGTGTGCCGACCGTGGGCCCTGGCGCGCCGAGGCCGACCCTGGGCGCGATGACGAAGCCGTCGAAGTGGCCGCGTCAGCTCCGCGCGAAGGGCGGCAAGAAGGTCTACGCCGAGGAGCTACCGAGCGGCGATATCGGCCTCTTCCGGCAGAAGAACAAGAGCTCGAGGCGCCTGCTGTACGTGTTCCAGCACGAGGTCGAGATCCAGCCGCGCTGGCCCTTCCGCGAGATCGCCCAGGCGACAACCGGGCGGGTGTTCGAACGATTCTTCTTCGAGGAGCTCCACGCGGCGGTGCCTGGTCCGAAGGCTACCTGACGAGGCAGATGGCGATTCCGTAGCCGCGCTCGGCGTCGAAGGGGCTGGTGATCTCCATCACCTCGACCCTCGCGCCGCCGCCCACCGCGCCGTCGAGCAGGTAGTCCCGAGTCGCCTTCGCGCCCACCCCATCGACACCCGGCATGAGCATGTCGCCTTCGGACACGTCGGCGCCGATCGCGATGCGGATCTGTCCGAGCAACCCGACCACGGTCCACTGGTCGGGTCGCTCGCTGCGAGGCACTTGCTCGCGCGCCGGGTCCCAGGCCGGGTTGGTCTTCATCTGCCGGGTCTGCTCGCGCTCGGTGATGCGCGCGGGCTTCTGGAGGTCCGCTAGCTGCTCGGCGAGGGCTCTCTTGTTCTCGAGCGTGTCGGCCTCCCTAATGGCCGCCTGGAGGCGCGCGCGCTCGGCCTTGTACGCCTCGACGGCTTCGCGGTCGTCGACCTCGCGCTCGACCTCGACGTCCTCCCAGATGATGGCGCCCCACTCGTCACGCTCGTAGCGCCCGGACCACGCCAGCCCATCGTCGCCACCCACCACCGTCGGGCTCACCGAGACGGCACCGAGGATGCGGTCTCCGGGCTGCGCGAGGTGGGCGCGCTTGCCCTTGCGCGAGAGGAGGCGGCCGGGGGCGTGAGGGGCCTTGTCGCCGTTCTCGAAAAGCTCGGCGTAGTCGAGGCCGGAGGTGGTGTGCGCGGCCGTGGACCGCATGGTGCCGCCGTTGCTCTCGATGCGCCACGACGGGGCGCCCGAGTAGCCGCCCGTCACCATGTATTTGCGGGACGCGAAGGACGTGGCTGCGGCGCTGCCGGAGTTGCAAAAATATGACGCCAGCATCGCGACGTATTCGTGCGTATTGCCCGACGGCACACTCAGCTCCGACTCCTCGGAGGCGAGGATTGCACATGATGTGGCTGCGGCGTCGATTCGGCAGGAACCCGATGCCGCGATGAGGCCGAAGTTGCCGGCGAGGCTACCATCGAAAGAGGCCATGAGCACACTGCCATCGCCATCGACATAGGCATTGTCGTTGCCGCTCGAGAGCACGCCGATTGCCGCCGCGCACTCTCCATTGACAACGCCACCGGCGACGTCGTCGGGGTGAATGTCGCAGGCGAGGCACACCGATTGGTCTCCCGTCGCTCGCCCGTTGATGCTCGCCGCCACGAGGCTGTTAAGCCCAAACGCCGCGCTGGTCGTCGAGGCCGCCACCGCCGCCAGGTGCTCCGTCGTCACCGCGCCGATACCGACCGGACCGCCCAGAATGCAGGCTCGGATCGCGCGCGCGAGCTGTGTGTTGTCGGTCTTGTCGAGCGTGTCGACGATGAGCGCGGCGTTGATCAACTCCATCATCGTGCTGTTCAAAAAGTCGCCAGTGACCTGCGTCGGAGGGACCGCGTCAGCGGCGGCGAAGAACCCCGGGGTGCCCACCGGCTCTGGCGTCGGCATCGTCGGAACCGTGCCTTGGCCGTCAATGTAGTGCATCGCTTCTCTCCTCTCCTCTCAGGTGCCGTCGACCACGGTCACGACCGTGTGAGCCGGCTTCGTCATGTCGAGGACGGCCTCGATAGCCGCCCACTTCGGGTCACTCGGGGCGATAGGCACCGTGACCCACCAATGGTGCATGTGGCGCGTGCTCACGAGCGGCTCCCAGGCGTTGCTTACCCACGCGCTGAAGACCTGGCCGTAAGGCCGTTCGGTGATGATGACCTCGGCCTCGTCGTCGCCGAGGATTGTGCGCACGACCTGCCGGTAGTACGCGCGCGCCTGACCACCCTGGGCCGTGACCTTGCCCACGAGGAGCCCGCGTTGGCCCTCTTCGGACGTCGGCAGGGCCTCTCCATCCTCGGGCAGCCCCCACGCCTCGAGCCACTCCGGAAGCGTCTCCACCGCGGTGCGTGGGTCGGCCTCCTTGAGCAGGTCGAGGACGCGGTTGTAGGCGGCCAGCACCGCGCCATTCGCGCCGCTGAGGACCGCACGGAGGAACGGTTGCAGCGCATCCCACGCGGGCCCCGACGGGAGCAGCGGGGCGAGGAGCAGCCCGGCGTCTTTCGTGAGCCGCGTCAGCTTGGCCACGTGATCACTCCCCGGGTGAAGACCTCGCCCTGGTCAGGCACGAGCGGCGCTGAGGGCGTCGTGATCTCGACCGCCGTCACCCCCGCGGCGCCGATGGCGGCCTGCCAGTGGTCCGAGACGTGGACGGTCTGAGAGGTGAGAGCCTTCCGCGCATACAGCGCGTCGAGCTCGGCCTGTATCGCCGCCCTGGTCTCGGACGTGTCGGGCTCGAGCAGGGCGAAGGTGTAGGCCACCCCGGTGGCTGTCGGCGCCCGCATCAGCACGTCCGCCGTCACCGGCCGCACCTCGTCGATAAACTCCTGGGCGTCTTCGATCTGTCCCTCCGTGGGGATGCCGATGCCCGTTCCCTCCTCGTGCAAGAAGAACACGTCGACCGTGCCCGCACCGCGGGCGTTCGGGACGACCTGGGTCCGGTAGATGCCAGCCAGCGACCGGGCCCAGCGGTCGTAGTCTTTGCGCGCCCCGCCTTGAGGTGTCTGTCTGATGCGCTGCAACAGGCGCTCGAGGAGCGAGGTCGCGCTTTCGGTGTCGGTCCCGTTGGACCACCCCGAGTAGGCGGTCACCGTGGGGTCCGCGCCTACGATGGTCACGCCGAGCTGTAGCGTGCTCCCGAGCTGCAGGTTGCCGCCGGCGCCCGCGGTCTGTGCGACGGCCTCGACGAAGGCCTCGCCGGTGGTGATCGTGCCCTCCGCGGTCGTGTTGAACAGGGCGCCGTCAGCGCGCACCACGAGCGATCCAGACGGGATGACCGTCGTGTTCGTTCCCGTGATACGGAAGACCCCAGTTGCGACCTCCGCGGGCTTGCGTTCGAGGCCGTACAGCCGCGCGTGCGCGACCAGGTAGTCGAGCGCCATGTCGGGACCGGGCACCAGCTGGCGAGCGACGTAGGCGAGGAGGCCGTAGAGGAGGTGGAGCCCACCCGAGAACACGTCGCTCAGGATCCGGAGCGGAGTCCGCGCGATAGTCGCGTCGACCCGATAGCCCGCCAAGATGAGCGCGCTCGTGATGCTCGCACGCGAGGACTCGAGGAGGCTTTTGATCGACGGTCGGATCCAGGCCATTCACACACCCCAGAGCAGGCTATAGCGGCGGGTCGCGGACTCACCACGGGGGCGCACCAGAGCGATGTCGAAGGCCAAGAAGCCTTGACGATCGGCTCGGGTCACCACGACCTCGATCGCCGAACAGATCCCGGCCGTGACCATCCAGCCCAGCGCCTGCTCGGCATAGCTGCGAGCGCGGCTGACCAGCGCGTTGGTGATGGGCTGGCCCATCAACAGCCAGAGCTTGGACCCGAGCTCAGGGTCAGCCCACCATCCCTGTGGGTCGCGTTCCTCCTCGAGCTCGTCGTCCGGGTCGGCGCGACGCCAGGTGAAGAGCGACACGTGCACAAGGTCTCGGAGCGGGTCGCGTCGAAGCTCGCCGTCTTGCTCGTCGAGGATCTGGCGCCCCTCGATGTAGCCGAGCGGCCACGCCAACAGCACCTCGTCGGCGACGAGCGAGGCGTCTGGCAGAGGTGGGGGCTCGTAGGGCAACCGGCTCATGACGGAACCTTCGCTGAGGCTCGGCGACGCATTCCAGTGGGGTGAACCATCACGAGACGGTCACGTTTGAGGCTCCGGGCGATGCGCCGATGACGCCGGAGACCGCACCTCCCGAGACGCTCGTCAGGCCCGTGATGGTGTCGCCGACACAGACGGGCGTGCGGTACGTGGGGCCGACCCCGAGGCGGATGTTGCTGCTCTTCACCGTGACAACAGGAGCCTCGACGACGATCCCCGACCGCGTCAGATGGACCTTCTGCCCGAGGTCGTCGACCAGGGCCACCTCACCCTCGACGAGCTGGATGCAGTAGCGGCGGTCGTGCACGAGGATCGTGACGAGCGAGTCCTGCTGACCTCCGATGGCCGCCTGTACCGCGATGGCACCCGACTTCGGGCGCGCTTGGAGGCCGTAGGGCTGCCAGACGTCGGTGCTGTCCTCGATGACGCCCTGGGTCTGGATGGCGACATGTCGCTCGTTCTCCGATGTCGATCGGCTCACGCGGGAGAGGCCGAGCACGCCCGCAAGCGCCTGGCCGACGCGACGCAGAGATCCGATGATCGTTTCGCTCATGGGTGCCCCCGCTGCAGGACCCCGGCGCGCTGGTCGCGCACCGCTTCGGCGCCATCGAACCAGCGGCCGACGCCGGCGCCGATCGGCTTCTGCGGGGCGAGGCTGGCGAACCCGCTCTGTGGCGCGAGCACGAGCGATGCCTTTTCGCCCTGGTCGTCGAGCGTGTACGTCACCGACACGACGAGCAGCTCTGTGCCGTCGAATCCGGCGGCCTCGTCGTAGACGCGGGCGATCTGGTTTGGCCGCCAGAGCGTGCCGTCTGTCTGCCGCCAGCCGCGCAGCGTATACGCGCCGCGGACGCTCTTGCCGGCGCGGGTGATGGCCTCGTGACGCGCGCGGGCAAGAGCGCCCTCGCGGTCCACCGGCTTCTCGGGCTTGATGATCAGCAGTCGGTGGCGCCCCACGCCCGGGTCCTCAGAGCTGCCCGTCGCGTCGGCTTCGACCTCGAGCGACGAGAAGCTTTGCCCTTTCACCTGTACGACCGAGTAGCGCCCCGAGACGTCCCACGCGCCATCTCGCCGGAGGACGTTGGCGCCCATGCGGATGTCGGTGGCGGCTCGGCCACCAGCGCCCGCGCGGACGATGAGCAGCTGGCCCGCGCCGTCATCGGTGACGAGGAAGCCGCGCTCTCGTGCGAGCTTGCCGATCTCGTCGTGGATGGTGTCGCCGAGCGTCACCCGGTGGCGCGGGATGCGCAGCGAGGCCTCGGGCGCATCGAAGACAATCGGCACGTCGTGTTCGCCGACGATCGCGCGGAAGAGGTCGACCAGGCGCATGTTGGCGCGCGATCCGGGCAGGGCCGAGCAGTCGACGGCGTCGCAGGTCCTCGAGCGGCCACCGAAGGCGCGCGTGAGCTCCTGCGGACCGGCGACGTCGTTGACGGTTTCGAGGTAGCCGCGGGCGACCTCGTCGGAGTCGATCCACACCGAGCACGGCTGGGTGACACGCAGGCCCTGCTCGTCCGCCAGCGGCCCATTGATCGTGAACTGGAAGTCACGGCAGACCTGCTCGAGCCCCGCCACCACGCTGACCGAGGTCCACCCGCGCAGGGCACTCGCCCCGACGCGCAGCTCGATCACGTCAACACCTGCAAGGCGCCGGCACAGAAGAACGGGCTCGCGATGGCGTTGAGCCTGAGGATCTCCTCCTCGCGGTCGACGCTCCCGTAGAGTCGGCAAGCCAGGACGAGCGATGGCATCGGCCGCAGGATCTTGAGCGTGCGGACTCGAGGCAGTCGCTCGATCGCCGCCGAGATCGCCGTGAGAAAGCTCGCGCGCAGGTCCTCGAGCGCCGAGAACACCTCGTCGGTGGGGTCGGCCTCCTGCTCGGCCTGAATGAGGGCGGCCACCACGCCCTGCATGTCCTCGGCCGCTTCGGCGCTGACGTAGTCGGTCGTTGCCGTCAGTTGGCAGACACGCGCGAGACACGCGGCCCGGAGGTATTCGACGCCGCCGAGACAACGGCCGTTCGCGGCCTCTTCGCGCGCGGTGCCGGTCGAGTGTGGCAGATTCGTGCCGCGGGCTCGCCCCAGGTAGCGGAGCAACCGCGACACTTCGCCGATCCCTCCGACGACCCGCACCATCTCGTCGAACATCGCCAGGTCCGATCCGGTCGACGCGACCACCACGCCCATGACCTCTTCGAAGTCGGCCCGCTCGGCCACCATGAAGGCCCCGACCGCCGTGCTCAGATAGGACGTGGCGACGCGGAAGTAGGCGACGCGTCGGCCTTCGAAGGCGACACGGGACGCGGCGATGGTCGCCTCGCCCTTGTCGATGATGTCTGTCTCGGTGACGACCAGGATAACCGGCCGCGTCTCGAGGCCGGCGATGACGCACGAGATCTCGAACTCCCCGACGCCGCCCGAGAGGTCGTGCGTGATTTCGTAGGTCTCGACGTGGACGTGTAGCCGGCCGCGCCACGGGTGCACGAGCTCGCCCGCACCCCTCTGCAGGAAGGCCGCTTCGAGGTTGCCGAGGCGGTCGAGGTAGTCGGGTCCGTCGACGAAGCCGCGCAGCCGGAAGCGCTTCGCGCTCTGGCCGAGGTCCTCGACGGAGTGGTCGTCGGTCTGCGGGTATTCGTCGACGACCAGGCGCTTGCCGCCGGATGCGCCGAGGTTCTCCGCCTCGAAGGTGAGCCCGCGGAAGCTCGCGAGCTGTCGCTCGTCTTCCCAGCTCATGGCAGACCACTCCCCGCTGGGCTCACGCCCACCCGCCGCTTGATCTTCGCTTCGACGTCAGCCGGCAGCCGGGGTGCGTCGACCTCGGCCGTGGTGCCCTGCGGGGTCGACACCCTGATCTCGAGCTCCACCTTGCGGATGGTCTCGAGCGCGTCGAAGGTGCGGTTGAAGCCCATGCGCTCGGAGTAGGCGTCGAATCGCTCGCGCTGCTGCGGGTTGAGCTCCTCGTAGGTCTCGGGAACGCCCGCGGGCCGGCGGCCATAGAGCAGAGCGGCGGTTGCCTCCGCGGAGGTGAGCGCGCGCGCGTTGGGCGACACGTCGGGCAGGACGCCGCCGAGGGTGCGTTCGGGTGACCAGTATCCCCACTGGCCGTCGTTCAGGAAACTCCCGCCCGTCATGCGCCTGCGCTGGTCCTCGACCTTCTGTTCCGGCGTCCGCTCCTTCGGGATGAGCTGTGCGATGGCTTTGCCCATCATGTAGACGACGCCGCCAGCGAGGGCGACCAGGCCGGCTTTCCAGCCCCCGAGCAGGCCGCCGAGAAGCCCGGTGTTCGCGCCGCTGGCCAGGCCTCCGATCGACCGCAGGCCGCCGATGATGCCGCCGATACTGCCGAGCAGGCCGCCCGCACCGAACACGACCGCGAGCGTCTTCGCCCAGGTCAGGATGTCTCCGCGGTGGTCCCAGATCCAAGCGACCCCATCGCGGATACCGCGCACAGCGGTGGCAACGCCTTCGCCGAGCTCACGCGCCAGCCTGCGCACGCTCTCGGGGTTCTCTCTGAGCCAGCGAGTCAGGCGCTCGATCTCCGGCAACAGGGCCCGGATGACCTCGACACCGAAGATGCGCTTCACGCCGGTCCAGCTCTTGTCGAGCTTGTCCATCTCGTCGCCGAACCGCGCCGTGTCCTTGATGGCGTCACCATCCATGACGGCGTGATATCGGTGCGCTTCCTCTCGCAGCTCACGCAGACGGTCCGTGCCGTCTGCGACGACGAGTGCCATATCCCGGCCTTCCTCGCCGAAGACCTGCGTGGAAAACGCGAGCCGCCGCTCCTCGTCGGTGATCTTGCTCATCGCGACGAGCATCAGCTCGAGGCGCTCGCCCATGTTCTTCGCGCGCTTGGCCTGGTCAGCGAGCGCGCGTCCGCCCACGGTGGCGAGGTAGGTGTAGAGGGTCTTCGAACCCGCGGCCATCTCGCCGAACTTCCTCGACATCACCTCGGTGGACTTCAGGAAGGTCTCTTGGGCCACACCTGTCTGCGACGCTGCAAAGGCGAACTCCTGCAGGGCGTCCGTGCTCAGACCGGTCTTGGCCGCGAGGTCCGCGATGCGCCCGCCGAAGTCCGAGGTCTCGGCCACGACGTCGCGAATCTTGCCGCCCAGCCCGACCAGCCACGAGCCCCAGGTGGCGAACACCGTGCCGAGTTTGGCGCCGAAGTCGGTCAGGTTGCGGAAGCCGCTGACCATGGCCTTGACCGACTTGGAGACGCCATCGAAGGACCGCTTGAGCCCGGCCGCGACGCCGCGCACGACACGGCTCGCGAGGTCGCGCGCCTGAATCGCGATCGACACTCCGAACTTCGTGCCCTTGCCCTTACCCTTTGGCGCCGCCACGCTTCCTCCACTTCGCTCTACGCCTTGCCACCCGTTCGGCCTCCGTCACCCAGTGCCAGAGCTCCCAGAGCGGCATGTCCCAGACGTCACGAGGAGACCAGCCAAGGTCGAACACCAGACCCGTCACGAGGTCGCTGACGACCTCTGCGAAGTCCTCCCAGCCCTTTAGGCGCTCGACCCCTCCAGGGCCTGGATGCGACTCTCCAGCTCCTCGATCCTCTCCTGCATCAGCTCGAGCGCCGTCTTCTGGTCTCGAGTCTCCGAAGGAAAAAAACCAGCCTTCTCACCGGCCTCCACGATGTTCTTGATGTCGCCGATCCAGAAGTCCTCGACCGAGAATCCGGCCAGGCCCGGGTCGACCACGATCGCCTTTGCGAACCCGACCGCGGTCTGCAGCTCGTCGGCAAACGCGCCAGCCTTCGACATCTCGACCAAGGACTTTGCCCGCGGATAGCGCAGCTCGACCTCAGTGATCTCTGGCGTGATGACGCGCCCGTCCTTGGTCGACTTCTTCGCGGGCAACGGCTGTTCGAGCGTGTATCGCATCAGATGATCTCCTCGACCTCGCCCTCGAACTCGAGGCCGAACTCGCCCTCGATCACGTCGAGCTCCGACTCGCCGACCTGGTGCCCGTTGCAGACGAAGATGCGTCCAGCCGCCGTCGTGAGGGTGACCGTGCAGGTGTCCCACTCGCCGATCTGCTGGTGCACCATCTCGCGGGAGTCGAGGCATCCCAGGACGATGCGGCCAGGCTGCGGAGTCTTCTTGGCCACGGCACGCCCGCTGGCGCCCATCTTCGTCTCGCGCACGTATCGCGAGCACCTGACCTGCGCAGTGGTGTTCACGTTGAGGTTGATGGCCACCGCGCCCGGACGCGAGACCGTGCACTGAGTGATGCCGGCAACAGTTTCGAGAGACATCGCGGCTCCTTACTGGAAGTCGACGCGGAGGGCGACGACACGCAGGTGATCGATGAGGTTCGCTTTGACCAGGCCGTTGAGCCTGTTCCGGTTCGTGGGGTGCCGTTCGATGCGCAGCGTGTTCTTGAACTCGGCGATGTTCTCCATCTGCGCGGCACCGACCATCTCGGCGTAGACGCTGACCACCTCGGCCTTGGCGACGCTTGGCGTGATGACCTTCTGGCCGGCGCTGAAGGGGTTGCCGTCGTCCCCGAGCTTGAAGTCGGGATAGCGGGTCTTGAACCGCGCCTGACAAAGTCGCTCGAAGCGCGTCAGCAGGTAGGGGCGCTGGGTGTACTGCCACGCGTTGTTGCGCGCACCCGCGCTGTTCTTCGTGTAGGTGGTCACCTCGGCCTCGACGGCCAGCTCTCCGCTGGCCGTCCGCACCGCCGTTCCGGCACCCGCCTTCGCGAGCTGCTGCCGCTCGTTGCTGGTGAAGTCCGTGCCGCCCCACACGCCGCGGAGAACGCCATACTGCAGGTTGGCGCCGGGGTCGTTCCCGAGCAGGCGCGCTGCCAGCCCGAGGTAGGCCGCAGCGACCTCACAGACCGGCGTGAGATGCGTCGGCACCGTGCTCTCGCGCAGCGCCAGGAAGCTGTAGTGCGGGTCGTTCCGGCCCTCCGCGAACGTGATGGCATCGGCGGCGCTCTCGATAAGAGCCCCGAAGACATGGCCCCGCAGCCCCACGTTCGGCGTCCAGCGCCGGGCGAGCTCGGTCCGGAGCGCGTTGAGCGTCGTGGTGTCGAAGAGGTGCGGGGCGATGCCGTCGTAGTAGGCGTCACCCATCGCCGTCACGTAGCTCGCGACGGCGGGGTCGGTCGCGCCGCTGGCAAGGAACGCGTGCGAGAGTGCCAGCCCGAGACCCGCCGGAGTGACCTCGTTTCCGGGCTGTCCAAGCGCGTTGAGGGTCAACGCCACCTGGTTCCCGACCGTGCCTTTGTGGCGATGGGTCACCGTCACGACGTGCTCATTCGGGGCGACCGCCGCAGTCACGGGCAGGTCGAGGTTCGCATTGATGGCCGCAGCGAGGGCAGCGGCCACATCGTCAGGGTCAGCTCCGCTCGCGACGGCGACCTCGACCAGGTCATCGCCGACCCGGAGGAAGACGGACCCAGCTGCCGTCGATGGGCCGGTGATGGTGATGGTCGCCGACGCCGCGGTGCCTTCGCTCACGTCGGCGAGCGCGATGGCTCGCAGGTCGCCGGCGGGGAACTGCTGAAAGAACCGCGCGCACTGGCGTGCCAGGCTCGAGCCGCGGCCGAAGAGGGTGACGGCTTGAGCGGGCGAGAAGACGCGCTGCTCGACGCCCACGGTGGCTGTCCCCGTCGAGAGCTTCTGGCCGAGCAAGAGGCTCGGATTGACGAGGTCATCCGCCCCGGCTGGTGCGCTGCCCGAGAACTCGGCGAACACGAGCGGAAGCATCTGGTCTTCGGGGATCTCGCTGTACTGGATGGCCATCGTCAGGGCTCCTCTTCCTCTTCGCCCTCGATCTCGAGGTCGACCTTGAACTGCATCTCCACCGTGTCGTCGTCAGGCTCGCGTGTCGCGACGTCGATATCCAGGCCCCCGAACGCGTCCTCAGCCGGGATCGTCTTGGTGTCCTTGAACTCGATCGCCAGGGAGAGCGTGGCCGAGGACAGCAGCACCCCTCCCTCGCGGCCTGCAATGCGGTCGTCGATGCCGAGCAGCTTCCACGGTCCCGCGATCCAACGCGCCTTGCGGCCCTCTGGGCCCACGAGCACCTCGCTCGCAACCAGCGCCGTCTCGATGCGGTCGCAGATCTCGTCTCGGGACCGCGCGGCGGTCTCCCCGTCGTCCCCCGACACGAGCACTTCGATGTCGATCGAGGTCGAGCCGTCGAACGAGACGAGCAGCGTGCCGCGCTCGCGCCTCGCGCTCGGCATCACCAGGTTGACGAGCGGCAGTAGACGCATGGCGTCGGCGCGTGTGTTGACCGAAACGCTGGGCCCCGCCTCGATGTAGATGTTGTCGCTGAGCACGAGCCCGTGCAACCATCCAGCGCGGCCGCCGACGTCCTCGGCGCACTCGGCGGTGAGGAGCTCCTTCGTCGCGTCGTAGAGGTAAGTACGGAAGTGCGTCATTCGCCCTTCCTCCCCAGCACGAGCACGGTCGACCAGGGCGACCTCTCTTCGACCTCGAGCACCTCGTAGGTCTGCACCTGGCTGAACACGCTGAAGCTCACTGTGTCGCCCGGCCGCGTGCCCTCACGGGCGATGGGCGTGAGGCCCGCAGCGATCAAGTCGGCACGCCGGAGGTCGAGCACCGGCACCGTGGTCTTCGTCGGCGGGTCGGTGTCGAGCGTCGTCTCCTCCGACTGAAAGTCACCGAGCAGCTCCAGCGGGGCGCCGTCGCGGGGCGTGTATGTGACGACGCGGGCAAAGGCACCCTGCGTCGCCACCACCGCCAGATCCATCAGCTCATCGGGGTCCATTCAGGCCCCCGGTCAGGAGGTGGCGTAGCCCTTCACGAGGCGCGTGCGGAAGCTCGTGAGCACCGCCGTGTTGCCAGCGTTGCCCGTCGCGCTCTTGATGCGCGGCGTCAGCACGACCGGCGAGGCCTGCGTGGGGAGCGTCTGGTTCAGGAGCTGGGTCGGGGTGTCGCGGGTGACCGAGCCGCCATCGCTGCCGCAGCCCTCGCCGGCGATCACGTTGCCGGTCGTGGTGGCGGTGTAGCGGACCTTGCCCTTGAGCTTGACCCAGTCGTTCGCATCGCCGGTCGCAAGCACGACCTCATCGGCGGCCAGCGAGCCGACCTGCATCTGCACGGTGATCTGCGCGGGCGCGTTCATCGCGGTGATCGCGATGGTGGCCTCCCATTCGATCTCGTCGTTGACGTCGACGCCGTCGACCGTCTGCGCGTCCTCCGTGAAGGGCACGTAGGTGTCGTTCGTGGTCATCGTCTTCGACGTGGCGGTGCCGAGCGTGCGCTGCTGCTCGAGATCGCCGAGCCTGGTCTGCGTCGCCGAAGAGGTCGCGATGGGCGTGCCGACGAGGCGGGTGTCCACCGTCGTCGCGGCTTCGCCCGCGGCGACGCTCGCGTGACCGACACACGGGTTCGTGGCGTCGGTGTTCAGCTCCTGGTCGGCCACGTCCCAGTAGGTCGCGGCGCCCTGCGCGAAGGCGACCCCCGTCGCTTTCGGCAGCGTCCAGACGTCGGTGGTGTTGCCGACGAACTCCTCGCCCTCCGCGGCGCTGGTCTCCGCGACCACGAAGAGGCCGTTGATGATGTAGCCCATCTCGGAGACGACGCCGCCGGAGGGGGCGATGAGGGTGAGCTTGTCACCCTTCTGCACTTTGTTCTGAGCCATCTCTCTCTCCCGCCGCTATCGCGGCATTGTCTCGATTTTCGAGATGATCGGGTCTGTCAGGCCGTGACGCGGACGATCCACTCATACGACTCGAGGCCGCCGTAGAAGTCGTCGACCACCTTCATCTTGACGCCGTCGGTGTCGAACTCGATCGCGTCCGAGAAGCGCGGGGCGCTGTCGCCTTCGAGGCCGCCGTAGATGAGACCCGTCCGGGCGACGTCCATGCCGTAGTAGTAGCGGGGCGTCAGGCTGAGGCGATTGTCCCAGAAGACGGGCTTGCCAAGCGACATCGAGCCGACAGCCTCGCCCGCCTCGGTGGGCGCGAAGCGCGGGTTGGTGATCTTGTCGATGGCGACCGCATCTTTGCGGGCTCCGAACCAGCCGGTGAGGTCCATGTTCAGCCGCTTGGTGCTGCCATCTTTGAGCGTCTCGGTCTGCGCCGACAGCAGCTCCTCGGCGGCCTCGATGGTGGTGAGACCCACACCGGTCGGCGTGACGATGTTCCTGTGCTCAGCCGAGAAGAGCGAGAAGCCGTCGGCCATCACCGGGTTCGAGGTGATGATGCCGACCATGATGTCGTCGCGGTTGTCGACGACGCTGTCACCAAGGCCGAGCACGGCCGTCGCGAAGGCGCCCAGGTCATCGTTGATGAGGAGTTTGCGGGTGAAGCGGACCCCGATGCCGTAGGTCTTGAGCTCGGCCTCTTCCTGGCGCTCGCCGAAGCCGCCGAACTTGATCTCGCCATCCTCCTTGATCTCCTTCAGCTTCGGCGCCGACGACCGACGCAGGAGCTTGATCGTCTTGAAGTCGGGCACGTTCCGCTCGCGGGCGAACGACTTCCACGGCGAGGGCCGGGACTCGAACGGGGTGAGCAGGATCTTGCCCGCGGCTTCGGCGAGCAGGAACGGGAAGTCGCTCCCGCTCGCGAGGAGGCGCTCGGCGAGCTGGTTGTCATTGAGGTTGCGCGTCTTGACGCCGCGCTCGGACAGGAAGATCTCGCCCAGGTCGAGCAGGCGCTTGCGACGGAAGTTCTGGCTCACCTCGTCGTCGAGCTTCGGCCGCTCGCGCTTCGCGCCCGAGAGGCCAATCATCCGGTGCTCGAGCACGAGCGACATCGCACGGCGGCGCTTGTCCGCCACGTCCTCGACGGACGAGACGTGTTCGCCGTTGATCTGGCCACTCGAGTGCTGACGCTTGCTGACCTGATCGAGCATCTTCAACTTCGCCTCCGTGTAGTCCTTGGACGCGAGCACGATCGCCTCGGCCTTGTCCGGGTCCAGCCCCATCTTGACCGCGAGCTTGCGCGCCTCCTTGGCGTTCTTGATGCGCTCCTCGGCGAGGCGCTGCGCCCTCTCCTCGACGTCGTCCTTGCTCTTGTCGTCCTCCGGCTCCTTGCCCTCGTCGCCCTCCGCGAGCTTGTCGTCCTCCGGCTCCTCGCCCTCGGCCTTGGTGTCCTTCTCGTCCTCGTTGAGGTTGCGGCGCAGCGTCATGGTCGGCTCCTGCAGTTCGTCCTGGGGTCCTCGCGCCGACTGTGTACGCGCGCGCGGGTCCGCTTGAATGGGGGTGAAGGACAGCTCGACGAGCTCCCAGTCGATCCACGTCCAGAGGTCGGGCTTTCCGTCGCGCTCCTCGATCCGGGCGCTGTAGGTGAGCGCGCCGATGCTCACCGAGTCGATGAGTCCCGCCTCGATATCCTTCACCAGCCACGCGATCTCTTCGCGTGACGAGAACCGGCACTCGCCCTCGATGCCCGCGTCGGTGACCTTGATGTCCTCGAACTTCCCGAGCTGGCTGGCGAGGGCGCCGAGCGGGTGATTGTCGAAGATACCCGCGCGCCACTTGTGGTCTGCCATGAGAGGCACACCGTGACTGAGGCGCGTCATCCGCATGTGCTCGGGCTCGAGGCTGAACGTCTCCTCGATGCGCTCACCGAACCACGGGTCGCGCGGGTTCTGGGCCAGCCGCGAGAAGCCGCGGTTGTAGGCCACCACTTTCACCGCGCGCCGCTCGGCGTCGAAGGTCTTCGGGACGAACTGCACGGCCCAGGTGGTCGGTTTGCCGTCGGCGCCGACGGTCATCGTTCGGGGGCTCATGGCTTCTCCTCTGGGGTCGGCTTCGGCGGGTTCGAGTTGGCGGTCGCGCCGCGGAAGGACATCAACGCCGGGTCGGCGTCGAGCGTGAGGCCCAGCTTCGCGAACATCTCCCGCTCCTCTTTGAGCAGCAGGAAGAACTCGCGCGGGTTCCAGCCCCGCTTGGCGATCTTGTCGGTCAGCAGGCCCAGGCCCGCGCGGGCCTCGACGATGTCGGCCACGGCCTCACGCTCGGGCTCCGGCGAGGGCCGGCCCGGCACTGCCCACTCGGCCATCACCGCGGCCATGCTCGAGTCGCCAACCATGTAGGCTCCGAGCTGGCACCAGTCCCACAGGCGCTGCATCAGCTGTGGTATCACCACCAACCACTGGACCCGGTCGACGTAGCCGTCGAACTGGATGCGACCCGCCTTGTAGCTGGTGTAGTTGACGTTCGAGAGGTCGCCGCTCAGGTCCTCGTACGTCATCTGTACGCCGACCGCGATGCTGGTCAGGATGGCGCGCTTGTAGGTGTCGTAGTTGGACGAGATCTGTGGCGTGTGGAAGCTGACCGCGCCGCCGTTCTCGACCGTCAGCACGGCACCCGGGGCGAGGTCGCCGACGAGCTCGCCCTCGGCGTTCAGCACGCTTGGCACCAGCGGGATCTGCTTACCGGTGCTCGGGTCGACGGCGAGGTCAGGAAAGGCGGTCTCGATCGGGGGCGGCGTGGCGATAGCGACGACCAGCGCCTCGGTCTTCTTCCGCACGAGCTCGAAGTTCTCGTAGTCTTTGATGTCGCGCTTGGTCGTCAGCACCGGTGCGAGGAACGGGACGCCGCGCAACTGTCGAGGCCGCAGGGGCATGAACAGGTGGATGACATCGACCGCGAGCACCCGCACCGATTCGAGCGACACCTTCAGTCCGGACTCGCCGGGGTGGTTCCGCCGGAACCAGTAGGCCACTCGCCGGCCTCGCGCGTCGAGCTCGATGCCTTGCCAGATCCGCCCACCGGCCTCGGTGCGCTCGAGCGTCTTGGAGTCGTCGAGCATGTCGCTCTCGAGCAGCTCCACGAAGAACCCGAGCTCGGCATCCTTCGCCCAGTGGCGACGCGCGAAGACCTCGCCGTCGGCGACCAGGGCGCGCGTGGCCAACAGCGCGAGGAACTCGAGCGTGTGCTGCCCCTCGATGTCGGCCACCCCGGCCCGACAGAAGTTCTCCCATGCCGCGTTGGCTGCCGCTTGATCGGCGTCGCTCACGCCCTTCGCGCGCGGCACGATCCCCGTCCCCACGATGGCGCCGGCGATGACCTCGACGGCGCGGGCGCAGTGCGGATCGTTGCGCACCAGGTCGCGCACGCGGGCGCGCAGAGGTCCGATCGCGCCCTGGCCGAGCGTGTTGGGGCCGACGTCGCGTAGGGTCCAGTCCGCCCGCATGCGCGAGCGCTTGGCCGCCTCGTAGCCGGCGGCGCCTTCACGCCCAGAGTCCGCACCCGACAGTGCTCGCACGAACGGATCGAGCCGCTTCGGGACGAGGCCTGCCGCTGATAGTCGCGCGGCGACGCGCTGCATGTCCGTCCAGACACCCATCACGAGCCCTCATTGCGCGGTCGGAGATACGAGACCTTCTTGCGACGAGGCCCGCCCAGGGCAGCGGCCACCGCCGACCGGACCTTCAAGAGCTCGTCCATCGACTGGTACGTGACGCTCTTGCCGTCGCTGGTGGTGACGGTCAGAACGCCCGCCGCGATCGCGCGGTCGAGTGCATTGAGCTGGGCTTGAGTGAATGCCACGGCCCATCTATGCGGTCGCGCGCGCGACGAGCGTCAGGCGGTCAGCCTCGCATGTAGCTCTTGGCCAGCTTCCTCTGCGGGCGTGGTTCCGGCTCCGGCGGGCGGGCGGTGGGCTTCGGCGGTGGAGCGGATGGGCGCTGCGGAGTTTCGGCCCGTCGTGTGCGATCTGGGCGATGGTCCGAAACACCAGGGTCGGGTGGGGGTGTCGGAGGCGAGGGGGGCGATGAGGGCGAGGGGAGGGGAGTCGCCTCTACGACAGCACCCGCCGCAGTCAGACCCTGCAGGGCGGCGTAGCTATAGACCGAGCAGTCGAGCGCCTCGTTGCGGCTCCTGCCAGGCCGCAGGATCCAGCGGCGCTGCACCGCGACCTTGTGTGCACCCCGCTTGCTCTTTGGGTACTCCACCACCGCGACCTCTGCCGTCAGCTCCGCGAAGTAGGACCGGCCGCACCACTCGCCCTCTGCGAAGTGCCAGAAGCCGGGCCCGCCGCGCTCGTTCCTCGCGAGTGCGTCCACGCTCATCTTGAGCCGCGACATCAGCAGCTCTTTCGCTCCGTCGACACCGACGACGTAGAGGTCAACGCGGCCCTTGTTCTTGCGGGTCGGCTTGCCGGGCCAGACGCGCTTGCCCGGACCTCCGCGTCCCACGATGGCCCACCATCGGCGCCTCCTGTTTCGTCGGCAGAAGCTCGCCACCCGCTCTGAGTGATGGCCGCCGTAGTCGATGCATGCCGCTCTCACACCGAGCACGACGCCATCGGTCCGCGTCCATCGCTGCAACAGCACCGCCTCGAGCTCGGTCCACACTTCGTCCTGCGCTGGGTCGCCGGCGAGGTCTCGCCGCTCGAGGGTCCACCGCTCCCCGTCGCGCGCCCACGCGTCGATCTGCACCACGAGCCGATCGTCCTGCACGTCGGTCCCGGCCGTGAGGATCACCGCACGCTCGGGTAGTCTCTCGAGAGGCTCGACCAGGCGCATGAGTCCGTCTTCGTCCCAGGCCTCTCCCTGAGCTACGTCCCAGGTCTCGCCCAGCGCGGTGTTGACGAACACCTGCTCTTGCAGCGGGTCGCCCTGTGCCTCGACCCACTCGCGCGCGAGCTGGCCCCAGGTCACCCAGGGCGAGTAGAGCGCCGAGATCTGATAGCCGACGATGGCCCGCTCGGGATGAGTCGGGATCCATCGTGCGCCGTTCTCTTCGGCCAGCATCCATGCCTTGCGATGATGCGGGATGAGCACGCCGCACTCCACGCACTCGTACTCCGCAGACTCGGGCCCCGCCCCCTCGGCCCAGTGCATCTGGCTCCACACCAGCCGTTGGAGCTTGCCGCAGTCGGGACAGGGCACGTGGTAGTAGCGCATGTCTGACCGCAAGAACGACGCCTCGATACGGCTCGCGTCCTTCACCGTCGGCGTGCTCATCAGGCCGATCTTCTTGTTCCAGGTGAAGGTCTTGGTGCGGTTGGCCATGAGCTTCACCGGGTCGCCTTCGCCCGCGAGAGCTCCCGGCCACCCGTCGATCTCATCGCCCAGGGCGACACGTGCCGTTCGTCGTCGAAAGCTCTTCGCGGTGCTCGCGCCGACCGCATAGAGAACGCCACCCATATACCGCTTGTGCAGGATCGTGTTGCCCTTCTTGCGCGCGGAGTCCGCCGTGACGAGGCGCCGCAGCTCTGGCGTGCCGTCGATCATCGGGTCGAGCGAGTCTTTGCTCCACTCCTCAGCGTCACCCTCGCTCGGCTGTGCGACCATGATCGGACACGGCCACTGGTGCATGTATGCGCCGACGACGTTGTTGATCCCGGCCTCGGTGCCAGCGATGCGCGCGCACTTCTGAAACACGATCTCCTGCGCGGGATGCGTCGGGCTGAACGCATCCATGATCTCGCGCATGTACGGGACCTTCGCGGTCTGCCATCGCCCGGGCTCGCTGGACTGCGACGAGGACAGCACGCGATATCGATCGGACCACTCCGACACGGACACTTGCGGCGGTGGCTCGAGCGCGGCGAGGAAGGCCCGCGCGACGGTGCTGCCATCGGTCGTTGAGAGCGTCACCCCTGGCGCCTCGACGCAGCCAGCTCGCTCAGGATGGCATCGACCTCGGCCTCGATGATCTCGCCCACACGCTTCGCGTTGACCTCGGCTGCGAGGCGGTCGCGGAGCCGTTTGCCGAGTGCACGGAACCGGTCGCGTATGAGCACCCCGAGCTCCGAGAACTCGTGCTCGACGACCGACCTCCGCACCAGGGAGCGCTGCAGCTCGCGCCGCTCGAGCCGCAGCTTCAGGAACTGCTCACGCTCCTTGAGCATGGCCCAGTCAGCCCGCTTCTTGTCGTCCGCCTGGACTCGAGGTGCTCGAGGAGCGGGCGAGGCGTCGGGACCGGCCGATGACGACGCGTCGTCCCGAGCTCGCGGCGACCTGTTGCCGCCACCTCGAGGTGCGGGCGACGGGGAGCGTGAGCGAGAACCGAGGAACGCCTCGGTCGTGGCGACCAGGTCGTACAGCCCGGCGGCGTCAGGGCTGATTCGGCCTTCGCGCTTCGCCTTCGCGACGGCCGACCGCGACACTCCGAGGCGCCGAGCGAGCTCGCTGCCGTTCACCATCTCGCGTTTCGGCTTTCGCGCCATGTCAACCAACTTTACGGCCTGCAACTAGTTAGACCGCGGGCTCGCCAGG
>ERZ761599.52-NODE-52-length-41222-cov-5.173076_pt1 | contig 41222 bp, 59 predicted proteins | sample MGYA00511878_ERZ761599 | MGnify/ENA primary metagenome ERZ761599 (study PRJEB28899, sample SAMN03785569) | bioreactor sludge metagenome | biome: EBPR Sludge; feature: EBPR Bioreactor; material: 0.22µm filtered reactor supernatant | place: Saint Lucia: Queensland...
CGGCCTGGACGATCCTGCGCCGGAAGCCGAACCGGTGGCAGACGCCGGCGCAGTGCAAGCGGATGCGGCAGGCGCATCTCATCCTGCGCGGCAACGGCTATGCGATGATCGTCCGGTCGATCGCGCGCGGCGGTGTCGGCGAACTGATCCCGCTCCATCCCGACCGGGTCGAGTGCAAGCAGAACGACGACCTGTCGCTGTCCTACGTCTACACGCGGAAGGACGGACGGAAGATCACGCTAAAGCAGTCCGAGGTTTTCCACCTGGTGGGGCTGACCCTCGACGGCGTGCACGGCGTCTCGGCGATCACCTATGCGCGGGAAACGATCGGCCTTTCGCTGGCGATGGAAGAGCACGGCGCGACCGTGTTCAAAAACGGTGCCCGCGTCTCCGTGGTGCTGAAACATCCGGCGAAGCTCGGCAAGGAAGGCATCGAAAACCTCCGCGCCAGCCTGGACGAATTCCGGGCGGGCGGGGAAAGGGAAGGCAAGGCGCTGATCCTCGAAGAGGGGATGGATACCGGGCCGCTGGCCATGACAGCCGAAGATGCGCAGTGGATCGAGAGCCGCAAATTCTCGCGAACCGACATCGCCATGTTCCTCGGCGTGCCGCCTCACATGATCGGCGACACGGAAAAGAACACGAGCTGGGGAACCGGCATCGAAGCGCAGACGCAGGGCTTCGTCACGTTCTCGGCCGAGGACGACCTGACGATGTGGGAAGAGACGATCAATCGCGACCTGATCGGCGATGACGTCAATGTCTATGCACGGTTCAACCGCGCTGCGCTGGTCCGCGGTGACATCAAGGCGCGCTGGGAAGCCTACGTCAAAGGCCGCCAGTGGGGCATCTACAGCGCCGACGATGTGCGCGCGCTCGAAGACATGAACCCGCGATCCGATGGCCGTGGCGGCGAATATGCGGAGCCGCCGAACACAGCCGGCAATTCCGAACCGAAAAAGGATGATGGCAATGAGCCTACGGAAGCTGCCTGAAGCGAAGACCTTCCAGCGCCCGCAGAACTTCCAGTGGGATGCGCCGTCCGACGTTCTCGCCCGCTGGGCGGAGATCGCGCCGCATGCCGCCGGCGACGAAAGCGACAACACGATCACCATGTTCGAGGTGATCGGCGAGGACTGGTGGACGGGCGGCGGCGTGACGGCCAAGCGCATTTCGGCGGCGCTGCGCTCGATCGGCGAGCGCGACGTCGTGGTGAAGATCAATTCGCCCGGCGGCGACATGTTCGAGGGGATCGCCATCTACAACCTGCTCCGGGCCCACAAGGGCAAGGTGACGGTACAGGTGCTCGGCTGGGCGGCATCGGCGGCGTCGATCATCGCCATGGCCGGCGATGATATCGTCATGGGCCTCGGCACCTTCATGATGGTGCACAACGCCTGGGGCGTCGTGATCGGCAACCGCCACGACATGCGCGACGCCGCGGATCTGTTCGACGGCTTCGATGCGGCAATCGTCGACATCTACGAGGCGCGGACCGGAAAGAAGCGCTCCGAGATCGAAAAGCTGATGGACGCGGAAACGTTCATGGGCCCGACCGAGGCGGTCAAGAACGGTTTCGCCGATTCCGTCGACGAGGGGATATCGCAGCCGGACGGCGATGCGAAGAACATGGACCGGGGGCTGATGGCCCGCCGGCAGACCGAAGCGGCGCTCGCACGCGCCGGCTTCACACGAGACAAGCGTGCGGAGCTCATGAGCGAGCTCGGCGCTTCGGCGGCCCCGCGCGATGCAAGCCGCCATGACGCCCAGCGCGATGCAAGCGTCGATCCTGCCGCCCTCCGGCGGCTCATCCAAACCATGAAAACCTGAAAGGGTAATGTGATGAAGATCGCATCCATCTGCATCGCCGTCATCGCGATGCTCACCGTCGGCCTGGGCATCGCCCATGCCTCGCCGCTCGACCTCGTCTCGGCACTCAACCACCCCGCAACGGACGTGGTCACTGCAATGGGCATGATGATCCCGCTGAATGCCCGCGCCCGCGGCCTCATCGGCGTTCGCGCCGATACCTCCAACGCCACCGCAATCCTCGCCGAACTGCAGAGGACCTTCGAGGCGTTCAAGACCGAACACGAGGAGGAACTGAAGGGCATCAAGGCGAACTTCGCCGACGTGGTGAAGACCGAGAAGGTCGACCGCATCAACGCCGACATCACCAAGCTGCAGAAGGCGCTGGACGAAACCAACGCCATGCTGGCGGCGATCAAGGTCGGCGGCGCAGGCGACGACAAGCCGCTCTCGGCGGAGAAGCGCGAGCACGCGAAGGCGTTCAACCAGTTTTTCCGCCGCGGCGTGGACGCCAACCTGCGCGACCTCGAGGTCAAGGCGGCGCTTCGCACCGACTCCGATCCGGACGGCGGCTACGTGACCCCGGAAGAGATGGAAACCACCATCGACCGGGTTCTCGGCACCGTCTCCGTGATGCGGCAGATTGCCCGCGTCATGTCGATTTCGGCCGGCGTCTACAAGAAGCTCGTCAACCAGGGCGGCGCGACCGGCGGATGGGTGGGGGAGCGTGAATCCCGCCCGGAAACCAACACGCCGACGCTGTCGGAACTGGCGTTCAACGCCATGGAGATCTACGCCAATCCGGCCGCGACCCAGACGCTCCTCGACGATGCCCGCGTGGACATCGCCGCATGGCTGGCCGACGAGGTGTCCATCACGTTTGCCGAGATGGAAGGCGCCGCCTTCATCACCGGCAGCGGCGTCAACAGGCCGCGCGGCCTGCTTTCCTACGACACCGTCGCCAACGCTTCCTACACCTGGGGCAAGCTCGGCTATGTCGCGACGGGCGAGGCCGCCGACTGGGCAACGACCTCGACGACCGTCAGCCGCGCCGACGCGCTGATCAACCTCTACTACGCGCTGAAGCCAGGCTACCGGAACGGCGCGTCGTGGCTGATGAGCGACGCAGTGATGGCTGCCGTGCGGAAATTCAAGGATCCGGACGGTGCCTTCCTCTGGGCGCCGCCGACTGCGGCGGCCGAGATGTCGACCGTTCTCGGCAAGCCCGTCTACAACGACGACAACATGCAGGCCGTCGGCGCCAACGCCTACCCGATCGCCTTCGGGAACTTCCAGCGCGGCTACCTGATCGTCGACCGCATGGGCGTTCGCGTTCTGCGCGATCCCTTCACCAACAAGCCCTACGTGCATTTCTATACGACCAAGCGCGTGGGCGGAGGCGTGCAGAACTTCGAGGCGATCAAGCTCCTGAAGATCGCGGCGTCCTGACCGGACGCGGCGACAGCGATGAACCCCGGCCGGGCGCTCGCCGCCCGGCTTCTCCAGGCTTTCCATAAGGAGCAGTCCGATGAAGGACATGCACAGCAACATCAAGGTCCTGCACGCCATTACTCCGGCGGCGGTGGGTACGTCCGGCATTGCCGGCGGCAAGCTTTCCGGCATCATCGATCGCCGCGGCTACGAGTCTGTCGAGTTCGTGTTTTCCTACAGCACCAGCGCGACCGTCGCCGACACGATCACGCCGGTGGTCTACGAAGCGGCGGCGACCGGCGATTCGTTCACTTCCGTGGCGGACGCCGACCTGATCGGCAGCGAGACGGCCATCGCTCTCACGGCAGCGGGTTCGAGCAAGATCGGATACCGCGGCAACAAGCGCTACCTGAAGCTGCGGCTCTTCGGCACCGGTCACGCCACCGGTCTCGTCGCCGCATCGGTGATCCTCGGCAACCCGAACATCGCGCCGCCCGTTTCCTGATGGGCGAGGCGATCGACAACTCGACCGTGCGGCTGGACAGGCCGCACGGTCCGGAGCACGTGGCCATCCTCGGCCTCGGGCCTTCGCTCGCCGCGTTCATGGAACTGACGAAGCGCCTGGGCGGCAGGAACGGCTATTGCGACGAGGTCTGGAGCATCAACGCTGCCGGAAACGTGTTCGCCTGCGACCGCATCTTCCACATGGACGATCTGAGGGTGCAGGAAGGCCGGGCGGCGCTAAAGCCGGATGGCAACATCGCGGTCATGGTCGACTGGCTCAAGCGCCATCCCGGACCGATCTACACGAGCGTCGTGCGGCCCGGCTATCCAGGCCTCGTCGCCTTCCCGCTCCAGGAAGTCCTGAATTCCGGGAGCAGCGGCAATGGCGGGGTACCATACTTCAACAGCACGACGGCCTATGCCGTCGCATTCGCCATCCACATCGGCGTGAAGCGCATCTCGCTGTTCGGGGTCGACTATACGCTGGCGAACTCGCACTCGGCGGAGCGTGGCCGGGCCTGTGTCGAATTCTGGCTGGGCATCGCCGCGGCGCGCGGCATCGAAATCACCGTGCCGGAGCAATCCTCGCTGCTGGACGCATGCGCGCCCGAACGCGAACTGTTCTACGGCTACGACCTGGTCGACGTCCATCTCGTTCCGCAAGACGACGGCACTCTGGCAGTCAGCTTCACCGATCGCGCCGATGCGCCAAGCGCCGCCGACATCGAGGCGCGCTACGACCATTCCCGCCATCCGAACCGGCTGATGACCGGCGAAACCAGAGGATCGTGACATGAAGGCCATCGTCGAGAAGTCATTTCGGGGGCTGGAAGACGGCGCCGCGCAGGTGCGGACGATCCAGCGGGGCGAGACGATCGGCGGGGACCTGGCGAAGGTCGCCGTCGACAACGGCTGGGCGAAGGAAGTCAAGGACGAGCCGGCGGCTCCGAAGGGCAAGAAGTAATCCCATGCTCACTCCCGTCCGCACCGTCGGGCCGGCCGTGCCGGTGGTGACCGTCGCCGAGATGGTTGCGCACGCGCGTGCAAACGCCGAGGACAATGCGCTGCTCGAGGCGTATGTCGGCGCGGCGACGGCGCATTTCGACGGGTGGACGGGGGTGCTCGGGCGCTGCCTGATCAACCAGCAATGGCGGATCGGGCTCGGCGCCTGGCCGGCCTGCCGCACGATCCGGCTGCCGTTTCCCGATGTCTCGGCGGCGGCTGTCGTCTATTCGGACGCCGACGACGCCGAGCAGACGGTCGATGCGGCGCTGGTCGAGCGCGGCCACGACGCCCTCGGCGCATTCCTGCGGCTGAAAGACGATTTCAGCGCCCCGACGCTCTACGACGACCGGCTCGATCCGGTGCGCGTCACCTTCACCGCCGGCTTCGGCGCGGCGGCCACGGACGTGCCGCAGCCGCTGCGCGTCGCGATCATGATGCTCGCCGCGCACTGGTACGAAACCAGAGAGGCGGCCGGCGATGCGATGATGTCTGTTCCGTTCGGCGTCGACATGCTGGCCGCGCCCTACAGTCGCGTCGGCGTCTGATTATCCCGTTCCCGACGGGCGCCAGAATTTTCTTCCCCTCCGGGCCTTCGCCCGGGCCTAACCCCAGGAGACACGATCATGGCACTCACCGCTGAGTTGAGGGCAAAGTTCTTTGCCCAGCAGTCCGGCAGCAACGATTTCGGCGGACCGAGCTTCTCGCCGACGATCGAGAAGATCCTGCAGTTCACCAACGGTACAGGCGCCAACCAGGCAGACATCCTCTGGGCAGACGAGCGCACGCTCGCCGCCTCGTCGTCAGAAGACCTCGACCTCGCCGGCGTGCTCGCCGACGCCTTCGGCACGACGATCGAGGCGGCGGAATTGGTGGCGATCCTCGTCATCGCCGCCGCAGGCAATACGAACAACGTCGTGCTCGGCGATGCGACGTCGCCGGTTCCGCTGTTCGGCGGCACGAATCCGACGTTTGCGGTGAAGCCGGGCGGTTTCTTTTTCGTCGCGGCGCCGAATGCGGCCGGACTGCTGACCGTCGGCGCGGGTTCGACAGACGACCTGAAGGTGGCGAACTCGAGCTCGGGAAGCTCGGTGACATACCAGATCGCCATCCTGGCACGTTCGGCCTGATGTGGATCCGTTTCACCGCGGACCATGACTTCAGCCCGGCCGCACGCGGCGGCCGGGTAACGATCGCCTACCGGGCCGGACAGGTCGTCAACGTGACGCGAGAATGCGGAGCGGCGGCGATTCTGGCCGGCAGGGCGGTGAAGTGTACTGCGCGGCGGAAGGATCGGCAGGATGGCACAGAAGGGCGCCGGGGCGCTGATTGAGCGCGTCGGCTTCGAAGAGCCTGTCGCGGGCAGCGACGGCGGCGGCGGCACGCTCGACGGCTTTGCCGAGCGCTTCACCTGCCGTGCCGGATACATCCACCTGCGCGGCGGCGAATCCGTGCTCGCGGCGCGGCTCGCCGGCCAGCACAGCCAGATCATCCGCGTGCGCAGCTCGTCGCAGAGCCGGGCGGTAACGACTGACTGGCGGATCGTCGACAAGCGGGCCGGCACTGTCTTCAACATCCGCGACGTCTCGCCGACGGCAGACCGCGGCTATGTCGATTTCCTCTGTCAGTCTGGCGTCGCCACGTGAAAATCAGGAACGTCGACCGGCTGAAACGAAAGCTCGCATCACTGCCGATCGCTGCGCGGCAGGAAATGCGCGCGGCGCTGGAAAAGAGCGCTGCCGAAATCGTCGACCTGCAGCGGCGGTTCGTGCCGGTGAAGAGCGGAACGCTGCGCAAGAGCATCGGCTACACGTTCGGCGATTATGCGGCGCAGAACGCGAACGTGCGCGGGGTTTCCGGTTCCTCCGGTACGTCGAAGGACAAGGATCTTTCGGTGACCGTGCATGCTGGCGACGCCTCGGCTTTCTACGCCGCCTTCGTCGAGTTCGGCACGGCGCCGCACGTCAACCGCGGCAGGTTTGCCGGATCACAGCACCCGGGCAGCCCGGCCGAGCCGTTCTTCTATCCCGGCTGGCGGCTCGGCAAGAAGCGGGCGAAGGGGCGCATCGCCCGGGCGGTAAACAAGGCAGCGCGGAAGGTGGCCTCGAATAAATGATCGGCGACCAGCTGCAGAAGACGATCTATGCCGCGCTTACGGCGACACCGGCAGTCGCGGGCGGCCGGATCTATGACACGCCGCCCGCCGCGGAGCGCCGCGTTTTTCCCGACGTCACGCTCGGCAACGAGCAGGTGCTCGACGACAGCAATTCGTGCGGCGACGGCTGGGAGATCTATGTCGACATCCATGTGTGGAGCCGGCCGCAGAGCGGATCGAAGCTGGAGGCGAAGGCGCTCGCCGCCGAGATCGCCGAACGGTTAGCCGGGCCGCTGTCGATGCCCGGCTTCGTCATCGTCGCCGTCCGCCCGGAAAGCCGCCAGGCGCTGGACGATCCGGACGGCATCACCAAGCACGCGATCATCACCTACCGATTCATCATCGATCCCGCCTGACCCGCAAAAGGAGACTTCCCCATGGCATCGATCAAGAGCCTCAACGGCAGGCAACTGCTCGTTCAGATCGGCGACGGCGCGTCGTCAGAGACGTTTGCGCATGACTGCCTGATCAACACCGAGCGCGGCATCCAGTTTGCGTCTGAGAGCAACCGCGAACCGCTCGGCGACTGTGACGATCCGGACAAGGCCGTGTGGTCGGTCTTCAACAAGACGTCGCTCTCGGCGACGATTTCCGGCGCCGGTCGGCTGCATACGCCGAGCCTGCCGACCTGGTGGGCGTGGATGAACAGCGACGATGCGAAGAACGTGCGCGTGCTGGTCAACGGCGTGACCGGTGCGAACGGCGGCGGCTATTGGGCCGGCGCGTTCAAGCTCGCCAGTTTCGAAGTGAGTGGGCCGGAGACCGGGCGCGCGACCGTTTCGGTAACGCTCGAATCCGACGGCGAAGTGAGTTGGGTCGACGCCGCATGAAATCGCGCCATGCGGCGATCGAGGCGGCCTTCGGCGACGGGACCTATACGTTCCGCCTCGGTCTCGACGAGATCGAGGAACTGGAGCGCAAGCGCGACCTGTCGCTGTTCGCCCTGGCACGGCGGCTGTCGCCGCAGCAGCGCGATGCGCGTCTCGCCGATATTTCGGAGGTGCTGCGCTGCGGCCTGATCGGCGGCGACATGGCGCCGGTGCCGGCGTTGGCCCTCGTCCGGCGCTATGTCGATGCGCGGCCGATCGACGAGAATCGCGACCTTGCCTACGCAGTCGTGCTCGCAGGGCTGACGCGGGTGCATTCAAACGAGGAGGCTCCCCCATCGGGGGAAGCACTGGCGGCGAAGGCGGACGCTCCGAAGACGGGCGCATCGACTTCGCCGCCATCCGCGGAGCAGCCGTCGTGATGGGTCTCGCCGACGTTGGCGAACTGTCGCTCGGCGAATGGTCGGCGATCCTTCGCGCATGGAACCGAGCGCATGGCGACGGCAAGCCAGAAGCGCCGAGCGACGATGAATTCGACCGCGCGGTGATGGCGGCGAGGGGCGTTTCCTGATGGCAATCGAGATCGAACGGCTGATCGCCACGCTCGAGGCGAACTTCAACACCTACGACCGGGCGCTGAAGAAGGCGCTCGGGTCGACCCACGCGACATTCGCGAAAATCGAGACGCGCGGCAAGCAGATGGAGAGCCGGATCGCCGCGATCGGTGGCAACATCGGCCGGAATCTCGTCGGTGCCCTGGCGGCCGGCATCTCCGTGCAGGCGTTCAAGCAACTTTCCGACGCGGCCACCAGGATCGACAATGCGTTGAAGGTGGCCGGATTGTCTGGGGCAGAGCTGGACGCCGTCTATGGCCGGCTGCGCGACAGCGCCATGCGCAATGCGGCGCCGCTCGAAGCCCTTGTCAGCCTCTACGGCAGGGCCGCGGTGGTGCAGAAGGAACTCGGGGTCAGCGGAGAGGAACTGCTCTCCTTCACCGACAATATCGCCGTCGCGCTACGCGTTTCGGGCAAATCGGCAACCGAGTCGGCTGGTGCACTGCTGCAGCTTAGCCAGGCGCTCGGTGCTGGCACGGTGCGGGCGGAAGAGTTCAACTCCGTCCAGGAGGGCGCGCTGCCGATCGCGCAGGCTGCCGCGCGCGGCCTGAAGGAAGCCGGCGGTTCCGTGGCCAAGCTGAAGCAGCTTGTGATCGACGGGAAGGTCTCCAGCGAGGCGTTCTTCCGCGCCTTCGAGGCAGGAGCCCCGTCTCTCGCGGATGCCGTCGCCGATGCCCAGATCACCACCGACCAAGCGCTCGGAAACCTGAAAACAGCGCTGATCGACTCCGTTCGCGAGTTCAACAATGCCACCGGTGCGAGCGAGCGGTTTGCCGGCGGTATCGACAGTATTGCGAGATCGATCGCGTCTGTCGACGTCGGCGGATTCATCCAGAAGATCAAGGATGCCTATGGCGAGACTGACCGATTCCTCGACGGTCTGGCGAACTCCGGGCTGATTGAGCGTTTCGCCGAGATGGTGACCGGACTCGACCTCACGGTCGGGCAGCCGATCGACTTCAACGTCGTGGAGGCACAGAACAAGCTTGCCAGTCTCGACCGCGAGGTCGAGGCGCTGCGCGAACACATCAAATTCGAAGCGTCGATGAACGTCAACACGGCGGAAGCGCGCGCCAATCTGGCAGGGCTGATCCGGCAGGCGGATCAGTTAAGAGCATCGCTCGCCTCGCCGACCTATCGTGCGCCGGCTGGCACGCCCGGAGACTACAATTCGCTGGCGTCGGCGCCGGTCAGTGTGCCGAAGAAAGTCACGCCTGTGAGCATCAAAGACTATGCCGTAACCGGAACAAAGAAGGGCGGCGCCAAGTCGAAGGTGAGCGACTACGAACGCGAGATCGAGCAGATCACCCGGCGGACCGCGGCCCTGACGGCGGAGACGGCAGCCCTGGCCAGCGTTAACCCGCTGATCGAGGACTATGGCTATGCTGTGGAGAAGGCTCGGGCGGTTCATGAGCTGCTGACAGCCGCCCAGGAATCCGGCGTCGAGATCACGCCGCAGCTGAGGGCGCAGATCGATCAGTTGGCGACCGCCTATGCGCAGGCGAGTGTCGACGCCGAACGGCTTGCCGAAAGCCAAAACGTCACGGTCGAGGCCGCAAAAGAATTTGCCGACCTCGGCAAGGACGTCCTCGGCGGGTTCATTCAGGACCTGCGCAACGGTGTCGACGCATCAGAGGCGCTGGCGAAGGCGCTGGACAAGCTTGCCGACAAAGCGCTCGACCTGGCCCTGAACGCCATTTTCGGTGGCGGGAAGGGCGGCGGCCTGCTGGGCGGCCTCGGGGCCCTGCTCGGCATACCCGGTTTCGCCGAGGGCACCAACTCGGCGCCGGGCGGCCTCGCATGGGTGGGCGAGAGAGGGCCCGAGCTGATGAACGTGCCAAAGGGCGCGCAGATCTTCCCGTCGGACGTATCACGGAAGATCGCCTCTGCGGGAGGCGGCGGGACGCAGAAGCTGGATGTCGCCGTCACCGTCGGCTGGTCGCGCAACGCGGACGGCAACCTGAAACCTTTCGTCGAAAGTGTCTCAAACAGAATGGCTGTGGCGGTGATAGGGCAGGCGGCGCCGGGTCTCGTGTCGGGATCTGTGTCATCGACGCAGGCCGCGATGCGCAATCGCCCTGGCTTCGTGCGGTAGGGCGCCATGGCCTGGCCAATCCGCACGATCGACCTGCCTTGCGACCTTCTTTTGCCGGTCGGTGGATCGTTCCACCACCGCGTCATAGGCGAGACGGCGCAAGGACAGTGGCTGCCTTATGCGCGGTCGATCGGGCTGAGGCAGAAACTCTGGGCGCTGACGGTGCAGCCTGCTCCGTTCAACAAGGGCCAGCGTGGTGACCGGCGGTTCGAGTTCGAGGCGTTCATCGACCGGCTGTCGGGAACAACTGTCGCCTTCCGCATGTTCGACCCGTGGCGCGTCCTGCCGCGCGGTGTCGGTGCCGGGATATGGAACCCGCGCAACCCCAACGGAAAGCAGTCGACAGGGTCGTACCTCATCGACGGCGCGTACCTGGTCGATGAGCACTACACGATCGACGGCGGGTCGACGATCGCCTACGTCGACGAAGACGCCGAACGCTACGCCGACAGCATTGTCATGTCCGGCCTGGTCGCGAACGCCACCGTGTTCAAGACGGGAGACGATTTCGAAATCGGCGGCAATCTTTACCGGGTGATGGACGACGCGATTTCCGACGGCTCCGGAACGGCGCGCGTCATCTTCTCGTGGAAGCTGTGGAAGCCGGCGCTGGCCGGCGACCGGGTGAACCTGCACCGGCCGTGCGGCCGCTTCGGGCTCGTCGACGCGGAGCAGGGGATCATCCAGCGCAGCCTCGCCGCAGGCGAGGCGTCGCTGACGGCCGTCGAGGTGCCTTATGTCGACTGAGCGGCTGTCGCTCGGGCAGTACCTGCGCCGGGGCGATGTCGCCGACGTGACGCTGGTGAAGATCGAGGGCGCCGGCGCGGAAGACGATCTCTTCCTGTGGTCGGGCGTCGGGCTGCTCGACGCCGATCTCGGCGATGGACTGACGACGTTCTACGGCTATGGCCGGCTCGGCTCGGTGGCGCTGGCGGCCGACGACCTCGAGGTGCAGGTCACCGAGAACGTCTTCACGTTGTCCGGCGTCGACGAGGAATACCGCGCGTTGCTGGAGACGTCCGTCAAGGGTCGCAAGGCCTGGGTGTGGAAGGCCTTCCTCGGCCGCGACTATGCGGTGAAGTTCACCGAGCTTCTGTCCGAATGCGAACTCGACCAGCCGACGCTGCGGGCCGAGCCGAACGGGACGCTGACGGTGACGGTCGCTGCGCTGGGCGGGTTTTACTTCATCGATCGGCAGTCGGCGGCGGTATTGGACGTCGAGGACCAGAACGACATGCTGACGTCGCTCGGCATCGATCCGGACACGGATACAGGGTTCGACCTGATGGCGAGCCTGAAGAACACGCAACTGGCGTGGGAGCGCTCGGAATAGTGATCGACCTGTTCTGGCGCATGGCCGAGGGCGGCATCGTCTTCGGCCGCAACGACTGCTGCATGACGGTTGCCGACGTGTTGGCGGCCGAGGGCCGCGTCGACCTGATGGCGCCCTATCGCGGGCGCTACACGACACGGCGCGGCTTCGCCCGGCTGATCGCCAGGAGTGGTCATCGCACGCTCGTCGATATGATGGCGGCGGCTCTCGACGTTCATGCGCGGCGGGTTGACGTGCCAGCGCGGCTGGACGTTGCGCTCCTCAAACATTTCGACGCGATGACGCAGGTTGAAATCGTTTCGCCCGCCATCTTCGACGCCGGCTTCTGGTTCGTGCGCTCCGACAGCGGGGCGCTGGTGGTCAAGGATCCGGGCGATGTGCCGACGTGGAGGATAAACAGTGGGAGTTGATTTCGGCGTTTCGCTGGCTTTTTCGGTGATCTTTGCCACCGGCGTCACATCCGGGACGGCCGTTACGGCAATTGTCTCAGCCGGCGTTATCCTCGGCTACGCGGCGCCCGCCGCACTGCTACTCGGCGGGTCGCTTTATGCCAACTACCAGGCACAGAAGAGACTCGCCTCTGTCAACGACAACTCGTCGATCCAGTCGATCCTGAAACAGGCGATCCCGGCGCAGCGCCTCATCCTCGGCCGGGCGACGACGGGCGGTGCGCTGTTCTTCTACAAGGCGAAGAAGCCGTACATCTGGTACGGCATCCTCCTCGCCGCGCACGAGGTCGACGCGTTCGAGAACCTGATCGTCAACGGCCACGAGGTCTATATCGGCGCCGACGGACTGGCGACCAGCGTTCCCTTCGCCGAGGGCGCCAACCAGTATCTGAAGGTGTCGTTCCGCAACGGCCATATCGACCAGGCGATCGATCCGCTGATCGCGGCCGATTTCCCGACGATGCCGACGACCTTCCGCCAGCGCGGCCATGCGACCATCGTCATCCGGGCGCACTATGGATTCGGCGTCGACGCACAGGCCAAGGACGACGATCATCGCCGCGTCTATGGCGACCAGGGCGTGCTGCAGCCGCTGGTGCGCATGCGCGGCGCGAAGCTTTACGATCCGCGCCGGGGCGGAGCGATCGTCGCCGACCCGACGACATGGACGTGGTCGGATAATGCCGCGCTGACCATGATGCGGTTCCTGACGCATCAATGGCCATCGACGCGGCTGGTCGATCCTGACCGGGTCGAGTGGGACCAGGTGGCGGCCGCCGCGAACGAGGCCGACCGCTGGGAGACCAGCGCTGACGGCACGACGTTCCGCCGGCACACGGTCAACGGCGTGGTGCAGGCGACCGACAACCCGTTCGACGTGGTCGAGAGTATCAAGATCGCCATGGGCGGCGACCTCGTTCTCGACCGGGCGAAAATCTATCCGATCGTGCGCAGCGGGAACCAGGTGCCCGAGGCGACCCTGCATGTCGGCATGCTGCGCGGTGGCATCGAATACGTGTCAGAGCCGCGGCTCCGCGACATGGTCAACATCGGCAAGTCGACCTTCATCTCGCCCGACCGCGAGTACCAGGAGGTCGCCGGGCCGACGCTGCGCAAGACGGCGCTGATCACCGCCGACGGCAAGCCGCGCGAGACCTCGCTGCGCGGCGCCTATGTCGAGGATCATCGGCGCATGCAGCGGCTGGTCTCGGCACACATCAACGAGACCCGCGTCGGCCGGGCGCTGGTCGCGGGATGCGACCTCGAGGCGCTGCCGTGGCGGCCCGGCAGGATCTACCGTGTCCACCTTCCCGGAAGCCTAGCGCATGTCAACGGGCTCTACAGGCTCGCGCGGAAGGAATGGGACGGCCGGCTTTCCGGCTACCGGCTGACGCTGCTCGGCTACGACCCGACGGCGCACGACTTCGCGCCCGGTGACGAACTGCCCTTCACGCTCGACGACGACACACTGGAAGCCGAGGCCGCATGACCACGCCGCTGCAAGACGCCTTCCCGCTCTCCGCCAATTGGGTGGCGGCGACGGTGCGCTCGAAGCTCGCCGAACAGTCGATCTACTGCACCGCGAGCCCCGACCTGTCCGGCGAGGATTTCTCGATCCAGCCCTACGCGGCCGTTGCCGTGTTCGGCGCGGACGGCGACATGGAATTCTACGCCTACGACGCGGCCGACACGACGACGGCCGACGACGGCGGGACGACCTGCATCGTCGCCTCCGGGCGGCGCTACAAGAAGCGCGGCGAGGTGATCGTGCGCGACGCCGCGCTCTCGGCGACGACGACGGCGCAGCCGGCCTCGCCGACGCTGGGCGATACCTACATCGTTCCGGCGGCGCCATCCGGCGACGATTGGGCGTCGGAAGCGAAGACCGTGGCGACCTACACGGCGCGCGGCTGGATCTTCCGCACGGCGTTTACGGGAATGATCGTCTACGTCGCCGACGAGGATGTGCTCTATCATTTCGACAGCGCGGGCGACTGGATCGCCGGGCTGCCGCTCGGTGCCATCGCAGACGGGTCGATCCCGCCGCGCTCGCTGGCCAATCCGTTCGCCATCCTGAAGGTGGAAGACCAGCGCAACGCGCCGCCCGGCTCTGCGCCATCGGCCAACACGATGTACCAGGTCGGCACGTCGCCGACCGGCGCCTTCGCCACCCATGCCAACAAGGTCGCCCGCTACACCGGCTCGGCCTACGAGTTCATGGCGGCGGCCGAGGGCGACACGATCTACAGGAAAGACGTCGGCGACCTCTACAGCTACCGGTCCGGCGTGTGGGAGCCGACGATCTCCGCGCCGGGTATCCAGAAGATCAAGCGCCGTGCCCCGCTGGCGCTTTCCGCTTCGGCCGTGGATGGCACAATCCAGCGTGACGCCGGGATCAACTTCCAGTCGACGACGGGCAAGCTGCTCAGGATCACGATCACCGACGTCCAGCTCACCGCCAGCAACGCCCTCGGCGGCTCGACCGACACGGTATGGGCGCTTCGGCTCTATGTCGACACGGCGACGACGCAACTGCTGACGCTGACCACGGTGAATTATACGACAGCCGCACCCGGGTCGACGAGCAACGTCACCGACCTCAAAGGCAAAATCTACGTCGTGCCGGACAACGTCTCGCACAACTACAACGTCGGCATCGTGCGGACCTCCGGCGACCAGACCCGCAACTTCACCATCTCGACCGGCGATTTCTACATCGAAGAAATGGAGATCACGGCATGAGCATCGTGAAGCCGTCGACCGCCTTCAAGGCCGGCGCCGATTGGGTCTCGGCCGAGGTCCGCGCCTACATGAAGGACCAGGTCGCCATCCATGTCGACACGGTCACCGATCTGCGCGACAGCGACATGGAAAAGGCCCGTTTCGTCTACATCAAGTCCAAGGCCGCGCTCTACAGGCTGAACCTCTCCTCGGGTGCCGCCGACGACGGCGATACGGCGATCCACGACAATCTGTCGCGGCGCTACCTGAAGATCACGGGCACCGGGCCGGGCGGCGCGTTCTGGGACGTCGCGGTGGACGCGTTGGCGGATCGCGATGCCTATGATGACGAGGCGGCGGACTATGCCGTATTCGTCGCCGACACGGGCTCCGGCCGGGCGGCTCTCTACGTCAAGAATTCAGCCACGTCTGCGGACTGGAGCGATCCGTTCTACTTCACGGGATTGGAGATGGCGCCAGCGCTCGCACCCGTAGTGAATGCTACCGATAGCGGTGCCGGCTCGGCCAATGCGATCCAAGTGGTGGCGGATGGTCCTGTCGCGGCGGACGGCGGGCAACTCGTCGCGTTTCAGGTGTTCGAGGCCAACACCTCGACCACGGTGACGCTTCAGATCACCGATTCGACTGCCGCTGTAATCACAGGTCTTGCGGTTAAAACAGCCTCCGGGAACGACCCTGCGATCGGCGCGCTTTCCGCCGGGTTGGCCGTTCTCGGACAGATCGACGGATCCACGTTCCGCATCATCTCCCCGCTCGATACCGCCGCGACGCTGGCTGCAATCGAGGCCATTGCCGACGACTTCGGCGACCTTGAGGCGGCGCGCGATGAATGGGAACAAGCGGTAACGGATTCCAACGCAGCCCGCGCCACGGCGCAGGAATGGGCCGAGAGCCCGGAAAACACCGAAGTCGAGACGGGGCAGTATTCGGCGCTACATCACTCGGCCAAGGCATCAGCGCAGCGCGTGCTGGCGGAGGCGGCGCGGGATGCCGCCTTTGGCAACGCGAACGTCTACGACGACACGGCCGCAGGCCTTACAGACACATCAGAGGGCGACCAGTTCATGGTCGTCGATGGCGACGAAATCATCCGCTACAGCCATGACGCGGGGCCTGCCGCCACAGAGGTCGCCCGCTACCCGACGAGCGATTACGTGTTGGACCGCCTCGATAAAGGGCTTTCAAGTCTCTCCGGTTATGAATTCGGGCTTGTGGATGGCGATGGCCGCCTTGCGCTCGGCGTGAAAACAGACGGCGCCATCGAAATGCCGGCCACGCCGAAATTCAACGCGCTTGAAGAAAGACCGGCCTCGCTCTCTGGAATTGAATGGGGCGTCGTCGATCAGGACGGACGGCTGGCTTTTGGCGTCAACAGCGCCGGAAACGCCGTCGCCAAAGGCGTGGAGCTGGATTTAAGCAGCCTGGGCGCTGCGATCAGCGATCTCAACAGTCAACTCTATCCGTCGAGCACCGTCGATTGCTGGGGCGACAGCCTGACCCACGGCAACACCACCGGCGTGACGACGCCCTATCCCACCGCGCTCGCTGCGCTGCTCGCTGATCGGGCGGTGAACAACAAGGGGCTGACCGGCAGAACATCGTTGCAGACCGTGACGGTTTTTGGCGCAACGCCATCCATTCTGACGGTGACTGACAACACGATCCCGGCGAGCGGCGCGGTCAGTGTGACAGCGACGGAAAACGGCAACTTCGGATCAAAGTCCAACGTCGGCACGAAAAACTATCTCGGGTCGCTGTTCGGCATTCCCGGCACGCTCGCCGTCGCCTTTAATGCCTCTGATGGCAACCTTGCGGGAGCGTCAACATTCACGCGGACTGATGCCGGGGCGGCGACCGTGATCCCGGATCGCACGCCGTTCATGCCCGACACCGGCGGCTGGGAAGGCAACATCCCGGTGATCTGGGTAGGCCGCAATGACGTGTTGTCCGCCTATACGGACCCCAGCGGCTTCTCAAATGACGTCATCATGGCCAACATCGAGGCGATGGTGGAATTTCTTTCGCCATTGCGGAAGCGCTTCGTCGTGTTGGCGGTGACGGATCAAGCGTCCGAATATGCGGCGGCCGGCGGCGCTGCGGCCACGGCGTTCGCGCAGATCCTTGATCTTAACTACAGGCTGGCGGTCAGATACCCGCGCAACTTCATCGACATCCGCAAAATCCTCGTCAACAGCTACGACAGCGGCGAGCCTGCCGACGTGACCGCCTTTGGTCGAAACCAGGTGCCGCCGTCGCTGCAGCAGGATGGGCTTCACCTCAACGATGCTGGCTACGCCATCGTGGCGCAGGCCGTGGCCGATTTCATCAACGCGAAAGGCTGGTGACATGGGACTTCTTCTGCGCATACCGGGCGTGTCTTTCACCGATGCGGCCATTCCGATCCTTTACAATGACCCGGTGGCGAACGCGGGGACCCTCGACATCTTCGACGCGCTGGACGCCGACATATCGTGGCCGCCGCAGGCGAACCCGACCGAAGGCTCGGACTTGTGGAAATCGCTGCTCGGCGCGACGCCAAACACGGCCTCTTTTGCGGGCACAATTGGCTTCAGCGGCGGGTTCACTTTCGACGACACGGCGGACATCATCACCCTGCCAAACACTTTCCGGCGCGGCGCATCGGAAAGCGGCGTCGTGATCTTCTGGACCAAGGTGGGAACGCAAGCGTTCACGACCGGCAACGGCGTGATCGCGTGGACGGGCGATAATGCGGCGGGATGCCAGTTCCTTTGCTATCTCGACCACAACACCACCGACGCCAACACATACCTTTCGATGTTCGACGCGAACGCCACGCAGCAGATCATGGCGCAACCGTTGTCGGTGCTGCCAGCGAGCAAAATTGCGCAGATCGGCGTGTCATTTGAGCCCGAAGGCGGCGGCTATCGCATCAAGTCTTTCCTGAACGGCGCCCAGGTCGGCAGCTATCTGCGCGGCGCGCTCGCGACCCTGCCGCAACCGACCGCCAGCATGCGGGTGGGCGGGACGCTTTCGGGCTACACAAACGCCTACACCGGCACGTTCTTGCGGGCGCTTGTCGACGATTTGAGCGTGACGACGCCCGCCGCTCTGGTCGCGCTGGACTTCGCAACGCATGTTGACCGGCTGGCTGCGTAAGACGGGAACGTGAGGGCGCCATGAACCGCACCACCCTGTTCGCCTATCTGCGCCGCGCGCCGTTCGGGGGTGCCCTGTCGCTGCTCGGGGAGATGAACTGGCAACCAAGCGCGGTGGGCGAACAGGCCGGCTTCGTCGGAACGTCGGGCGTCAAGGTCTTCGATCCGGGCGCCATCGCGACCCCGGCGCGGGAATGGAGCGGCGGCGCCTGATCTTGCTGCGGGTCAGTTGCCCTTGCCGAACTTGAAGTCGCCTGTAGTCCCGTCATTGAAGGAGATCGTGCCGAAGCCGGAAACCTTGTCCGGATTGCGTGTCGCTGCGACCATTGCCGTCCGCCCGTCGCGGCACGTCGCCGGCATCACGATTGTCTCGGCGCGGTCGAACGGATCGTAGGTTCCGGAGCAATAGAGGCCGTCCGCACCGATGGCCTCGAAGGTGCCTTTGCCATTCAGGTTCGCTGTGACCTGACCGGCGAAGCTGGTGCCGGTACTGAGCGTTCCGCTGACCGGAACGGTGATCGAGCCGCAGCCGGCAAGTGCCAGGACGGCGAGAGCCGGAACGGCAAAGGCGGTGAATCTTGTGCGACGCATGGCGGCCTCCTCAGCGCGTGTCCTTTGAACTCGGGGACGGCACGGGCGGCGGGGCGACCTTGAGATTGTCCGGCAGCGGAAGGCTTGAACAGCGCAGGTGCATCTCGCGCGAGAAAATGCGCCGCTGCTCGTCCTGGTCCATGTCGGCAGCCACGGCGATCGGTAGCCCAAACGGACCGAGCAGAAGGCCGGATGCCAGACCGAGGGCGGCGCGTTGCCCGACCTTGTCGTCGTGGTTCAGCGCCGCCAGCCGGATCGCCTTGCAGTCTTCGCTTTCCCATTTCGGATCATTGACGCTGAGTTGTTCGGCGTACATGGCCGGCTTCGGAGAGCAGCCGGCGACAGCGACCGAAGCCGCGACAAGTAACGCAAGTCGTCTCACAGTATCCCCCCCGGCCATTCGGCGCTCGGCGACAAGATTGCATTTGAAGGCGGCCGTGTCGAGCGGGCGCATTCGGCCGTCAATTGAAAGGATCGATCATGAACCGCGCAAAGTTCTTCGAAGTCATCCGTGCATCGGGGCTGCTGGGTTCGTCGCTCTCGCAGCCTCAGGTGGACGGGACGACGGCGTTGCTCGATTCCTCGGCGCGCAATGGCGTCACCGATCCGGATCACGTCGCCTTCATCTTGGCAAACGTCGCCCGCGAGACCGGCGGTCACATGCTCGGCATCAAGGAAACGGTGATGCCGTATCACAAGGACAAGAACCCGTCCGACGCCACGGTCATCGCGCGGCTGAACAAGGCCTGGGCGGCGGGCAAGTTGAAGGGCGTGAAGACGCCATACTGGCGTGACGGGTGGTTGGGCGCGGTCCTGTCCAGATCACGCACCGCGACAACTACGTGAAGTTCGAGAAGCGACTCGGCGTTCCGCTCACGAAGCAGCCGGCGCTCGCGCTCGATCCGCAGATCGGCGCCGACATCGCGGTCATCGGCATGCGCGACGGCATGTTCCGCGGGATCAAGCTGGCGGATTTCGCGTTTCCCGATGCGGTGAAGGCACCTCCGAAAAACAACCCGCGCCGCATCGTCAACGGCAACGACGGGTCGGACGCCGAGGTGGCAACGTCCTACCGCGTGTTCCGCGACGCACTGCGCACGGCTGGCTTCGGCGCGAGTGCCGACGTGCCCGCCGCGCCGCCTCCCGAACCCGTGGAGCCCCCCAAGCCCATTCCGGTGCCGACACCCGCGCCGAGGCCTCAGACGCCACCGGCGGCCACGCCCGAGGCGAAGCGGCCTGATCCCGCCGCGTCCCGGCCGATGAGCGCGCTCGCGCTGATCATCGCCATGCTCGGCGTGGCGCTCGCCTATCTCGCCAACCTGCCGTGCGACTGGCTCGGCATCTTCTGTGGAGGCTGACCATGTGGTCCTCGATCAAGAAATGGTTCAAGGGGTCCGAGACCATCGCCTGGGCGCGAATTCAGGCGTTCCTCGGCACGGCGGCGAACCTCCTCACCATCGCCGACCCGCAGCTCGTCGCCGCGGTGATCCCGCCGGAGTACGTGCAGACGATCGCCGTCTACATGCTGCTCAACGGCATCGCGTCGGAATACCTGCGCCGCCGTCGCGACCCGGAGATGCAGTGATGTCCGGCCTCATCGCGACCATCCTCGCCAATCCGACCGTTCTGGCGGTTCTCGCCGGCATCGCTGCCGTCGTCGCCGCCATCGTTCGCGGTCGTCGCGCCGGTGCGGCGGCCGAGCGCGCCAGACAAGCCGAGCGCGAGCGCAAGGCTCGCGCCGTCGCCGACGAGGTCGACAACGACATCGGCGCCATGCCGCCGGCCGAGGCCAGAGAGGAGCTTTCGAAATGGTCGCGAGACTGATCGCCGGTGCCGCGCTTCTGGCGCTGGTGGCATGCACGACGCCGTCCGGATCGTTCTGCGAGATCGCCCGGCCAATGCGCCCGTCGGCCGCCGAGATCGCGGCGATGAGCGATGCCCGCGTCGCCGAGGTGCTGGCGCACAACGAAAAGGGCGCGAAGCTCTGCGGATGGCGGCCGTGATGGACGAGACGTGGAAGATCGCCCTCTGGTCGCTTGCGGCCGGCGCCGTCTTCGCCGCCGTCATGGCGCTGACCCTGTGAATGCCGACACGGGCAGCAAGCCCGGCGGAGACGACGTCGGCCACGGGGCGGCCGATCTGACGGCAACCATCGCTTTCAGAGGCAGCATCGATGATCTTCGGGCATGACTTCGCATTCTGGATTTCGGTCGCGGGGGCGACGGTGATCAAGGTGCTGACATCTCCCTACCACTCGTTCCTCCGGGCGCTGCTTACAGTATTTGCCGCTGTTTTTGCCGCCTACGTCTTCACGGACCCTGTCGTCCACTGGCTCGGGCTCGAGCCGAAGACATACACGACGCCGATGGCGGCCCTTCTGGCGCTCACCGGCGAGGGCCTGATGCGCGCGGTCATCGCCGGCGGCAACGACCCGTGGGAGTTTCTGACCCGTCTGAAGAAGTGGCGGAGCGGACAATGATCCATATCCCGCCGCGCGTCTGGATCATCGGAATCGCCTCGGGCTGGCTTCTACTGCTGGCGCCGGTCCTGTGGCCGTCATGGTACTGGTTCCGCGTCGACAGGGTCTTCGTCCATGATGCCGTCGCCGGCTCGACGCCGCTGATGGAAGTCGAGCGGGAGATCGTCCGGCCGTTCCGCGGCCGCTGGATCGCGACCGTGATGCGCAGCGGTTCGCGCGGCTTCTATTCCTACTGCGCGGCGCGCGGCTCCAATGACTACCGTCCCGACGCGATGTTGCCGGATACGGTCGACCTGAACTGGTGGACGTGGCCGACGGAATGCGTGCTGCCGGAAGGCACCTATCGGCTCAACACGCTGTGGACGATCCAGGCGCCGCTCTTTCCCGACAAGGAGGTCAGGATCACGTCGAACGTGTTCGTCATCGCGCCGCGCTGAACTGTCGCCGGGCTCGCCGGCATCCGCTCCAGTCGCCCCGCTGGCCGAAAGGCTGGCGGGGTTTTATTCGTTTCAGGACCGGCGGCGCGCGGCGCGAATCGCCGCCTCGGTCGCCGCGACCTCGTCCAGCGCCAGGCGGTGGTTCCTGGCAAATTCCCCGATCGCGTCGGCAACCTCCTCGGCGCCCCAGCCGGCGGCGACGATGTTCGCGACGAGCTCCTGGAACCCGTCCTCGGCCGCCATCTGGCAGTCGAGGTCGCGGTCGGGATAGGCGTCGGCGTTGCGGGGAGGGGCGATCCTTGCCATGGCGCCAGCCTAGCGCTAGCTGGACGGCATGTCACGCCGGCACGGAGCATGCGAAAAGTCAGATTTCCAACCGCACTTTCCACTGCCACCTATTCGGCCACAAATTCGGCCACAAAGCTGCGGAACACAGACAATTATCCAATATAATCAAAAGGTGCGGCAAGGTGCGGTTGCATCTCGACCGCACCAGTCACTCTCATCGAGAAATCCTATAACGCATTGAATTTGCAGCCGAATAATTCCGGCTGAAAATTCACCCTTGCGTTTTCCCAGCCTATCGTGCCACAAACTCGGCCACAAATGCGGCCACGGCCGGGTTTTGCGTCCTGTTTCTGGCGGTGCGGCAGTGGGTAGAAATCGAAGCCGGAAAGACCTCGATAGGCACCTGTCTTCGGTCGGCGGTCGGTACTACTACAAGCGCCGCGTACCGACCGCGCTCATGACGCTCGACGCCCGCGCCCCGCATGTGCGCCTCTCTCTCAAAACAGACGACCTGGCGCTTGCCCGGCGCAAACGCGACATGCTCGAGGCGGCAGACGACGCACTGTGGGCGAGCCTGACGACAGGCAGCGAGGCAGACCCAGCGCGCCGGCGCTACGATGCGGCCGTCAAACGTGTCGAGGCGCTCGACTTCACCTTCCATTCCGCCGCTGCGCTCGAATTTGTCGAGAATTTCGACGACCTGCGCCGGCGACTCTTTGAAGCGCGTGAGCGCTCGTCGGAAGTTGCGGCCGATGCGCTGATCGGTGCCGTCAAGGTGCCGGCCACCACGATCAGCCAGGCATTCGACATCTATTGCGACGAGATCGTCGCCGACGAACTGGTCAACAAGAGCCGCTTGCAGAAGGACCAGTGGAAGAAGGTCAAGCGCCGCGCCGTCACCAACTTCGTCGCCATGGTCGGCGACAAGGCCATGACCGACATCACCATCGACGACGCCAAGAAGGTCTATCGCCACTGGCTCGCCCGCATCGCACCGAAGGACGGCAAGGCGACGGCATCGGCATCGTCGGGCAATCGCGACATCGGCAACCTGCGGGTGCTCTACGGCGCCTATTTCCGACACATGGGGCAGGGGCAGCGGCCGAATCCGTTCGATGATCTCGGCTTCTCGCTGAAGAAGAAGCGTTCGCGCCCGCCCATCCCGACCGAGTGGATTATCGACAGGATCCTCAAGCCGGGCGCGCTGGCTTCGCTCAACGCCGAAGCGCGCGGCATCCTGCTGATCATGATCGAGACCGGCGCCAGGCCGAGCGAGATCGCCAACCTGGAGCCGTCCTCGATCCGCCTGTCGCACAAGGTGCCGCATCTGGCGATCGAGCCGCGCGAGGATCCCGACGATCCGCGCGAGATCAAGACCGAATCGTCGCGCCGCAAGGTTCCGCTGGTCGGCATCGCGCTGGCCGCAGCCGAGCGCCACCGCGATGGCTTCCCGCGCTACCGCAATCGTGAGAACGATCTCTCGGCGGCCCTCAACAAGTTCATGCGGTCGAACGGGCTGTTCCCCAGCCCGGCCCATACGGTCTACTCGTTCCGGCATTCATTTGAGGATCGCATGAAGGAAGCCGGGCTCGACGACGAGTTGCGCCGGCTTCTGATGGGCCACACGGTCGACCGGCCGCGCTACGGCTCCGGCGGTTCGCTGGAGTGGCGGCGCAAGGAAATGCTCAGGCTGGCGCTGCGCTTCGATCCGTCGATCGTGTGAGGCGGGCGCGCGCTGCCGCCAGCAGCGCGTCGGCTTCGCGGCGCTTCGCCAGCTCGAGTTCTAGCCGCCGCCAGATCGGCAGGAACAGCTCGGCGTCGCGGCCGGCCTTCTGCATCCGGCCGGCGACGAAATCGAGGTGATCCTCGATCTCCTCGGCGGTCAGCGGCGGCAGCGGGCGGGTGGCCCAGGACTGGCGGCGGCGTTTCATGCGACCTCGACAGGCTTCCCGTCGACCAGGCGATAGAACGTGTCCGCCTTGATACCGTCGCGGCCGGCAATGCCTGCCCAAACGGCGCGGATCGACCCGTCTAGCGCGCGCTCGACCAGGAAGAGCGCGCAGCCGGTGCGGCCGCGTACTTTTCCTTCGAAACCCGATGCGGTAGCAGCGCCACTGTCGCCCGATGCGGTAGCAGCGCCCTGATACCCCGATGCGGTAGCAGCGCCCCGCCATCCAGATGCGGTAGCAGCGCCCCGCCATCCAGATGCGGTAGCAGCGCCACCGTCTCCCGATGCGGTAGCAGCGCCCTGGACGCCCGATGCGGTAGCAGCGCCTCGCGTGCCGGATGCGGTAGCAGCGCCCTGATACCCCGATGCGGTAGCAGCGCCACCGTCTCCCGATGCGGTAGCAGCGCCCTGATACCCCGATGCGGTAGCAGCGCCCCAGTCGCCCGATGCGGTAGCAGCGCCACCGTCTCCCGATGCGGTAGCAGCGCCTCGCGTGCCGGATGCGGTAGCAGCGCCCCAGTCGCCCGATGCGGTAGCAGCGCCCTGGACGCCCGATGCGGTAGCAGCGCCCTGGACGCCCGATGCGGTAGCAGCGCCCTGATACCCCGATGCGGTAGCAGCGCCCCAGTCGCCCGATGCGGTAGCAGCGCCATTCATCTTGGTTGCGCGAACGCCTTCGCGCTCGCCGTCGGCATGGGTGCCGTCGATCCATTTGACGCGATCCATGACGTAGCGGATCGCCGCGGCGACCAGCTCGGGGAGGTGAAGCTCGGCCTTGATGGTGATCTCGGCCGCGGCGATCTTGCTGTCGCCGCCCCTCTCGCGCGCTGTCTCCCCCGCCATCTCGACCACGGCATAGCGGCTCGTCGCCGGCGGGTAGTAGCCGAACACATCGAGCGGGTGCTCGCAGGCGTGGAAGCCGCTCTCGCAAGCCTTCACCGGCCCGTCGTGGCGATAGGTGCCGCCGATGGCGTAGGCAAAGCCGCGGCAGGTCAGGTTCGTATCGAAACCCTTGTAGGCGACGATCGGCGCTGCCTTGCCGGCGGGCGCGATCGTTTCGGTCGTCTCGGCGGCCACGGCGATCGTCTTGGGTTTGCGGGGCATTGTCATATCCTCTTCATGACTCGGGGAGAGCGCTTGCGTCTGATCGCGCGATAGCGAGAACGTCGAACCGGTTGTCCGTTCGCCATCGCAGGGTCAGGGTGAACGGTTCGTCGCGTGAGAACGAAATCCGACTATGGAGATGCAGCGTCTTGCTGCCGACAACGCGGGTATCGAGCGGACGGCTGAAATAGAGGGCATTGACGCCCCCGTTGCTGCGCAACCAGTCAGCGAGAGCGGTCGACCCGATCTGCCTTCGGCCCACCTCGCGCAGGGCACAGGCGTAACGCATGGCGTTGGTGCGGTCGGTCTCCGTGAAGACGAAACGACAGACGAGAACGTAGATGTCGCTGGCTTTCTCGACGTATCGCCTGTTGCCCTGTCGCGGCTGATCGGCAAACAGGCGCTCCAGTTCGGATTGCTCGTTCGCATCTCGCTCGCACCTCTCGCAAAGCTCCAGGCACGGCGCGAGAACATCATAGAGCGCAAGCGACGCCTGCTTCTGGCTCGGATTGACGTGGCGATCGACGACGGTCGCCGCGTCGCGGCGGGCCTGCAGCGCCAAGTCGACGATCGGGGTCATCGCACGCATCACCACCTGTCAGAACGGGATCTCGTCGTCGAGTTCGCGGCCACGCCGTGCGGCGCTGGTGCGGTCCTCGACCTGGCGGCGATAGGGGTCGTCGTCACGACTGCGGGCCGTGCCGTAGCTTTCGGGACCGTCGGCTTCGGGCGGACGGTTCGACGGCAGCCTGTCGAGCATCTGCAGTTCGCCACGAAAACGGTTCAGCACCGTTTCCGTCGTCCAGCGGTCGATGCCGTCCTGACCGGTCCACTTGCGCGTCTGCTGCTGGCCCTCGACGTAGACCTTGGCGCCCGTCTTCAGGAACTTCTCGGCGACCTCGGCGAGCTGCGGGTTGAAGACGACGACGGTGTGCCATTCTGTCCTCTCCTTGCGCTCGCCGCTTTCCCTGTCCTTCCAGGTCTCCGACGTCGCCATACGGAACGACGCGATCGCATCGCCCGCCGCGCTGCGCCTGATTTCCGGATCGGCGCCGAGATTGCCGACGAGAATGACCTTGTTGACCGATCCGGCCATCACGAACTCCTGTCTTTCCGGGGATTGGCGTCGTCAGACCCGCATGACGGACAGTCATGCGATCGGCCGGGACAATCCGGCGCGATTGTGCCGTGCGGGCACCTGCATACAGGCCAGCGATCGCACTCGAAGATTCTGCCCGATCCGCCACATCGCGCGCAGTCGATTGCGGCTGGATCGGATTTCGATGTCGTAACTGTCGACATGAGTGTCACCACCTCAACTGCATGATGACGAAGGCGCGGTCGTCCAGTTGCGGAATGAGGCGAAGCGCGGTGGCGTCGTTCTCGGACGGAGCCAGCGTCAGCCGACCGCCGCCGGCGACAGCGACCGCCTCCTTCAACAGGCGGGCATTGAGGGCAAACGGCTCTCCCGAACCCTCGACGATTGCCGGGACGCGAATGTCTGCATCGCCGGTATCACCCCTTATCTCGATGAGGATCGCGTCGGTCTCGGCCGTGAAGCGGACCGGGCGATTCGCCATGGACCGGCCCTTGGGGTCCGTACGCGGGACAACGGCCAGGCTCGCCAGCGCCTGGTCGAGATGCGGCGCCTCGATGCCGACCCGGAACGGGCCGGGCGCCACGAGAAGCCGGGCATAGTCGGGATAGGTGCCGTCGACGAGCTTCGATGTCATACGGATCATCGCGCCTTCGACGACGATGCGGGCATCGGTTCCGGCGATGGAAAGTTCGCTCTCGTCGCCGGAAAATACCTTCAGCATTTCGCCGATCGCGCCATCCGGAATGATGACGCCGGGCACGCCGGACGAACGTCCGGGCATCTTTTCGGCGCCTTCCGGAAGGCTGCGGCTCGCGACATGCATGCGATGACCGTCGGTCGCCGTGGCATGGATCTCGCCGTCGCGGACATTCAGGAACACGCCGCACAAATAGGGGCGCGTGGTCTCGGCCGGGATCGCCTTCACCGCCGTCGCCAGCATGGTGCAGAACTCGTGGCCGCGCATGGTGAAGGACCAGGTCGGCGGGCGCATGTCGAACACCGGGAAGGCGTCCGCCGGCAGGATCGCGATCGTCATGCGGGCGCGGCCATGACGCGCGGTCACGCTGTGCAGGCCATCGGAGAACTCCAGCCGGCCTTCCGCCTCGCCCGCTCCGGCGCGAACCGCGAAGAAGTCGAGGACGGCTGACGGGATGGCGACGCGGACCGAACCTTCGGCGCGACACTCGACGATGGCGCGGATCTCGAGGTCGAGGTTCGACATGGTCATGGCCATGGACCCGCCGGCGATATCGACCAGGGCGCAATCGAGCAGCTCGTTCCTCGACGTGGTGTCCCGCGCATTGCGGATGGCCTTGGCGGCCTCGACAAAGGCAGCGACGGAAAAGGTGACATTCATCGCGACCCGACCCTCTCGTTCTTCTGCGGAAACAGCCGGGCGATCGTGTCGCGATGGCGTGCCTCGATCGTCTCGGCGTCAGGCGCGGTACCTCCGTTCGGCAGGCCCCGTGCAGCAATCAGGCGCTGCCGTGACGCGAGGTCCGGCAGGTCGGCGAAATGCTCGCGCAAGAGCGCGTAGGCTTCCGCCGTCTCGCCGGCGGCAATCAGATCGGCGAGACGGCCGACGTCGTCGACGAAGTCCTCCGGAACATCGCAGTCATCGCCGGTGAAAGCGGTCTCGCAGGTCGGGCAGACGTGGCGCGACATGGTCAGATCCTCGCCGCGTCGGGGCAAAAGCGGCCGAGCCGATCGCGCCATTCCTCCGCCGCCGTCGCCACCGGCCAGGCCTTCAGTGCCCCGCGGATCTGGATCGGGCGGGCGTTGTCGACCTCCGCGCCCCAGCTGCGGCGCGACGGCGCGAGCAACTGGCGCTGTTCCGTGGCGAGGAGGCGAAGGTCATAGTCGGCGACGAGAGTGCGATAGGTGCGCGCCGGCGGCGGCAAGCCGGCAGCCTTCCAGATCGCCCGGTCGAGCCGTTCCTTGGCCGTGGCGATCAGCACCGGCACCAGCCGGCCGGCATTGTCGCCGGCGAGTTCGGCGGCGAGAACGGAGAGCCATCGCGCGACGGGTGTCGTCATGTCGCCAAAGATGAATTCGTGGGCGTCGTGCAGCAGCACGTAGGCGGCGAGGTTGGCGTCGCCGTGTTCGGCGAATGCGGCGTCGGCGCCGGTGACGCAGTGCTGCGCTACCGAATAGGGGTTGCCGAGCATGTGACCGCCGAAGCGACAGATGCGGGCAAGCGATTCGGCGGCGTCGCCGAAAAGGTCGATGTCGCTCGCGTCGAAGCCGGTCAGCGGGAAGACGCGACCGTGCGCGGTCTGTTTCCAGATGGCCGGCAGTCGGTCGTCGGTCGTCGGCAGTCGGCTGAAGCTGGAAAGGTCAGCCATGGTTGCGCTCCGTCTTCTGGCTGGCAGCGAGGCCGGAGACGATGCGGTTGCGCTCACGATCGAGGAGCGGAAAGAACCGCAGGAAGCGGTCGAGATGGGCGAGGCATCGCTCGCCCTGGCTCGTCCACGGATCGAGCTTCCACGCGGCGCGCGCCCGGCAGAACGCCTCCCATGCGCCGGCCCTTTCCGCCGTCGGCGTGGCGCCTGCGGTGAGCGGCATCACGTGGACGGCTGCTGCGATCGCCTTCTGCAGGAAATCGGGGACGCGGTCGCCGGCCGGCGCCACCTGACGGACGAAGCTGGCGCCGGCGAGAGTTCGCGCCACTGTCTCGTGCTCGACAATCTCGTCGGAGGAAAAACCCGCGGCGACGAGGTCGCCCCATGTGGCCTGGCCGAAGGCGCCGGCGGCCTCGCGCATCTTATCGGCCATTTCGACGGCGCGCGGATGCGGATCGCCGATGTCGATCGCACAGGACGGCTGCGACGCATAACCCGAAGAGCGGAAATCAGCATACATCGCCGACCTCCCGCTGTTCAGCCGCGGCGGCGGCGAGTTCGGCGTCGGACATCACGTCCCGCCAGTCGGCCGGGGCGGTCTGGTCGTAGCCGTAGCCTTCGAGTTCGGAGACCAGTTCCTGGCGCGGCGACAGGGGTTCGCACGGGGTTCCCATCAGATCGCTCCCAGGACGAGGGCGACGACGAAAACGAAAGACGCCACGACGACCAGCGACGCGACGGCGCGACCGGTCGAACAGGGCTCACGGTAGCCACGCGACCGCGCAAGGCGATCGCCTTCGAATGTTCCGAGATGATGCACGGGAGACCTCCATCGCGGGAATGCGATGGGAGATATTCCCGATAATGTGTATCTAAGTCAACTCAGTTTGGGTAATATCACCGCGGCGTCATGTGCTTCACTCGCGCGGCCCAGACCAACTCGACGTCTTCAATTGGGCTTTCGGTCTGTGAGAGCAGGTGAAAGTGGCCGGGGCGAGATCCCCGCATCAGCTTCTTGACGAGGATCCTGCCATCGACGGTCTCGCAGACGACCAGGCGGCCGAGCAGATCGAGCGTGACCGGATTCCTGATGTCGTCGTAGTAGACGAGCCATTGGTTGAAGAACGAGCCGAGGGAATCGCCTCTGACTTCCAGTGCCACGGTGTCCTTCGTCCCCCCGGGTGGCATGGGCACCTCATCAAAATGACCGTGTGAGTCGCCGTAGTAGTGCGCTGATGCGCCTGCGCCGACGTACCCCATGATAGGTACGCTAGCCTCAGTGACCTCCGAATGGGAAACAGCGAAGGCGCGAGCGGCCTGCGCTATGTAGTCGTTCGTCAGACGTCGCTCGCCACGCTCGAGCTTCACGTATTGGCTCTTCGAAACACCCATTGCGGCGGCAGCCTGCTCGTGCGTCAGGCCGAGGCGATGGCGGATTATTTTCAGATTGTTTCCCATTTCGGGGACCCTGCCATGGCGGTCTGGCGGACGTCGCTCCACAAATCGGGAGATTTGCGCTTGACGATGTTGCATAAAATGGGGAATATCCGTGCCCATGAAGCTCATCGATTACATGCGCCTCCACAATTTCCGGCCCGAGGACCTCGCCGACAAGATCGGTGACGTCACGGCGTCCGGCGTTCGCAAATGGATGAGTGGGGAACGTATCCCGCGCCGTGACCAGATCGAGAAGATTGCCGAGGTCACGGCCGGCGCAGTTCTGCCCAACGATTTCTTCACGTTGCCCGCGCCCACGGAGGCCGCGGAATGAGTGCGTTCCGGTCACTTCTGCTGGACCTTCTCGATCCGGGCCGCCTTGGTCACGGCGAAGAATTCCTGCATCTCGTGGAAGGTGCGGGCGACAACGGGCTCGGTTTCGAAGGTTTCGAATTCGTGCGCGAATGCGTCCGACTCGCGCCGGAAGTCCAGCACCCGCCGCTCGATGGTCGCTATGTCGTGCTCGGTGAGGCGACGGCGCCGCGCCTCGGACGTCAGGTCGAGATAGATACGGCTGACCAGCGTCTTGTAGAGGATCGCATAAAACTCCTCCGGGGTTTTCGGGATCATCCGGCGTTCCTTTCATTCCTGCGTTCGATGTTCTCCGGCACAGGGCCGGCGTTTCCGGAGTATGTCGCATGAGCGCGCTATTGAGTTCCGCCGCTGCCCCGATGGCGCTTCGCTTCGACAAGCCGCTTGGTGAGTTCATCCACGTATGCGAGCGCGAGCGCGCCGATGCGCTTGCCGTCGAGCCCTTCGTCCCCGGCAGAGCGGACCGGTGTTCGCGCCAGGATTGCCCGCACGTCGGCCATCGTCAGCTGTACGCTGGTCTTCGGATCGTCCGTCAGGCCGGCGAGCAGGAGCACGATCTGGCACTGCATGGCCTCAAGGGCCGCATTGCGTGCGAACAGCTGTTCCAGCATCGCTTCGACGTCCAAGTCTCTTTTCACATTGGCCTCCCTGACGACCGGCTGCCGCTCGATACGACGCCGGGCTGCAGGATATCCTCTCAGACGCAGCAGTCCGCCTCCCTTTCGGATGAGGCCGCGGAATGAGCGCGCTATTGGGATGTGTCGACCCCGGCGACGGCGTGCGCGCGGACTTCGAACCTGTCCAGGTATTCGGCAAGCAATTTCGCAAATGCCGTGCCGCCCTCACCGTGCTTGGCGGCCGGCGATTCGAGAAGCTGCCGTCGCGCATTGGAAAGAAAGTGATCCCGGAATTCCTGCGCGGAATCGCCGAAGTCGTCGGAAACGACGGCGAGCAGCTGGGCGACCATCTGCTCCAGTATGACGGTCCGGGCGAAGACGGAATTCATGACGTGCTGGTCCGCGGGCATGATGATTCTCCGGTTGATCCGTTCGCAGTCTATCAGGACACCGCGCAACCGCAGCGGCCCGCCGCCCTTCACCCGAACGACGTTGACCGCGTCGGTCCTGCCGGCCCGGATGCCGAACCCCGCGGCGCCGGGCCGGCCCTTTCGCAGGAGGCGGCGGAATGAAGCAAAGCCAGGCATGCGGTCCTCCGTGATCTGATCCGACCGCACCACACTGAAGCAAAGCCCATCGTCCCGCATGGAAACAATTCGGCGAATTGTTTCCTTGACATGAACCGTTTTTCTCAACCGACGGACCAAAATGAAACTGCCGCGATCGACCAGCGACGACGAACGCAACGACCTGAAGTCCGCCACCCGCCAGGCGTTGGCGATCGCGCGGCCGACCCGCTTCGCCGCGGTCACCCGCGTCGATGCGCCGAGCCTGTCGAAATACGGCGATCCGTTCACCGCGAACGCGTTCATGCCGGTCGACGTCGTCGCCGATGTTGCAGGGGTACCGGCTGGTGCCGATCGGCGACGGCGAGGATGGCGGCCGGATCGGCATCGACGACCTGGCTTCGCTGTCCAAGGAAGGCGGCGACGTCGTGCAGACCCTCGCCACGGCAATGGCGGACGGCAAGATCGACAGCCATGAGCGCCGCGCCATCGCGGCCGAGATCGCCGAGAACATCACCGTACTGCGCCGCATCGGCCGCAAGGTCGCGGCGGAGTAGGCGCGCCATGACGATCCCGCAGGAGACGGTGAAGACGGCCCGCGAGCGCGGCATCGCCGAGGTGGCGATCGCGCTCGGCGCCTCGCGCCGGATCCTGGAGGGCCGCGAGCGCGGCGTGCCGTGTCCGGGGTGCGGCGGCGACGACCGCTTCGCCATCGATCCGGGAAAGAACGTCTTCCTGTGCCGAAAAAGCGGGGCAGCCGGCGATCCCATCGCGCTCGTGCGCCACGTGCACGGCGTCTCCTTTGCCGAGGCCGTTGCCATGCTCGCCGGCGACACGTCGATGCCGCAGCGTCGCGCACCGCAGCGGCGCGGCGACGACCGCTATCGCCAGCGGGCCCGCGAGCGCGCGCACCGGATATGGACGGAGAGCCGCAGCATCGAGCCGGCGCGAGGCGGCCATCTGGTGGCGCGCTACCTGGCGGTGCGCGGAATCCCGTTTCCCGACTGGCGGATCAGGACGCTCAGGGAGACGGAAGAGCTTGCCTACTGGCACTGGTCGAAGGAGCGGCAGGAGTTCGTTCGGGTCCATTCGGGACCGGCTATGCTCGCCGCCATCACCGGTCCCGACGGTCGTTTCATCGGCGTCCACCGGACATGGATCGACCTTTCACTACCGGGCGGCAAGGCCGAGATCTTCGATCCGGAGACCGGCGAGATGCTGGCGGCGAAGAAGGTCGAGGGCAGCCAGCGCGGCGGACGTGTCGTGCTGCGCGAGGCGGACGGAGGCGAGCTCGCCATCGGCGAGGGCAACGAGACCGTGCTGTCCTGGGCGGCGATCAACCCGGCACACCGGGGCGGCCTGTGGTGCGGCATCAATCTCGACAACATTGCCGGGCGCGCCGCCGACAGGATCGACCATCCGACCATCACCGTCACCGACAGTCTCGGGCGAAAGCGCCGCGCCCGCATCGCCGGGCCGACGCCCGATCCCGACGACCGCGACTGTCTCCAGGTCACCCCGTCCGATGCAGGCCGGATCATCCTGCTCGGCGACAGCGACAGCGACCGGTTCACCACGCAGGCGGCAATGACGCGCGCAGAGCGGCGGCTGGCCGCTTTCACCGCACGGACCGAATGGGCTCCGGACGGTACGGACTGGAACGACGTGCTGCGTGCCCGCGGTCGGGAGCGAGCGGCATGAGCGACGCCCTGCAGATCTACCGCTTCACCGTGTGCTGCGATCGCGACACGAACGCCGCGATCGAGAAGGCGGCCAAGGCCGCGGGGCTGTCGCCGACGAGTTTCGTGCAACGCCATTTCGACGGCATCGTCGTCGCGGCGGATTCGCCGGCAACGCAAGAGCCGACGCCGGCGAGCGTATCGCGGCGCGACATCGAGCGGGCACGTGACCTGGGGTTGAGCGTTGGCGAGATGCGCGTGCTCGACGCCATTGCACTGGCCGCCGATCGCGACGGCAACGCCGAAATCGGCGTCGGATCGATCGCGACCGCGACGGCCCTGACAGAGGGCAGCGTGCGCAACATCCTCTCCAAACTGGCGGCGCGGAACATGATCCGGCGGATCGGCAAGCCAGGCTTCCGGCGCACGACGATCTATCACGTGGAGGCCGTGCGGCGATGACCATCCAGTCCTATCGCGACTTCCTCGCCAGCAAGCGCGTCGCCGACCCGTCGACCGGCATGGAAACGGTTCCGGCCCTGCCGGACTTCCTGTTTCCGCACCAGCGCGACATCGTGCGCTGGGCGCTGCGCCGCGGCAGGGCGGCGATCTTCGCCGGCACAGGCCTCGGCAAGACGCTGATGGAGCTGGTGTGGTCGCGCGAGGTGGCACGCTTCACCGGCCGTCCGGTGTTGCTGCTGGCGCCGCTCGCGGTCGGCCCGCAGCACGAACGCGAGGCGGCGGCGTTCACGATCGAGGCGCGCGTCGTCCAGCCGGGCGAAGCGACGGTCGCGACCACGATCACCAACTACCAGAAGCTCGACCGTTTCGACCTGTCCGGCTTCGGTGGCATCGCGCTCGACGAAAGCTCGATCCTGAAGAGCCATGACGGCCACTACCGCACGCGGCTGATCCGCTCGGCGGCGCAGATCCCGTTCCGCCTGGCGGCGACGGCGACGCCGGCGCCGAACGACTTCATGGAACTCGGCAACCACGCCGAGTTCCTCGGCGTGATGAGCTACACGGACATGCTGTCGACCTTCTTCGTCCACGATTCGTCGGAGACGAAGACCTGGCGGCTGAAGGGCCACGCCGAAGAGGATTTCTGGCGGTGGATGGCATCCTGGGCGGTGATGCTGCGCAAGCCGTCGGACCTCGGCTATGCGGACGACGGCTACGACCTGCCGCCGCTGGTCAAGCGCCTGCACATCGTCGAGACGGCGAGCCGGCAGGAGGTCAGCGGCCAGTTCTCCATGCTGCCGGTGCTCGCCGAGACCATGGCCGAGCGGCAGCACGCGCGGCGATCCTCGCTTGCCGAACGCGTGCGCCGTGCCGTCGATCTGACGCCGGCCGACGAGCATTTCGTCTGGTGGGGAAACCTCAATGCGGAGACGGAAGGCGTCGCCGCCGCCATTCCGGACGCCGTCGAGGTGCGCGGTTCCGACAGCGATGACGACAAGGAAGCCAAGCTCCGCGACTTCAGCGAGGGCAGGATCCGCGTGCTGGTGACCAAGCCGTCGATCTGCGGATTCGGGATGAACTGGCAGCATTGCCATCGCACAGGCTTCATCGGGCTCAACGACAGTTTCGAGCAGGTCTACCAGGCGACCCGGCGCTTCTGGCGTTTCGGGCAGAAGCGCGAGGTGATCGCCGACTTCATCGCCGCCGACAGCGAGGGCAACGTCGTCGCCAACCAGGAGCGCAAGGAACGTGACGCCGAGCGCATGGCCGAGGCGATGGTGCGGCACATGGCCGACCTGAACGCGGCAAACGTGCGCGGCCTCGTCCGCGACCGTCCGGACTACCGGGCGGAGACCCGCCTCGTCCTGCCGGCATGGGAGGAATTCGCATGACCCGTCGAAGAACCGATTCCCCGGCGCTCGCCATCGCAGCCGTCGACCAGGTCGTCACCGACCGATACGCCATCTACCAGGGCGACAGCTGCGAGCTGATCAGGGCTGTTCCCGACGGATCGATCCATTACGGCTTGCACTCGCCACCCTTCGAGGGACTTTACAAATTTTCCGGTTCGGAGCGCGACCTGTCGAACAGCGAGGGCGGCGAGTTCTGGACGCACTACCGGTTCCTGATCGACGAACTGCTGCGCGTCACCATGCCGGGACGACTGCATTCGGTGCACGTCATGCAGCTGCCGACGTCGAAGATCCGCGACGGGCATATCGGCATGCGCGACTTCCGCGGCGAGGTCATCCGCGCATGGGAGGATGCCGGATGGCTGCTGCATTCGGAAGTGTGCATCCGGAAGGATCCGGTGGTGGCGCAGCAGCGCACCAAGAGCATCCGGCTGCTGCACAAGCAGGTCGTGAAGGACAGCACCTTGAGCGGGCAGGCGCTCGCCGACTATGTCGTCAGCTTCCGCAAGCCCGGCGACAATCCGGAGCCGGTCGCCGGATGCCTGAGACGCTATGTCGGCGAGGGCGACGGGCCGGACCCGGCCAAATACACGACCGACCACGACGGGCGGAACTGGTACTCGATCGAGGTGTGGCAGCGCTACGCCTCGCCGGTGTGGACCGACATACGCCAATCGCGCGTGCTCCAGTACCAGTCGGCCAAGGACGAACGCGACGAGAAGCATATCTCGCCGCTGCAGCTCGACGTCATCGAGCGCTGCGTCGACCTGTGGAGCAATCCCGGCGACATCGTGATCACGCCATTCCTCGGCATCGGCTCGGAAGTGTGGGGCGCTATCCATGCCGGCCGGCGCGGCATCGGCTTCGAACTGAAGCCGAGCTATTTCCGCCAGGCGGTGCGCAATCTCCGGCGCGAGGCGGACGCCACGCCGGAGACGGCGCCGATGGTCGAGGCCATGGAGGGCGTGCCGTGATCGCCTCCGCTCCCGCGCCCTCCCTGCGGTCTCTGGCGCGCGCCGCCGACGTCGCCCGCTTCGGTGTCCGCGCGCTCGCCATCCGCGACGCGGAGCTGTTCGCCGCTGGCGTGTCGATCGACGAGCTGGTCGGCCGGAGGCAGTCGAGGCCGATCCTGACGGCGAGGCAGGACATCGCCTATCGAGCCTGGACCGAATGTGCATGGCTGTCGCTCTCGGCGGTCGCCTCGCTGATCGGGCGTCGCGACCATTCGGCGGCTGTCTACGCCATCCTCGCCGGCGCGCGGGCCCGCGGTATCGCGGCGGCGCGCGTCTCCGAACTGCGCGACGGAGACCGGGGCCGAAGCACGGTCGACTGGACGAAGCTCGCCTATCATGCCGCGGGCTGGCGATCGACGACGGGGATCGATGTAGACGCGGCCGCGCGGCGGGCGGGTATCGCGCGAACCGAATGGCGCAAGATCGAACAGGGACGGTCGGTCTCGGCGACGACCTTCCTGCTCGCCTGCCGTGCCATCAGCGGCGACCCGTTCACCTATCTCGCGGATCGCGACCGGTTGCCGGTTTCACGACAAACCGATGGGAAACAGGAGGACCGCAATGCGTCCGCGCCCTGAATTCTCGCCGGCCATGCTGCGCGGATTCCTGTTTGCCCGGTCGATCGCCCGCGACGGTTTCGACGGGAGGCCGGTGCATGCCCGCGCCGACCTGGCGGACGAGCTGACGCGGCTTTCGGGACTGCCCTATTCGGCCGTGCGCGACGCCTTCGCCGGGCGCCTGCGCGACGCGGCGCAACGGGCGCGCCTTTGGGCCGTGCTCGGCCATCATCCATGCGACTACGGCATCGCGCTTGACGACGAGGGCGGGCAATCGTGACGGTCGCGGCAGACGAAGGAGCCGGCAACCCGCCGAGTGATCAGGATGCCGAGGCTGCACGCCGGTTGCTGGAGGCCTGCGCCGAGGAGGCGGAGACCGACATCGGCAACGGCCGACGCATGCGGCGACGCTGCGGCGACCTCGCGGCGGAGCATTACGGCGCCGCCTCGCACATCGCCATCGCCGTCGCCAACATCGGCTGGCACGTGTTCGACGGCATGCGCTGGAAGGAGGACGAGGACGACGCACGCATCCGCAGGCTCGCCCATGAGGCGGCGATCGCCATCCGCGACGAGATCGTCGTGCTTGGCGCCTATCCGAAGGAGCGCGAGCGGATCGAGGCCGGCGACATCGCCAAGGCCGCGCTCGAGCGGATGAGCGAACCGGACGGCGGATGGAGCGCAGAGCAGAAGGCGGAGCGTGCCGCCCTGACCGCGGCGGCGGCGGAAGCGGCGCGGCTGCGCCGGGCCGTCGCCGACCGCAAGAAGAGCCGGGCACGGCACGCCAAATCGACGGCCGGATCGTCGAAGCTCTCCAACATGACGACGGAGATGCGGCCATACGTGCTGCGCACCGTCCAGGAACTGAACACGCTGCGCTACTCCGTGAACTGCCGCAGCGGCACGATCGACTTCATCCAGGAAGAGGACGAGGAGAGCGACCCCGACGATCCCCGGTTCCGCTGGCGCGCGGTGCTGCGGCCGCACCGCCAGGACGATATGATCACCAAGCTCGCGCCCGTCGACTGGAGCGAGGAAGGCATCACGCAGGCGCCCGAGTTCCGCCGCTTCCTTCACAAGGTGCAGCCCGACCCGGAGATCCGCGCCTTCCTGAAGCGCTTCTTCGGCTACTGCCTGACCGGGCTGACCATCGAGCAGTCGATGATGTTCTTCCACGGCGCCGGGCGCAACGGCAAGTCGACCTTCATGGACCTGATCTGCCACGTGCTCGACGACTACGCCGTCACGCTGTCGATCGACAGCTTCTCTGGCGAGCAGAAGCGCGGCGGCGGCGAGGCGACGCCCGACCTTGCGCGCCTGCCCGGCGCGCGGCTGGTCTCGGCATCGGAGCCGGAAGCCGGGGTGAAGCTGAAAGACGCGCTGATCAAGCTGCTCACCGGCGGCGAGAAGATCCCTGTGCGCCGGCTGCACAAGGACTTCTTCGAGGTCGATCCGCAGTTCAAGATCGTGCTGTCGGGCAACCACAAGCCGCGCATCGACGACGACAGCGACGGCATCTGGCGGCGCGTGCTCCTGGTGCCTTGGGACGTGCAGATCCCGAAGGACCAGGTCGACCGCATGCTGCCGGCGAAGCTGCGCCGCGAGGCGGATGCGGTGTTCGCCTGGATGGTCGAGGGCGCCATCGAATACCTGAACGAGGGCCTTTCGATCCCCGAGGCGGTGCGCGCCGCAAGCCAGGAATATCGCGAGGAGAGCGACCCGATCGGTACCTTCATCCGCGTCGCCTGCGTGGTGACCGGGGAGACGGATGCGTCGGAAAAGCCGCTCGACCTGTTCATGGCCTACGAACGCTTCGCCGACGCCGAGGGCGTCTTCAAGTTCAACCGGGCGACCTTCGAGAAGCGCTTCGCCAAGGCGACAGGGCGTAGCTGGGAAGACGGCGCCGGCGGCATGCGCCAGTTCCAGAAGGCCAAGAGCCACGGCGCCACCGTCTATCGCGGCATCCGCATCCGCGCCGAATGGATGCGGCAGGGAGGCGAGGGGTGATGATGGATCATCATGATGCCGTCCCGATGCGGGTTCTCGTCGCCTGCGAGTTATCCGGGACCGTGCGGCGGGCCTTTGCGGCGCTGTGGACCGCCTATGTCAACAAAGCAGGCAGGAACGACCGACACGACAACGATGGAGAGACAGCATGAACGCGATCGCGACATTCGACTTCGAAGATGTGCCGGTGCGCACGGTGGAGATCGACGGGGAGCCGTGGTTCATCGGTTCCGACGTGTGTCGATGTCTTTCGCTGACAAATCCATCAATGGCGATGGGCAGGCTTGCGGATGACGAGCGCCGTGAGGTGAACCTAAATACCCTAAGCACTAATGAGGGTATTCGGGCCGGAAACCCCAACGCCGTCGCGGTCAACGAGCCCGGCGTGTACCGGCTGATCTTCGAAAGCCGCAAGCCGGAGGCCGAGCGCTTCCGGCGTTGGGTGTTCCACGATGTGCTGCCGTCGATCCGCCGGACCGGGCGTTACACGACCGACTGGGACTGGGAGGAGATCGGCGAGAAGCTGCGCCTGGTGAAGGAGGCGCGGCTGGCGCACGGGCGCAAGGCGGCGCGGGAGATGTGGGCGCGGCTCGGCCTGCCGGCCGTCGAGGAAGACGGCGGCGAAAAGCGGCAGGCGCCCGATCTCGTCGGCTATCTCAATGATTTCCTTGAGGAATGCACGGAGGAGGACAGCGCGGCGCAAATCAGCGCCGGCGAGCTCTACCGGCTCTATTCGCGATGGGCGACGCAGAACAAGGCGCCCCACTTCACCATGGTCATGTTCGGCCGGCAGATGAGCGCCACCGGCATCCGACGACGAAAGACCGGCGGGCACATCCTGTTCATCGGGCGGCGCGTCAGGTTCGACGTGCGCAAGGAACTCGATCTGACATGAGTGGCAGACCCTTTTCCCCTTGCGACAGAGTTGTGCGGCGATGGACGATGCCGCGCGCACCGATACCGGCCGCCGTCGGCGGCGGGGACGGTGGGGACGATGAAACCACGGCGCGGCAGGATCGTCCCCGCGAAAGGGTACGGGAAATCAACGACTTCGGACGGTGGGGACGATGGGGACGGTAATTCCCGCGTCACGTGATGAGACGTGCCTTGAAGGGAAATGGAAAAATGAGATGGCTTCTCATATGCGTTATACGCCGATTACCTTCCCTACCGTCCCCATCGCCCCCGTCTTTCCTATTTCGTTCGATTTTTCAATGACTTGGCTTTCGGAATATGGGGGAAGGAAATGAAAAACGGGGAAGGAAACGCAATTTTGGGGACGATGTCGCGCTACGCCATGCCGCTCGGTCGAAATCGCGAGGGAAAGCTCAGCGGGCCGGTCGAGACGGTCGTCGCCTGGGCCTTCCGCGAGGAGCTGCCGAAGATGCCCCGGCGCGCCGACGGGCCAATGGCCATGGCAGGCGGGTGGGACAGGACCGGGCGTTTTGCCGAATTGCTGTCGCTGGTTGATCGGTTCGGCGTCAACCAGTACGGCATCGTGCCAGACTTCTCGGCCGATCGATGGCCGACTGCCGACGCGCTCGCCATCGCAGACGCCGTCGCGGCAGTCGACGACGCATGGTTCTGCGATCTCCAGCCGGAGGATTGGCATCCTGCGCCGGAGCTCGATTGTTTCGGTGGTCTCGGCGCAATGGCGGTGAGCGCGGCATGGAGGCGCATGACGAAGACCGAGGGGGAACGGCAGGTGCTGCGGGTCAGGCCTTCGCATCTGGTCATCCGCGCTGCCGTGCTCGGCCCGCGGCTCGATGCGATGGAGCTTGGCGACGTCGTCGAGCGTTTCGAGGCGCACGGCAACGGTGAGGCAAAGTGGTTCGTCGAAAAGACCGTCGATGTCGTCGTCGGCGCGTTGCCGGACGGCAGCGACCGCACGGAGGCGAGGACGGTCGAGCAGAACGGATGGAACTCGCGCCAGCGCCGGCCGCTGCCCGGCGCCTATCGCAAGACCTTTCTCGATCCCGATCCAGTGCCGACGATCATCGCGCGCGCCGAGCACGAGATCTGGCTGTCGGCGCTGGAGATGGTGCGCTGCCAGCTGGGAGGCCGGCTGTCCGATGTCGAGATGCTACCAAGCGCGATCCCAGTTGCGCCATGGATCGGCACGCTGCGTGAGGCGCGAATTCTTCCCGACCTTGTCATCGAACGTCATCTGGCAGCGGAGGCGGCGGCCCGCAAGCAGGAAGCGTTCCGGGCACGATTTCCGCGCTGGTTCGCCAATCTCCGGCGTTTGTCCGGTGGCTAGGAGCCGGCCGTTGACATGCGACCATGATTTGGAGCATCACTTGTCACGGATAAAAGGGCCAAACGAGACCCGCTTCGGAAACGAGGCGGGTTTTCGCGTTTTGAGGGGTGCTCGGCGACGTCCAATGAGCAACAGTCCGGCGCCCTGGGTCGCCTGGTACAAGACCGCGCGCTGGCGCGATCTGAAACGGCAGGTCCACCTGCGCGACAACTTCACCTGCCGGCGAACGGGCATCGTCCTCGTCGGCAAGCATCCGGCTCCGAACAGTCCGGTCGCCAACCACAAGGTGCCGCATCGCGGCGACCCGGCGCTCTTCTGGGATCCCGACAACATCGAGACCATCGCCAAGTCGGTGCACGACGGCGAGGTGCAGAAGGAAGAGCAGGGCAGCCTGCACAAGCGCGGCGTCTGGTACTGACTGAGCGGAGGGGGGGGTAGGTCGAAAGTCTGGAGC
>ERZ761599.56-NODE-56-length-39886-cov-8.758053_pt1 | contig 39886 bp, 53 predicted proteins | sample MGYA00511878_ERZ761599 | MGnify/ENA primary metagenome ERZ761599 (study PRJEB28899, sample SAMN03785569) | bioreactor sludge metagenome | biome: EBPR Sludge; feature: EBPR Bioreactor; material: 0.22µm filtered reactor supernatant | place: Saint Lucia: Queensland...
CTTGTGGGGGATGCTCTTTGACTGCGGTGTCGCAGCAGCCCAGATTTCATGCACACTGTTAGCCACAAAGTGAAACAGGCCAACGACTTACGATGACGGAACCCGGCGACATCCTGCCGCCGGAGCAGGTGATCGAGTGGCTGATCTCCGGTCGCGACGCTCATGAAGTCGAGCGAGCGATCCGCTCGACCTGGCCGCGGGTCAAGCCGGAGCGGCTGATCAAACAAGCGATCGACACGTTCACGCGCGCGGCCACGGTGTCGGACATCGCGGTCGTCGGGTGGGCCATCGAGGCCTACCGCGATCTCTATCGCCAAGCCAGGGAGGCCGGCGACTTCAAGCACGCGATCGCAGCGCTCAAGGCGCTCGTCGCCCTGAAGCTCGGGAATGTTTTCGACCAACCCCCAGACGACGACGCCGAAGAGTAGCCGCACCGGTCAGGCCTCGGCCAAGCCGGCGCGCCGCGATCGTCGCGACTATCAGCGGCAGCTGATGCGCGAGCGGCGTGCGGCTGCGCGTGATCTGAAGCTGCCGCCGATCGCGGATCCGGAGCGACGGCTCTACCTCGAGCAGCATCCGGCCGAGGCGCTGCGGACCTACTGGCCGCACGTCTATCGCAACCCGTTCGTCCCGAGCCAGCTCGACATGATCGAGGCGACGGCCAGGTGCATGCGGGACGGCACGAGCCACGCGATCGCGGCACCTCGAGGGGACGGCAAGACGACGATCGCCGAAGGGATGACGATTCTCGGTGCAGCCTACGGCTGGTCGAACTTCACCGGCCTGATCCCGGCCACGAAGCAGATGGCCCAGAACACGCAGGACAACCTGCGGGCGATGCTCGAGGCGGAGTCGTTCGGCGTCGACTTCCCGGAGGTCTGGTACCCCATCGCCCAGCTCGGCGGCGAGCCGCGCTCCGCCGTCAAGCAGACGGTCGACGGCAAGCCGACGCGGATCAACTGGACGAAGCAGTTCCTGCGATTGCCCGAGATCGCCGGCTCGCGGGCCAGCGGTGCGATCATCTATCCGCTCTCGATCGACTCCGCGATCCGCGGCCTGAAGATGGGGACGCGGCGGCCGCAGTTCATCTTGTTGGACGATCCGGAGACCAGCGAGTCGGCTCGCAGCGAACACCAGATCGGGGTGCGGCAGAACATCCTCGACCGCGACATCTCCGGCTTGGTGGGCGACGACATGCGGATGGGGATCCTCGCCCTCGTCACGATCCAGTCGGCGATCAGCCTGGCGGCGAAGCTCACCGATCGCACGATCCGTCCCGACTTCGGCGGCGTCCGCCGCGCGGCCATCATGCGGTGGCCCGATCGTCGCGATCTGTGGGACGAGTACATGCACCGGCGACGAGCCGGCAAGGAAGCAGGCGACGACTACGCTCGCGACGCGATGCGGTTCTATCTCGATCACCGCGAGCTGATGGACGCCGGGGCGGTGATCAACAACCCGTATCGCTTCAACTCCAAGCTCGCTCCCGACGGCCAGCCGATTCAGGTCTCGTCGCTTCAGGCTTCGTTCGACTTCATCGCGGACAAGGGGATCGACGCGTTCTTCAGCGAGTACCAGAACGACCCGCGGATCGATCGGGCCGAAGACGCCGAGAAGCTCACGCCGCGGATCATCGAGTCGCGACTCGCGCCGACGGAACGCTCGGTGCTGCCGCCGGACTGCGTCGGCGTGACGGCGGCGATCGACCTCGGCAAGCGCGCCTGCCACTGGGTCGTGATCGCCTGGGGCCCGGAGGGTCGCGGCACGATCATCGAGTACGGCATTCAGGAAGTGCACGGCACGCAGGTCGACAGTTCCACCGCCGCCGTCGAACGAGCCATCATGGCGGCCCTCGGCGAGTGGCGGGACATGATGGCCGCCAAGCGATTCGTCGACGAGGACGGCGGCAACGAGCAGCGGATCAGCGTCGCGTTCGTCGACTCCGGGACCTGGACCGATATGGTCTACGTCTTCGTGGCACGGCATCAGGTCGAGGGCTTCATGATGCTGGCTGCCAAGGGCTACGGCGACGGCCAGTCGGCCCGCATCGCCCCGCGTCCCGGCAAGGCCAAGATCCAGCACGGCGAGCACTGGTTCCGCGTGGCCAACAGGGAGCACGGGATCTGGCTGCACCACATCGACGCGAACTTCTGGCGACGGTGGGTGCATGAACGATTCGCCACGAACCCGTGGATCACCGGCGCCGTCGAGCAGAGTCCGCACTCGCTGGTGATTCACTCGACCAGCGTCTCGCGTCAGCATCAGACGTTCGCGAAGCACATCCTCGCCGAGGAGTACCGCGAGACGTTCGTGCCGGGTCGCGGCATGGTGCGGAAGTTCATCCCGATCTCGCACAACAACCACTGGCTCGACGCGACCTACATGGCCGCGGCGGCCGGCTGTGCCCGTCGCTACTTCACCGCGACGGCGCTCAGCGTCTCCGATCTCGAACCGGCCGGAGTGCGTCCGGATGAGGCGGCCGCTGCCGCTCCGGTCCGATCCGTCCCCTCTCAGCGGCCGGCGTTCGGCCGCTCGTTCCAGCACCCTCACGGGCGCCCGTTCGTGGCGCGTAGCAGATGAGCAAGAAGAAGAGCCAACTGGTCGACGAACTGTCGCCGAGCATCGACCAGCAGGTGCTGGAGCTGACCGCCGGCCCGACCGACGACGAGCTGCAGGACGAGCTGCTCGACGACGTCGCGTCGGATCCGAGCGACGAGGAGCTGCCGACGGAGCCGCTGCAGCCGGTCAGCATTGGGGCCGCGACGATGACGGTGCCGGTCGCCCGCATGCAGGTCAACGGCTTCATCCGCCGGCGAATCGATCTGCGGCTCAGCCGCCGGCAGGCCGACTCGCTCAAGCGAATCATGCTCGCGCTCCAGACGCAGGACGCGCGGCTTGCCGATCGACGCCCCGTGAAGAACGTCACGGACGCGCTGCGCTGGATGCTCGATCAGTTGGCGTGAACCGACTTGCCGCAAATCCGATTTGCGGATTCCCGATGGAGCCGCGGCACTCTCGCGTAGAGTGCCCGCATGGCTGCCACCCTCGACCAGATCATCGATGCGTTGCTCGACAACGCCGACTTCGAGGAGACGTCGTCCACCACCAAGGCGGCCGCGTTCGTCACCGCTGCGAAGCGGTATCTGATCCTGATGCCCGCCAATGCGAGCGACAGCGGCACGAGCCAGGCGATGAACCCGGCTCAGGTCGAGCGGATGATGCAGCGGGCCCAGGCGATGATCGCCGCCGCCACGCCGAACGCCGGCGGCGGCAGCGTGCGGTACTTCGGCTTCACGCAAGGGAGGCGCTGACCGATGCCTCCCCGTCCTGCGGCCAATTCGCTCAAGGTGTCCGAGGTCTTCCACGAGGCCCGCGCCGACTACGACGCGATGCGGACCAGTCAGTTCGTTCGCCAGCGTCAGGGCCTCGCCCCGATGGGCGGCGGAGCGGACTACCACATCCGCAACGAGTCGGCCTACTTCCGTCTGGTCGAGGCCGCTCGCGACGCCAGCCGGAACGACTCGATCATCGGCAAGACGATCGAGCGGGCCGCGCTCAACGTCGTCCAGAACGGCTTCACGCTCTGCCCGGAGACGGGTGATTCCGGACTCGACACGGCACTGTTCGATCGCTGGCTCGACTGGTCGACCGACCCCGAGCAATGCGACGTCGCCGGCGAGTATTCGCTCGTCGAGCAGCTGCAGCTCGCGACCGAGGCGACGCTCACCGACGGCGACATCATCGGACTCGGCACGCGCGAGGGGCAGATCCAGCTGATCGAGTCCCACCTGGTGCGGAACCCGCGCAAGAAGGATCCGGAGCGGCCGACCGTCATCGGCGTCGAGCTCAACGAGTATCGCCGCCGCGTGGCGTACCACGTCCGGAACGAGTCGCTCGATCCACTGCGCAGCAGCTTCGCTCAGGCCGGGACGCGCTACGAAACGCGGAACGCCGCCGGCGAACGCCAGGTGTTCCACATGCTGATCCCGCGTCGCACGACCGCGACGCGCGGCGTGACCGCCCTGGCTCCCGTCTTCTACCTCGAGCAGATGTTCGAGGACGTCACGTTCGCCAAGGTCGTGCAGAGCCAGGTCGTCAGCTGCTTCGCGATCTGGCGGTACCGCGAGGCGTCCGACACGCCGAGCTCGAACCTCGAGGCGACCGTCGCTCAGACCGGAGCTCGGGAGCGCGAGCGGCAGTCCGACGGCTCGGAACGGATGATCGATCAGCTCGGGCCCGGAGCGGAGATCGCCACGCGCGACGGCGAGAAGATCGAAGGCTTCTCGCCCGACGTGCCGAACCCGACCTACTTCGACCACGCGAAGATGATCATGTCGCTGATCGGCATCAACCTCGGGATGCCGTTCGTGATGATGTTCATGGACGCCAGCGAGACCAACTTCAGCGGCTGGCGCGCGGCTGTCGAGGAAGCCCGCCGCGGCTTTCGACGCATCCAGCGGGCACTCGTCGAGCGCTGGCTGACGCCGATCTACCGCTTCAAGCTGCGGCAGTTCGCCGCCGATGATCAGGCTCTCGCCAAGGCACTGGCCGACAACCCTCGCCTGGCGATGAAGCACGTCTTCCGCCCGCCGGCCTGGCCGTACGTCTCGCCGACCGAGGACGCCGCCGCCGGCCTGCTGCGCGTGCGAAACACGCTCACCAGTCCCCGCCGGTACCACGGCGAGCAGAGCCAGGACTGGGAGGAGATCGCCACCGAGAGCGTGGCGGACAACGCCTTCGCGATCTCGGCCGCGGCAAAGAAGGCCGCCGAGATGAACCTGCAGCACGCCGGAGTCGACGGCTGGACGCCGATCACCTGGCGGGAGGTGCTGTCGCTGCCGACTCCCGACGGGATCCAGGTCTCGTTGTCGCCGGCGACGAACCAGGCCGCCACCGCTCCTCGCACCGGAGGCACGACCAATGCGGGCTGATCTGATTCTCGGACCGAAGACCGAGATCCCGTACTGGGCCAACTGGCTCGGCGTCTGGGCGATCGAGGAGCAGGCGGCGCGGCGACTGCTGCGAGCGGCGGAGCAGCTCGACGTCGCGACCCACTTGGCGAGCGTGCGCACCGATGCGCTCGACGAGGCGACGCGCGACGAGTACGCGATCGTCGACGACGTCGCGATCATCACGATCAGCGGCCCGATCCTGAAGCACCGCCCCAGCTTCTCCGCCGGCTGCAGCTCGATCGAGCTGCGGCGACTCGTGTCGCGGGCGGTCAACGACGCCACGGTCCGCGGGATCGTGCTGCACGTCGACAGCCCGGGCGGCACGGTCGCCGGCACCAAGGAGCTGGCCGACGCCATCGCCAAGGCCAACCAGGTCAAGCCGGTGATGGCGTACGCCTGCGACCTGATGGCCAGCGCCGCCTACTGGATCAGCTCCCAGGCCGGACGGATCGAGGCCGGGCCGACCTCGCTGGTCGGCTCGATCGGTGCGTTGTCCGTCGTCGAGGACAGCTCGGCCGCGGCAGCGAAGGCCGGCATCGTCGTCCACCTGGTGCGGACCGGCGAGTTCAAGGGAGCCGGCATGCCCGGCACCCCGATCACCGAGCCGATGCTCGCCGAGCTGCAGCGGACCACCGATCAGTTCCAGGCCTTCTTCCAGGAAGCGGTCGTCACCGGCCGCGGCCTGACTCCCGAGCAGTATGCGGCCGTCTCGGACGCTCGCGTGCACCTGGCCGCCGACGCCCTCGCGCTCGGCCTGATCGACCAGGTCGCCAGCTTCGAGGACGCGTTCGATCGTTTCGTCGCCTCGCTGCCGGACTCGCAGGCGACCGACCCCCGTGCGGCTGCGGCCGCCAACCGAGAGGAGAGTGCCCTCATGTCCGACGTCCAGCCCGCGACGATCGCTCAGCTCAAGAGCGAGTTCCCCGCGTCGACCGCCGAGTTCCGCGAGCGATGCCTCGAGGCCGGCATGACGATCGACCAGGCCCGCGCCGCCTACTGCAAGCTGCTCGAGGCGCGGATCGAGACGCTGCAGAGCGTCCAGCCGAAGGTCGGTGTCGCCGCGTCCAAGCTCGGCGGACGTCGGGCGCAGATGCCGGAGGAGGAGAAGCAGGAAACCGCCGAGGACCCGATGGTCCCGTCGGAGGACGAGGAAGAGGAAGAGGATCCGGCGAGCGATCCGGTCTCCGCCTGGGACCTGGCGCTCGCGCGTGAGGTCAAGGCGTGCCATGGCGATCGCGTCAAGGCGACCCGCAATCTTGCGCGGCGGCACCCGAAGCTCCGCGCCGCCATGCTCACCGCGGTCAACGCTCGCGCCGGCCGCCGCCCGCGCTGACGCACGTCGCTCGGAAGTCGGATCCGATTCGTCCGGCGTGAGGCCGGCCACACCTGTCACGAAGGAATCAAGTCATGTCCGGATACATCGATGGGCCGATCCGCAGTTTCGTGGCGGACGAGGCCTTGGAACAGTACCGCAACGTCAAGATGGACGCGGACGGCAAGGTGACCTACGCCGACGCCACCGACGACTACGACGGGACCACGACCCGCGAGGCGTTCGCCGCCGGCGACAGCGTGCCGGTCCGCCTCCGTGGCGCGTCGGGGACCGCGTTCATGACCGCCGCTGCCGCGATCCCGGCCGGCGCGTACGTCTGCGCCGCGGCCGACGGCAAGATCAACGACATCGGCAGCAAGCCGATCGGCAAGGCCCTCGAGGCCGCGAGCGGCGACAACGCCGTCATCGAGGTGCTGCCGATCGATCTGCCGGAGACCTGGATGCCGACCGGGGCGCCGCAGGCGCTCAGCGGCGCCGGGGCCGTCAACGTTACCTCGTTCCGCACGAACTGGACGACCGGCAGCGCTCAGGCGGGCACGCTCGCCGACGGCACCCGCGTCGGGCAGCTCAAGCACATCCAGCTGATCGTCGACGGCGGCGACGGCACGCTGACCCCCGCCAACTTCGGCGACGGCACCACGATCACGTTCGCGGATGCGGGGGACTTCGCCCTGCTGCGCTGGGACGGGGCCGAGTGGTGGGTCGTCGCCCTGGGCAACGACGCCGACGGAGCGACCGCTCCGGTCGTCGCCTGATCGCACCCGTAGCCGGCTCCGGGGGGATGTGGCCACTGAACCCCGGGGCCGTTTGTTGACACGACGGAAGCATAGCTACGGGAGATCGAGAGAGAGCTATGCCCTCGCCTGCAAGTTCGCTGGCGACCCTCCGGCCGGACCTGGTCGGATCGTTCACCGAGTTCGACCTGGCGATGAACCAGGCGGGCTTCATCTGGAATCAGGTCTTCCCGATCATCGACGTCGCCAAGTCGTCGGGTCAGTTCGGGAAGATCCCGATCGAGCAGCTGCTTGAGACGCGCGACACCCGTCGCGGCCCGGGAGGCAACTACTCCCGCGGCGACTGGACGTTCGTGCCGGCCACCTTCGCCACGGAGGAGAACGGTGCGGAGGAGCCGATCGACGATCGCGAGGCCGAGATCTATCGCGACTACTTCGACGCGGAGCTGATGGCGGCGCTGCGGGCCCGGCATGCGGTCATGCAGAACGCCGAGATGCGGTGCGCGGCGAAGGTCTACGACACCTCGGTCTGGAGCGGCGCGAGCCTGTCGACCTCGCTGTCGAACGAGTGGGACGACTTCGACAACGCCACGCCGATCGCCGACATCGCGGCCGCGCGGCTCAAGATCTGGGACGGCTCGGGACTGTGGGCCAACGCCCTGATCCTGAACAAGAAGCAGTTCCTGAACCTGCGCCGCTGCGGTGAGATCCTGGAGGCGATCCAGTCGGGCGGTGCCGGCTACAGCTCGGTGCAGGGCGAGGTGACCGCCGAGCTGGTGGCGCGCGTGCTCGATCTCGATCGCCTGATCATCGGCGGCGGGGCGAAGAACACCGCCAACAAGGGACTCGCCGCCTCGATCTCCCAGATCTGGTCGGACGAGTACGCGATGCTCGCCGTCGTCGCCAACGACGCCGACATCCGGACGCCGTGCATCGGACGGACGTTCCACTTCTCGGCGGACGGATCGGACCCGACCGGCTTCCTGGAGACGTATCGCGACGAGACGGTCCGCAGCGACATCGCTCGCTGCCGGCACGACGTCGACGAGGTCGTGCTCTACCCCGAGGCGGGCCACCTGCTCTCGAACGTGACGACCTGATCCGCCGAGGGATGACATGGGAAGCGCCTGGCAATCGGCGAGCCTGAGGAGCGGCGTGCCGGCTCTCGTGCGAACGCACGGCGAGACGGCCGTCTACTACCCCGCAGGCAACACCGAGGCCGGGCGGACGATCGACGTCATCCCCGAGCGGACCCCCTTCGAGCCGATGGCCGGCAGCGACCAGGTCGCTCCGGCCCTCGTGCTCAAGGTCCCGAACACCACCACGCGCGGCATCGCGTCGCACGAGATCCAGGAGGGACTCGATACGATCCTGGTCGCGGTCCGCAGCGGCGAGACGCCGACCGTCCGGACGATCACGGCGATCGTGTCGCACAACGCCTCGTTCGTCCGGATCCAGGTCCAGTGACCGCACGTGTCACGTACTCGAAGGCGCGGTTCGAGCGCTGGCAAAAGAAGCTGCGCGACACGGAGGACAAGACCAAGGTCGCGATGGTCAGTGCGGTGAACGACACGCTGCGGCAGGTCCGCAGCCTGGCGAGTCGCCGGTTCCGATCGAAGATCGCCCTGAACAAGGAGTTCGTCGACAAGCGGCTGCGCTTGCGGCGGGCAACGAGCAAGCGACCGACCGGCATCGTCTGGGTCAGCAAGAAGATGATCAGCGCCAGTCGGTTCAAGCCGACCCAGCGCAAGGCCGGAGTGACGATCAAGGTCCGTAAGGGGGGCGCTCGGACGATGCTCAAGGGAGCGTTCGGGCCGAAGCGTCCGCGACTCAAAGGGGGCGTCTACCGTCGATCGGGATACGGCCTGGTGCGGAGTGCCGTCCGTCAGGCGAATCGGCTCCTCGGTCGACGCAAGGGAGGCGGACGCGAACCGATCAGGACGGTGCCCGGATACAGCCTGGCCGCCGAGGCCTGGGCGACCGGCATGATGCGGCAGGTACTGCGGGAGCGGAAGGCGCTCCTCAAGAAGAACCTCGAGCGACGACTCCGCTTCGTGCGGCTGGCGCTCGCCGGACAGATCAAGCAGGCACGAGGGTCCGCGTGACGAACGTCCCGGTCGACGAGCTGATCATCGCCGAAGTCGTGACCCGCCTGCAGCGGATCACGATCGAGAACGACTTCGCGCATGACGTCGCTCAGGTCGTCCGCAGCAATCGCCTCGGCACGAACTGGAAGCCGACGCCCAAGACGATCCTCGTACGCAAGGGGGACGAGCAGCGAGCTCCGGAGCTGGACCTGCCGGGCAACCCATCGGCGATCGGGTACCTGCTGCCGGTCGAGCTGGAGATCAACGGCAACGCGGATCCGCGGGGGACGGGGTCGGCCGAGACGCTGCCGGCCGAGCTGCTCGCCTGCGTCCGTCAGGCGATCACCAATCCGCCGACGAATCCGAAACAGTGGCACACCTTCGGCGGCCTGGCGATCGACGCCGAGTTCGATGCGCCCGTCAACGAACTGACCGACGCCGGCGAAGTCTCCGGCATCAACGTCGCGATCTCGGTCTGGTACCGGATCTCGGAAAACAACCCGTACCAAGCGAGGGCCTGAGATGCCTCTTCTGAAGCGCAAGCGTGTCCTGGCCGCCAAGGTCGAGGGGACTCCCGGTACCGCCGAGTCGCTGACCAACGCCGAGGGGGCGTTCAACGTCTACGACCTGATGATCCAGCCCTCGATCGAAGTCGAGAGCCGAGAGCAGCAGGGATCGTTCGCCGCACTCCCCGGCGTGCCCGGAGCGCGGACCGGCAAGGCGACCTTCAAGGTCGATCTCGGCTGGGACGGGACGTCCACGATCCCGAGCTGGGCAAGCGTCTTCCTGCCGGCGTGCGGCTACGTCAACGCCGCCGGCACGCTCACGCCCCGCAGCGAGGCACCGGGCTCGAACGTCAAGACGCTGACGCTCGCCGCCTACGTCGACGGCGTGAAGAAGGCGATCGCCGGAGCGGTGGGCAACGTCAAGTTCACGTTCCCCACCGGCAAGATGGCGTACGCCGAGTTCGAGTTCACCGGCAAGTGGGTCGCGCCGACCGACGTCGCGCTGATCACGCCGACCTATCCGACGGCGTCGCCGCTGCGATTCGCGGCCGGCTCGTGCCTGCTCAACAGCGTGGCGCAGAAGGTCTCGCAGGTTCAGTTCGACGCCGGCAATCAGGTCAAGCTGCTCGAGGATCCGGCCGACGCGACCGGGTACTCGTACGCCCTGATTACCAACCGCGAACCGAAGTGGACCCTAGATCCGGAGTCGGTGCTCGTCGCCGGCCAGGATCGATTCGGAGCGTGGCTGGCGGCGACCGAGTGGGCGTTCGCCGTGACGCTCGACGGCCCGACCACCGCGACGCTCGCCTTCGAGAGCGACAAGTGCCAGATCGTCAACCTGCAGGAAGGGGACCGCGAGCGGGTCGTCGTCGATCAGCTCGAGCTCCGCGTCCTGCGGAACACGTCGGCCGACACCGACGTGCAGATCATCTTTACCGAGGCCTCCTGATCCCATGAGCTGTTCCATCGAACCGGGACGCACGTTCGACGTCGTGCTGCCCGAACACGCCGACGACCCGCAGCCGCTGACGTTCGTCGCCCGCGCCGCCTCCGCTCGTCAGAGCCTGGCCGTGCTCGGGGCGATCCGCGAGATCGCCGGCGGCGACATCATCGACGGCAGCCGCAAGCTGGCCGACGCGGTCACGCCGCTGCTGGTCGACTGGCGGAACGCCAAGACGGACGCCGGCGAGGACGTGCCGTTCGCCGTCGACAAGGTCCTGGACCTGCTGACTCTGCGTCAGTACGTCCAGCTGGCGACGAGCGTCGCCGGGCGGCTGGAGGCCGCCGAGCGAAAAAAATCCGAATAGCGGCCCTGCTTCGCTGCGGCATGTTGTGCCGCAGCTGCGGAGGCCGCTGCCGGGACGCTCCGACTCCGGAGTGCCCGGCCGAGATCGAGTGCGGGGAGTGCCAGGGCGAGGGCTGCCCGCATTGCGATCAGGGGCACTGGCGCCTCGAGTCCTGTCCCCGGGAGTACCTCGACAGCGAGACCTGGCAGGCGGTGATGTTCGCCGGCGACGCCGATCGAGGACACCTGCCGCTGCCGGGCGGCCTGCTCGATCAGTCGGCGTGGTTCGTCGAGCTGCAGCGTCAGCTGAGGTCCGAGGTCGCACGAGTCGACGCGGAACGAATGGAGGCGATGCGTGGCGGGCGGTGATGATCCGATCGTCATCGGTGCGAAGGACGAGGCGACGCGCGTCATGCGCGACGTCGCCGCCCAGCTCGCGCGATTGACGTCGGCCGTCGAGCAGTCCGCCCCCAAGACCGCCGCCAAGGTTCAGCAGGTCGAGTTCAGCTTCAAGGCGCTTGCCTCGGCCGCCGCTCCGCTGGCAGCCATCTTCGCCGTCGTTCGCGGCGCGATGCTGTCGTTCGAAACGATGGGCTCCTCGGTCGAGGCGTTCAACGTCCAGCAGGAAGCGGTTCGCGGCCTGTCGCTGGCGATCCGCGACCAGGTCGGGGACGTCGATGCGGCGGTCGCGGCGCATGCCGACTTCGCCGCTCGCATGCAGGTCGCGACCAACGTCGGCGACGAGGCGACGCTGGGCCTGATGCGTCAGGCCTCGATGATGGGCATCAACGCCGAGCAGGTCGACTCGGCCGCGGCCGCGGCGATCGGCCTGGCGAACGCGCTCGGCATCAGCCAGGAAGAGGCCCTCAAGAAGGTCACCCAAGCGGTCTCCGGAAACTCGTCCGCGCTGGGCGAGTTCATCCCGAACATCGGCAAGGCCAAGACCGAAGCCGAAAGATTCCAGATGGTGCTCGACCTGGCCGGCCGGGGTTTGGCCGACGCCGAGGATCGGACCAAGACGACCGCCGGCATGATGGACCGAGCCGGCGGAGCGATCGGCGACCTGAAGGAGAAGCTCGGTGAACTGCTCGCCCCGTTCTGGACCTTCGGGTACGAGGTGGTGGCCGTCGCCGCCGAGAGCCTGCAGACCGCGCTCCTGCCGGCGATCGACGCGGTGCAGGCCGGCTTCGACGCGGTGCGACCGATCCTCGACGCCGTGCTTGTTGGCGTCCACGATTTCGGCGTCATCGTCGGCGTCGTCTTCGAGGTCGCCTCGTCCGTCATCGGCACCCTGACCGACGCGCTGGGTCTGAATCAGGGGACGCTCGCCAGCTGGGGGGAGACGCTCCAGTCGATCATCCGCTGGGTCGGAGAGGGACTGATCGCCGGCCTGACGATGGCCGAGGTCGTGCTCACCAACCTGCCCGACGTCCTGGAGTTCGTCGCCGCCGCGGCCGAACTGTGGGCGATCCGTCTGAGCCGCTACTTCGAGCAGGCGCTCACGGTCGATCTGCCGGCGATCCTCGAGTTCGCGACCGGGATCAGCGAGTCGTTCTGGAAGGGATTGATCGAAGGCTCGGCGGCCGCCGGCGACGTGATGGTCGACGTGCTGCTGTATCCGTGGCAGCGTCTGGCGGAGTATCTGCCCGGCGTCATGAAGGGGGTTCAGGCGGCGGTCGGCCTGGCGTCCCGTGGCCAGGAGGTCGTGTTCGACTTCGTCGCAGAGGAGTTCGCCGGCCTGCCCGAGAAGGCGGCCAACGCGGCGACGGCCCGCGAACGCGAGCTGCTCGAGTCGATGGGCCGGATCGCCACGAACCTAGGCGAGGAGTTCGACGCCAAGTTCTCGGAACGGGTCGCTCGCCTCGGAGTCGAGGCCCGACAGGGGATGTCGCGGCAGCTCGGCGAGACGGCGAAGGAGCTGCAGCAACAGCAGGCCAAGGTGGCGATCGACGCGACGAGCCTGTCGGCGGTCGAGTCGCGGCTGCTGGTTCGCGGCCGCACGGACGACCCGCTGCTGAGCGTGGCCTCGAATACTGCCCGCACGGCCGACGCGGTCCTCGCCTTGCCCGATGCGCTCGCTGCTCTGATGCGTCCGGACGTCGGACTACCGCCGCTGCAGGTGAGGCTCGTGCAATGACGATCAGCAGCGTGACCCAGATGTGGAGTCGCAACAGCGGATCGTCGCAGATCAGCGACGATCGCAAGACCCGCTCGGTCGCCTTCCGCGCCGGGTACCAAGTCGTCCATACCGCCGACACGACGACCGCCGAGGTGCTCGCCGCGTCGGGACTGCCTAAGCCGGGAGACGTCCTGGCCGGGACCAGCCTGTTCGTGAAGCGGATCACGCCGAACCAGGTCTCGCCGATCCTGACCCTGGTCGACGTCGAGTGGGGCGGCGAGATCGGGCCGAGCGGATCCACGTCCGACAGTCCGGTGAACAAGGCGCCGGAGTTCGTCTGGTCGGACGTCGAGACCGACGAGCCGACCGACGAGGACATCGACGGCAATCCGATCGTCACGGCGAACAACGAGCCGATCGACGGCGTGACGATGAAGATCGCTGACCAGGTGCTGAGCGTGAAGCGGAACTTCGCGACGCTCGATCTGTTCGCGATCTCGCAGTACCGGCACAGCGTCAACAGCGACTCGTTCCTCGGGTGGCCGGCCGGCACCGCACGACTCACGTCCTTCTCGGCGCGGAACGTGATCGACACCTCGACCGGATACTGGGAGGTCTCGGCGAAGATCCAGTTCCGCCGCGGCATCCGAACGACCGACGACAAGGCCTGGTACAAGCGGGTCCGTCACGAGGGGTTCTACGTCAAGAACGGCGACGGCCAGATCGTGCGCGCCGTTGACGCGAACAAGCAGCCGACCCAGCGTCCGGTGCTGCTCAAGTCCGACGGGACCCAAGAGACGGTCGCGGCCAACGCGGTCTGGCTCGAGTTCCCCGTCTACACCGAACTTCCCTACAACACGCTGGGGCTCGTCTGATGGCAACGAACGTGATCACCGCGACGACCGTGCTGCGGGTGAACAACGGCAACGTCGGAGTCACCAGCGACGACGGCAAGAAGCAGTTCGATCAGACTACCGCCGGCGGCTTCGGTCCGGGGATGGTCACGATCACCGCGGCGGCCGAGGTCGAGGTCGACTGCAGCGTCGTCGGAACGCCGGGATTCGTCCGCCTCGTGAACTACGACGCGACCAACTTCGTGAAGTGGGGCTTCGCGACCGGCGCTTACGGGGCCAAGGTCCGCGCCGGAGGCTCGGCACTGATCGAGCTGCTCGCCGGTCAGACCTCGCTGTTCCTCCGCGCCGACACCGCCGACTGCCAGGTCACCGTCAACGCGACGCCGCTCTGATCGGAGGCACCATGGCCGAAGAGATCGGAGTCGTTACCGCGACCGACATGCGGCTGATTCTCGACACCGTCCGCTGGATCCGCTCCACCGGGTTCAAGCTGCTCGCCGGGGCGTCGGCGGGCCTCGGTCAGGAGTCGCTCGCTCCGCTCGCGATCAACGCCTCGGGCGCCGCGATCCCGGCCTACGGCGTCGTGCAGCTGATCGGCACGACCGAGAAGGAAACGAACCTGGTGCGGGCGGACTACGTGGCGGACAAGTTCGCCGTCGCCGGTCCGTACGCGTTCGTCGGTCCGTTCGGCTGCGGATCCGCCGCGACCGAACGCGTCGCGCTGCAGCTCGGCCGCATCGTCCGCGTCCTGACCGACGGCAGCACGATCACCGCCGGCGATCGCTGGGGCGTCCAGACCGGTGACGACTGGACGCTGCAGCCGGACTACTTCGGCCAGTTCGTCGCAATCGGTGCCGACGACGTCGCCGACGATGTCGGGGTCTTCCTCGATCTCGGCGTCCCGGATCTGTGGCGGCAGGCGAAGCCCGACTCGAACGTGACCGCCGGCAGCTCGGGGACGTTCTCGGTCTTCCGCAGCGGCACCGATACGACGGAGAACGTCACGGCTTACTACGACTGGGCCGACGACGGCGAAACGCTCGAGGCGGGCACCGAGGGATGGGTGCGGTGGAACCCGGCCGCGGGTCGCTGGGATTGGATGGGCGGAGCCTGCGGACCATGATCGGACGCAAGCGATGCTGCTGCGACGAGCAGATCCCCTGCAGCTGCTGCCAGTCCGGCTTCGGGCCGCCGACGTTTCTTCTGCGTCTCGCGTTCGACGGTTCGAACTGTGCCAACTGCCCGGACCTGAACGGAACCTACGAAGTTCCTCCGTTCGAGGCGACCGATGGCTGCGGCTGGGGACTGTGTTTCGACATCGATCCTGTCGAGCTGTGCGGCGAAACGATCAGCGGGCTGAGCCTGGGTGCCGTGTTTCAGTGCCTGCTGAACCCGGTCGTCAACCAGGTGATCCTCTCGATCGGCTACAAGCGAGCCAGTCAGTACGGCTGCGAGACCTTCATCAACGCTCGCATCGATCGCTACATCTACGACTTCGGTGCGTCGAAGCCGGACTGCTTCACGCTCGACGAGATCGAGCTCGTGCCGTACGAGCCGTTCTCGACCAACTGGTGCCAAGGATTCGTCTACCTGTCGAGCCCATGACCGATACCTGGATCTGCCCCGCGTGCCGTCGTCCGTTTCGGCTACGTGGGCGAATGAGTCCGCCGATCCGTCACCGCTGCGCGTGGACGCAGGGAGATCTGCCGCTGCAGGCTGATGCCTTCGTGACCACCAGGCAGCTCGTCGACGATGCGATGGCTCTGGCATCCGGACTGCCGTCGCCCGCCCGCGTGATCGGCATCGCTCGCTCGGGCATGATCCCGGCATCGGTGATCGCGACTCTTCTGGGTGCGGAGCTCTGGTCGATCGACCAGCATTCGCTTCAGCTCGAGCAGCTCGGCACCGGAACGCGTATGCAGGGCGTCGTGGTCGCCGGCGAAACGATTCTGATCGACGACAGCGTCTGGAGCGGCAACGCCATGCGCCGCTGCCTAGCAGCAGTCCGAGATCGTTTCGGACCCGACGTGCTGGCGCTCGCCGTCTACGGACCGCGACAAGTGCCGGACGTCGGTGTGCGAGTGCACAAGCGCTATGCGAATCACTGGTTCGAGTGGAACCTGGCCAACGCTCCGTTCGTCGATCGGTTGGCATGGGACCTGGACGGAGTTCTCTGCCGTGACTTCACTGTCGACGAAGATGACGACGGCGATCGCTATCTGGCGACGATGCGAAGCATGAGTCCCACCGTGCACCGCCCGCGAAAGCCGATCACGATCGTCACGGCTCGCCTGGAGCGGTATCGACAGGAGACGCTCAGCTGGCTGGAACGACAGGGGATCCCTGTCGCGCGGCTGATCATGGGCCCGTGGGCGACGAAGCGCGAGCGCGAGGCCGCGGACGTCTGGGGCTGGAAGGCAGTCCAGTGCCGCGATCTCGGCGTATCCATGTTCATCGAGTCGTCGTCAGTCGGTGCCTCGGTGATCGCCGCGCGAGCGAACGTGGTTTGCGTCTCGATCGAGGACGGCAGGACCTGGCTGCCACCTCATGGTCGAGCGATCGATCGTCTGGCTGAATGCCTCCACCGCGGCGAGGTACTCGAGACGCGGATCTGTCAGAGCTGCGGAGCACGAGGCAAGCCGATCGAGGTCCATGCCTGTGCGATCCACGGCCGAGCCTATGCGACGGAGATCGGGCACCTGCCGCTGATCGCCAGCTGCCGGATCTGCTGCCTGGCCGGCGACGGCTTCGAGCTGCCGTCTTGACGAGCCGACTGCTCGGACTCCTGATCATCGACAAGGCGACCTTGGTGGGACGCCCCAAGAGACGCCGCGGGCCGAGGAGCGATCCCCGGCCCGCGGTCGTTCTTGCTCCGGATTCTCCGACCGGAACGGCCAGGCCCTGATACCCCGGACCAGAGCCTGCGGAGTCGGCTCAAGCCGAGCCGATCTGCAGGTGACAGTTCGGGCAGACGGCGATCGACTTGCGCCCGAACCACGGGACGACCACCAGGAAGATCAGCGCGATTCCGCAGGTGACGAGCGACAGCAGCACGATCGCGATGCAGCTGAGCGCCTGACTGTTTCCGTCGCTGCGGTACTGGTGCTGCGGGTAGACGATCTGCTTGCAGTGCGGGCATCGCAGCGAGCCGGGCGGCAGCTGCTCGTTTCCGGTGGTCGGCATCATCGCCGGCGAATGAACCGGCGGCGCCGGTACCGGGGCGGAGATCTCGTGCTTCGGCGCTGCTGCGGCGGCGATCGCCCGCTCGGCTTCGGCGGCTCGCGCCTTCGCTTCGGCGGCCTGTCGCTGAGCCTCCGCTTCGCGCACCTTCAGCTCTGCGGCCTTGGCCTTCTCTTCACGCTTCGCCGCATCGGCAGCAGCCTTTGCCTCCTGCTTCGCAGCAGCAGCTCGAGCGGCTGCCTGATCGATCGCAGCACCGAAGAGATCGCCCGCGTTGAACCACTGACCGTCCTTCTGGATCAGCGTGCCCCGCGTGAGCTTGTTGTCACGGATGATCTGCTTGAACGCCTCGTCGTCGAACGGACCATGATCCTTGTCGCCGAATATGCCCTCCGACCGATAGAACCATCGCGCCACTGTCTCGCTCCGCTGCGTGAGTCGTCGGTTGTTCGGAGCCATGATCGGCACGCATCTCGACTAGGTCTACCTGCGGTGAACCCTGGGCATGGTCTAGACGCATGATTTAGAGAACATTTTTACAGCTATCGAAACGGCGACAGCTTCGATAGGATGTGCCGAATCGGCTTGGCGGGACCAAAAGGCTGCGGCGACTCCGGTGCAACGAAGCCTGCCGCAGCCATGATCAACAGCTCTGGCCGCCGATCAGGTTGATTCGGACCAGCGTTCAGAATCTGAAGCGGTCATGGGGATGAGGACATCGCCAAGCAGTGCCGGGCGATCTCCTTTCGTGCGACCGAATCCAAGTCCAGATCCCTCGGATCCGGCGAAGGTGGCCACAGACAGCCACGTACGAACAGAACGACGTACCCATAGGGTCCTTTCGAAGTGAAAGGGCCCGGCCTACGAAGCACCGACAGTGCGCTTGTTCGGCCGAGGCCCAACCGGCTAGGCAAGACAAGCCCTCAGGCAACTGAGACGAGCGGCCGTGAGATCCACCTCGCGGCTTGCTCTGTTTCTTGGGACCGACGAACGTCGCGCAGAGGCGGAGGGCGGGCAAAGAGTTGGACGAGCATCCTGGCCTTCTCTTGGTAGATTCCTGACAGGCGCACTTCATGAGCGCCACGATTCGAACGACGCGCAGCATTACCTGCCCGCTGATCGGCCGTCCCTGCCGACGCTCGTCCGAAGTCGTTTCGGTTACTGTCAGCGAACGGACTTGAATCGTCCGGCCCGGCCACGTAACATGTCGGGCTCTGGCAAGCGAAGAACTTTGTCGAGAACACTCGCTCGCCAGCTCTTAGGCCCCGGGTGAAAGCCTTTTGGGGCCTTCTCTTATTAACCCGATCGGGTTGCCCGGAGCCGTTTCTGACGAGGCCCAATGTATCGGGGCTTCATCGAAAGTCAATACAACATCTTGTGCATGCATCGTTGATAGTGTACGCCCTCTAGTGGCACGCCATGTCTGATGCCAGAACCGTGAGCGTCAGACCGGTGCGGAACGGCGACCCGGTCCGCTCGAATCGCGGCGGCTCCCAGATCGTGGCGCGATCATTTCGCACGACGCCGCAGATCTGCAGCGCATCCTCTCCCGCCTTCGCCCACGCGATCGAGTTCGTCATATCGTGAGCCCGGCCGGACTCGGTCCGCCAGGTCGACGCGATGCGATACGACGTCCATCGCGGCGGCGGCTGCCGATGCTCGAGGAGCTTCGCCCGCACCAGGTCGCAGCAGAGCGTCCGGTACCGACGCACCTCGCGGCGGATCAGCGAGTGCGACCTGGGCCGTCGATTCGGATCAAGCGCCTCGGGCGGCAGCGGCAGGTCGACGGTGAAGCATCCGCCGGCGGGCGTGTTGAGCTCGGCGATCTGCTGCCTTAGGCGGGCGATCACCTGGTGCGGATCCGCTGCGTGCGCGTGCTCCGAGTTCCAGGGCCTGGGCATGACGACCGCTCGTCCGCCGTGCCGCCGCCAAGTTCGGATCTGCTCGTCGGAGTCGTCGATCAGCAGCAGGCCCGGCCGCGACAGCGAGCCCTTCCACTCGACGATCTCGACCTGGCTCGCGTACCGTTCCGCGACCAACTGCGTCGAACCGGCCGCCTCATGGTGACGGATCGAAAGCGGCGATCGCGGACTGGTCACGATGCGGATCGGGCCGAGCGATCCGGCGATCGCCATCACGAGCTCGGCCTCGTCGGTCGCCGGCAGCGTCGCCCACCAGCTGCTCGTCTCCTGAGCGATCCCATCCCAGATCCGATGCGACTCGACGCCGAACGCCGACTCGAGCGAATACTCGCCGGCCGGCCAGGGCTTCGGAACTCGACGTCCGGAGCTGTAGGCCCAAGGGCGCACGAAGTCCGCGAGTACCCCGTGCAGATCCACGTACACGCGTTCGATCACGTTGGCCTCGGCGTCATTCGGTCCAGAAGGCAATGCGACGGCTCAGCGTTTCCGAGTAGGCGGTCATGGCCGCCTTCTGCTCCAGCAAGAGCAGCCGATCATCGGACGCGCGTGGTGAGACGCCGCCGTCGAACACGGACAGATAGGCCTCCAGCTTGGCCAGCCTGCCGTCGAGCTCGGACTTTTCTTGGATCAATCGTTCCTGGAACGTTCGCGGCAGATTCTTCGGTCGCTTGCTTTCGAGGTCAGCCGCCGCCTCAGCGATCACGACGCGCTGGCCAGCCATGTAGTCCCGAAGCGCACGCCGAAGATTGGCGACCTTTTCGGCCAACGCCTGCGTTCGATTTCGCAGGTGCTGATACCTCCGCTCCTTCTCGGCTTCGTGCCATGCGCCATCTCGCCGCCGCACGGCTTCTGCCCTCCAAGCAGCTGCACCAACTGCGAAGGTCTTCAGCAGGCGGAATCGACCGACGGGATCCTCTGGCCACACGTGCCCGAATAACGGCACGCTGGCGATGAACTCGTCGCCGATCTCGGCGTCGGTCACGACTGAGGACAGCGGCGGATCAGATACGCGATCGATCTTCGGACTCATCATTGCTTCCTTGGTTTGGAGTCCATCGAGTTCGTCGTCGACTGCCGTGTCATGAAAGATCGCTCGCATTGCCCGCTCAAGCTTTTCACGGGGCACCTCGTTTACGAGTCGAGCCAAGCGATCGAACGGATCCTCTTCTTCGATCGTCGTCATCATCAAGTCTCCAGTTGGGGTGAACGATCCTCGAACCACTTTCGGCCGCGGGTCTCGAAGCGGATCCCGGTCGAGCCCATCGGACGTCGCGGGATCGCGAACGGGCGATCGTCCTCGTCGACCAGGCCCCAGCACCGAATCAGATAGCCGCGGACGCCGTAGAGCAGGGGAGCAATGCGCACGCCGGTCAGCCGCTGTTCGAACACGGCCGACTTGACCTGCGACCTGGTGATCGAGTCCAGGTACACGCGAGCCGCGATCTGGCACTCGTCGAGACGGACGTCGTGCAGGATCGAATGGTCAGGCAGCGCGAACGAGAGCACCGCTCGCCGCCCGGCATCGCACGGCAGCGGCAACTCCTGGATCCCCTTCGGGATCACGGTCATCTCGCGGCCGCGAATCCGCAGCTGCATCGGCTGACCGAGGCGGAGATCGAGTCGGCTCAAGGGACGCCAGGCCAGCATCGTCACGCCTCCAGATCACAGAGGTACGCCACCCAAGCGATCGCCCGAGCGGCCGTCTCGACCAGTTCCCGGGCGAGCGACAGTCGCTCTATCAGCCAGGCGGGCAGGCGATCGGACTCGCTCGGCGGTTCGGCGGCCGACTCTTCCGCAGCTGCTGGTTCGCACTCGACCGGCAGCTGCGGCGCGGGGTCTTCCGGGAACGGGGCGTCGACCGCCGCCTCGGCGTCGATGACCGTCGGCGGATCGTCGACAGTCTCGACCGAGAGCTGCTCGGGCTCGACAGCCGGGGCGTCGTCCTCGGCCTCCGGGATCCGCTGAATGAACCTCGCCACGTCGCGAGGCAACGTCTCCCGCGGACCGTCGTAAGCCGGATCGTAGTCGTGGGTCCAGGCGGATTGCCGCACCGCAGCGTAGTCCCACGGTCGCGAGCGGACGCACGTCACCTCGATGCCGCGGGCCCGAAGCTGCCGCGTGATCGCGTACCGCAGGTGCTTGGACGCGGACGGCACTGCGCCGTCCGCGAGTAGTCGCGATGCGATGGCCCTCGGCGTCACGAGCCCTTCGTCGATCAGCTGCGGTAGATGCACGTCGAAGATCCGATCCCAGTCGATCGCCTGGCGGCACGACGTGTCGGCGGGCTTCGGATGGCGACGGGTCACTGACCGCGCGTCTTTCAACAGCTCGAACGTGATGTCGGTCGGCCGTGGCGGCTCCGGATCGATCGTCAGATCGGCATCCTCGGCCACGCTACCGGACTCATGGACCCGAGCGATCGACGCGGCAGTCGCGTCGTCGACGCGTTCGCGGCCCGCGAGCTTGATCGGACGCAATACCTCAGTACACCGACGGATCGTCTCCGGGCTCGGCAGATACCGCACCTCGGGGCCGTTCTGCTTGCTCATGAAGCGACCTCCTCCGAGCGGACCCCGACCTCGAAGACGTAGGCGTCGACGTGCTCGTCGGGCGGAGCGAAGTGATTCCGCAGCACCCGCACCGCCCGGCAGCCGCAGCGGCGAAGGAAGAGCTGGGCCGGGACGTTGTACTCCTCGACCGAAGCGACGATCCGCTCGCGCCGCTGCAGCGACAGCTTCTCGCGCAGTTTCTCGAACAAGACCTTGCCGATCCCCTGCAGCCGATAGGGCACGGCGACCGCCAGGTTCAGCAGATGCAGTTCGGACCTGGCCAGCTCATAGATCATGAACCCGTACACCTGATCGGAGCCGTCGGTCGCCACCATGCCGATCGCGTTCCGCTGCCGCAGCTTCAGCAGAAACTCCTCCTCACTCCACGGCCGGCGGAACGACTCGCTCTCGATGTGCAGCACCTGAGGCAGATCGCGCCGCATCATCCAGCGAAGTTCCATGCCTCCGATCTTCGTCATCGCCCAGGCCTCCATCCGAACCGACTCGATCCGTCGTATCTCCGCGATCGCCGCCGCGACTGTCGTCGCACGAACTCGCCGTGTGCGTCGCTCCACGCGGCCCGCCACTCTCGCCGCGAGATCCGCCAGTCGGCGATCCGCAACCGTCGCAGCGACTCGGTGCGGATCGCGGCCTTCGCCGTCCACCCGTCCTCGAGCAGCCGGAGCACCATCGCCCGGAGCGATCGCAGGTGCTCGGGCAGCTGCGACACGCGAGGCTCGAACGTCCGCTCGACCGCACACCGCCGGCAGAACACTTGACCCGAGAGCACTCGCCGCCAGATCCGGACCGCCGAGATCGTCCGGCTGCAGCTCCCGCAGCTCGTCGCCTCGTCGCCGGCCGTCCCCTGAGCGAAGCCGCAGTCGGCCAACCGCGCGGCACTCCACCGCCACCAGCTCATCCGTGACATGCGGGCGCCTCACGATTCGCAGCTGTCAGGACGCGCTACCTGGAAGTAGTCGATCCAGGACCTGTCCGCTCGCGGAGCATGCTCGTCGAGCCAAGACGCCAGCTCGCCCAACTGCTTGACAAGCCGGGCCTCACGCTCGGTGGCGTGCGCAAGTTCGGCGGTGAACCTTTCGCGTTTGAACCGAGCGTCGATCAGGCGGCCGCTCAAGACCTCGGCTGAGTCATGAATCGACGCCACGACAACTGACATCGGTGTCTCGCGGGCCTCCGAGTTCGCCTTCAACAAGGCGCCGTCCGTGGCGGCATGGTCGGACGGTTGAACCGCGCTCGCCGGCGATGAGTGGTCGACGACGTGGGTGTTGACCCACTCCTGCATGTCGGGACTGTGATCCTTGATCGCGATCGGCCAGCGTCCCTCTTCCGTGACGTACTTCAGCGCACCGTCGACCATCTCGACGCCTTGAAGGATCAGGCCTCGGCGGGCCTGATCGACCGGCTGGCCTTCGTACAGGCAGCCGATCCGATCGCCGATCTGCAGCACCTTGCCGAACTTGTCTCGAATCACCTGGTTCAGGTCGCTCATCGGTCAGCCCTCTTGGTTAGAGTCGGGGACGGTTCCTCGGCGAGGATTCGATAGTCGCCGACCAGATTGCCGAGCAGGCCGCCGCGCAATCGGCCGACCGTCACCAGGTCGCCCGGCGCGGTTGCAGCCCACGTGTCCGCGTCGGTCGCGATCGAGACGATCTCGTCGCCGAGCCGCACGATCAGCGTCCATTGCTCCGCGGCGTGGTGGTGCGTCACGACGGCGGACCCATCGATGCTTGACGTTCCGACCCCGAAGGAAGAGCTCGCCGGGGTGAACGCGCGCTCGATCACCTCTGCCGACCCGATCGCCTCAGCCGTCGCCGTCGCGCGATCGACGATGGCAAGTGCGACGATCGCCCATGCCGCGATCGACAGCGCGACAGGGAACGCAAGATCAGGCCAGATGCTTCGATTCGATTCGTTCTCGCTCATGGGGCCACCTCGCGATCGGCAGGTGACTCGACCTCGGTGACCTCGAACGTCGGATCCTTGGGCACGAGCCCGAAAGGCGAGCGCCAGGTAGTGCGGGACAAGCGGACCCGCGAACCCGGTGCAGCGGACAGCCAGAGCTGAGGTTCGCACTCGACGGAGATCGGCTCGCGGCCGTCCGCCACGACGATCCACCAGTCGGTGTCGAGCGTCGTCTTGGTCCTCGCGAAGGAACGGTCGACCACCTCGTGCCAGCCGTAGTCGCCCCGATCGCCGATGTGAATGATGGATTCGACTGCGGCGATGAAGACGAAGGTCAAAACGACCGCGAGCAGGAAGGCCGTTACCAGTTGGGAAACGTCCCTCGAATGCGACACTGATTCGGTCACGACTGCACCTCCTCGATGACGCCGGCCGGCTCGCACCGGCAGGCCTGAATCGACATGTCCCACCGGGCCCAGAAGCGGGGCTCGATCACGTACCCGTCCCGAATCCACTCCCGGACGGTGAACCACAGATGGCCGGGAAACGCCCGATCGAGATCGAGCACCTCGATCGGTGCCCCGCAGCGGCAGACGGCCACCAGGCCGGTCGGAGCTTCGCGGCCGATCATGCCCGCACCTCCTGAGCCATCGCCCGTCGCTCGAGCTCCAGGAGGGCCAGCGTCCGCAGATGGCGACGCTTCGCCGGATCCCGCTCGCTCGACCACCGCGAGAGCGACAACGGATCGAGCAGCTCCGCGAGCAGCCGCTCCCGCTCGGCTGGCGCCAGCAAGTCGAACCAGCCGCCGAAGTCCCGCTCGACCCGCGCCTCCTGGCGAGCCCACTGCCGAGCCCGCTCTTCGCGATCGACACGCTCGGCGACCCTCGCGTCCGAGGTCCGAACCGCCCGAGGCGGGCCGGAAGTCCTGAGGGCTCCTGCAGGCCGAGCAGCGACTCGTCCGTGATCCGGACGCGCTGAGCCGCTCATCCGGGGCCAGAGCTTGACCACCTCGTCCCAGCGAGCCTCGGGATCGGTCTCGGGGACGTCGGCCTGGTCCAGTTCGTAGAGTCGATTCCAGAGCGCACCGGGCCCGCGCCAGCGGGACCGATAGACGTCCCAGAAGCGGATGACGGCCTGCACGGCCCAGGGCTCGACGCCGCGCCGCTGCAGCCGGTCGATCGTGCGGTTGACCGCCTGCACTCCGCGAGCCTTCAGGAGCTCGCGGAGCCCCTCCCACTCCTCCCGTTGATCGATCTCCGGAGCGACGCCGGCCGGCTCGGCCGGCGGCTGGGGGTCAGGGGGGAGAGAATGACCTGAGGAGAATACATCCTCTCTATTGCATCCCGCCATTTTGTCGTGATGCGAGGCGTCATCCTGTCGCGTCACGACACGCTCGAAGTCGAAAAAAAGCTGATCGTCGATCCGTCGGGGACCGGCCAGCACCCGCTGCCAGTCGATCGTCATGCGTCGCCTCCGGCCGTGGATGGTCCAGCTGTCGTGCACCTCGAGCAGTGCGTCCGCCACGGCGGTCGCCAGCCACCGCTGCAGCGTCCGCACGCTGATCCCCAGCTTGGCGGCGAGCACTTCCTGACGAGCCTCGGTGCCGGTCTCGTCGGAGCTGTTGGCCTCGACCTGCTCGACGAGCCGCCGCAGCTGCGTCTGCACGCGTGGCGGGGTCTCCTCGCGGAACGAGATCGCGCGAATGGCGCGGAAGCGCTCGGCGCGGGTGCGAGGTCGGAAGTCGGTCGAGAGAGAGGCAGACGCGATCATGGAACGCAACCTGGTCCTGAGGTCAGGGAGGTCGCGCCGCCTGCGCTGCCTTGGCCGCCGCCTGCGACCGTCGACACGTTGTCGAAGGGCGAGCCGGCCGTGACGTCTCACGACCGCCTCGCCTCGGGCCTACGTCCGTCCGCACGTTGCCGATCGGCCTATCGGCAACCTTCGCCGCCGGATCGCTTCCGCGGGCCTCCGGTCCGTCGACCTGCCCGCCGATCCGCGCGCCGCTCCTGGTTCGTCAGTCGCCACAAGATCGCATGAGGACGCCCTCCAGCTCTCCCACGCGAAACGCGAGATTACCGTCGGTCGTCGTGCCGACCTCGAGCGGTCCGAGCAGCTGCAGGTCGAAGACCTTTCGCAGCCATCGCCGCGTGCACCGCACGCCGAAGAAAACCTGAATCCCGTTCCAGCACCTCGGGCACTCGGCCGGACCTCTGATCCGCGCGCCGCGACAGCTCGGGCATCGGCCGTTCCCGCGGCAGTCGTCGCAGACGACGGACGATCCGCAGGTGCAGCACTCGTTTTGCCCTGTGCCCATGCAGTTATCGCATTTGCCGTTCCCGCGGCAGTCGGGGCACTCGCTCGCCTCAATCTGCCCGACACCGTGGCACGTCTCGCAGTCGATCTCGCCGCAGTGTGCAAGAGGGATCCAGCAGGTCGGCTGCCGTTCGAGCAGGAAGGTCATGTTCGGGAACTTGATCGGACGAGTGATCCCGTCTGATCCGACTCGCTCGACGTCGTCGGCGCGATCGGTCGGGATCCAGGCGGCGATACATCCGTCAGTCGCCCACAATCGACCACCTCGGACAGCCGGCCTGTCGAGGTCGTATCGATAGCTTTTCTCCGGATCCGCGATCGCGAGCAACGCTCGCTCCAGATCCGTCCGATCGATCGTCGTCTCACTCATGACGCACCGCCTTTCCGCTGGAACAGCTCCAGCTGGGTCACCTGAGATCGGATCACTCTGGATGCGATCCGGCCCCCTTCGTCGGTCAGTTCGTAGCCCTCTTTCCCGCGACGAACCAAGCCGACTCGCATGAGGTCGTAGAGCGTCCGGTAGACGGTCTCTCGCTTCACGTGATCGCTGGTCAGATCGCGCATCATCACTCGCCAGAGGTTCGCGCAGCTGCATGGGCCGAGCACGCAGAGCGATGCGAGGATGCGATAGCGCAGGTTCATTCCGAAGTGCCCACTGCATCGGCATCGGTTACGTTTTCACTCGTCCTCATCCTCGTCGTCCTCCTCCTCATCCTCGTCGTCCTCCTCCTCCTCCTCGTCGTCGGCGAATCCGTCTTGCCTGGCGATCGCCAGGTCGATCAGGCGACGAAGCTCCCTGGACGTCGCGAACCCTTTGGCGATCACCGTGCCTTCGTCATCCTCGAACTCGATCAGCTCGAGGTACGGCTCGTCGATGGTCGGGAATCGAAGGCAGATCTCGGCGTCCGCAAGCATCTTCGCGTTGAAATGATCGGCGATCGCGTCGAACAGTTGGTCGAATCGTGAACGCCGCGAACGCTTCTTCGTTCGCACTACCAGGTCAAGCTCGGCCAACGGCTTGCCCCTCCAGCCGAAGTCGTTGTCGATCCAAGCGACCGACGACGCGTTCTGTCCGATCACGTGCCCAAGCACCTCCCAAGGATCGGAGTCGAACAGCGCGCCACCGCGCATCGTGTCGAGCTTCCAGCACCCGTCCGCCAACGGCCAGCAGATCCCGTATCCCCTGCGGCCGTCGTCGTCGAAGACGAACCGCTGCGGAATTCGCGGCGTGCGAAAGGGCTTCGTGTCGAACAGTTCGGCCGGTTTCAGCTCGTCGCCCATGCCTCACTGCTCCTCCAAAGAAGGAAGCGCGTCGATCCGTTCGAGCTCCACGCCGAAGTAGTGAATCTCCTGTCGGATGGAGCCGTTGAGGCGGCCTCGACAACTGACAGCCCAGTCGTACTGGGTCCACGGATTGCGTCGCAGATCCTTGACCACGATCCCGCAAACGCCGTTGACGACGCAGCGAACCTTGTCGCCGATCTTGAACTGCGGACTGGGGTCGCTCACGTCTCACCTCCTCGCGCCATGTCTGACTTGGGCATGCCGAGACCTGCCGAGATCACTCGGCCGCGGATCTCCCGCAGCACGGCGGCTCGCCGCCGACGCTCGGCCTGGATCTTCGACAGCTCGCCGGCGAGCAGAAACCGCCCGGCCGATCGAGCCGCCTCGAGCTCGTCTTCGCCACGTTTGATCTCGGCCTTCACGCACTGGATCTGATCCGCGAGCGACTGGTGAACTTCGATGCGGACCCGATCGAGAGTCTCCTCGGCGGTCAGTCGGCCGGCTCGCGCGATCTCCAGCTGCTGCCGGTACCAGACCAGTGCCTCGCGCAGCTCGCCCGTCGACCGATAGTCCTTCCGCTCGATGGTCATGCGTCGACTCCGGGTTGCTCGTCCAACTCCGTCAGCCAAAGCCAGGCAAGCAGCTTGTCGGCGGACGCCCGCGTCAGCTCGTGCCGACCGAACAGGAAGTCCGAGACCGACGACTGACTGAGACCGGCTCGTCGTGCCAGCTCGCAGCGCGAGATCCCGTAGGACTCGATCAGCAGCTGCACCGCCTTTGCCAGTCGCGTCCGCTTTCTTCCGACCGCTCGCTTCCGTTGCGACGTCATCCGTGCCGCTCCTCGTCCTGTTACCTGGCCGTTCCGAACTCCCGATCAGCCGCCTCGATCCCGAGGGCCGAGATCACGTACCGCCCCTCAAGCTCTTCGTTCGTGTCGAACAGCGTCACCCAGTCCTTGCGGATCAGCGCTGCCGCCGTCTGCCGCGATGCGATCCAGCGAGGCTTCTGATCGTCGATCGGGACCACAACGGGTTCCCCGAATCCAACCTTCAGCACCCCGCCAGCCCGCAGCTCGCGCATGACTGCCGCTTGGGCCTCGGTCATCGAACGACGTCGAGCGGTCATCGGCCGCCTCCGAAGAGGTCGTCGCCGAAGATGGAACCGAAGAGGCTGTTCGGAGGTCGTCGTGATCCGTCGAGCTGCTCGCCGCTGTCGGCCTGGGCATGACCGAGGCGACGGCCCTCCTCGTGCGCTCGCTCGAGGTGACGCTTGAACATGCCGACCGGCATCCGCACCGAGGCCTCGCGATCGGCGAGGCCGGGGTTCTTCGTCGCCAGGTCCTTCCACATCTCGTCGAAGGTCATCACTCCGCAGCTCCTCCCTGCCGGCCGCAGCCGAGCAGCTCGTCGGTCACGTCGATCAAGGCTCGAATCCGCACCGCCAGATCGGTCCCGTAGGCCGGGGTCGCCGGGCACTGCAGCTCGGCGAGCACCACCTCACGGAGCCGGCCATACTCGATCAGTTCCGCACCCTCGTCGGCCGTGAAGGTCACGGCGCCGCCGATGGCGGTCGAGACGAAGCGGGAGACGACCGCCTGGGCCGTCGCCTCCCACCAGCCGCGCACGTCCTCGGGGAGCTGATCCCAGCGGTCCCGATCGAGCCGACCGATCGAGAGGTCGTGATGGGTGCGCCACGCGATCTCGCCGAGACTCACGACGCGTCTCCGATCGGAGTCGCGATCAGAGACCCGGGGCGACGGACGAACCGCCGCGTGTCGTCGACCGGAATGCCGGGCATCGGGAACCGCTCGGCGGCCCGCTGCACCAGCCGCCCGCACCCGCGAGCGAAGAAGTCCCGGAGCGCCTGCTCCGGATCCGAGGAGAAGGCCTCGTCGCCTCGTCGATCCACCTCGATTCGATGGATCGGAATGTCGGCCGCGGCCTCGATGGCCAGCCGGCAGCGACCGCGTCCGATGTCGTACACCACCACCTGGACACCGTCACCGATGACGATGCCCTCGCCTTCCTTGCGAGACAGGCAGAGCATGACTCACTCCACGAAAAAAGGGCCTGCCGAGTCCGGGAGGCCCTTGTCCGTGAGTGATCTGGGCCGTCCCTGCGGAGGCCCTTTGTAGTCTAGTCGTCGCACGTAGTCAATGCGTAGCAGGCATGAATTCTTCCGTCGGGCAATCGAACGCGTTCGCGAGCATCAATAGGGTGGCGGCCGATAGCCCGATCTCGCATCGCAGCAGCCGAGAAATCTGCATCACGTCGACTCCGCTGCGACGTGCGAGCTCGTGCTGCGACCAGTCGTTCTCGGCTAGTCCCTTGCGGATTCTCTCAGCAACGGACTCCGAAAGCAGTCGTTCCTCGGCCTCTCGATCATCAGCGGACGAGGTCATCAACCGTAACTCCAAGAGCACGAGACAGCTTCCAGAGCGAAAACGCTGTCGGCATTCGTCGCCCCGAGATGCAGCCCGACACCGTTGGATCTGAGACTCCCGCCCGCGCCGCCAGTTGACGACACGACTCACGCCGCACTGTCAGGTAAGCGCGGAGTCGCGTGGCGATCGTGTGACGAATCTGGTCCCGCATATCTTGCTTCTTAGGTACAGTGGCCATAGTCTACACGTCGAGCCTGTAGTTAACAAGGAACGCTTTCGCCCGGGTCGGCGACACTTCGGCCCGAAAATCGGGAGGACGGGAATGGCATCGATCCACATTCACGGACCGCAAGACCTGAGCGCGACGGAGATCGTTGATCGGCTGAACGCGATCGGGTTCCGGCAGGTGGCGGAGGAGCTTGATCTCCGCGTCCGCTGGACGGCCACGCTGGACGACTACAAGCGGTCGCCGAGTGAGGCGATCGCCGAGGAGCGTCGTGGTCACGACTGAGAGCGGTTTCGGTAGGCGTCGAGCGACGACTCGCCGCTGACGTACTTCTCGGCAATGAAGCCGAGGTGCTTCTCGATCATGTTGAGCGAGTCGGCGATCAGAGCGAGCTTCTGATCGAACGTCGTCTCGAGCTGGTCGGCGACCTCGCTGATTCGGTCCGATGTTTCCTTGAGCGACTTGACTAGAGCGGCGGCGTCGTTGCTCACGACCCGAGAAGACTTGTTGTCCGGCATGGAATCGACCTCCGTGATGCCGCCTCATTGCGGAGCACCGGCCGAATCCTTCGACCTGACAAGATTGCCCGGCAGGCGCCGGGCGAAACCTCAACCCGTGTGAGAGTGCCTGCCGCCGATCGGCTAAGTCGATCGACGGCAGGCTGATAGGACGGGCCTCGTGAGAGGCGAGCGGAGGGCAAGGGATTCGAACCCTCAACCGCTTGCGCGGCAACTGATTTCGAATCAGCTGCCGCTACGCTCGCCCAAGCGGATCGACCGCTACGACCGGCCCGGAGAAGACCGCCAACCCGGGAGACAGTTCCCCCACGTGACCTAGGGTCTGCTAGGGGGGCACTCTGATGAGACTTCTGGATTCGATCGACCAGTACGCGATCTCGCACGACGTGCGGGAGAGCACGCTCAAGGGCTACCGACTGGCCGTCCGTCGCTTCGGCGCTTGGCTCGGCCGTGATGCGATAGCCTCGGATCTGGATCCGGAGGCGATCAATCGGTGGCTCTACGAGCTTCGTCGATCGGGCGATCTGTCGTCCTACTCGATCCAGACGTACCGCCGCTGCCTGCTCGTCGTTGCGGCGTTCGTCGCGACGAAGCAGCCGGCGGTGCGGATCATCAGTTCGGACGTGACGCTGGTCCGCTGCCCGCCCACGAAGCGCGATGTCTGGACGCCGGACCAGGTGCGGCAGCTGATCGCCTCGGTCGATCATCTGGCGGACGACATGCTCCGGCCGCGCGTTCGCCGGCGGGCATGGTGGCGATCGCTGCTGATGACCGCCTGGGACACCGCGCTGCGCTGGTCGGACCTGTCGCGCCTGACGCTGCGGGACATCAGCCCCGACGGGGCGATCGAGCTGACCCAGTGGAAGACGCTGGTCTCGCACGTCGTCCAGGTCGCCCCGGAGACGCTCGCCGCGATCGGCGACACGTATCGCGGCCTCGGCGTCGACGTCGATCGACAACTCATCTGGCCGGTCCCGTACGCGACCTGGCGTCACCGAGATCTGAGCCGGCTGTTGCAGCTCGCGGGGCTCGAAGGCAACCTGCAGAAGCTCCGCCGATCCGCGATCACCGCGGCCGAGATCGAGCGGAGCGGCAAGGGCACGCTGCTGGCCGGGCACACCAATCCGGCGACGACTCACCGCTGGTACCTGTCTCGGGCTCGGATGCTCGAGGAGCGACCTGCGGCACCTCCCCTGTTCGGAAGCGAGACGATGCTCGACCTGCCCAGCGACGGACGACAGCACTGGAGCCATGCGGTCAAGCGACACGAGCGGATCCGGATCGGCACGCCGGCCGGGACGATCGAGATCGCCGCGGACAAGGACGATCGCGGTCGACCGAAGATCACGGTCGTGACCGAGCCGGACGCCCCGATCACCCTCGAGGTGGTGCGGGCCTGACGCTTCGACACCAGCCCGGAGGACTCGGGCGGCTCCCTTTCGATGACGGATCGACTCGACCAGTTGCTCGACCAGTGGACGCCGGACCGGCTGTGGGGCTGCAGCGCCCGCTGTCCGTCGACTCCGGGCGACTGGCTTCTCGCCGCCTGGCACGCCAGGAACGCCTACGAGCCGGAGCCGATCGTCGCGCTGCGTGAGCTGGGAGCCGATCGCCACGGCGACCTGGTGCCGTTCGCTGCCGGGCACCGGCGCGGCTACGTCTGGTCGAGTCTTTCGACCGCCTGCGTCGCGATCGCCGGATCGGACGACGCGCGCGACTGGATGGACAACGTCCGCTGCGCGTGTCCCGAATCGGCCGGCTATCGGATCCGCGTGCACCGCGGCTTCGCCGAGCACGCCGAGGAGCTGCGGACCGTGCTCGACCGAACGCTTGCGCCCCTGATTCGAGGGCGCCTCGTCGTGCTCGTCGGGCACTCGCTGGGCGGAGCGGTCGCCACGGTCCTGCCTCTGTTCTCGGAGTTGGCGGAGATCCGCTCGGCGGCGGCGATCACCTTCGGCTCGCCGCGCGCCGGAGACGCCGGACTGCGGCGGTTCTGGGCGAACCGATCGATCGCCCAGCTGGCGGCCGACGGCGATCCGGTCCCGCTGCTGCCGATCCACGGTCCGCTCTATGGATACCGCCACCCGTCGCGCCTGATCCATCTGACCGAGGGCGGGACCTTCGTCGACGCCTGGTCGCACCGGTACCGCCGCGTGGCCGGTGCCGTCGCCGCTGGCATGCTCCCTCGGCCGATCCGTCAGCGGATCGCCTGCCGTGCCCTGTCGGCCGTCCGAGCGCATCGGATGGCCACGTACGTCCGTCGCTTGACTCAGATCTACGAGGCCCACTGATGCCCGACTTTCACGAGCCCGCCGATCCGATTCGTCGGTTCGTCTGCACCGTTCCCGACAACGTCAATCAGTGGACGCCGCGCTGGGGCAAGCGAGAGCTGACCTGGTGCGTCGAGCACGTCATCCCCGCGCTCGGCCGAAAGCGTCAAGAGGAGCTGACCGCCGCGAGCTTCGAGGACTGGGCCCAAACGTGCGATCTCCGGTTCGCCAAGGAATCCGCTCCTCTCGATGCGGACATCCGCCTGACGACCGGGCGGGGATCGCGGCAGAGCCTCGACGGCGCGGGCGGCACGCTCGCCTACGCTTGGCTTCCCGGATCGGCTGACTGGCGAGGTCCGTCGAGCCAGGTCTACGACCTCGACGAACGCTGGGTGGCGGAGCTCGATCCGCAGGGCGGGATCGTCTATCGGCCGGTCAACTGCCACGAGTCGGGGCACACCCTCGGATTGTCGCACGGGCCGCGCGGCTCGCTCATGCAGGCGACCTACGACCCGCGACTCTTCAGTCCGCAGCGCGACGAGATCGAGCAGATGGTCGCGCTCTACGGACCCCCGAGTAAGACTCGCACGCCGTCCGGCCCTAACACGCGCGAGCTGTTCGAGCAGTGGTACGGATCGATCCGCGAGACCGAACGCATCGCGCGCGAGCTGGCTCGGGCGATCGGAGTCGATCGCGAATGATCGCTGCGCTCGTCATCGCCGCTTGCCTGGCCGCGGATCCGCCGCCGGGCGTGACCCGGGTCATGAGCCCCGAGGACGCGATGCGCGCGGCGGTCGCCGATCTGGCTACGCTGCCGGCCGATCGGCAGCTGCTCGTGCGATACGTCTGGGTCCCGCCCTGGCTCGGCGAGGACGCGCACCACGTCGTGTCATACGCGGTCAACCTGGCGGCATCCCGATCGGGCACGATCCAGCATCCGACGCTCGTCGCCGGCGGCACGCTCCAGCGGTGGGACCTCGATCGACTCGTCCCGGATCCGGCGATCCGGGCGTCGGTCGGCGAGGTCTGGGACACGATCGCCAGCAGCGACCCGTACTTCCGCCGCGACGGCGTGTCGCATCCGGTGCCGGGACTGCTCGTCTCGGTGCCGCTGGTGCGAGCCGATCGGTTCGCCGCTCAGTGCCTGCTGGCGATCGACGGCCGCTACCCCGAGCTGCGTGGCCTGACGAACCTCCGAGACGACAGCGGCCGCACCGAGGAGGAGATCGCTCTGGCACGCTTCGGCGTCTTCCGCTCGACGTCGATCGAGGTCGACGGCGATCGCCGCGTCGGCATGGTGAGGTCGGAGGTAACCGGGAAGGCGAGGGCGGTGCTCGCGCTGCGCGGTCTCGTCGGCTCGGCCTGGATCACCGAGGACCTGCTCGACGAGGACACCGACGCCAGCCGGCACCCGATCTATCACCTGCTCGACGGCCGACCGCGTGGGCACGAGATCATCTGGGAGCTGCCCAACGGCCTGCACGGGTTCCTGATCACCGACGGCGAGGGGCGAGTCCTGCGCGAGGCCCCGCCGGATCTGGTCACCGATCATCGGACGCCGGCCCCGCACACCTCTCGCCTCGACGGCGGCGCGTTCAGCTGCATTCGCTGCCACGGCCAGAGCCGCGGCCTGCGCGACTGTCGCAACGACGTCGCCGCGATCCTGGCGACCGACGTCCGGATCCTGGGCGACGGCTCCCGCACGCCCGAGCAGGCGGCCGAGGAGATCGCCACTCGCTACGCGGGCCGAGACTTCGAGCGGCTGCTCGAACGCGGCCGCCTCGACTACGACGCCGCCATCGATGAGCTGACCGGCGGCGAGCACGACTCCGAATCGCTCGCTGCCGCGACGGCCGACCTGGTGGGCGGCTGGAAGTATCCGCTCGTCGACTCGCGCCGCGTCTGCCTCGAGCTGGGCTTCGCGGTCGCCGACGAGGTCGATGCCACCGCTGTCCTGCGCGAGCTGCTGCCGACGCCGGTACCGACGCTCGGCGTCGCGATCACCGAGGACCCGACGATCGCTCTGCTCGCCGCCGGCGTGCCGATCGGCCGCGTCGATCTAGATCGGATCTACGGCGAGTTGCTGATTCGTTCGTCCCCCTGGAGGCCCTGACCATGCGTCCGTTCGTGTTCGCCCTCATCCTCTGTCTGCCCGTCCTGGTGGCCGCCGGCGATCCGGTCTGCCCGCAGATCCATCTGCCCCAGCAGGTCGCGCCGCTCGTCGCCTACCCGCAACCGCTCCTCGCGACGCCGCTGGCCTATCCGCAGCCGCTGGTCGCCCCGGCCGGTCTGTCGGGCACGCTGTACGGGTACGCCGCGCCGCCGGCCCCGCAGCAGCTCCAGGCCAACCCCTATCGACTCGAACCCGGCGAGATGCTGCGCGATGCGGCGCGCCTCACGGAGTCGGCCCAAGCGCTGGCTGGTCGGTCGCTCGAGGTGTATCAGCGGTTCGGCGTCGACGCGCTCGCGATCCAGGCCGAGACCGAGCAGCTGCGGGCCCGAGCAGCGCTGATCGATGCGACGCGTCCGCAGTCGCCGGCCGCTCTGACCACGTCTCACGACCGATCGTCGTCTCAGGCCATCACCGCCGGCGGCGCGACCATCTGCATCGAGCCGGACGGGCAGGGCGGCTTCGTGATCCGCGTCGTGCCGAGCCGCGAGTCGGCCGCGGCCGCGACGCCCGAACCGATCGAGCCGATCGAGGCCGAAGCGTCGCCGCCGTCGGCCGACGTCCCCGAGGGCGTGCGAACGCTGGCCGCTCGCTGCGCCTCGTGCCACACCGGCGACACGGCCAAGGGCGGGCTCGTGCTGTTCGCCGACGAGCACACGCTCAACCCCATCGACTCCGAAACGGCGGGACGCCTCTTGACGGAAGCGCTCGCCGGTAGGATGCCGCCGACGACCAATGCGGCGGGTGCCGCGATTCCGCCGCTCACCGATCGTGAGCTGGCGACCCTTCGACTCTTGCTGGAGACCGACTGATGATCTGGATCGGAAGGCCGTACGGCCGCTTGTTCAACGTGGCGTTTCTGCTGGCGATGCTGTTCGCCGTCTGCTCGATGATCGGGGGCGTGCAGCAGGCCCAAGCTCAAGGACCACTGGGGACGCTGCGTGATGCGCTGCGGACCAATCGCGAGCTTGTGCAGGCCAACCGGGCCGATGCCGTCGCGGCTCGCGAGGCGAACGTGCAGCTGCTCCGCTCGAGCGGCGGCGCTCGGCTGACGCTCGGCACCTGCCGCACCGAGGCGCTGGTCGTGCCGCACGTCCGGCAGCAGCTCGTGCAGCCGCTGATCGTCCCGACGCCGCAGCCGCTCATCCTGCAACAGCAGTTCAACGGCTACGTGCCGCAGCAGCCCGCGCCGCTGATCGCACCTCAGGCCCTGCACGTCCCGCAGGCCCTGATCGTGCCGAGCTACCAGCTGCCCCAGGCGCTCGTCGCTCAGCCGCTGGCATACCAACCGCCGCCGCAGCTGCTCGTCCAGCCGCAGCGCATCGTGGTCGCTGGCTGCCACCTCTGATCGCCATCACGAGCCGGTCGGCACTTTCGCTGGCCGGCTTGTCACATCGGACGAGGTCACGACATGGTCACGCGGGCGAAGCGATTCGGGCTCAACGACTACTTCGGCGCCGGTCAGACGGCGTACCCGTGGCTCGTGCTCGACCGTCTATCGGCGCGACCGTACTCGGCCTGGTCCTTCGCTCGTCGCATGACGCGACGCTGGAACGGCCCCGTTGGTCGACTCTACCGAACGAGCGACGGCGTCGAAGCCGATGTCTACGGTCGCGGACGGCTCGGATTGGTTGATCCGTGGGCGATTCGAGCCTGGAACGGTTGGAACAAGATCCGCAACTCGGTGTTCGAGCATGCAGGAGGAACGGCACCAAGCAACTTCACGGCAAACGACACCGGGGGAGCGGCCATTGCAAGTACGCTGTTCCCTGGTGAAACGGCATGGTCCTTTAATGCGGTCGGCGATCGCCCGTTCCTTGTGCAGGTCAACATCCCGGTCAAGGCCGGCTACACCTACTCGCTTTCGTTTGAGGTCGAATCGGTAACGGGCGGCGCAACGGCGACGAATATGATCGGCTCGCAGTCAAGCCCGGCAGGAACGACGAGCGACTTCCCTGCATGCACCGCGAACCCGTCAGGGACGTCAACCGGCGTTGTTCAGGTCGGCCGCCTTGTTAGGCGATACGGCGTAATCGCTGACGGAACAATCGCGATCCGACTTGGCCTCGGCGTCAACTTCGCGATCACGGCGACGGCCGTTATCAGTCGCCCGCAGTTCGAGAACTACCCGACGCCGACGGACTACGAACCGCGGACGAGCGCCCAGCTTGGGGCTGGCGATTCGCTCTGGCAGAAATTGTACGACCAGACCGGGGCCGGTCGGCATTTCGAGCAATCGTCGAACCTCATCATGCCCTACGCTTGCGTCGGCGGCATGCCCGTCACCGAGAACGGGATTCAATCGGCGGAGTTCGTCGCGGCGGATGCGAGGCGGATGGCGGTGCCGTCGTCTCAATCGCTCTACAACTTTCTTCACACGACGGGCGGGTCGGTAAATTGCCTTTCGAGAACCAATAATACCACCGCAATTAAAATCTTGTTGGCAAGCCGAAGATCGTCGGTAAGGGCCGGAGTTTATCTGTATCGCGGAAGCGGCGAGCAATTTGCGATGTCGTCGGGGCGGCAAAACGTCGCTGGCGTTGCAACCGACGGGAGCACGTCAGTTGTAATCAGTGGGACTTCCGGGCTGACGAACAGATCGTGCGTCGCGTTGTTCGATGCGGATAACTCGACTGCTGCCGAACGGGCAAAGCTCTACATCGACAGCACGCTTGACCCGACTACCAACATCGAGACAGCGACACCGTTCGTCGAAAACTCCGAGGGACTCCTGACGCTTGGGGCGACATCCAACGGTGGCGTCCCGCATGACGGCACGATCACCGAACTTGCCGTCTGGGACTCGCTGATCGGCTCCGGCGATCGCGGCACGCTCTGGTCCGACGCCTCTAGCCTCTGGGGGCTCTGATGCTTTACGTCCCGATTCGCTCTGACCGTGCCGCAGACCTGTCGGCCGGCATTCAACAACTCACCCGCCCGCCGCACGTTCGTAAACCGGAAGACGGTTGCCGCTACTGGTGCGACTGGATCGATCATCCATCCAACAACGGTTGGTCGGTCCTCATCATGCCCGAGACGGCGGAGGTGCCGGTCCATATCGAGGCCGACGGCAAACTGCTCGGTGAGGTCCTCGGCGTGTTTCTCTCTGACGGTCGCATCACCGAAGAGGAGTTCGCGGGACTTCTCGCGGCTGTTCCGGCGATGGCCGGGCAGACGGTCGTGATCGCCGATCTGATCCCGCCGTCGTGGCGGTCGCAGGTGATGGATCGCGACGGAGCGATCGCGGCAGGGTTCATTCCGGGCGAGGAGGCAACGCCGTGACTCGTCGCATCAGTTGGCACTACGCGCCCACTGCAACGCATCTGACCTTCGCACAACCGCAGTCGGCCGAGGCGATTCGGGCGGCGTGGCGACGCGGCATGATGCGATGGAAAGACTTCCTCGACGTCCGCCTCGCGACCTCGACGCCGTTCGACTTTCACGTGGCGGGCGGCGACATCAACCGGCAGAACGCGTGGGCGATCGCCAAGATCTCCCAGCGGTCGATCGTCATGAACACGGCCATTCAAGCCTACGGGCTGAAGTGGTCGCTCAACGGCGTCGAGATCGCGGCTCCGCACGAGTCGGGGCACATCTTTCTGACGTCGAGGCATCTCGACGAACTGCCCGACTACTACGGCGATCGCCGATTCAGTCACGTGATGAAGGCAGGAGCGGGGAGCTACCTGTTCTCGCCGGGAGCGTTCTCGCCACCTGAGGTCGGTCTGGCGCTGTCGAAGGGCTTCCGGCTCAACGCGACGCCGACGCACCCGTACGCCAAGGTGCACGTCGCCAATCTGAAGCGGTGGTCGCAGCAGCTCACGACGCTCAAGGAGCGACTCGCCAAGACGACCGGAGCAGCCCGCGAGAAACTGCGGAATCAGATCGCCGCGATCAACGCGAAGCGATCGGAGGACGTGGCCCTGACGAAGCGGATCGTCCTGCTCTACCCGTTCCATCGCGTCATGTTCGCCTGGCAACGACGCCAGGCGATCGTCGCCGCTCGCGACGAGGCCGATGCCGCGACGGTCGAACAGACCTATGACGAGCTGGTGCGGGAGGCGATCGACATCGGAGGCCGCAAGGCCAGCACGTATCAGACCTGTCGCTTCGACGTCTGACCGATCATGGGGCCGTGGCCAGCGAGGCCGCTGCGGTCCGATCGAGTAGGCCTCGCGAGGAGTGATAATCCATGGTGCTGACGCGTGCTCTTCCTGCCGAGACCGTGACGGTCGGCAAGACCCTTGCGGACGCCCTGCCGGTCAGCGGCGGCGGCGGACGCGGGTTCCGATTCTTCGTGCCGACCGGATCCGATCTCGGCGGCAAGCCGATCGCGGTCTACGAGGTCGGACCGGACGGGGCGAACTATATCGCCGAGTCGTCGGGCACGAACGACGCGATCACGTTCACGATCCCCGCAGGCCGCAGCCGCGACATCGACCCGGGAGCCAACCCGATCGCGACGTTCAAGTTCGTCTGTGCGACCGCGACGAACGCGACGACCACCGCGTTCCTGCGGGCGAAGCGCTGAGGACGAGGACACCAGGGGCACTGCTCGGGGGCGAGGGATGGCCGATGATGGACCGACGACGTGGCTGGATCGCCTGGACTCGGTGGGTGCTTGGTGGGCTCTGCTTGGGGCTGGCCTGCTGGCTTTCTGGCGACGGCTCCTGGCCGCGTGGCATGGCATGGCTGGGGCTGCTCGTCTGGTCGATCGATGGGGTCGCCAGTGGGATGCGAAGCTGGCCGCTGCGGTGGACGAATCGTCCGCCACGCGATCCGAGCTCGTCGTCCGCCTCGACGTCGTCGATCGGATCCTCGGCGTCGGAGTCTGGCTGGGTGATGCTCGAGGACACGTCGTTGCCGCCAATCGGACCCTGGGCGAGCTGCTCGGACGAGACTCGTCCGATCTGCTCGGCCGCGGCTGGCTCGCTGCCGTGGCCGATGGGGATCGGGAGCGACTGGCCGAGTGCTGGGCGCGGGCCCAGGCAGGCGACTCCTGGGAGACGGCCTTCGCTGTCCATCGTCGCCGCGACGGTGATTCGATCGAGGTCTGGTCCGAGGGGCGAGCCTTGACCGGACCCGATGGCCAGGTCGTGGGCATCGTCGCGTGGGCGATCGCCTCGGACGGCCTGCGTGACTCGTTGCGTCGAGGACGACACCCATGAGATCCCCTTCGTCCGGTGCCCGCATGCCGACCTGCCCCCTCTGGGGACTGCACGTCCTGGGGGGTGCCCGACCAGGGGTCCCCCGCCCCCAGTTTGGGTCCCTTGTGGGG
>ERZ761599.57-NODE-57-length-39847-cov-41.067752_pt1 | contig 39847 bp, 54 predicted proteins | sample MGYA00511878_ERZ761599 | MGnify/ENA primary metagenome ERZ761599 (study PRJEB28899, sample SAMN03785569) | bioreactor sludge metagenome | biome: EBPR Sludge; feature: EBPR Bioreactor; material: 0.22µm filtered reactor supernatant | place: Saint Lucia: Queensland...
CCTTGATGCTGCCGCCGCCAAGGTGCAGGAGGCGGAGGGATGAGCGGCCGAGATGGGCACACCGTCAACGTCGGCCCAGTGACCGTGGGCGTCGACACCGACGTCATCCGTGCGCGTCGGACCGCCATCGGCAAGGAGGCAACGGACCGCCTCTGCGACGAGGTCGACCGCCTGCGGGCCGAGAACGCCGCGCTGGCCGCCGCCCTCGAGGACATCGCCGGAATGTGGCAGCGACCAGACGGCGCATGGGTGGCAACGGCTGAGTGCTCACACCTGACCGCTTTCACCTGCATCGAGAAGCACCCCGACGGCCCCGGCGAGTGGTGCCCGGTGTGCGTGGCCGAGGTGGCGTGGTGCGCCTGGAAGATGGGGCAGGCCGATGGCTGACCTGGACCTCGACATCGACGACATCCAGCGCACCCTGCTCTGCAACGCCGACATCCCGTGCGGGCGGTTGACGATGGGTGATGTTTGGCACGACATCAAGGCACTCGCCCTGGTGGCCGAGGTGCGCCGCCTGCGAGCCGAGTCCGCCCACCGGTTCCTGGTCATCGACCACGGAGCAGTGTCGCCAGGGTGGGTGCAGGTGACGTGGAGGACCCCTGTCCTCGCTGCCAACCGTGACGAGGCCCGCCGCATCGCTCAGGTGTGGGGGCGTCAGAACCGTGAAGATCTCCGCTCGAATCACCGAGTCGAGGTCATCGACCTGGAGGCCGACCGGTGAGCGCCGACGACCTGCGTGCCATTCCGGAAGCGTGTGACGCTGCGGGCAACTGCGTCGGGTGGGTGCCGGTGCCCGTAGCCGCCCGTGACGCCATCGTCGCCCTCATCGACGCCGCCGACGCTTTGGTGCAGCCGGCCGGGTGGTGGATGGGCGTGGAGCAGCGGCAGGAGCACCAGTTGCTTGATCGCCGGGCCGTTGTCCGCGACGCCCTCGCCGCACTGGAGGCCGACCGGTGAGCCGCACCCGACCCGTCACCGCCAACCCTGCCGACGACCCACCTCCGCTGTCGTCGAAGATCGAGGTCCGGCTCACCGACGAGCTCAAGGCGCGAGCACAGGCCAAGGCGTCCGAGAAGGGGATCACCCTGTCGGAGCAGTTGAGGGGCGCGCTCGAGCGGTGGGTGGAGTCGTGAGCGAGACATGGGTGTAGTGCGGCCGTAGGATCGGGCCATGCCCTCCAAGCCTCGGCTGTCCACCCGCATCGCACGGTCGAAGGTCCCGGTCAACCCGACTGCCAAACCGGCCATGAACGCGCCGGCGTGGGCAACCGGGCTGATCGGCCTGTTCGCCGCTGTGAAGGCGCTGACCGAGGGGTGGCCCATCTGGGCCGTCGTCGTCGTGTTCGTCGCCTTCGTGGCGTTCGGGGTGGTCACCCAGTTCTTCACCACGCCGGCCCGCGACGTCGCGGACCACGGCGACGCGCCTCTCGACGGGGACTGACCTGTGGCGTACCAGACGGGTGTTCTGGAAGCCCTCAACGACTGGGGGGTGGACTACCGGGAGTACCCTGGCTGCCGGACACGCGGGTACTCGTCGTTCTGGCCGCTCGGCATGGTCGAGCATCACGACGCCATCGAGGCGCGGTGGACCTACCCGCCGTCCATCTTCGCCAACGGGCGCCCGCCCCCGAACTACCTGCCGGGCCCGATCACGAACTTCTGCAACACCTTCGATGGCATCGTGTGGGTCATCGCTCTCGGCGCGGCCAACCACGCCGGCACCGGGTCGTGGCGCGGGATCTACGGCAACTCGAAGGTGTGGGGCCTCGAGCAGCAGAACGCCGGCAACGGGGTGCAGGTCTACCCGGACGCACAGATCGAGTCGACGGTCCTGCTCACCTCGGCGCTGGCGGAGTTCTCGGGGTTCGACGCTTCGATGGTCTGTCGCCACGCTGAGTGGACGAGCAGGAAGATCGACCCCTACGGGCCGTGGCAGGACGGGCACCTGTGGCAGAACGACATGGATCATTTCCGGGCACTCGTCGCCCAAGGAGGAACACCCGACATGACCGAAGCCGAGTCCAAGATGCTCGTCGAGATCCACCAGGAGTTGTTCGGCCAGCCGAAGTTCGGCTACCCGAAGCTGCGCGACGCCGCCACCGGCCTGATGATCGCCAAGGCGAAGGGGTCGCGCCAGGGGTGGATCACCAACGGGATCGTCAAGGTGAAGGCGCAGAAGGGCCTCGGCGGGTTCCTCGCGAACCGCGGTGTCCCGAAGGTGGAGATGGACCCCGAGGTGCTCGGCGCCATCCCCGTAGTGGGTGAGTGACCCGCCGTGATCCCCCCGGCAGTGGACCGCATCGGACTGCGCGCCACACCCGTCGTGTTCGCAGCGGTGTTCGCCCTCGGCGTGTGGGCCGAACCGATCGACCTGTTCGGGGTCCACGCCGGGTGGGTCACCCGCGCCGCGTTCGCAGTCGCCTGCGTCACGTCCCTCGCCGGCGCTGTCCGCCCCAACCCCACCGTGCGGCTCGTCGCGTTCCGCGCCGGGATGTTCGCCGCCGTGTCGCGGGGTCTCACCATCCTCGTGATCGGCCAGGACCTCGTGCCCCGCAAGTCCGAGCTCATCGGCGGCAGCGTGTGGATGGCGACCGGGTGGATGGTGTTCGCCATCTGGGTGTTGACCATCCCCGCCGCGGCGAGGTGGCAGCGGTGAGCACCCAGGACGCCGACGCGCTGATAGCACTGGCCCGCACCCTCGGGACGTTGGGCGCCACCGTGCTCCTCGTCATCTACCTCGGCCGGCTCGCCATCTCCTATCAGCGGGACTTCACGGTGCAGTACCGCGAGTTGTCCCGCGAGCAGGAGGCGACGATTGACCGTCTCCGCGACCGCACCGACGCGCTCGAGGCTGAGGTCGACGCACTCCACACCGACATGGCCGCGGCGAAGCGTGCGGTCACCGAGTGCCGGGACCGTGAGTCCCGTCTGGTGCAGGCCATCGAAGCGCTCGGCGGGACGATCCCTCCCGTGTAGTTGTGATACGCTCTCGGGCATGGACGAGACGAAACACTCATTCGCTTGGACGGCACTCTGGATGGTGCCGTCCTTCCTGATCGGCTACCTCTGGGTGGCGCCGGCCATCCTCCCGCCAGACTCCACCGACGTCGGACGCGCCACCGGCTACGCCGTGGTCGAGCAGTACGACACCTCGTGGGTGACCACCGACCCGTCGTGGAACCCGCTGGTGGACGGCTGCCTGCACGACTGCGGTGCGCCGTGAGGTTCGCCATCGCCATGGGCTTCCGCGACGTCGCGGACCGGGGCGGCTTCCGCTACGTCCCCGGCAAGTCGTCGCGCCAGGCCATCCACGACTGGGTGTTCGACCGCTACCGCACCCTGTGGCCCGACGCCGAAATCTTCGAGTCGGAGGGACCCGAAGGCCCACCGAACCGCGCCGCCATGCGCAACCACGCCATCGGCGCGGCCTTCGAGATGGGCGGGGCGGACGTGGTGCTCAACGCGGACGCCGACGTGGTGCCGTGCTTCGGTCCGATCACCGAGGGCCTCCGCAACATCGAGCGGTTCCCCGGCCAGGTGAAGTGGGTGACCCCCTACACCGAGTACGTGAAGGCCGGGCGCACCGGCAGCCGCAAGATCATGGCCGGCGTCCAACCATCGGGGTTGAAGCCGAGCGAGCTGGGTTGGCGGACCAACACCGGCACGGCCGGGCTCATGCTCATCACCCGCGAGGCGTGGGAGACGGTCGGCGGCTACGACGAGACGTTCACCGGGTGGGGGTGGGAGGACGATGCAATCGTCGTTGCCCTGGAAACGCTGGTGCATGGCGTCACGAAGGTCACTGGCACCTGCGTCCACCTCGAACACGAACGGTCGCGGACTCGGGTGAAGGAGAAGAAGGCCATGGAGCCGCTGTTCTGGCCCTACGACGGGGCGCGAGGAAACCCGGAGGCGATGGTTGCCCTGCTGCGCGAGCGGGGGGTGTTGGCATGAACCCCGGCCTGATCCTCACCCTCGTAGCGCTGTTCGGCTGCCTCATCTCGCTGGTGCTCGTGAAGGCGATGCTGGGCATCAAGGACGAGGAGTCCGTCGCCTTCTTCGTCGGGTGCAACACGACGTGCATTGCCTTCACAGTGCTCGGCGCCGTGATGTGGGCGGCATCGTGACCATCACCTTCAACCAGTTGGAGCGAGCAGGGCGGTGTAGAATGGCCGAACGCCGCGGTGGTAGCCGCGGCGTTCGATGCCAGACCGCTGGGAGGTCCGACGTGGCACAGACTACATGCTCGATCGAAGTGGACGGCGAGGTCTGCCCGAAGCCGCTGTTCTGCAAGGGGATGTGCGCGATGCACTACAGCCGCGCACGCAAGCACGGCGATCCGATGGTCGTCAAGAAGCGGGGCCGCCCTTCCGAAGCCTTCGGGTCACTCCAAGATCGGTTCGATGCGAAGGTCGAGAAGGACTACGGCGAGTGGGGATGCTGGCGTTGGTTCGGCGCCCACCATGAACTCGGCTACGGCCGGATCAACGATCGAAGCACGGGCGAGTTCCGCCAACTGCGGGCGCACGTCTTGGCTTGGGAGTGGGAGAACGGTCCAGTCCCCGAAGGGCTTGAACTCGACCACTACCGTTTCCCCGACGCCTGCATCGGACCCGCCTGCTGCAACCCCGAACACCTCAAGGCCGTGACCCACAAGGAGAACAGCCTCAGGTCGCTGACGGCGGGTCCTGCGCTCAACGCTCGACGGTCCACCTGCAAGGAAGGGCACCCATTCGACGTGGTGCGCTTCGTGAAGGGGCGTCGCCGCCGGGAGTGCTCCATCTGTGCCAAGGAACAACGTCGCCAACGGACCGAGCGCGCTCGGACCAAGAGAGGATCAAGTTCGTCATGACTGTGACTTTCGCCCAGCTTGAACGTGCTGGGCGGCTTTAGCCCGGCAATCAGATGTTCCAGGTCGCGTCGTCCCACGGCATCGCCCGCGCCCGCAACGAGCCGCTGCGCCTGCCCGAGCGGTGGACCTACCGCAAGTGGTTCTCCGTCCCCGACTGGTGCTTCGGACGACGCCCCACCAACGCCACCGAGGCGTTCAACACGCCCGAGGCCGCTCATCTCGGGAAGGCCGCGCTGTACCTACAGGACCCGGCCCTGTTCCGCGACGTAGCGGAGGACGTGCGCCGGTTCTTCTACCCCTCCCCCGAGGCGCAGTCGTATCTCGGCTGGCACTCACGCTGGGACGGTGGGATCGCGGTCCACGTCCGGCGCGGCGACCTGCTCACACAGACGCCCGGCTTCCAGCCCGCCCTCACCGTGGACGCGCCCGACTACTACCGGACCGCGCTCGACGTGCTCGACCCGATGGGCGTGCTCCCGGTGGTCGTGTTCTCCGACGACCCGCCGTGGTGCGCCGAGAACCAGCTCGAGGTGTTCGGCCGCAAGGTGGAGGTCCGCCAGACGAAGCCGCGCAGCCACATCCCCCGCGAGTACCGGAACCAGCCGGCGATGGACTGGATCGACCTGCTACTCATGGGCCAGTTCGACAACCTCATCATCTCCAACTCGACCTACGGGTGGTGGGCCGCGTGGCTCAACACCAGCGCCAAGAACGTGCTCTATCCCGATCTTTGGTACGGCCCGAACCTCGCCCATGTGAACACCGAACTGCTGTTCGTAGACCTGCCGTGGAGGCGAGTGCCCTGTGCCTGACGAGATCGACGAGTTCATGAAGGTCACCGACCGTGGCGAGGGGAAGTGCGACTACGTGGCGTGGCGGTGTCCGCTCGGGTGTGGCTTCACCATCGACTTCCTTGCCCGGTGCGGTGCTGCGGACCCGGTGGAGCCGGTGCGGGAGATCACCCGCCACCTGATCCACGGTGGGATCGTGCACCGGGGGAAGTTGCCATGCTGATTCCACTCCCCGACCTGATCGCCCGCCACGGCGTCGACCCCACCCGCGTCCTGCACCTCGGCGCACATCTCGGGGAGGAAGCCGACGCCTACGACAAGGCCGGTGCCGAGCGGGTCGTGTGGGTGGAGGCCAACCCCGCGAAGATCGCTCCGCTCATGGAGAACGTCGCCCACCGACCGGGCCACGAGGTGATCCACGCCTTCCTCGGTGAGTACGACGACGAGCCGGCCACCCTCCACGTCGCCAACAACGGCGAGTCGTCCTCGGTGCTCGACTTCGGCACCCACGCCCGCGAGCACCGCGACGTGCGCTTCGTGGCCGACGTGACCGGACTCACCCGCAGCGTCGACTCCATCTGCGCCGAGCTCGACTTCGTGCCCACCTTCCTCAATGTAGATTTGCAGGGGATCGAGCTGCCGGTGCTGCGCGGCGGCATCCGCACCATCCAGTCCCCCGGCTGCGACGACGTGTACGCCGAGCTAAACAGGAAGCTGCTCTACAAGGGGTGCACGTTGGTCGGTGACCTCGATAGGTGGTTGTCGCAGCAGGGCTTCCGGCGCGCCGAGACGAAGTGGACCCGCCATGGGTGGGGGGACGGGATCTTCGTTCGCCGTTCGCGACATGGCTAGAATGGGCGGTGCCGGGGTGGTTAGACCCCGGCACCGATGCCCGAACCATGGAGGTGGTCCGAACGTGGCACAGCATATCCGGTCGGTGCGAGTCGATGGCGACGTGGTTCGCATCCCGCTCACTCGCGGTGAGTGGGCCGAGGTAGATGTGAGAGACTTGGCAGTTGTCGAGGGGCGGAACTGGACTACCAAGATCAACGGGCGTTCGGTTTACGCGGTCACAAGGTCAGACGCGCCGGGCGTTCCGGGGCGTCACCTCAAGCTTCTACACCGTGAGGTCATGGGGTTGGAGCGTGGCGACTCTCGCCACATAGACCACATCGACGGCGACGGGTTGAACAACCGACGGTCAAATTTACGCTTCGTGACCCGACAGCAGAACCAAACAAATGGCAGGTCCCACCGGGATGCCACGTCGCAGTTCAAGGGAGTCGGCTGGTACAAGCGGGATGGGACGTGGCAGGCACAGATCAGGATCAACGGTCGCTATCGGTTCCTGGGCCGGTTTGACAGCGAGATTGAGGCTGCTCGCGTCTACGACGCAGCGGCCCATGAAGCATGGGGCGAGTTCGCCCACCTCAACTTCCCCGAGGAGATGCAGGGATGAAGGTTTACGTCGTGACGGCCTTTCGCAACAGGCCCGACCTGCTGCGTCCATCGTTGGAGTCGATCGCCTCTCAGGTCGGTGCCGACTTCGAGGTGCTCGTGGGCGATGACGCCTCTGACGAGCCTGGGGTGGGTGAGGTGCTTGACGAGTTCGAGGGTCGGCAGGGCTGGCACATCTTCCGTCACCCAGAACGACTCGGGGTGATCGGCAACCAGGCGACCATGATCCGGGACACGCCGATGAACCCCGAGGACATCGTGGCCTTCCTGGATGGGGACGACAGGTTTGCCCACCCCGAGGTCATCTCCCGGCTCATGGGCGTTTACGCCTCCACCGACGTTGATGTCAGTTACGGCAACTACCGGCCCGACCCGCCCCACGACGGGTGCCCACCGGTGAAGCCGATCCCGCCCGGAGTGTGCGCCGACGGCACCTACCGCCGATGGGCGCAGCGCAACGGGACCGCCTGGAACCACCTGCGTACCTTCCGTCGCCGCATCTTCGACGCCATCCCCGACTCCTACATGAAGATGCGCGGCCAGTGGCTCGACGGCGGGGCCGACTACGCCCTCATGACCCCCGCGCTCGAGCTCGCCGGCGGCCGTCACTTCATGTTCGAGGAGGTGCTCGTGCTGTACACCTCGGACCGCCCTGACGCCGAATGGCGCTCCAAGTCGGAGGGCATCGCCAAGGGGCGTCGCTACTCGGCGTCGCGTCGGCGTCTCGCTCCGCTTCCTCCGTTGAAGGAGATCCCATGACCATGCTCGAGTCCGATGGCAAAGCCGACCTCATCATCGAGTACGGCAACAAGTGGGGCCTGGACGTGTTCATCGAGACCGGCTCGGCCATCGGCGACCTGCCCTTGCGCTGCGCGCCGGAGTTCGGGACCATCGTGACGATCGAGGCGGCCGAGGACTACTACCAGTCGGCGACCAACCGGCTGCTCGGCACCCCCCACGTCCGGGTGATCCACGGCGACTCCGGCCACTGGCTCGGCCCGGTGCTCGCCGGCGTGGGCCTGCCTGCGGTCGTGTGGCTCGACGCCCACGAGATCGCCGACCACGGGCGCGCCGCCATGCGCGCCGAGATGGAGGCGCTCGCCCACGACGCCAACATGCACGTCATCCTGATCGACGACGCTCGCCTGTGCTCGGGGCGGAAGGGCTGGATGACCGTCGGCGAGATCGAGGAGTGGGCCGCGGCCTACGGCTACAACTACGAGGGCGTGACCGACGACGTGGCGAGGCTGGTGCCGCGGTGAGTCTCTTGCACGAGGTGGCCCTGCGACGCACGGAGGATGACTGGTCGCAGTTCGGGGAGGGCCGGATCATCTCCGAGTGCCTCGACCGCATGGGCATCGACGAGGGCACCGCTGTCGAGTTCGGCGCGGGTGACGGCATTCACCTGTCCAACACCCGCCACCTGGCGTTCCGCCCCGGGTGGGAGGTGGTCATGGTGGAGTCGGACTCCGACAAGGTGGTGGATCTGCACGAGAACTACGCGACGAACCCGCAGGTGCTCACCTCCTACAACCACGTCGCCGTCGACAACGTGAACGAGGTCGTCCCCGCCGATGCGAGGGTCGTGTCGATCGACGTGGACGGCTACGACTACGCGATCCTCAGCGCCATGGCGGCGCGCCCCTACGTGCTGTGCGTGGAGCATCACCCGATGGCCCCGATCCACGTCGCCGAGGACTTCGGGCCCGACCACGGCTGCTCGGCTGGGATGCTCTGCGAGTGGGCCGCAGGCAACGACTACCTGCCGGTGGCGATGACCCACTGCAACACGATCATGGTCCCGGCGCGCTTCGCCGACGCCTTCGGCGACGTGGAGACCGACCCCCGGATCATGTTCGACCCCTCGGCGGTCACCTGGGTGCTGTCCAACGTCCGCACCGGCGACTACGAGATCCGAGGCCCGTGGCCGTTCGGGCGGGGGGTCGGGGCGTGAGCGTCACCTTCTTCTCCACCGAGGCCCACTACGCGCACCACCTGTGGCCCGTCTTTCAGGTCATGGACGGCGCCCGGTGGTTCCACAACGGCGAGCCCGAGTTGCTGGCCGAGTACGTGAAGGACCAGACCGTCGTGGTCGCCGCGCACTCCGACCTGCTGGTGGCGCACAAGGCCGGCGCCCGCAAGATCGTGCTCATGCAGCACGGCGCAGGGCAGTCCTACCTCTCCGGGGCGAAGAAGTACCAGCACTCGTCGTACCCCGGTGGCCGCGGCCACGAGCGCGCCGCCCTGGCGCTGTTCCCGAACCAGCAGGCCCACGACCACCACTACCAGCGGTACGGGGACCGGGTGCCCGCCGAGGTGGTGGGGTGCCCGAAGCTTGACTCGTGGGTGGACCTGCCCCCGAAGTCGCGCTCGGACCCACCGATGGTGGTCATCTCGTTCCACTGGCGCTGCAAGGTGGCCCGAGAGGCAGGCACCGTGTGGGACGACTACGGGTTGGCGGCCATCGAGGCGCTCGTGGCGATGCGAGATGTCGGCGAGATCGACCTCGCCGTCCATGCCCACCCTCGGATCGCCGACGAGGTGCTCAACGCGTGGCCCGGCCACTGGCGGGTGCCCTTCCTCGACTCGTTCGGCTCGGTCCGCGACGTCGCGGACCTCTACGTCTGCGACAACTCGTCCACCATGTTCGAGTTCGCCGCCCACGATCGGCCCGTGGTGGTCATGAACTCGCCTCGTTGGCGGCGCAACATCCATCACGGGGGTCGGTTCTGGGACTGGGCGGCGGTCGGACCTCAGGTTGACGGTCCGGTTGGACTCCATGATGCCGTCCAGAGCGCGCTCGAGGACGGCATCATCCGCCGAGAAACCCGCCGATGGGTCGTGAGCGAGGTCTACCCCTACCTCGGGAGCGCATCCCAGCGCGCTGCCGCCGCGATCGAGCGTCTGGAACGCTCGTGAGGCGCGCCGGGCACCCCGATCTGGCCGATCTGAGGTCCATCGCTGCCTTCTGGGAGCGCCGACAGGCCGCATTGAGGGCTGCAAGGGCCTCGGTGGGCATGGATCGCTGGGATTGGGCCAAGAATCGCCCGAAATCGGCCCCTGAGCGGCCCTGCGGGCACCCCGAGACGAGTTCCAGCCCAAGATTCGTCCCCTAGGAGAACCAGATGCACGATTCACTGCCGGAAGGCCCCTTCCGCACCATCTCTGCTGACCCACCGTGGCCCTACGGCACCTCATCAAGCGGGCACTTCGTGATTCCGAAGCCCCAAGACGAGGTTGACCGCGGGCACCGAGGAGTAGAGACGATGGGCTATGAACCGATGCCGATGGACGAGATCCTCGCCCTGCCGGTCCGCGACGTCGCTGACTCGTCCGCCCATCTCTACCTGTGGGTGACCAATGCCTTCATCGCTGAGGGCATGGAGGTCATGGCTGCGTGGGGGTTCAAGTACAAGACGATGCTGACGTGGACCAAGACGCAGGACTCGCACCCGATCCGCGTGTCGATGAAGTCTGGCTTCTACTTCCGGGGAGCGACCGAGCACGTCCTGTTCGGCGTCCGCGGCTCGTGCCCTCCGCCCGACGGACTCGCCCTGCCGACCGGCTACCTGTGGCCCCGACTGGCGCGCCACTCCGAGAAGCCGCACGAGTTCTACCGCGACGTGGCCGAGAAGATGAGCCCCGAGCCCCGATTGGAGATGTTCGCCCGTGGCCCGAGGGTGGGATGGACGACATGGGGCAACCAGGCCGAGGACCCGGACTCCCTATTCGCTCCCTGAACGCGACGGCGCCCCGGTGGACTTCTAGCCCACCGGGGCGCTAGTGTCTTGGCCGAGCCGCCCGCGAGGGTGGCTCTTTGCTTTCCCCCGACCAAGGAGCAAGCCCCATGACCCTACACCGCGTGCGTATCACGGCGGTAGCGCTGATCGTTGCGATCGCGTGTCCCTTCCTCCCTACCCCGCCGGCGAGCGCAGCCGAACCGATGCGCTGTCCGGTCCCGGCGTCGACCTTCGTGTCCTCGTGGGGCGCGCCGCGCTCAGGGCACACCCACCAGGGCGTCGACATGATGGCCCCCGACGGCACCCCGATCTACGCGGTGGAGTCCGGCACCTACCGCACCCACGGCAACGACAGCTTCTACCTCGACGGCGAGTCCGGCACCACCTACTTCGGCACCCACCTCCAAGGCCACGCTCGAGGTGACGGCCCGGTCGTCGCGGGCGAGCTCGTCGCCTACGTCGGACATACGGGAAACGCCTCGGCCGACGCCCCGCACCTGCACTTCGAGATCCATCCCGGTGGCGGAGCGGCCGTCGATCCGTACCCGGCGACTTCCGCCGCCTGCTCCGGGCCCGCTCCTGAGGTCGTGGCCGCGGTCCGCTACGTCGCGGAGGTCGGCGCGCCGCCCACCTACCCCTACACGCGCATCGAGGTGCAGCGCTGGTACAACCGCACGCACAACCCGAACATCGGCTTCTACAAGGCCAAGCGCCTCGCCGCCTACATGAACGCCGTGGTGGAGGCCAAGCTCGGCCAGTACCTCTTGGCCGTCTACCTGTCGAAGGTGCAGTCGGCGCAGCACTCCGACCTCGTGTACCGGTGGCAGGGCGTCGCCAACTGCGAGTCGGGCGGCAACTGGGCCATCAACACCGGCAATGGGTACTACGGGGGAGTCCAGTTCCTCTTGAGCACCTGGCGCTCGGTGGGTGGCTCCGGCTACCCCCACCAGAACTCCCCGGCCGAGCAGGCGTACCGCGCCGAGATCCTCAAGAACCGCGCCGGCCTCGGGCAGTGGCCGCACTGCGGGCGGTTCTACCGGGGGTAGGGAAGGTGTGGGTGGAGGGGAACCGAGGAGCGACCGGTGCGCCGGCGTGACCGAACTTCCCTCCACCCGCTTTCCCTGGCACCTGTGACCCATCGGGAGTTTCGTCACCTGACGTAACGCTCAGGTGGAGAAGCCGTATCACACTGCGGTAGTGTCATACGCATGGGACGAAAGATCGCAGACGAGCCACGCAAGAAGCCACTGTGTGTGCGCTTCACCGAGGCCGAGGTCCGGGTGATCGACGCCAAGGTGGGGAACCGCAACCGGTCCGACCTCCTGCGCCGCATCGTGATCGAATGGTCCCGGCGCGAGGGTGACGATTGACCCTGGCTGATATCACCGAGCGCACTTGGCAGGAGCAGGTCCGCGAACTCGCCAGCATCCTCGGCTGGAAGGTGATGCACGTCCGTCGCTCCATCGGCAAGGGGCAGCGGTGGACGACGGCCACTTCGATCGTCGGGTGGCCCGACCTGTTCCTCTACCACCCCGGCCGGGGATGGCACTGCGCCGTCGAGCTCAAGAGTCAGTCGGGAAAGACGACCCCCGAGCAGGACGGGGTGCTCGACGACCTGATCGCTTCGGGGGTCCCAGCCTTCGTGTGGCGCCCGTCGGATCTGGACGCGGTGCGCTACGTCCTACAGAACGGCCCGACCTAGAGGTTCTGCTCGACCGGCAGGAAGCCTCGCGCCTGCGCCACTTCCAGCGGCTCGTCGATGGTGGAGTCCAGGGCCACGGCGACGAGGCACTTCTCGCAGCACCCGTCGGGCACGTCGGAGGCGTCGGCCAGGGTGACCCGCAGGTCGGCCACGTCCGCCGGCGCGAGACCGCAGTGCGCGGTGAAGCGGTCCTTCTCCGGGTTGCGGGCGTGGAGGCGGCCACGGAAGGGGAACCACTGCACGCTCACTGCAACCACTCAGCGGTCTCGTCCATGGCCGTCACCCTAGCCGCTTGCGATCCTTGTATCGCTTGGATGCGTCAGCCATGCAGCGACGGCAACGACGGTTGCCCTGCGGGTTGATGTACGTGTTTGCCTCGTCGAACTTGTGACCCTTGGCGCAGTGAGTTTGCCGGGACTTCCTTGCGGCTATGGAGTTACTCCGCAGCGTGTTGTCTCGGGGGGTCGTCGGTCGCAGGTGCTCTACGTTGACGCATCGCCGGTGAAGGCACTTGTCACCCTCCTTGCAGGCGTCGGGGTCATGGCAGGTGTGGTCGAGTTCCATCCCCTCAGGGATCGGCCCGACGAATAGCTCGTAGGCGGCGCGGTGGGCGGCCACCTTGCTCCCCTTGCGCGACAGGTTTCCGTAGCCCCCTGCCCAGATGTTCCCCGTGAAGTAGATGCACCCGTTGGGCTGCGGCTCCATCCGTTGCAAGAGGTTCTCGGGCCACTCGTACCGGATGTTCCCGCCGAGCGGGTCACCATGGTGCCTCCACCGGGACCAATGGCGGTAACACCAACCGCGGATCAGGCGTCCCTCCGACTCGCATCCTTCTACGGCGCACCCCATATCGACAGTCTACTCCGTAGTGCTACATAAGCCAGCGGCGAAGTGCGACGACCATCTCGCCGCTCAGGTTGGACACGGGGAACCGCATGAGTTCCTTCGCCACGATCTCGGCCGACAGCCTCGGCTCCGCGGCGGGTGACGGGGTGACCTCGGGGAGTTCTACCCGCTCCCACTCGGGGGAGTCCGCGGCGTCGCGGAGTGCTCGGGCCTCACGGTAGGTCGTGTCCGGCGTGACCTGCCCGGCCTCGATGGCGCGCTGCAATCGTTCGGCGGGGAGGCGGGACAACTCGAACAGGGTCGTGTAGTGGCTTGGGAGGGCGGAGCGCATCTCGGGCTCGGTGGTGGCGAACGCTCGGGTCACTGCCATGAGCCGCTCGGCCTTGTCGATCCCGAACGGCAGCGCGGTGGACACCCACTCCATGAACCGGCCGGGGTGCTCGACCTTGGCTGCCAGCAACTCTCGCCCGATGTCCATGGCCGCGGTTTCGAGCGCCCCGTAGATCCGTTGGGTGCGTTCCTCGAGCGGTACGACCACTTCGGGCTGTTCGATCTCCGCCAAGGTCATGGACCGCCGAGCATACACCTGCCCCTTCGCACGCGCTAGCGTGGGCGACCATGACCGCCGAAGGTGCTGCCGGGTTCGTCCCTGCGGGCTACGTCGCGTGCCGCTGTGGCGCGTTGAAGGTGGAGGGGACGCTCCGCAAGGGGCTGTGCGCCGAGTGCATCCGCGCCGGGGTCCACCACCTCGAACTGGTGCGCCTCGACGAGCGCCCGGCCCCGAAGCGCCCCACCCGTGGCCGGAAGAACAAGCCGCTGACCGACGAGGCGAAGGACCGCAAGCGCCGCTGGAACCGCGCCCGGTCCCGCGCCCTCATGCGCCTGGCGCGCCTGCACCACCCGCTGTACGAGGTGCTGCTCGCCGAGGAACTCGCCACCGAGGGCCTCGATCCCCGACTCGACGTGCGCTCCCCCGGCGCCGGTGGCTTCGAGCGGGAGATGCGCTCGAACGCAGGCTAGAAAGGGTCCCATGTCGCGCCCCATGGTCTCCGACCCGATCGGTCACGTCACCGCCTCCGCTCAGATCGTGGACCTGTCCAAGTCGGTGGAGGTCCGCCGCCAGCGCCTCGCCCGCCGTGAGTGGCAGCGCTACGTCTGGGGCTTCTACCGGACGCTCCCCGAGGTCCGCTACCCGGCCAACTACATCGGCAACGCCCTCAGCCGCTTCACCATGAGGCCCGCGCTGCTCGACCCCGACTCCCCCACCGCCGACCCGCGAGTCCCCGAGTCCAAGAACCGACCGGCGATCATCGGCGCCGCCGAGGACATCCTCGCCGGGTTGGAAGGTCCGCAGGGTGGCATCGGGGAGATCCAGCGCCGCTACGGGCTGAACATGAACATCGCCGCCGACGGCTACCTGTTCGCCCCCCCCACCGAGCGCGGACGCGACGCCGAGTGGGAGTTCCTGTCGACCAACGAACTGCGCTTCACCGAGTGGCGCGGCGCCGGGGAGCGCGCCTGGCGCGACCCGCTCGGCTCCGGGGACGACCCGACCGAGGACGACCTGATCCCCGACAACGCCTACCTGCGCCGGTTCTGGTACTCGCACCCCGAGTACAGCCAGCAGGCCGACGGCCCCCTCGAGGCGCTCAAGGACGACTGCCAACGCCTCCTCGACCTGAACGACTCGATCAGCGGGCGCATCCTGTCGCGCCTCGCCTCGGCGGGCATCCTGTTCATCCCGAACTCCATCTCCATGCCGATCACCCCGCAGCCGGAAGGCTCCGACCTCGCGGACATGGACCCGGTGATCGCCACCATCATCGACATGATGCAGAAGGCGATCCAGAACCGCGGGACCGCCGCTGGGGTCATGCCGATCATCATGCGCGGCTCCGACGAGGCCGGCGAGAAGATCAAGCACATCACCCTGGACCGGGTGATCGACGAAGGCGAGATGCGCCTGCGCGACGAACTGCGTACCACCATCACCCGCGGCCAGGACCTCCCCATCGAAGTGCAGACGGGGATGGGTGAGGCTTCCCATTGGGCCAACTGGTCGATCTCGGACTCAACGGTGACCAACCACCTGCAACCACCGGCCGACCGCTTCGCCGATGGCCTGCTGCGTGTGTTCCTCCGACCAGCGCTCGCCGACAACGGATTCCCCCAGCAGGAGATCGCCACCGTCACGGTCATCGCCGACGGGTCCAATGTCGTCACCCGCCCGAACGCCGCCGAGGACTACCGCCAACTTCACGACCGCATCACGGTCAGCGACAAGGTGCTGCGCGAGAAGTCGGGGGCGGAGGACGCCGATGCACCATCGGAGGAGGAGTACGTCCGCATCCTTGGTCGCCAGATCAAGAGTCCGTACCTCGCCACCTTCGGCATGGACGTGGCCGAGTCCTTCGACTGGGAGAAGATCGAGGCGGGCAAGCCTGCTGGCGCACCCGGCGTCGGTGGGACTCCCTCGTCGCGCCTGCCCGCCGACTCGTCCAAGCCCGCTGGGGCGCCGGGGGACGTGAGGAAGTAGCACGGCGTGACATGGGGCTGACCCCTGTGCGATCCTTCGCGCCAGTCTCCAAGGAGGACCCATGCTCGACACCCTGACGCCGATCAAGACCTTCGGCTCGCACCCGGACGCGCCGCCCGAGGGGATGCTCACCGGCATCTACTTCAACGACATGGTGAAGCTGAACCTGCGCACCGCGGACGGCCGGCTGCTCCGCGACAGTGGGTTCGGCACGCGGGAACTGCCGATCGCGTTCTCGGTGATGACCGCCACCCAGCACGGCGAGTCCGGCCGGGCCGAGGTGTCCGGCATGGTCGATCTGATCGAGGTCTACGACGACGGTTCGGTCAAGGCGCGGGGCTGGATCATGGACACGCCGTCGGCGCGCATGGCGGGTCGCATGGTGCAGATGAAGGTGCTGCGCGGCAACTCGGTCGAGCTGTCCGTGAGCAACTACGAGGTCGACTTCGACCTCGAGGCCATGAAGCTCCTGATCGACTTCACCGACTACCAGATCAGCGCCACCACCCTGCTCGCCAACCCGGCCATGGAGGGGTGCTTCGTGGAGTTGGAGGACCCCGAGTTCGACTTCGGCGAGCCGGTGATGAGCGAGGACGCCATCACCGCTGCGTCGTCGTTCACTGAGGGTGCCTTCGTGCCCACCATGCCCGGTGTCGCGCTCCCTGCCGGCGTCGGAGCGTTCTCCGTGCTGGAAGCCGACGCCGAGGTCACCGTGGACGTCGACCCGTCCGCCCCGCCGTCCGAGTGGTTCGCCGACCCCGGCTTCGACGAGGTGACCCCCGGCCGCATCCGTGCCGCCGACGAGCACGGCCGCATCGAGGTCTACGGCCACATCGCCGCGTGGGGTCGGCCGCACCTCGGGGTGCCCGGCACGACCCTCATGGCCCCGAAGTCGCGCTCGGGCTACGCCTACTTCGCCAACGCCGAGGTGCTCACCACCGACGGCGAGTTCCTCCCGGTGGGCGTGCTCACCTACGGCGGCAACCACGCGGCCAAGTCGCTCGACTGGCGCGAGGCGCAGGCCCACTACGACGACTCGTGCAACGCGTGGGCCGCGGTCGCGGTGGGCGAGGACGAGTTCGGCATCTGGTATCACGGCTACGTGCTGCCCGGCACCGACAACGACGTGGTGACCCGCTGCCGCTCGCTCGGCATTTCGGGCGACTGGCGACGCATCGGCGGCAACCTCGAGATGGTCGCCGCCCTGTCCGTCAACGCCCGCGGCTTCCCGCTCGCCCGCCCGTCGGCCTTCACCGAGTCCGGTCGCCAGACCTGCCTCGTGGGCGCCGGTGCCATCGCGCCGCTCGATGCCGACGCCGGCCTGCTCCGCGACGGCTACGTCCCGCTCGACCCCGAGTCGCGGGTGGCGCTCAACATGGTCGCCAACTTCGCCAAGCGCGCCGAGGCCAAGGAACTGCGCGAGGAACTCCTCGCCGACCAGGCCGCGGAACTCGCCGACATCGAGGCGGCGCTCTGATGGGCTGCGGCTGCTCGAAGAACAAGTCGGCGAAGCCGAAGCGGAAGCCGAGAGGGCGCTAGACTTCTCCTCGCTTCCTAGGCACTTCTCGCATCCCCCGGTGGCAGTGCCGGGGGATGCGTCGCGTCTGTGGGTCCGCGACGTCGCGGAGTCGGCGTCTCACATCTATCGAATCGCGCCGTTCGGCTGGACATGGGTTCGATGGTGCCGTGACACTCAGCGCCACGAGGGGCCTCCGCCCCTGCTCACCCACAGGAGCACGCAATGTACTTCCCGGCCATCCCCGAGAACCTCAGCGAACTGAGCGACGAGGCCCTCGCCACCCTGCGCGCCGCACTGCGGACCTTCGCGCTCGACGTCGTGACTCGCGCCAAGAGCGAGAACCTCAGCGACGACGACATGGGCAACGCCCGGCTCGCCAAGGCCACGATCGACCAGATCGACGCCCTGTCCTCGCAGCGCGCCGAGGCCGCCGCCGAACTGGCCGACCTCGAGTCCTCGTTGGAGGACGAGCCCGAGGCCGACGAGGACGCCGACGAGGCGACCGACGATGGCGACGAGGACGAGGACGGCGACGACCTCGGTGACGAGTCCGGTGACGACACCGAGGACGAGAGCGACGAGGCCGTGACCGCCTCTGCCCGGCCCCGCGCCAAGGCCGACCCCGCCCGCACCTCGGCCAAGGCTGGTGGCATCACCAAGGCCCCGACCGCCCCCGACGCCCTCGCACAGAAGTTCACCGCCCTCGCCGGCGTGAGCGGCTTCTCGGCCGGTGACCAGTTCGAGTCGATGCACGACGTGTCGGCGGCGCTGGTGGAGCGCTTCAAGGACATCCAGGGTGGCGGCACCGAGCGCATCGGCGTCGCACAGATCAAGGGCCGCTTCGCCGAGGGCACCGACCTCGAGCCGGGCCTGATCGGCTACGGCGACCCCACCGACGCCATCACCGCCGGCCTGGACTGCGTGCCCCGCGAGCCGATCTACGACGTCGGCTGCGACTCCTCGCAGGCCCGCCCGTTCGCCAACTCGCTCCCCAACCGCCGTGCCCCCCGCGGCGGCTACAGCGTCTACCCCTCGCCCAAGCTGTCGGACGTGACCGACGGCTCCTCGGGTGACGGCACCGGCGCGTGGGATCGGTCCGACGACGCCGTGGACTCCGGGTCGGTCAAGTCGGCCTGTGCGGTGATCCCGTGCGGCACCCCCGACGACTACGACATCTGGGGCGTGTACCGCTGCCTCACCGTGCGCAACCTGCACCAGATGACCCACCCCGAGCTGGTGGCCGCCTTCATCAACAAGCTGGGCGCCCTCTGGTCCCGCCTGGCCGAGACCACCCTCATGAACGCCGCGCTGAACTCGCCCAACCTGGTGCCGGTCGACGGCATCGTGCAGGACGACCTCGGCGCGACGGTCAACATCCTCGACAACCTCGTGCAGACCGCCATGGTCTACACCGAGCAGGAGCGCTACGACGACGGCATCCGCTTCGGCGTGTGGCTCCACCGCTGGGTGCTCACCCTGCTCATCCGTGACTGGATGCGCACCCCCAAGTACAACCCCACCATGGCCGATCTGGTCGCTGCCCGCGGCGAGGTGGAGGCGGCGTTCTCCCGTGCCGGGTTCAACGTCCACTGGGTCATCGACAGCCCCGAGGGCTGGGCCGAGATCGGCACCCAGACCGCCGGCGACCTCGAGGGACTGCCGGTCCGGGCCGACATGCTCATCATGCGTGAGGGCAACACCGCCCGGCTCGACGAGGGCTCCATGACCATCGGCGTGACCAACCGCACGCCGTGGGACAAGGACGACATGGCCCGCAACCAGTTCACGATGTTCTGGGAGTCCTACGAGGGCCTGATCGACTACGGCTGCCCGTCGTACTCGCTCAAGATCGACGGCATCTGCGCCAACGGCCTCGTGAACTACGCGCCGGCCGAAGCGCCCGTCTGCGGCTCCTGATCTGATCCGACCCTGACCCGAACCCCCCTCGGGTCAGGGTCGGCCGATCACCGGGGGAGAAGGAGTTAGGGTGCTGTCGTGAGTTCCGACAATCCCATGCCCCCCGTCATCATCGCAGCACCCCGGCTCCGCAAGCGGCCCCGCGGCCTGCTGCTCGATGTGGCGGAGCCGATCACCGAAGGCGAGATGGACCGGTTCGCCGGCGGGGTGACGTTCTGCCCGCAGGGCTGCGCCAACCTCACCGCCCACGAGGACCTGTTCTGCGACGAGGTGCAGATCCCCTCGGCCGGCCCCACCACGCCTGAGGCGGAGACGTTCCACTCGTTCACCGTGGTCGGGCGCGAGGACGCCCCCGAGCGGTTCGAGAAGGATCTCGCCACCGGCCGGATCATCCAGCGGTTCGACACCCAGATCAGCGCACAGGTCGCCCGCGAGCTCGCCACCGGGGCAGAGACCGCGAACCCGTCCTTGCAGTCCGAGGCCACCGGCATCGTGACCGGCCCGGTCGACGTCGAGGACGCCCTGTACGCGTTCGACGACCTGTTCTCCGCGGTGGACAACGCCCAGGGCACGATCATGGCGACCCCCGCCACCTTCGGCCTGCTCGTCAACGCCTACGACGTGACCGAGGAGAACGGCGTCTACCAGACCCCGACCGGCCACTTCCTCGTCGGCGACTCCGGCTTCGACGGAGTGGGCCCGGCCGACGAGTCCGACCCCGAGGAGTCGTGGGTGTACGGCATCCTCGGCGTGCCCCGGTACTGGCTCGGCGAGCGACGCCAACTCGGCACCGAGTCCGCCCGGTTCGACATGAGCCGCAACTCCTACGCCACAATCTTCGCGCAGCCTGCCCTCGTGGCCTTCGAGAACTGCCTGGTCATCGCCGTCGCCGTGACGGTCCCTACTGTCGTCGCCGGGTCGTGATGCCCACCTACTACGACTACGTGGCGCGCCCGGACGCCCCGAACCCTGATTCGCCGGCTCCTTTGTTCACAGACCGGTCCACGGTGTCGACCACTTCGACCGATGGCACTGAGGACGACCTGATCTTGAACATGGTGCCCGCTGGCCGCCTCGCCGCCGACGGCGACCGGATCGACTTCGAGTATTCCCTCTACGGTGTCGCCCACGCGACCGCGACCCGCCGCTATCGGGCGTACTTCGCAGGCACCGCGTTCACCGACTCGAACAACCTGGCGGCGACGGCCGGGCACTGGGCGGAGGTCCAAGGGTCCATCATCCGGGTCTCCGCTACCGCTGTGCGTGTGCTGTTCGAGCTGGTCGCCGCGACGAACACCACGAAGCAGGTCATCGCAGTGGTGATGGGCAAACTCGACATCACCGGTCTGGACCTGACCGAGACGTTGGCCTTTCGTGTCACAGGGACGGCGGCCGGCACGGGAGCGGCCCCCGGCGATATCTCCCTCATGGGTGGAGTCTTGACCTTCTACCCGGCCCCATGACCTAGGCTGGCGACATGCCTGACGCCGCCATCGGAACGCTGTGCGGCCCCTGGGCCGAGTTGGAGGATCTGCCCGAAGGGTGCCCGTGCCGCACCGAGGGCTCGGGCGGTGAGGACCCCTCCGACACCGAACTCGAGGAACTGCTTATGCAGTCCACCGAGGTCATGTGGGAGCTGCTCGCCTACCCCGCCCTCGGGGAGTGCCCCCGCACCATCCACCCGTGCCGGACCAACCTCGGGTACGCCCCGTCGAAGGCGGTGCGGGAGGCGACCCTGCGGTGGGGGACGTGTGCCTGCTGTGGCTGCGACGCCGTGGTGCTCGCCGGGCCCATCGCGGACATCACCGAGGTGATCGTGGACGGGGTGGTGCTCGACCCGTCCGAGTACGAACTGCACGACAACTGGCACCTCGTCCGGGTCGACGGGACGTGGCCGATGGGCGGCGGCCCTGCATCCGAGCAGCGGTTCGTCATCACCTACGCGATCGGGGCGCCGGTCCCGACGCTGGTGCGCGACGCCGTGATCGAACTGGCGAACCAACTGTGGCTCGACCGGTGCGGCTCCGCCGACTCCCGACTCCCACGCGCTGCCACCGGGGCGTCGTCGCAGGGTGTGAGCTACTCGTTCTCCCGGCGCGAGGAGGTCGATCGAGTCAAGACCGCAGGCAGCGAACTGCCGACGGTCCGCAAGGCCGTGTCCACCTACAACCCGACCGGGGCGAGCCTGCGCACCCTCGTGTACTCGCCGGACCAGGACTTCAAGCCGAGGACCATCCGCACCTTCTGACTCCGCGACGTCGCGGAGTCGGCGTCTCACATCTATCTGTGGGCACCCACTCGGCTGGACATGGGATCAGGCCACGGTGACACTCGCGTCGAGACGACGGGCGAGCGCTCGTCACCGATCAAGGAGTCCCCATGGCTGACCTCGAGTCGATCTGCGTCGGACAGCGCCAGGCGTGTGCCCTGCGCGTCACGCGGCTCGACGCCGACTGCACCCCCGTCCTCGGCGCAGGCAACGGCGTCTGCACCGCGGGCCTCATCACCCTCAACGCCGACCCCGAGGTGGAGGAGGGCACGACCTTCCAGCCCAAGAACGCCTGCGGCGACATCCTCTGGACCGCCGAGGACGATGACAAGGTCCTGCGCTACACCGGCGACTTCGAGATCGGCCTGTTCGACTTCGAGCTCATCGAGTTGATGACCAACGCCAGCCTCCTCGTCGGCGCCACCGGCACCCCGTGGGAGGGCGAGAACATCGGTGTCGGGATGCCCGGCCCGTCCACCACCGCCTCCTACGGCGTGGGCCTCGAGGTGTGGGTCAAGAACGCCGGCATCGGCTCCGAGGGGCAGTGCGGTCCTGCGTCGGAGTTGCCGCCCTACACCCGCTACGTGTTCCCGCTGGTGAAGATCCGCCCCGGTGGGCGCACCTTCAACGGCGAGGCCGCCATGTTCACCGGCTCGGTCAAGATCAGCCCGAACCCGCAGTGGGCGGACGGCCCCTACGGCGACTGGCAGGCCACCACGGACTTCTCGACCGACCCCGACAAGGCGTACATGCAGTTCTTCGACGAGGACGTGCCCGAGACCGGGTGCGGCTATATCGTCGTGGGTAGTTGATCTAGTCACAGTACCCTGCTGATCCTGCACCTTGCGGCTTCGCTGCCTCCGGCCCCCACGACGACGTGGGGGCCGGTGCGCGTCTAGGGTGATGCCGTGATCCCACAGGTGCAGTGCGACGTCCCCGACGAGTTGGGCGGGTGCCTGTTCCCCATGGGCCAGGCCATCCTCGATGCAGTGGTCGCGGCGATCGAGCCCTACGACGACCCGGACACATGCGGGGACTGCACTGGCATCGAGGGCCTCGTGTCACTCGGGGAGCCGAACATCCCCATCGAGCAGGTCCGGGGCGCGCACGTCGCCGTGTGGCTGGTGGGCTACCAGCCGACCTCTACCTCGCAGGGCGGGTTCGATCGGGCCACCATCCCCGGCGCGTACCCGCTGACGTGGCAGGCGTCGTGGCGGATCGAACTGCGCGAGGGCTGCTACCCGATGCCGGTCGGTGAGGAGCAGATCCAGTTCCCGTCGCCCGAGTTGCTCCACGCGGTGAACTCGCACGTCTACGCCCACGGCGAGGCCGCCTACAAGGCCCTGTTCTCCGACTGGTACGCGGGGACCCTGTTCGACTACGCGGTGGACTGCCGGCCGGAGTTGCGCTTCGGGTCGCTCACCCCGCTCGCCCCGCAGGTGTGGATCGGCGGGTGGACCTGGGACGTGACCGGGGAGCCGCCGAGGGTGGCGACGTGATCTCCGGGCGGCTCAAGGTCGACCTCGGCACGACCCGCGAGCAGCGCATCCCGCACCTCAACTCCGACCCTCGCCGGCGCACCACCGCAGGCCGGATCATCAACAACGGGGTCCGGTCGTTCATTCGCGACCTGCACGACCTCGCCGTGGCCGAGTTGAAGCCCGGTCGCCCGCAGTCGCGCCGCCGATCGCAGGGCCCGGCCTACGAGGACTCGTTCGTCCCGCTCGAGAACCACGCCCCGAACATCGACCGGTTGGAGGGCGGGTTCAAGTCGGTCCACCCGAACGCGCTGCGGTTGGAGTACGGCACCCAAGAGCACGTCATCCCGTCGAGCGGCAAGATGCTGCGGTTCCCGTGGGACGGCCCGTCGATCCACGGTGGCCCCCGCAAGCCTCCCGGCTCGTGGCCGGTGGACTTCACCGACGACAACGAGCACTTCTCCCGAGGCGTGAACCACCCCGGCACCCCGGCCTACGCCTTCGTCAGTCGGACCCGTGCGAAGTACCGTCGAGCGGCTCGGGGCGGGGGTCGCCCCCCTCTGTCGTCGATGAAATAGCCTCAGCGTCGCCCTGAGCCTTCTTGCCTGCGTTGCGGTTCAGCAGTGCACGGAACTCGTCCACCTCGGCCTGAGCGGCTTCTGGGCGGCCCTGCGTGCCGAGCAGTCGGTCGCGCAGCTTCGACGACTCCGCCAGACGGCGCGCCGTGAACTCCGATGCTGTCACCGCTTCGTCGAGGAACGCCCACACGAGGCACGCCACGTCGTAGAGGTCGAGCTCGTCCGCCCCTGACGGGTTGCCGGCGGCGAGCAGTTGCCCGTGAACCAGATGTGAGCGCTCAGGCCAGAGCGCCCACAGGGTCAGGAGGGCGGATAGGGGGAGTCCGTTGTAGGCCGCCTCGATGACTAGGCCGACCAGTTCATCCAGCCACTCGGCCTCCACGTCGTCGTCCTCCATCGCGCGCTTCAAGTCGGTGGCGTCGAGCGAATGGGCCAACAGGAAGTCGACGTGGAACATCACGGCGCTGCGCTCTCCGTCAGCCACGGAGAGCAGTCGTTGTGCTTCTGGCTCGGAGACGCGAGGGCGCCCCATCCTCCACGAAGCGCCGAATGCGTCGAGGTGAAAGCGGGGCCTCATCGACGCCTTGACCGTTCAGCCCGACATGCCCTGCACATCCGACCCCCCTGTGGGTTCACGTAGGTGTTCACCTCGTCATAGGGGTGCCCTTGAGGGCAGTGGGTCTTGGCTGCCCAAGAGTTCGGGCTGGCGTTCGTGTTCTCGCCTTTGGACTTCGGCGCTAGGTGCGCGACGTTCACACAGCGACGATGCGGGCAGGTGTGATCGGTGATCGTGCATCCACTCAGGTTGTGACACTCGTGGTCGAGCGTCATGCCCTCGGGGATCGGCCCGACGAAGTGCTCGTAGGCAGCGCGATGGGCGAGGGCATTGCCTCCGTCCTTCCCAACCTGCCCATACCCAGCGAGGGTCAGTGACCCCGTGTAGTGGATGCACCCGTTGGGCTGTGGCTCCATGCGGGAGAGGAGGTTCTCTGGGAAGGTAAGGCCCACGCCCGCCACGGGGTCGCCGTGCGACCGCCATCGCTGGTAATGCTTGGCGCACCACCCGCGAGCGATTGCTCCGGTCGCGCACCCATCGACGGTGCACACGCCGCCACTGCCCGGTATACCCTTCGGCATGTTGGACCTCCCAGAAAGGTCTGACTCACGGAGGTCGCGGCTAGCACCGCGGCCTCCGGTCATTCTAGTCGCCTGATTCGGGAGCGGGCATATCCGAGTAGACCGCCTCTGTGAGTCTGTTCATCAAATCCATGAGGTCCTCGAGGTCCAGGCTGTCGTCGTTCTCGGCGGCTTCGATGAACTCGGCGCGCTCGTCGGGGTGGACGTGGGCCGCGAAGTACTTGGAGATGTAGACGGGGTTGATGTTGTCCCCGGCGTCCATGAGCTGCGAAGCGATGATCGAGTTGGGGCGGATCAGCCGCCAGTCCCGGCCGAACTCGGTGAGGGTGGCGCGGACCTTGACGGTCCGGCGCTTCCCTGTCACGGTTGGCAACTCGTCAGGATTTTGTGCGGTAGCCATGGCCGCGGAGCGTATCACGACTTCGGGACCATCGCGTATCACGGAATCCGCGACGTCGCGGAGTGCTCCCTCACGGTGTCTCGAAGTCGACCGGCTGGCGAGTTCGCACGCACAAGCGGGTTGTTGAATGACGGCAGTGCGCTACATGCCGCTTCGATGGCAGCCAAGGCGTCGAGGGCTTGGGCGATGGTGCGCCCGTCGGGTAACACGGCGGCGAGTGCGTCCGCCACGAGCCGGTCGAGCACCGTATCGGTCCAGCCTCGGCCGCAACCCATGTGGAGCGTCATTGCCTTGCGTGCGTCGTCGGACAGCGCCATCGACTCAGCCCTTCAACGCCGCGCCGATGACCATGGCGCTCACGACCTGCATGGCTTGGGCCTCGGTGAACCCGGCAGCGACGTAGGCGAGGAACAACTCGTGCAATTGAGCGGCGCCTTGGGCGAGCATGGTGGTCGGGTCCTCAGGACTGGTCATGCCACCTGTGTATCACATCTATCGGGATGGGCCAAGACGATGACCGGCCACCCCGTCTACTCTGTGCGCCGTGAGTGACTTCGGCGGGGACCTCGACCCCATCGTCCAGAGGTTCATCATCCAGATGGACCCGGTGCAGGCTGCGGCGTTCAAGGTCGCCACCGAGAAGGCTGTCCGTGCAGCGCAGCAGGCGATGATGAGGGAAACGACTCGGGGCACGTCGAAGGCAATGGCTGAGGTGACTCGCATCACCTTGGAGGCGACCCGGCGTCGCTACCAGCAACAGGAGCGGTTGGCGCTGACGGCGGGCAAGCGCGAGGGGGAGATCGTCAAGCGGACGGCCTCCACCGCACTCGCCATCCAGAAGCAGGCCGCCACTCAGGAGTTGCAGGTGCAGCGGCGGCACCAGGATCAGCGGACCAACACCGAGAAGCGGTGGCTGGCGAAGTGGGAGGAGACGACGCGCCGCCACTACTTCCGCATGAAGGGGCAGTACCGCGACGCGCAGCAGGACGAGGAGCAGTCCTCGCAGCGGCACCGCACCCGCATGGGCGATCACGAGCGCACGTTCTGGAAGTTCGTCTACGCAGAGTACGACGACTTCCTCAAGCGCCGACGCTCGCGCCAGCGCGCCGCCGAGTTCCAAGAGCTTGCCGACTCCAAGATCGCCGGTCGCAGGGCGTGGGAGCAGCAACGGTCGCAGAACTCCCGTGACCTGACGATCCTGCGCGAGCACCAGCGGCGGGTGACCAACTCGCACAAGGCGATGTGGAGCATCATCCGTTCCGCCACCGAGACTGGGGGTCGGTTCATGTCGTCCATCACCCAGTCGGCGCTTCGCTCCATGGGCAACGCCGTGGGGATCGGGCTGCGACGGATTACCAGCATCCACCGTCGCGAGCAGGACGACCAGCAGGACATCATGCGCAGGGGGACCAACCGCCAAGAGTCGATCCTGCGCGACTCGATGAACGACCAGACCCGGATCGTCACCCGCGAGCTCGCCCGCCAGGAGGGGGCGATGTCAGCGTTCCAGGCCACGGCGCAGCGCGGCGCCCTGCGCGGGTTCATGAACCTCCGCAACCTCGCGCTCGGTGGCGCCGGGTTCCTGTCGGCCCGCGCCATCTTCGGGCCCGTCGCCGACTACGAGCAGACCCGCATCGCCTTCGAGGCCCTGCTCGGCTCGGCGGAGCGGTCCGACGCGTTCCTGCGCCAGATGCAGAACTTCGCCAAGACGACGCCGTTCGACTTCGCCGGCGTGTCCGAGGGCGCCCGTCGCCTGCTCGCAGTCGGGTTCGCCGCCAACGACGTGATCCCGGCGCTGACCGACATCGGCAACGTCGCCGCCAACCTCGGGGCAGGCACCGAGGAGATCAACGGCGTGATCCGTGCCCTCGGGCAGATGAAGGGCAAGGGCAAGGCATCGGCCGAGGAACTGAACCAGATCAGCGAGCAGTTGCCCGGCTTCTCCGCCGTGGACGCGATCGCCCGGTCGCTCGGGATCACCGTGGCCGACGCCTTCGACATGATGAAGAAGGGCGCGCTGCCCGCCGACGTCGCGATCCAGGCGATCCTCCAAGGGATGCGCGACATGCCGGGCGCGGCATCGGCCATGGAACGCCAGTCCCGCACCCTGAACGGCCGGCTGTCCACCTTGAAGGACACGCTCGAGATCCTCGTGATCGACTCGCTGACCCCGTTCATCGACGAGGTTGCCAACGCCGTCGGCGCGTTCACCACCATGCTCGACTCGCTGTTCAACGGCCGCGGCGTATGGGCCATCGTCCGGTCCGGCCTGCTCGGCATCTCCATCGCCCTCGCCGCGATCGTCGCGCAGAAGGGTGCGGTGGCGATCATGCAGTTGATGGGCACCGCGCTCAAGGTGATCGCGGCGAACCCGCTGATCGCCTTCGTGGTCGCTGTGACCACTCTCGCCACGATCCTGTACCGGCACAACGACACCTTCCGCGAGTTCGTGGACGGGTTCCTCGGCCGGGTCGTGGAGTTCGTCACCCGCTACTCGGCGCCGGTCATCGACGCGTTCCGCGGCGTCGCGGAGTCCATCGGTGAACTGGCGGCGCAGGTCATGGACGGCGACTGGCGCAGCGCCGCCACCTTCCTGTCCGACTTCTTCACCGAGTCGTGGGACAACGCCGTGGCATGGGTGGAGGGCGGAGGGATCGGCGAACTCGCAGACCGAGTTCGCGAGCGCATCACCACGGCGTTCCAGCAGGTCGTCGACTCGCCCGCCGCGAACTGGCTGGTGGACTTCGGGACCGAGGCGTGGCTTCGGTGGCAGGAGTGGCTCGACTCCGGTGGTCTCGGGGACTTGGCAGAGTCCATCGGCGGCAGGATCAGCAGTGCTTTCTCTGCCCTCAGTGACGTCCTGTCCGACGTCGACTGGGATCGAGTTCTCGGCCCAGCCCTGGCGGTGGCTGGCGTCGCGGTCGCCGGACTGGTCCTCGGGTGGCCGGTCGCCATCGGAGGTGCGTTGATCGCTGGCATCATCGCCCTCAGCCCGCGGCTCCGTGACGGGCTGACCCAGTTGTTCGAGCGCGCGCAGGAGTGGATCAGCGATGCCTTCGATCGCATCGACTGGATGAAGGTCGGCACCACCATCTTGGAAGGACTGCGCCGCTTCGGTGAGTTCCTCGGCGGCCCCGTGGTGGGGGCGATCTTCTCCGAGACCGGACTCAAGATCATGGGTGCCATCGCCATCGGCATCGTCGCAGGCTACGGGGCCATCGCCCTCGGGTTCTTCCAAGGACTCAGCCAGTCGAGCCCCAAGATCGACGAGGCGATCGGCAACATCCTCGACGAACTGCTCGACAAGTTGCGCGACTGGATTCGGGGCCTTGACGGGATATGGGGGGCGCTGGCTCAGACGATCATCGGCCCGTTCCAGTTCATCTTTGGGGTCATCTCGGACGGGTTCGACGCTCTCGGCGAGGTCCTCGAAGGCTGGCGCGACATCGTCACCGGGATTTTCGCCGGCGACTGGGGGCAGGTGTTCGACGGGTTCAAGCATATCTGGTGGGCGCTGTTCCAGTTCTTGAGCGACGTCGTGTCCAGGTTCCTGACGTGGGCATACGACTCCTTCTCCCGCCTCGGCTCGACCCTGTGGGGCGCTGCGGTGGGAGGGCTGACCTGGGTGAAGGATCGGTTCTTCGCTTGGGGTGTGGCCGTCATCAACTTCTGGTCAAGCATCCCTCGGACCATGGCGGACGCCTTCACTGGCTTCGGTGGCCTGGTGATGGACGCGATAAAGGCTGGGTTCGGCGCGGCCACCGGGTTCGCGGCATCCATCGTCAACTCGATCATCGACCTCGTGAACCGCGAGGTGATCGACCGGATCAGCGGCATCACCATCGACCCGCCCGGTCCCGGACCGACTTTCAACGTCCCTGACTTGCCCCACATCCCGCACGTTGAGCTGGCGAAGGGCGGCATCGTCACGAAGCCCACCCTCGCCCTGATCGGTGAAGCGGGCCCCGAGGCCGTCATCCCCCTGTCCGGCAACGCTGCCGGGTCGATCCCGTTCACGATCAGCTTCGACGCCTCCATGATCGCAGCGCAAGTGGACGCCATCGTGTCGATCATGGCGCCGATGGGCGAGCGCCTGGTGGCCGCCACCACGCCGGGGATGCGGATGTGGGCCAACGCCGTCGAGCGGGTGCTCGGGCGCATCCTGTCCGGCTTCGAGACGTGGGGCGACCGGATGGTCAGCCTCGCCGTGTCCATCTCCGCCGCCATCACCGCGGGGATCACCGACGGGCTGCGCGAGGGCCGCTCCGAGGTCGTCCGCATCACGCGTGGCTACGCGCGGTCGCTGGTGGGCGCGCTGAACCCGCTGCTCACCGGGATCGGCGAGACCCCGATCGAGTTGAACTTCGCCAAGGGCGGGATCGCAGAGGCGCACCACGGCGCGCAGGTCCATGTGTTCAACGAGGGCAGGCGTGGCCGGGGGTCGTCGCACGGCGAGGCGTACATCCCGTTCGACCCGTCCAACCGGGCGCGGTCGCGTGAGCTCGCAGCGGAGACGGCCCGACGTCTCGGCGGCAACGTGCAGTGGTTCGCCGACGGTGGAATCACCACCCCGACCATCCAGTCCGGCCAGCTCGTGCCCGGCGTCACCGGCGACGTGGTTGGACTGGTGGCCGAGTTCGCCCGGCGCCTGTCCACTTGGTCGCTCGCCAACGGCGGCGGCTATCACGTCGGTTCCGGCTACCGGTCCATCGAGGAGCAGACCCGCCTCTACCAGCGATACCTCGCCGGGGTGCCCGGTCAGGCCCCCGCGGCGCCGCCCGGTCGGTCCATGCACAACTTCGGCCTCGCATCCGACGGCAACCACTGGCGGAACCTGCGCCCCGAGGAGTTCGGCCTGCGGTTCCCGATGAGCTACGAGCCGTGGCACGTCGAGCCCGCCGAGGGCAGGGCACTGCTCGGCGACACCGACTTCCCGTCGTTCCAGCCGCTCCCCCGCCCACCCGAGGCAGGTCAGCGCGGGTGGCTGTCGCAGGTGGCGGCCAAGCTCATGGCCTACGTCTACGACAAGACCCTCGCCTACGCCGGCGGCCTCTCCTACTCGGGGACGGCCCCCACCCTCGGCTCGGCCTCGGCTTCCCCTGCGATCCTCGCTGCGATCCGTCAGGCCATGGGCATCGTCGGCGTCCCGGCCTCGTGGCTCGGTCCGCTGCTCACCCTCATCTCCCGCGAGTCGTCGTTCAACCCGAACGCCTACAACTCCATCCTCGGGGCGAGCGGCCTCATGCAGGCGATCCCGTCCACGTTCGCCGCCTACGCACTGCCGGGCTACGGCGGCATCTTCAACCCGGTCGCCAACGTGATCGCCGGGCTGCGCTACATCCTCGCCCGCTACGGCACCATCTTCAACGTCGGGCAGGCCACCAGCCCCACCCCAACGCGGGGCTACTCCTACGGCGGGATCGTGGAGCGCGACGGGCTGTACCGGCTGGCGGAGGGCAACCGGCGCGAGGCGATCCTGCCGCTCGACAACCCCGGCCGCACCAACGAGATCCTCCGACGCCTCGGCCTGCTCCCCGACGACGGCGATCAGCGGGTCACCGTCGACTCGCTGCGGCCGGACTCCGCGGCGTCGCGGAACGCGGCTACGCTCGCCCCCGTGGTCGGGGAGATGAACGTGTACTCGAACGCCATGGACCCCGAGATCGTCGCCAGCCTCGCCGCAGCGAAGGTCAACCGGGTCGCTGCACGAGTGAGGGGCTGACGCCATGCTCATGGGCTGGCTGTGGCTCGATGACACCGAGGTCCTCAACGACTCGCGCCTGCTGGCGAACCTCGAGTGCAACGTCAACAACGTGTCCTTCACGCTGTTCGACGACCCGTGCCCCGGTTTCAGCCTCGACCCCAAGTCCGACCCGATCTGGGAGCCACTCGACTACTCGTCGGTGGAGGCTGCGCCCTGGTACACGAGCGGCATCCCGTGGGCCGAGGAGTTCCTCGGCTTCCATGTGGAGGAGTTCACCATGGGCTCCACCATCGAGCGCAGCGTCAACCCCCGCGGCACCACCGCAGGGGGAGCGACCATCGGGCCGCTTCACCGCAAGCACCGCGAGTTCTCTGTGGAGGTCATGGCGATCGCCACCTCCGACCGGGGGATGCAGTACGGGTTCGATTGGCTGTCGCAGCAACTCGCGCCGTCGGACCCGTGCGGCACGGCCACCGGCCTCATCCGACTCGCCTGTCCCGGCGTGGACGGCAACGAGCCCTACCACGACCTCTACGAGATCCGCGACGTCGGCGTGCTCGACGGGCCGGTGTTCGGGGACAGCCCCTTCAAGCACGCCGGCTGTGTCGCCCGTTCCATCACCTTCACCCTCGTTGCCGGCGACCCGTGCCGCTACTTCGTTCTCGCCACCTCCAAGATCGAAGGCGAGACCCACCCGCTCAACCTCGACGGCGACTGCGGCACCGCCTCCACCCAAGCCGAGTTCATCTGCCCGGTCGACGGTCTGCCCGAACAGCGCTCGTGCGTGGAGACCTACGGCGTGGCGCTCGGCCAGCGCGATGTGGACATCATCGTCGACGCTGGGGCGGACGGGGCCGCCGCCACCCTCGTCCGCGGAGCGATCAACCCCGGCTTCCCCTACCTCGATGGCCTCACCTCGGCGGTCGGGGAGTACGCGGCCACCTCGGGGATCACCGACCTGGACACCCTGGACGTGGTGGTCCTCGCATTCTCCCTGAACCTCGACGACTGGTCGCCGTCCACTGGCGGCGGGATCGGCGGCTGGTACAACGGGGCCAACGCTGCCTGCTCACTGAACTTGCTGTCCAACGGGAAGCTCCAGGCCACGGTGCGGCAATCCGATGGCACCGCCCGCACTGTCACCTCCACGGTTGCTGTGCCGTTCAATGACGGCGACACCGGCTGGGTCGCCGTGTACATCAAGGCCAGCACGCAGATCGCCACCTTCTTCACCGCCACCCTCCCGATAGATGTCACTCCCTCGGGTGCCACTGTTCTCGGAACGGCGTCCCTCCCCGTCACATCCTGGGATGGGACGTGGATCTCATCGACGACAGTGATGATCGGAGCGACCGCCACCGGGGGCGCTGGGATCGCGGGCCGCATCTACCGCGCCTTCGCTACCAACGGCGCCGCACAGGTGTGGGGAGCCGAGATCCTCGATCAGACTCCCGGCGCGACCTCATGGACCACCAGCGTCGGCGAGACGTGGACGTGCACCGGCACCGGTGTCGAGATCGCAGAGCCAGCCGGCGCCTACGGATGCGCGGACCCCAACCTGGAAGTCGTGTTCGAGGCGCTCATCTGTCGGCTGGCGCCAGATGAGCGCGTGTGGATCGACTCGTCCAACCAACGGGTCTGGTACGACGACGGGTCCGGTGACTGGGAGGACGGCACCTCGAAGCTCTGGCTCGGCGGCTCCACCCTGCCCTACTTCTTCTCGTTCTTCGGGGAGGAGGACGCCCGTGTGTGGATGGAGCCGGCCAACCTCCTCGGCCACTCCACCACCGCCGCCTACACGATCTACACGACCAACAAGGTCTGCTCGTAGATGCCCTGGCCGTCAACCTCACCACAGCAGACCATCCTCTGCGTGGGCGACAGCATCACCGAAGGCGTGGGAGCCTCCACCTTCCACGGCCGGTGGCTCGACCTGCTCCAAGACGACCTCCGCTCCGCGAACCCGACGAGCGGCATCGGCGACGGCGGCGGGGTCGCCTACCTCCCCGCATGGCGCAGCTCCACCGTCGGCAACTGCCCGAACTGCGACGACGGCAACCCGACGTGGGCGGGCAGCGTGTCCGCAGGCGCGCCGCTCCCGGTGACAGGCATGGGCTACCGCTCGGGCATCATCGACACCGGTGGCACGATCACCTACCCGGCAGTGACCGGCGACATGATCGAGGTGTGGTACGTGGAGGGCCACGCCATCCCCGACATCGACCCGCTCGAGTTGTCCGTGGACGGCGGCGACCCAATCCTCGTCATCACGGACTGGAACGTCGGGTCCCGCCACGACAACGCCGTGCTGATCGACCTCGGCGACTCAGGCCCCCATGAACTCGTGTTCTCCCGACACGCAGGCGGCGGCGGTGAGGCCCCGATCCTCGGTGGCATCCGGGTGTTCGACGGAGACGGTCCCACGGCGCGCTACCTGTCGTGCTCGGGGTCCACCGGCTACTACTACACCCCCGACTCCGCTGCGGTCTCCGTCGTCGGCGACGTCGACCTGCGGGCCCGCATCCGCCTCGACGACTACGTGACCGAGCAGACCGTCCTCGCCAAGTGGAACTCGTCGCTCACCGACAAGCGGTCCTACCACCTGTCGATCTTCGGGAACAAGATCCGCCTCGTCTGGTCGACCGACGGCACTCTCGCAGGGTCGGTGACCGTCGACTCGTCGCTCATCTCGTTCAACCCCGGCACCGACTACTGGATCAGGGCGACGCTCGACGTCGACAACGCCGGTGCCTATCAGGTGAAGTTCTACCTGTCCACCGACGCCACCAACGACCATGACGCCGTAACGTGGGGCGCGGCCATCTCCACGACCAACGGCGGGTCGACCACCTCCATCCACGACAACAACTCGTGGCTCACCGTCGGCGCGAGGATCGCAGGCACCCCGGCCACCTGCACCGGGCGCATCTACGCCGCCGCAGTCCTGTCCGGCATCGGCGGGACCGTCGCCGCCGAGCCCCGCTTCGACCGGGGACGGTTCCGGGTCACCGACGACACGAACACGAAGTGGTCGCGCAGCGTCGCCACCGGGGCCACCCTCGTGTCGGCCGGGGCCAAGGGAATCCAGATGGTCGACGCCGCCCACTCGGGCGCAGGCACCGACTACTACGTCAACGGCGTCACCGGGTCGAGCCTCTACTACACCGACCTGGCCGACTGGTCGACCACCCTCAGCCCCGACGTCATCATGATCGCGCTGGGGGTGAACGACTGGATCGACTCGATCACCCCGGCCACGTTCAAGTCCAACCTCGAAGCGATCATCGGCGGGCTGCTCGAACCCGACCCGTCGGTGCCGGTGTTCCTCATCGCGTGGTATCAGCCGGACCTCTCCTACGGGGGGGCCTACGGGTGGGCCGACTACGTGTCGGCCATGGAGGAGATCGCAGCGGACTCCACCACCACCTTCCTCGTGGACTTCTCCGCGCCAGCCGCGCCGTCGGTGTCGCTCGGCGATGGTCTGCACCCCGACGACGACGGCCACGCCACCATCGCCACCTACATGCTCTCCGTCCTCAGCGAGTTCTACGGGGTGACCGCCTCCACCCTCCCATCCAGGGTGGTGCCGACCCATGTACTCGGGTGCTCCGACCGCCTCGAGGTCTACGTGCTCGACCGGTCGTCGCAGCGCCAGGTCGACGTGATCCCCTTCACGCAGGTGACGTGGGAGCGGGTGCTCGACGCCACCTCCACCGCCTCGGTCACCATCGGCGGCGCCAACGGGCGCGCCGGCTCGTCGTGCTGCGCTCTGCTCGCCGACGTGCACTGCTGGGCCAACGAGATCGGGATTCACCGCAACGGATCACGGATCTGGGCCGGGCCCATCACCGACATCAAGTTCGACGACGACGCTGCCACCATCTTGGCCGAGGACGTCTCGGCGTGGCTCGGCGAGCGGCGCGTCCACCAGAACCACACCTTCCGGCGGACCGAGTTGACGGTGATCTACAAGGCGATCATCGACGATGCCATGAGCGTGGACAACGTGCCCGGCGTGCAGGTCCGCCGCTCGCGCACCGGCATGCACGGCACCCGCAAGATCCGCACCGACCAGTACCGCATGGCCGACAAGGAACTCGCCGAGCTGGCCCGCGACGGCATCGACTGGACGACCATCGACCGCACCATCTACGTCGGCGGAGCCAACGCCTCCTACCTCCCCCCTCCTGCGACGATCAGGGACGAGCACATCGCTAGCCCCCCCACCGTGAACGAACAGGGTGTCGTGGTCACCGACTTCACCGTCATCGGCGGCGGCAACGGGGACGACAAGGCGACCGTGTGGGGCACCGCGAAGCAGTCGAGCCGGCGCATCAAGAGGATCTACGGCATCCACGAGCAGGTCATCACCGAGGACCGGGTGAAGGACGCCGAGTCCGCCACCACCGCAGCACAGGCCCGCATCGACGCCTTCGAGATCCCACCCGTCACGTTCAGCGGAGGGCAACTCTCCCCCGACTCCCCCTTCCCCATCGAGGAACTGGTCCCCGGTCGCGCCTTCTCCGCCCGACTGCTCGACGGTTGCCGGGTGGTCACCGGCGACTACTTCCTCACGAAAGTCTCCGGGTCCCACAGCGCCACCGAGGACTCGGTGACCATCGAGCTCCAACCGGTCGGGGGGACCGAGCAGTGAGGGGCGCGCACCTCCCCAACGAGGGCGACGAGCTGCTTGACAAGTTGCGGAGCCTCACCCGTCGCATCGAGATGCTCGAGCGCCGCCCCGACGGCCGCATCACCGGACAGGAGTTCCCGGCGTACTGGACCCCGCAACTCCGGGCGGTCACCTCCAACCCCGGCGGCACACGCGACCTGCGCCAAGGCAACTACTTCCTACAGCCGATCATGAACGTCACCGACTGGGTGCTGTGCACCGGCTGGGGGCTGGTGCGGATCGACTCGGCCTCGGCCACCCGCGGCTCCGGCTACTACCTGCTCGACCTGCCCTTCCCTGTGCCCCGCCCGAAGATCGGCGGCGTCCGGGCCGACCCCTGGTACAAGATCGGGACCGTGGACATCGGCTTCGCCGACATCACCCACCGCTCCGGGCTCGGCCTGCACCGCAACGGCATCACCCCCGGCACCGCCGGCGCATCGACCGGCACACAGAAGGCCGCCATCATCACCACCGACACCGACTGGTCCTTCGTCGATGAGGCCCACCCGAAGTCCGGGGTCGATGTCGTCAACGTCCACTACGACTTCTCCTACGCGATACCGAGGCCCTCGTGATGCCCCTCTGGACCGGTGCCTGTCGGTCATGAACTCGACCACCTCTGTCGCGTCCGGGCCTGCTGCAACCCGAACCACGTCGAGCCAGTGACCGACGCCGAGAACAAGGCGCGATCGCCCTTGATGAACATGGACGGTCCGAACGCCAACAGGGTCAAGACTCATTGCCCAGCGGGCCATGCCTATGATGAGGCGAACACCTACCGCTACCGCGGTGGCCGGTACTGCCGTGCCTGCAAGCGGCTGAGGAATAGAGGTTAGATGTCAGTACAAAGTTGTGGCTGCGGGATGACGGAGGAGGACTGGCCCTACGACCACTCCGACCTCGACCCCTCCGACTCCAATGGCCTCAAATGTGGCGAGGACGAGAACGGCGACACGATCCTCTGGTCGTACCCCACCCCCGACATCGCCGGGTACACGGTGGCGACCAAGGCCGCGGCAGCCAACATCCTCTCGGGTGGGGCGACCAACCTCGGGTCCGGGTGGACCGAGCGCGCCGGCGCCGGGTACTTCAACGCGGCGGACACCTTCACCGCTCCCATCGCGGGGATGTACGACTTCACGGTGGGGGCGCTGTCGGACGCTTCGTCGGTGTTCAACATCTACTTCCGCATGAGGTCCAACTACGCGGCGTGGGGCAGCCCGTCGCTCAAGACGCAGGTGTACACCGACGCCGTGCTCGGCGGCGCGATCGTCCTCAGCGGTGCGCTCCCCTGCGCTGCGGGCGGCACGCTCGTGTTCGACCTGATCCACGACAAGGGCAGCGCTCAGGACTTCTCCGACTGCTACATGGCCTTCTCTTGGAAGTCTCCGATCCCGTCCTGATCGGACGCCGTAGCGGCTCCTGAGCGGCCCTGCGGCATCGGTAATCCACCGCGCCAGGCTCGCGACGTGGCAGACTGCTCTCCCGATGGCAGGCAAACGGTCCAACGTGACGGTCCTCGACGACTCCTTCATGGAGTTCGGGACTTGCCGGAAGCGCAAGCGCGAGGTCGTGGAGACCCCCGACGGGCCGGTGGAGGTAGAGCGTCCCATCGTCGACCCCCGGTGCTTCTTCTCCGAGGACGGCCGATCGCTGGCGGACCGGTTCCGCACCGTGGAGGCGCGGGTGGCGTGCTGGATGTGCCCGGTCAAGTCCGAGTGCCTCGAGTTCGCCCTGGCCGGCCGCTTCGAGCACGGGGTGTGGGGTGGGCACCTGCCGGACGAGCGGCTTGTGATCCTGTCGCACCGGGCAGGCAACCGCAGGCGGGTCCCCGTGCCCGCCTGACGTGATACAGTTGAAGCGTGCGAGTAAAGGTGACAGGCCCGAAGATCAGCGGCGCGCCGGACCCCGGCGAGATCGGCGAGGTGGACGACGAGCTCGGGGAGGCCATGATCCGTCGTGGCTACGCCGTGAGCGTGGAGTCCCTGTCAGCCCGACTCCGCGACGTCGCGGAACCAGAGGAGTTCACCTCCGAGTGGCGCGAGTCTCCCGGCACCGGCACCGAGATGACCGAGATCGAGGTCCCGGTCGGCGAGGTGGGTGAGGTCGAAGGCGACGGCTCCGGCGAGAAGCTTCCCCCAGCCAAGCCCAAGGCCGCAGCCAAGAAGAAGGCCGCGCCGAAGGCTTCCGCCAGCGACACCCCTTCGGACTGACCTGTTGATGTGATACGCTCTCGGCCATGCCGAGACGAACATTCAACCGAGCCGAGGTCTACGTCGGAACCCCACCGGGGGACGGCGAACTGGTGGAGGCGTCCGCCAGCGTCACCTACGACTCCGGCAAGTCCAAGCTCGACGTGAAGGTGGGGTCGGCGATCACCACCTATGAGCAGGTGGTCGCCACGTCGGGCCCCGACACTCGCGGACGTGACCGGGTGCGGACGTGGACGTTGGCCGACGGCCGGGTGGTCACCGCCATCACCGCCGGGTGTAACTGCCGCCGATGAGACCCAAGCCCGTGCGGGTGGAGTTGTACAGCGCGATGCTCGGCTTCGCCTACGTGGTCGGTGGCGGTGCGGTGGCCGATGGCGTTTTCGCCGCTCTTGCCATTTACGGATTGCGGTGGGCATTCGCCGCCATCTACCCGGAAGCGAGGGAGTAGTCATGACCGTCCTGCTGATCTGCGGCCTCGCCGTCGCCCGCCTCACCCGCCTCTGGCGCGACGATGCCATCGCCGAGGGACCGAGGGACTGGGTGTTGGATCGCCTCGACACCCTCTCGGCCGACGCCTCCCGACGCGCCAAGGTCAAGCGGTGGCTGTTCGCCCTGCTCGACTGCCCGTGGTGCTTCTCGGGCTGGCTGTCGGTGTTCGCCGTGGTCCTCGTGGACTCCGCGACGTCGCGGAGCGTGGACCTCCCTGTGCTGGCGTGGCTCGCCGTCTGGTGGATCGCCAACCTCGGGTACTGGCTGCTCGAACTGGTGGCCGACCGGGATGCCCTGCTTTGGGATGAACGGCGGTCAAGGGGGCTAGAATGAGCGGTGCCGGGGTGTTGAGACCCCGGCACCGAGCCAGACCCCACGGAGGTCCAGCGATGCCGAAGCGTACCAATCTCTCTACCAACGCCGTTTGCTCGGTGGAGGGATGTGATCGTCCGTACCGTGCCAAGGGGCTTTGTGGGCTTCACTACTCACGCAACGTACGGCACGGCGACCCCCTCATGCACCCACATCTCCGGTGGCCCGAGAACCTCCTCGCCCGCATGGAGCCGCAGTCAAACGGCTGCATCCACTGGACCGGCATGCCATGTGCTAGCGGTTATGGTCGGGTGTCAGCCAACGGCAAGCACATGTACACCCACCGCGCCGCCTACGAGCACTTCGTCGGCCCGATCCCGCCCGGCATGACCATCGACCACGAGTGCCACAACCTGAGTGGCTGCACGATCACCGATCACACCTGCCCGCATCGTCGGTGTGTCAACCCAGAGCATCTCGTGCCGAAGCCGATAGGCGAGAACACCTTGGCCAGCCCCAACACCGTGCCAGGCAGGCATGCCCGTCAGACCCACTGCGTCAACGGTCACGAGTTCACCGAGGAGAACACTGCCGTCCGAAGGAACGGGAACCGCCGGTGCAGGCAGTGTCAACGCGACAGGCGGGCAGCCAAGCGGCATGAGCGCGAGGAGAAGGACCTGACGTGAAGCGCGAGGACTTTGCGCAGATCAAAGAGTGGACCGACATCGAGTGCGCTCGCGCCATGGCATTGCTCATGGAGCGGATGGACGATGCGGTCGACCTGCTCACCGCGCTCGGCACCGAGAAGGACGGCACCGCCGCCGAGTTGGCGAAGCACCGCGCCCACTACCTGCTCGTCGCCAAGGTCGACCACCCCGAGTTGAAGTCCGACGCCATGCGAGAGGCGTGGATGATCGACCAAGTTGAGGAGACGGCGCAGCTCCAACTCGCCGCCGACCTGGCCGAGTCGCTCTACAAGGACCAGACGATGCGCTGTCGGATGCTCATGAGCCAGTCCGAGATGCTCCGCTCGATGCTCCGCAGCGCGAGGGACAACATCGAGTCGTGGCCGGAGAACCGCGCCGCCGCAGCGCAACGGGAGCGCGAGGCGCACTAGCCTCAGGCCATGCCGATCGGCCAGCCGTTCACCGACGACGACAAGGAAGCGTTCCTCGAACTCATCGCCTCCAAGGGCAAGTCCATCGCGACCGCGGCCATGGAGATCGGCT
>ERZ761599.61-NODE-61-length-38283-cov-321.787303_pt1 | contig 38283 bp, 63 predicted proteins | sample MGYA00511878_ERZ761599 | MGnify/ENA primary metagenome ERZ761599 (study PRJEB28899, sample SAMN03785569) | bioreactor sludge metagenome | biome: EBPR Sludge; feature: EBPR Bioreactor; material: 0.22µm filtered reactor supernatant | place: Saint Lucia: Queensland...
CGCAGCATTCCACGCAGCATCCCACGCAGCATCTATCGCAGCAGCTCTCGCAGTAGCTTTCGCAGCATTCCACGCAGCATCGCTCGCAGCATCGCTCGCAGCATCGCTCGCAGTATCGCTCGCAGCAGCTTTCGCAGCATCCCACGCAGCATCTATCGCAGCAGCTCTCGCAGTAGCTTTCGCAGTAGCTTTCGCAGCATTCCACGCAGCATCCCACGCAGCATCTATCGCAGCAGCTCTCGCAGTAGCTTTCGCAGCATTCCACGCAGCATCTATCGCAGCAACTCTCGCACTAGCTTTCGCAGTAGCTTTCGCAGCATTCCACGCAGCATTCCACGCAGCATCGCTCGCAGCAGTTAACTCTTCTTCCGTCGCTTGCTCATGTGCGAACTTCTCAGCGACATCCAAAGCAGCAAGACTTCGCGGGTCGCTCATGAGGTGCTGCACTTGTCGCGCACACCACACAGCAAAAAGTCTTAAAGTTTTTGCTGATATCAATTCCTCTCTACAAACTACCCACAACTTGTCCTGTTGTGGGATCTTACCGTGGTCAAGAATGTCTACGACCGTACCAGACCAATCTTCTGGTAAATATTTTATGGGGTCATAGCAGGGATTCCACGACCGTATATCACCGAGTGTGAAAGTCTTCATTTGCACTCCCCCTTCTTACATTCCCTAATCGTTATCTTCTCCACCCGCACCCCGCCGCCAATATCAGGCCAAATATGAATCCCGCTCGACAATCTGCTTCGCCACTTCGATGATGCGCCTCGCAATACCCTCACGACCACCATTCGCTTCAAACCTTGCTCGCTTTGCTTCCCTTCTCATACCCTACTATTGCCCCCCGTGGATGTTCGCTGCACCGCTCTTTACACTCGTCCACTACCCCGGCTTATTAACATCCACGGTGATACCGAAATTCCACCTATCCTTCGCCTTCTCCAAAACACTCCCCATGAACGCAGATACCAAAGCGTTCGTTGATTTCTTTAGTTGCCTTTCGACCTCTGCTTGTATCTTCGTCGAGTTCTCTTCGATGTATCGCTTCATGGCAGTTTTAGCGGCCTCTTTAATGGACTCGACCATGATGTGCTCGATATATGGAACTGCGTCGCTAAACCGTGATGGCTCGCCTTTGCGATCTACTCGCATCGTCAACGCCGCCTCTACGATTTTCTCTACTATTGCCGCCTCTCCCTTAAGAGCTGTTGCTACCTTCGCCGCGACTTCTGCCTTCACAATTTCTGCTACGACTCTTTCTGGTACGTTCATTGACACAACTTCGTTCCCCATTTCTCGCTCTCCTTTTTAATTACACCTTAGTCCCGCACTCATCTTCCAACTGATTACAACTTTTGATTCTGATTTCTTTCACGCGAACCCCGCCGCCAATATCGGGCCACACGGGTTTAGCGCAGCCTGCGAGGGTGAACACCAATACTGCCAGTGCCAACAGTGTGAGAAGTACATGCCACACAAACGCAACAAAGTCGTATTCGTTTCCGGTTCCCCACTCGTTCATTTCGCCTCTCCATAAATTTCCGTTATCACCTCTTTCCACAACCTCAAGATGCTCTGTCTTTTTGTGGTCCACTTCATCGAGCCCTGGAATTCAACAGCCCACTGAAAGCTCGGAGTGTCGCCCATTTTTATCGAGTTTTTCCCTGTGTTGATGTTCCGCGAAACATCAGCGAACAGAGCGCCGAGATGTCCGCACTTTTTTCCGATCATTTTGACGAACTCTCTGTTCTTCGCGATCGGCCAGCCCTGGTACATTCTTCGGAAATCTCGCTCGTTGTCGATCCACCTCAAACCCTTAACCGACTTCAAAAACTTGTGGCTCTCGGGATCCTGCTCGCGGTTCCAAGACGCGATCACATGCGCCCGGATTCGCGGAACAATTCGCGGCTCCTCACGAATCGCATTAGCCAAGTCCGTGGCGCTACCCCAAACAGAAACGAGAAGCGGCCTCTCGTCGCCGTTCATCGCGAGTTTGATAAGCTGCATCGCTCCACTCGAAGCCACGCCGAGCCCTTTTCGCTTCGCCCCCTGATAAACTTTCTGCTTGAGCTTCCACGCCTCGGCGAACCCGTCACGCCGCGCTGCCGTGAGACATCGGTCTACCAAAAAACGATCACCACAAGGGTAGCCAATGGCGATCCCGACGATCTCAACTCGCCGCGCTTGATGCAGCATCAGCGCGTGGATCATGCTCTGCTGGTCGTCGGCGTCGCAGCCGATGTCGGTGGTGATAAAGACTCTATTCATACTCGCCCCCTAAATACCTAACGATCACACTCTCGGCTTCCTCATGCCCGTAACAGATCTCGCAGAAGTTCCCAGCCAGTTCGAGTTTGTTGAGCCACCACGTTTGAGCCGCGCTGATTTTACCGCCGCGCCGCCGCTTCATTTCTATGTAGAGAGCCCCGTATCGACCGCGCCTGACAGGTAAACAAACATCAGGGAGTCCAGATCGCCCCCCCTGCTGCCTGAAATCAGCCTGAGCTTTGTAGCCGCGCTTGCCTTCGTTCACGATATGAAAGAGCAGCTCAAGTTCTGGAAACCGCGACTTATTCCAATCACGCCACTGGAACAGAGCTCGCATCTCCGATGCCTCTGTGCCTGTGTCCAAAAAGTTCAAAACTGGAGAGCGCTTCACTCGGGAACCCCTTTCACAACCGAACTGGCATCGCTGCCAGAGATAACGGGATCACCTCCTTCTGTAGCGCGCTCTCCAGATCGTTCAACGTGCGTCCAGCATTTGCCGTGCTTGATGTTCGAAATGAGCGCCTCGCTCACTCCGTATTCTCTGGCGAGGAGTCTTTGCTTCTCGCCGTCGGCGATTCGCGCGGCGATTTCACGGATTTTAGCCGCTGTTAGCTTCGCGTACATGTGGGCTTCGCCTCTTCGTTTCATTGAATTCTCCTGTCTTCACCATAAAATCTCTTCAGTTCATCGATCTGGCGGTTGAGCCTTCCGGCATAGGCAAGTAGCTCGCCGATCGCTTTGTCATGCGTGACTTTAATTTTTTGCGTAACCGCGCCAGCTCCCAGAGCGAGCACCAAAGCCGCGAATGAACAACAGAGCGCGACCGTTGAGAAAAATAGGCAGAAATAAATCATGCGGCCTCCTTAACGCCTTTACCCTTTAGTTTTCTAAACTCAAAGAACTCTGCGAAGTCGGGCGACTTGCAAGCAAGAAGTCGTGAATAAATACTCACGAAGTTGTTGTTCACGGCATATTCGTCCTCGCCTCCGTCGATCTCGCACTCCCATCTGACTCGGTGCATAAGCGAGTCAGCGGAATATTTCTGCTTTCCCTTAGCTCGCACTTGGATCGCGAACTTCACGAAGTAGCGCCAAGTGAGCGGGTGCGCGACAAAATATTCACAAAACGCCTCCCAATCGCCCTGCCCGATTTCTTGCAGAAGCGCGTGTTTCTCTCGCATCGAATTAAGTCCTGCTCGAACGCTCATTGAATCACCTTCACGCTTGAAATTAAGTTCTTAAGAGCCGGGCCTATAGCGAGTGCTGAGGCAACTTGATGAGTTTGCGCGTGCGCCGATTCCGACTCTAGCGCCGAGAAAAAGTCCTTTCGGGCAAATGAAAACTCAGGTGCCTCTGGGTCGAGGCTCCTCAGTCGAGCCTGTCCAAGACTTTTTATGGCTCTAAGGCAGGGCAACGCTTGAGACTCTGGAACTCCCATTTTTACCAGCTGCTCAACGCTCGCCGGGATAGCGATTGGCCGCCCATTGTTATAGTTCGAGAGAGCCGCCGCCCGTAGTGCAATAGGCCAAAGCTGATCGGGCGAGAGCTCACCACGCCGCGATCTCACAATAGCCTCACATCGCTGGATAATATCCGCTGGGACCGGCGCAAATTTACCAGTGCGAAGATAATCGACTAGCGCCGCCTGAACGTCCGTAGCCTCGTACTCCGCAAGCAAACTAGCCCACAATGGAACCGTCGCCTCAGTCGCCTGAAACGACCTGTACGCTTCCGTCACTACTTTCAAAAATTGCACAGTCTCCTGCCGATTCATTGTTTTTTTTCCCTTCTAAAATCTCCCAGTTCTTTTGTCGCTGCTCCTCTGCCGTGAGCTTGCGCGGCGGTCCAGTCCCGCCAGTTTTTTCAATTAACCCCTGGTAGCCCATGCTGATCGAGAAATCGACAGCAGCGACGTAATCGCGCGGCCTTGCGGCAAAGCTGTCGATTTGAGACTGCAAGCTGATCGCCTTGAGCGGCTTTCGAATTTTTTTTCGGTAGTCGGTCCAGCGATGGAAAGCGGCCTTGGCCTGATCGCCGAACAACGCCGGAAATTTAATTTCTGGTTCTGGTGTTTTCGGCTTCCCGACCCCCACAGGGGGGTAAGGGGGGTTTTCTTGATCTGTATCTGTAATTGTAGATGTAGATGAAGATGAAGGGGTTGAATTTTGCTTAACCCGGGTGGTTGGATTTTGCTTAAGCAAATTCGGGTTACCACCGCTCTTCCCCGCTTTTATTCGTTCTTGGCGAACTCGCTCATCTCGGACCATGCGCCGGGAAATGATCGCACCATCCTCTTCCCTACGACTCGCCACCCCACTTCCCAATAGAGTGGTTAAGGTGTTGGTTAGAATTTGCTTATCCAAACCGAGAGATCGAGCAAGCTCATCATCGGTCATTGCGCGGTCATTAAGTAGCAGAACTCCACGCTCAGCCGAGAAGTGCATCAAGCACAGAATTTCGAACCAAACCCCACGCTCGAAAAAACCAAGCGCCCTTATGCCCGGATCACTCTGCCAGTCGGCTGGATAGAACTGCATGGCCGGAAGGCGGCTCATCGACACCTCGCCTTCAGCCAAGAAATTTTTGCGGAGTTGTTGCGCCGGAAGAGCGCCAGTAGTACATTTTTGAACGAGCCGAGCATGAGGTGGTTCTCATGAATCTCGATTCCGAATTGGCCGGGAGAAATCCTGGCCTTTTCTTTGTCGAGCGCTCCAAATTTCTAGCCTAAAATCTGCGTTTTATTTCTAGTTCTAGTGAAGTAAGAAATAAAACAACAAAACTCAAGGGTTAAAAGCGGAGCAAGTTTGAAACTGCAAACCACCAATAAACTTTTACTTAAAAAAGCGCAAGGGAAAAATTACCCAACAGCACCTTTTATTTAGACAAGTATGAAAGCCCCCTCCCAGGCGATTGTTGAACAGATAAAAACGTCTTGTTGTAGGCTTCAACGCTCTCTTCTCTGGCGTGGCGCGAGAAGCTCTGAATCGCTCGGTTTGAGAACCCCTCTTGATGCAACCGAGTGATCGCCGTGGCTCTCGCGCTGTGCGGGGAGAACTGCTTCGCGTCGAGTCCGACTTCGGCTAGATAAAATTTGAAAATATTGTATGCCGAAGAAACGCTCAAAAACTCCGATCCTTTTTGAGCTGAGGGGAAGAGTGGCGCATAGGAATGAGCTCCGTCTGAGGAGCGCTGCTGCACCCAAGCCATAAGGATCTCTATGGCCCAATCCGGTAGCGGCACAGAGTCCCACATGCGGCATTTTGAGCGCGGAAGTCGAATGAATGGAGTGCCGTCGGGTGCCTGTTCTATGTCGCAGAGCCGCACTCCAACAACCTCACTTCGCCTCATCGCGCCACCAAACATGAGCGCGAGCAATGCCCGGTCGCGCTTGCCCTGGCGCGAAAACTTCGACGGGCGATCGATCATTTCCATAACTTTTTCGAACGGAACGATCTGAGTTGGTCGCTTGACGGTATGGCGTATATAGAGCCGCTTCTTCTCGCCGGCGAACGGATTGAAGTCCACGAGGCCAGAAAGCCTCAAAAGCTCATACGCGCTGTGCATGAGCGTGACCGAAGTGCGAATTGTGGAGCTGGCCCTCCCCTTTGCGCCAGTGCGACCAACGATCCCCAGTCTGGCGCTCTCGATGCGAACAAACTCGGCAGCATCGGCCACGGTCGCCCTGCACATGACTCTGTGCGCCTTGTCCGGCCACCGACCCCCGAGCTGCTCGCACCAGCGACGCAGCCGAAGGCAATAAGCAAGACCAGTCGAATGGGCTCGCCGCGCTAAAAATTCCTCGATCAACTCCGGTACATCCATTCATCCCCCTCAAGAGCGGAGAGAGTTTGCCAACCCTCCCCGCCCTAAGAAAGTTTAAGTCACTTTCACAAAATGCCTATTCGAAAAAAACTCCGAACCACCCGAGAAAGAAACCGAACAAAGTAAACATCACCACGGCTGCGACTGCTGGCATAGAACCCCCTTAAAAAGGTAAATTTTGAACACTAAAAACCACGAAGTAAAACGAACTGCCGTACAAGAAATACTTAACTAATTCGCTCATAAGCTCCCCTATTCGATCGATGTTGCGGAACCCGTGTCAACGTTCGTCACGTTTGACGCAGCATTTCGCGAGAGAAGGTTCGAGAAAAAGCCGGGCTTCATGAGCCGCTTCGTCTGCTCCTTCTCCTGCTCCATGCGGAGAATCGTGTGCGCCGTCTTTTTGTCCGGCGACGCTTTGCCGTTCTGAATCAAGCCGTTCATTCCGTCCAGCATCGCGCGGATGCCTTCCGGAGATCCCGACAGAGTGGCGTTCTCGCTTCCGACGTTCAGCACAGCTCCGCAACCAGGGAGCAACGCTATGGCACAACCGATCACCATGTATTTCATTTTCATAACCTTCCTTTCATAACCTCAGCCATACGCACCGAGGGATCGGAGAGCGCCGCAACGCTCCCCTGTCCCGCGCTAAATCAGCCGAGCACGGAGCCAAAAGTAAACCCTAGATACCCCCTCACAAAACAAAGCAACCCCGCCAACAAAAAAGAGGAATCCAAGTGAGAGCACCGCCATGCCAACCACAAGAAGAAGGTATGCGATCACCAATGAAAATGGGATCGCGCAAATCAGGACAAAAATCTCGCTAAAGCTCATCTCTCCGTCTCCCTCAAAGCCCGAACAAGCCGGGTAATCATTTTCTCTCTCGACCTCTGATCCGCACTCGCCGCGCACTTCCGCAGCCTCAAGATCATCGCTCGCGCTATCACTTTCGAGTCAATTTTTTTCATCACTCAGCCTCATAAAAACCGTCAAACATCGCTGCATTGCGAATACCATCAATAACTCCTTGCGCTTGCTGATTCCTTAACCGCAAAACATACAGGGCTTTCAACAGGTCGGCCTTCTCCATGTTCGGCGCGACCATTGTTTTGCCCTTCGAGTCAACTTCGATCTTCGCTCCGTCCAGGTCCGACGAGATCATTGAGAGGATCACTCGCTCCCGAGTCTTTGCGTAAGCGCCGTTGACCGCATCGGCGACCTTCGGCACAACAACACCACCAAGCCCGAGGAGCACCATCGCTGCAACGATGACTCCCCCTCCTCTACCGCTTCGAACCGTTTCTGTTTCGTTTTTCATAGCCCCCCCTACTTAAACTGCACGTTAATTTTCTGTCTCAACTCAACCCCCGGTATCGTCGCGCCGCTTTTCAAATCGTCCTTGATCTGCTTTTTGTCCGGCTCCCAATACAAAACCTCGCGCATGTAAACTGAGGGTATCTTGGCGTCATCCACCACTTCCACCGCCTCCGAATTCCTGTACGAAATTGCGTGGACTCCATTCCCCCACTTCTCCCCTTTCAGGACTTGACCGACGTACCACTTCAAGCCTTCAATGCGCGTTCGACTCCACGCCGATCGAGCCCTCAGTCGCTTCGCCTCATTCTCGCAAGCCTCGGCTTCTGCTTCGAGGTTCTTCGCGACTGCGACGATCGCCGCGAGTTTCTGTTCCCTCTCGATCTTGAGCGCGTCGAGCCGTTCCTTAATGCTCTCCGGCGTCTCGCCCGTCTCTTCCGCTTGCTCCAAGAACTCAAGTTCCTCCGCTATCGCCTTGTCGATCTCATATAACTTCATGGGTCGTTCCCTCCATCATTTTGGTTACTCGCTCCTTGGCCTTCTCAAGGGGTGTTTTGACCACCTCTTTCTTCGGCTCCTCGACAACCTCGGGCTCAACCGCCGCATCCTGCGCCCGTCGCGCTTCGATCTCCTCGATCGTCGTGCGATATGGCGCGAGCTTTTCAAACTCCCTAGGCTCAAGCTCTCGCTCAACCTTCCACGCTCCGAGCGCCTCGACGTACTCCCCTCGCCGCTCCATGAAGCGCCTTTGTGTCGTGTCCATCGACTCGAAACGGTAGAATTGAGGCTCAGGAAGGAGCGCCGGGCCGCTAGGCTGAACTTCGACCGAGGGAGGTTCGCTCGCGACGATTTCCGGCGAGAACTCCTCCTCCGTGTAGAGCCCTCCAAGCTGTTGCGGGAAGGCCCTTCTTAGCGCGACGGATTCCGCGCACTTGTTGATCATAACTCGCTTCATAGAGTTCCAATTCCCGTGCTTCTTGTCATACTCTGCGAGCATCGCGACTCCCTCAACGGGGATCCTGCGATCCTTCCGGTGCACTCGCGCCCATGCGCCGATATAGTCATTGCCGGGGTACGTCGCCGGCAAGTACTCCCCCCCTTTCCCGATCAGCCCGCTTTCAATTCCGTCGTACTCTTTGTTCGAATTTGCGATAGCGTGGAACCCGTTAATTCCTGTCATCATCTGCACGCGCCCATTGACTTTCAGAAGCCATATCTCGCGTTTGAACGGATTCAAGCCCGTTGCCTTGCAAAACTGCACGGCCATCGCAAACTCGGCATCGTTCAATCCCTGCGCGACCGTCTCGCGAATCGTCGCGAGAACCCTCTTGTCTTCGTAATTTATAACTTCGTTCATATTACCTACTCCTTATGTAATCGCTTTCTTTCGCTTCTCTATCCCGCTCCTCTGCCTCAACCTCCGCTTCGCACTGCTTCCGTTTCTGTTTTCATACGCCTCCATCCTCTATCGCGACGCTACAATTTGCTCAGAAAAGACCTCGACACCGGAGATCTTGGTATCCCCCTTCGTGCTCGCAACTTGTGCCGCGATCATCTTCTCGTTTGGCATTTTAAGGTGTTCTGGAAGGGCCGTCGCATCCACCACTCGGAATTTCCAGACCGTTCGATATGAAATTCCACTCGGCTTTGGAGCTTCTGGAACTTTTATCTCCTGGGGCAGCCTCTCGACCTCCACCAAGGCATCAAGCGCCGCAGCTTCATCACCTTTCACAAGGGCCGCTTTCGCCTCTTCTTCCAAGATCTTGCGCCGCTTCTCGTTTTCGATGTCGAGCAGCCTCTGCTGCTCCTCTCTTTGCCTCGCGAGTTTTCGCTGCTCCTCTACAAAGTAGGACGACATTGCAGCCTTTATAGACTTTTCAGCCGAGGTCAACATCTCGGTTGGCCTTCTAAAAAAGTCCATAATGCGCGCCTTGGCATCATCGAGTGGCTTGGTCATTGAGCGCCGAAGTTCATCGAGTTCCTTGGCCTTTACCTTGATTTGCTTCAAGTCGTCTGCCGCCTGCTGGTTTTCCTCAGTGGTCGTGACCTGATAATTCAGGTACTCCGCTAACACCTTCTCCATGCTCTTCACTTGCTGCACAACTTCTGTCGTTACTTCCATTCTAACGTCCTCCAATTGATTGTTTTAACGATTCAAGTTTTGCGAGAGCGCCAGAAACGTGTTCGGTTTGCTTCATGGCCGAAGCCCGTTTTTGCGCTTTTTGCAAATTTGTTTCTCGTGGTTCCTCAGACGGTGGCGGATCCATCGGGATGTCCCCTGCCCCACTTGCTGCTGCTGCGGCCCGTTGAAGCAACTCAGCGTCAACGAGGTCCGCGCTTATTTCATTGGCTTCTATCTTTTTGTAAAAGTTCTCCGGAAGATTTCCCGGAAATACCCACGCTCTAATATCCTCGCGGTACTCGCCCACGGCCTGAAGATAGTCGCGCTGCTCGTCAGCGAGAATTTTGAAACGGAAGTACCGCTCGGCTGGTTTTTGCGGTGGGGGCGATTCCTTCTCCGGCTCCCCTACCAATTCGCCCGTGATTTGAGTCTGAGTGTGCGCCTCCTCAACCGAGACAACTCGACTGCCTCTCATGCCATCAAGCTCGCTCTCGTCGAGCATGCCGAGGCCGCAAATCGAGAGCGTGAGACGACGCTTCGCCTTCGTCTCAGCTTTCATCATCGCATTGGCCAGATCCTCACCTTTAAGGTTTGCACACGACACCGCGCCAAGCGATGAGTCGATCCTACCATTACCATCGGCTCCCGTTGCCCTAACGGTATAAACACCGTTTGTGTTCACGACATCTAGCGAGGTAATGCTCACACGATGTATTTTTCTGAGCTGCTCAGTACAATCCTTTAGCGCATAGAGCTTGAGCTTTCCGTCTTTTCCTCTGATATAAGCAAAGGGAGAAGTCAAATGATTGAGCCCTAGAGAGTCGCACACTTTTTTATAGACGAGAACTCTTTGCTCCGGGGGTAAACCGCTCAAATCGCCCCCGATAAGCGCCTTCTCTATCTCCAGCACCTGCGGCGCTGCACTATCCTCTCTCCCTTTCTTTGTCTTCATAACTTCGTTCATTTTACCTATCCCTCCTATAAAAGAATGGAACTGTCGCCTTCTCCCTCTCCTCTGCCTCAAGCTCCTCCTCGCACTGTTCGCAAAGCAGAAACCCAGGGTGGACCGTGGCGAGGTTGCTCCGAGCCCACATCAGGCGGCAGCCCTCGCAGCGCTTCCCCTCCGCATAGAGCTCAAGCTCGGCTTCGAGGTGCTCCACGATCGCCTTGAGGCGCTCAATTTCTAGTGCTTGGTTCGGCATGTGACCTCGTAATAAAATTAATTTGCTCAACCATAGTTGCTTATCGTATACTAACTTCGATGACTATACAATTTTTTTTGTTGCTCTTTTTTTGATGGTGCATGAATGACGAGAATTCGCGAACTTAGCCCAATGCAATGGGTTCGAGTTCTGAGAGACAAAAACAAAATGACGGTTTATGGCCTAGCGAAAGCGATAGGCACAACGCCCCAACGCATAGATAAGCTCGAATCAAGCGCCCAGGGCTGCAAAATGGACGTGCTTTGTGCGCTTCGAAAGGTGTTCGGGTTGACTTGGGAACAACTTGGAAAGCTAATCGAGGCCGAGGCCGGGTCTATGGTTCCGCGCCCTTATCGACCTCAGAAGCCGCGCAAGCTAAAAAAACTTGAGTAGCTAATGGAAGGAGGTATTTTATTTTCATGAAAACACTCGAAGAGGCTCTTCCAGGTCTGTTGTTGCTCGCTTCCATAGCGATCTCATATTTCATACCGGCGATTGTGGCTTTCAAAAGACGGCATAGGAGCAGAACTCCCATACTGATTCTGAATGCGTTCCTGGGCTGGACCTTTGTTGGTTGGGTGCTTTTTCTCGCTTGGTCGTTTTCGAGCGACGTTGAACCCGCAGAAGCCGCCTTGCCTTCTGCCCCGGCTGAGGAAACAAAGAGGACATTCGAAACTCCCGAAGACAGGATTCCACAAGCATGGCGAGAGAAAATGAAGGCTAAAGACCCGTAACTCTCATAAGCAAATCCTCTTCGAGCACCGAAGAGTCCGAGAGCGTCGCCCGAAACGTCACCCTATAGTCCACGCCAGCAAGCCCACCAGTGACCTTACCCGTTGCCGTTGTTGAAGTCGTCGTGAGCGTTGTGCTCACAAGTCGAGCGTTTTCTGCGGAGTCGGTCAACAAGTTTGTAACGCTTCCCGTCGCGCTCGCGACTGTGACTCCCGAGGGAAGTCTTGCTGTAAAATCAACCGTTACCGGGTAAACCTCATCGGGCTGCTTCTCAAAAATCTGCATCAATTCCTCGCGTCAAAAGTTGAGTTTTTGTTAGATCGGAACACAAAAGATTTATTGCTTGCAGTTCGCGCTAGGAACCGAGAGGAGAAGAACGTCCTCGTCGCGCCCGAAGAATCCTGGGCTCCGTCGTTCGCCGTTGCGTTCAGTCCGGTCAGGGCCAGAACACCTACGGGGATCTGAACAACTCGGTGCTCTGTTGTTGCGATCATCGGAGCATTACCAGCTAGAGAGAGTGTCTCGGTATTGAACTGAGCGACTCTATTCTCTCCCCTCTCAAACTCAGGGGCGATTCCAGTAAGCGAAAGCGAATCGGAAGCAAGCGAGACAAACCTGTTCTCTGTTGTTGCGACCTCTGGCGCGAGACCAGAAGCCACAAGCGATCCGCTAGGAATCGAGGAGAAGCGGTTCTCACTCGTGGAAGCCTCCGGCGCAATCCCGGTCAGAGAGAGAGAGCCGCTCGGAGCGTTCGCCCACCGATGCTCTGTGCTGTTTGCGCTCGGAGTAATACTGGAAAGATTTAGTGAGCCGCTCGGAAGATCGGCCCGTTTGTTTTCCGTTGTTGCCGCGCTTGGAGCTTGACCCGCCAGAGAGAGAGACCCGTTAGGAACCTCGCTTGTGTTATCATCCGATGCGACCTCGTAAAGATCCCACTTGAGGGCGAGATCGTCGCAGAGAGCGCCAACCTGGGTGGAGTTCAAGGCAGAATCGTAAACAACAAACTCCCCAAAGAGATCATCGCCAGGGTAAGAACCACTCCCGTCGTAAGCCATTAAGACGGGATCTGCGTTGCTATCTGTGTCCGAGGTTGTTCCCGAGCTCTGCAAAGATCCTGAGCCAGTCGAAGCCCCGTTCTCGTACATCTGCCAGCTTCCCGCCGAATAATTCAAGACGAGGACGAGCACTTTCCATAAATTCTTAGCGACATCGGAGCTTGTCAGGTTCTCCGCACTTTCTCCATCAGATCGTTTGCAATCGAGCGTTTGTTTATAATTCCCATTGTATTGGTCTGTAAGATAATAGCTAATCCGATCGGCACCTGAGTTATCAGCGAACAAACAAACCATTTCGTATTGGTTGGTTGCTATAGGCCGCTGGACAGAGACAACAGTGAGTCCTGAGCGATTTCGAGTTACACCACGCGAGTTCTGCATCACAAAGAAGTCCGGACGGCTCGCCGAGAAGTCGAGCGCCCCAAGTCCATTTTGCTGTGCAGCTCGCCAAACAGCTCGGCTTCCACTCGTGGATTGAGTAGCGTCACGCGAATTGCCGGAGCGGTCTGTGAGCGTTGCTACTTCTTCCGAATCAGAGGCCGCTGCGCTTCCAGAGTCTAGGCAATAGGTGGAATCCGAGCAGTCATACCAAATTAAAGCTGTTCCGTGATCTCCAGCATCAAAACTCATTCAGCCCCCTATGAGAGAGTGAAGAGTCCCGAGGCGTTTACTTGGAAAGTCAGCGTATTTCCATCGGTGGTGGTAACGTCGGCATCGGCATTATTAAGAAGGCCCGAGCAGACAAGTGGATCGCCGGAGAGAGTATCGTTAAAAATAAAATAGCGCCTTGCGACGATGTTTCCACTGGCAGCCGTCCAGCTTGGGTTTGCAAAGTCAAAAGTGTAAGTCCCGCCCGACTGCGAGCTCGTGACGCTGCCGAGTGTCTGCCGAGAGTACCCGTTACCGCTCAACTCGTTGGTAATATCAGAGAGCGTTGAGTGCGATGCCGAAAAAGTATAAGACGAGCTTACTAGGCCGATTATGAACGTATCTGAGCCGAGGTTCATGTCCTCGACCATTCGCTCTTTGAAAGAGTTATAAAACTGAATCGTTCCCGTGGTAACAGCCATGCTTAAACTCCAAGAAGCCCGAGGATTCTGCCAATTAACTCAGGGGAAACGTGCTCAGCTCCGACCACGCCAGCCGCCGCACTTACTACAGCAATAACGAGTTCTCGAACTCTCTGCCTATCGATTTTCATGATCAGCCTCGGGAAAATTATCGTAAATTTCTAACTCGGCCTTTGGGTAGTTTTTTGCAACCCGCCCGAGCGCCGCCAGCGCGGTCCTGCTGTTGAGGATCGTCTCGTATTCCGGACCTCCTGCAAACGAGTAACCTACAAGGATGCAGCCGCTTGAGTTGTGCGGATAATTTCCGTGGTGGAATAGAATACCAGAGCGATCTGTCACCTTGAGCACCTCATAGGTCCACTCAACGAGATCGCCGTTGGGTAAGTGCCTGTCTTTGGTCGCTGCCAGCTCATATTTACCGGAGGGTATTCGTGACTTGTTGGGCTGGTTGTTTCTCCATGCCAATTCCAACGTTACTAAAACTAAATCCGACACGGAAGAAGAGAGAACGCCCCTCGTTCCAGCGTACCCTTCTTTGACGCGAACAAGCTGGAATCTAGGGAGCAAGTTTAGGTAAAACCTCTCGAAGTCCAGTGAACCATAGGACCATGATCCCAATGACCCACAAAAGGGTTGAGAAAATCGGCTTGAGAACTGCCATGATATGACTGTCTTGTCGTGGCATGACTCCCAGCGCCGCTGTGAGGAGTGACTCGCGCAAGAGCCTCATTTCTGTGACCATCTCTCCGAGCTTCTCGACGACCTTAAGGGTGTTCTCGTCGATGCGTCTTTCGAGCGTCGAAAGTTTCAAGTTAAATATTTCAGCATCTAGGTTTTTATCCTTTGACTCGCCGTTAATTTCCATCATGAGATCCTCAGAACCAAACCGATCAACCTCCTGTAAAGTATATAGGCGGTATTCGCGGAGGTAGCGAACCCGAGCTTATAGGTATAAGTTCCCGCTGCTGGCGCATCTATGAGAAAATCTGTTAGCCAAACGTCTCCTGCATTGGTATCGCCGCGATGCGGGACGGCAACGCAGTTACCACTGAGAACCGTCGAGTCGCGCTTAAACCGCATGTGAACATACTGGTTGCCGTTTGAATGCGATGCGCTCAATGATCCGAACAGAAGCACGATGCCACCTGTCGGGACGGTCAATGATATCGAAGTTCCTGTTGCTTCCGTCGGGTTTGACAGATCGGTGTTCGTGGTGTTCTGAGCGGAGGAGTCATAGTCCTGCGCGTAATCAACGAGCAGATCCTCAAGAAGAGCCGCGATAGCTTCCATTGTGGCTGCTGAAGTTCTGATCGAGTCGGCAAATGCCATTAAGTCGGATCCTTTGGGTAATTATTAAGCACTCTGCAAAGCAACCTGAGCCATGGAGGGGAGTTCTCCGTAAAGAATATCTCCCTACCCTCGATCTGCATACGAACGAATTCAGCCCGACGCCAATACTCGCCAGGCACCAAGTCAACCACCTCTCCATCGTGTTGAGGGTAGTCGGCATCGGAGCTTGTTCCAAAGAAAGAGCCGAGCACCGGGCTTGATATGGTGACAACATCGAGCATGTCTAAGGCTCGATACTTATTAAGGTCGAGGATCTCAACTGTCACATAAACGTCGGGTATGGCATAACGCGCTGCGAGATATTTTAGCATTAACGCCACGGAAGCATCGGCATTGAGCAGCCGATAGTCTGGGTTCGCATTGTCCCGCCGACCAAAAAGCGAATTGCTCACTCCAAGCATCTCGTTGCCAAGGGCTGCAAACTCCGGACAGTTAACAAAAAGCTGCTTTATGCCATAGAGATCCCGAGACTGCTGTGCCGTTATAAAGTCGAGGGGGGTGAGGTAACGAAGATTGGCCGAGTAACGAATTGTGAGCCAATTTGCTACGGAGTCAGATCCGCGAACCTCAACCCGCCGAACTCTACAGTCCTCCTCGTCTATTGTGCGAGTGGAGGCAACGTTTTTGCCCCACGCATATATTCCGAGAGACTTTGAACTCCCTGCAAATGAAACGACTCGACAAGCGGAGTTTCTACAAACCTCGGAGAATATAAAATCCCGTGTTGCTGGCCCCTCTATACGACCGCTCAAAACTCGTTGGTATGGCGCTGTTGCTCCGTCGATTGTACCAGAATGACTGGTGCTGTATTTTGTAAAGTCAAAGTCTCCCGTAACCCAAGCGGCTCCGTCGAACTCGTGATCAAGCAGCTTGGCAATGTGCAGAGGAGCCTCTAATAGGGTTGCATTTACGCCAGTTATCGTCCCGCCGCCAAACGCCCCATCGATAATTCCGTCAATGTTTGCCACCATGTCCAATGATCTCAGATCGGGCGACTCAAGCCCCGTAAGGGCTGTTTTTTGGGAGAGAGTGAAGTATGCCGCGCTGAGTCCGGTGTTCGGATCGAGGCTTGTGGCCCCATCTGGCTCGTCTGAAATAACCACGCCATAGAACGCAGATGCGAAGGGCTTTTGGTTAAAATAATGGAAACCCCAAGTCCCGTCCTCAGAGCGGAAAAGAGACGGCTCCCCCGAAAGAGCATTGTCGTGCGTTAGATCTAGGGGCGAAGTGGAGTTTATCGAGGTTTGAGAAACGTAGGCGATATAGACTCCGCCGGGATCAACAAGGGGAACGGGCCGATCAAAAACAAACGGAACAGTAACGTTCCCCGAGCCCCATGTGAAATCAGTCTTGTCTCTTGATGCAGTTCCTATGAGTGTTTTGGGGAGGCCGTTAATTCCGAGCGCCCAGATTTCCATTCGAAGCTCGCCCTCAGCCCCAGATACCCCGGCTGTAAAAATAGCTTCAGCCTGGACCAATATGTAATTCAAGCCGCTGGTCGAGAGATACCTTGCTCTTGGCGTTTCATCATTCCCCGTTATGATCGTCGCGATCGTACCTGAGCGAGTATCGAACAGCCTCGTCGTTGTTCCAGCAGCGGAATCCACCGGGTAATATGAGTCTTCATATTTTACATAAAGATCGTTTATTCCCTCGACTGGAAACTGACTCTCGAAAGTCGTTGCGTAGAGAAAATGAACATCGTCATCTGAGTCGATGGGAGTTGTAACCGAGATTGGTTTTACATCAACACTTGAACCAAAAACTATTGGTAAGTACCTTCCTATCGCCTCTGGAGGACACCCACTTCCAAGTATCGACGAGTCAATGTAGTTGGTGTTTAGCTGGTAATTCAGTACGTCGCGATTCAGCTGCTCAGATGAGAGTTGTATATCTACCCTAGCATCCTCGCCGTGAGTTTCAATGTAGCTTATTGCCGTTGATCTCCATATCAAATCTCCCGAGTCAGGAGTGTAGCTAGTTTCTTCACTTGTTAAGTATTTGAGATAAACCTTAACGGTTTGATTAATTATGGTGAAACGAGTTAACAGATCCGAGAACCTTCTTTCAAAACCGAATGAGCCGGGCGAGTTGTCTATTGAGAGATTGCTGCGAGTCTGTTGCGGTAGGTATGTATCAAGAAAGCTTCCAACAGAGGGTATTTGCGTGAGAATGGGTCTGATCTCTGGCGAGTCGCGAAGCGCTAAGTTCGAAACGTAGATTGTTTTAGTCGTTGACCCGTTCTGAAGGCTTTTCAAAGCTATTTCGATCACAACGAGAGGTGTGAGTCTTGGTGAAGCCATCAGATCACCTCCTCAACCAAGACCGTCAGGCTGTTGTTATTTATAGCTCTTGAATTGTGTCTGGTTCGAACAACTCGACAGTGAAGAAGCTCAACGCCAAGAAGTGCGCGATCGTCACTTGAATCATAGAGAAAGATTGGGTTTTCAGATCTGGACAGAACATTTTCCTGAAGCGAATCTCTTGCGGAGTCAGAAATACCTTCATATCTAAGTTCAAACGCTAGAGCGGTCCTTCGAGAAAAGGCACCAAGCGGCCCTCTGGAAACGCGAGATGAGTAAAGTGGATCGCGGCCAAGATTGAGCCACCTTCCAAGGTGGATCTTCCCAACTTCGTGAATCACCGAGTCAGTCGTCTCCGTCTGAACAAGCCAGTACCTATATGCAGCGCCTGGCGACAGGCTTCGCATATAATCCTGTGACTCTGGCCCCGTCAGGCTTGAGACATTCGCGGAGTTATTGTAACCACTGGCGAAGTTTGAAGCCGAGGATCCTTTAACTCGAATTGAAGTCGTTCCCGAGTCTCTGGCGAGCGTGTTCTTGAAGCGCCCAACGATAACATGATCTGGTTCCAATGAAGCCCCACTTCCGAGATCAAAGCTCCATGCTCGAGATGTAGCCGCCGAGCTGCTTTTATACCTTCGAGTTCGATCGCCGCCATAAACCTGACTTTCCTCGAAATAGGTTGCAGAGGGTGGAAGGTCATAGGCTGAAGCTGCCGATACGATGTCAGGCCACGAAATGAGAAGATTGCTACTCATTCCACTCCTCTATCGTAAACTGAACTGTGTTTGAATCAGGAGCCCCATCTGCGAATATTTGAGGGCGAACCACCTGACCATGAATCAATCTGTGGCCATCCAAGACTTCATGAACTGAGGTCGTGTACGCAAATACTCCAGGGTGCCTATGTTGAATCTTCAGGACCGAGTCGCTAAACTCGATCGCCTTCGCGTCGCTGACAAGATCCCATCTAAGGTTGATTCCGTATCTGGCCCTTTGCCTTCGGCCAATGATGACCGAACCCGAATCAGCGCGAGAGGTGTATGGAGGGCGATCGGTATAGTTTATGGAGTAATCCGAAAGCTCCACACCGAAGTCAAAGAACTTACCGAGATAAACCTTGCCGCAATTTACCAGGTTAAGAGCTGGTTTTGTTATTTCAACCCGCCAGAAGCGCCTAGCGGAGGTTTCCGTAAAGGTTTGAATATAGTCGGCTCCGTCTGGTCCATACAGCCCCGCAAGGTCGGGCGATGGTGCGATAGGTGAACCAAAAGAGTCAGACGAATCTCCAAAGACTTCAATATCCGTAACTGTTCCCTCTGGATCGTCGTACATCGTGAGCGCTTTACCAATGATTAGGTGATCGCACGTCGCTGTTCTTCCATCACCCATATCGTAGTCGATGACGACGCTCGTTAATGAGTCATCGAGAAGCCGAGATCGCGTCGTTCGTGGCCCGCTCCGACTATTTACTAAAGGGAAGTACTCATCCCATGTATCAGAGGCATTTGAATAAATACTGAGGCAGCGGGCTCCGATGTCAGGATAAGAAAGAAGAAGGTTTGTCATCGACCTGTCAACCCTCCAGGTCGTCGGGAGGCGCTACCACTGAACGCGCTAGACGAGGTCGATATTCCCTCGCCACCCGGGAGAAAAGAGCTGTCCTTGGTGCCGATACTCTGACCAACGCTCGCTGCGGCTGTTGCATCGCCCTCCGCAATATAGCGGACCCGAACCGTTGTGCGTATTTCAGAGGGGATATTATTCAATTCAGCCGCGATATTCGTAACTTCCGAACCGACGTTGCTAAAGGCGAGTCCAGCCGCCCCAAGAGCCTCAACGATGTTAATTGTCTGCTCCGCTGTTACGTTTTCGAGTTCGTCGATCGAGTCGATTCCATTTGACGCGAGGGTTGAAAAAAGTTGGGAGATCTGCTCCTCGGTAAACTTCCCACTGTTCGTGAGAAAATCACGCACCTCCTGAAAGGAGGTAAAAGAAAGCTCCTTTGCCTCGCTCGCAATATCGCCGAGAGCATCAACAAGAGCAGCCCCGCCGCTAGTTCCCGAATCGATTAAATTCTGAAACGCCTGATCGACGGCCCCGAGCGCATCGGGGATTCCCTTCTGCGAGATCTGCTCAATTCCCCTTAACGCCTCAGCCGCTTGTGTTGCAGAAAGCTTTCCATCCAGAAAAGCCTTAACAACACCGGATTTCAGTTGGTCAAACGAGAAGCCGAGCTGTTGGACAAGAATCTGAAGGTTGTTCAGCGAACCGCCGAGGTTATTAGCAAACACGTTGCCAATATCGACTCCGAGGTTTTGGGCTATACCGAGAAGCGATTCAAACGCAGATCCAACCCCGCGAAACGCTGCTTGCGCCGCTGGCTCAAGTCCGGCGAACAAGCCCACCCCACCCTGATTCCCACTAAAAACAAGATCGGAAATTTGCTGGAGCTGTCCGCTGATTACGACAGAAACGCGATTTGCGTCGAGCAGATCGGCAAAGAATTTGTCGGCTGATTTCTTAGCCTCCGTTCCCGCGCTATCGCCGCCGCCAAAAAGGGATCCAACAATTTTCTCAGCAAACGATCCCACCCCTGGGAAAATAGTGTCAAGTGATGTCGAGAACGCGCCTAGGTAATCACCGCTCTCAATGTCGGTGAGAATACTGTCAACGATTGACGAAATGAATGGTCCAGCAACACCGCCGATGATCGCACCAACTGGTCCAGCGGCTGAACCGAGCGAATTTACGAGGGTTCCAAGGAGAGAGCCGTTGAGATCTGCCTGACTGAGGATTTGGCCAAACGCCTGTGAGAGCGCATTACCCACGCCACCAATCGCTCCTTTGAAATCTCCGCTTCCGATTGAAGAGCCAAGAGCCCGAAGCGCGTTTTCAAATCCGTTGAAGACGGCTTCCTCGAAGTCGAAAGGTTCTTCTTCCTCGATCGTTTCTTTGACCTCATTAACCTCTTTTGTTAATCCTTTTAACGGAGAAGAACCTCCACTCACCTTGTCACTAGCGCCATCGAAAATTTCGGACAAGCCCTTTTCAATCTCTCGGAACTGCACCTGTAGTTCTCGGTTAAGGGACTCGAAAGCCGCTGTAACCTCTGGTGTTACCGTAGCGCCTTTATGGGCAAGAACATCGAATACGTTTTCTGCTGATCCCCTAATCTCATCAAGCCGCGCCTTAGTCTTTGAGTTAGCAACAGATCGTTCAAGGGCTTCGAATTGACGGATCGCTTCGTTAACAAATGAATCCTGCTCTGTTTGTTTACCAAAGAACTCAAGTATTACATCAATACCTCGGCCAACGTTTGGAATTGTCTCATTCACCAAGTACTCTGTGAAGTATTCGAGCCCTCGAATGATAGGCTTTACGTCTACAGATCTGATCGCCTTAGCTAGCTGCTCTATAGATCCCTTCAGGCGATCACTGCTTCCCATAGCTTTTAGCAATTCATCGCGCTTATCTTTTAGTGCCGTGACAACCTGAGCAATCGCGTCTCCAGCATCGTTTTCAACTTTACCAAACTCGGCTGTCTTTTTTCTCGCAGCTTCAACTATAGCATTGCGCGAAGCGAATATTTTTTGTTCTTCACTGAGCTCAGAAGCGGTTATTCCGAGCTCCTTAGCGAGCGCCTCCTGAGCCTTGGCAAGATCGAGAACTCCGAGGCGATTCTTGAGGATTTGGTCTTGCCCTGTAGCGAAGGCTCGTTCAAGGTTCGCAAGCTCGTCAACAAGGTTTCCCCCTGTTTCTTCGGCGAGAACACGGGCCGCCTTAGCAAGCTCAAGATACTGATCCGGCTTGATCCCGCTTTGAAGCGAGCGATTTGCTTTCTCCATCAGCTCAAAGGAAGAGATCGTCTGCCCTGTTGCGTCTTTGAGATCTTTCAGGAAAACATCCGCAACGCCCCCGGCCTTCGCCGTGAGATTTTCGAATGCAGAAGAAACGTCGTCGATTTGAGAGCCTCGCTCGATGGCTGAGAATAGCGCCGCCGCCGCTCCGGTTACAGCCGTGAAAGCAACCTGAGCAAGTGACACGGCACTTGATAAAGCAACAGTCGCGGCCTCGAACCTTGTGAAGCCGCCAGCAGCGCTCTCGGCTCCGAGTTTTATAGTCTCAATCGAGCCGTCCAGCTTGGTTAGTTTAACGGTGGCTTCTGCATCGTCGATCTCGACCTTTATGTATACGTTTTGCTCTCCCTCGGTCGCCATCAGAACCTCAGAGTGTGCTTCCTAGCCGTCGCGACGATGAGCTCCATAACCATCTCGTCCGTCTTTTTTAGTAACCGAGCATTGTCGCGGATTAGGAACATCGCGTTCAAGATGAGGCGACGAGTATCCTCTGCTGAAAGAGTCTCACCGTTCGAAACCATGTTGAATAGGCGATTGATATACTCACATCTTTCTTTTTCTACTTTTGGGTGATAGTTCCACACGATTTGATCGACGGCTTCCCTCGCCTCTGTTGGTAACTGGCTCATCATTTGCTGGATCTCGCTGTCTTGAAACTCGATCACCGCTTCCTCCTGGCTTTTGTTTTCCGCTCGCGGCTTTCACTTAATCGCTGCTTGAACCGTGCATACTGCATTTCAAGCTTAAGAATTCCGGTCGGCCACTCGTCAAACCCGTAACTCAATAATGCGTCGTGATACGGTTTCTGCAAACCGCTAGCGTCAAGGACTTGGCGAGCCGCAAGGATTTCATCTATCGCCGTGGTCGCCTCAAGGTCACTTGCGATCTCTTCGATATGACAGCCGGACTTCTCGCACATAGGGCGAATTCCATCCTTAGCCTTGAGCGCATAGCAGTTCGAGCAATTGAGATTCGGCTCATCAACCCAACCAAGGCGAGCGCGTTCGACTATGCGCTCAAGCCTTCTTTTTTTTCCTGGGGCGGCTCCTTCCGCTTGAGAAGGGAAAGATAGGCGTTAACATACCCGGCATGAATGGCGGTGAGAATATTAATCGGGAGAGTGAGCGCACGAACATCCTCAACACTCAAAGCCCCCCTTTCGTCTTCTAACCCCTCAACGGATTCGAGGCGAGCGAACGACAGAGCAAGCTCTTTCGTCATCCGTTCCATTTTATCCTCAATTTTCCCTAACTCCTGAGCTTCTCTCTGAAGCTCGTTGAGTCCGGGGAGTCGGAAAACAAACCGAGCATCCCCGTCTTCCGAAGCTAAAACTACGGTCGCCGTTTTTGCGATCTTCATGCTAAATGTATGCTCCTGATTGTTCGTTCTTAATAACTATGAAGGGCGTTGTATCCACCATGCCCGTTGGATTTGATGCGGCAGCGAGGCACTTGAATGTAATTACATGCTCGTTTGTGGCTGTCGTTGTGAGGTTGTATTCGGGATCTTCCACGATTTTTAAGCGTGGAAAGTAGACTCTCATCCTATAGGGAGAGGTATCGTCCTGAATATCGAGCATCGCCTTATACTCCGTGCCAGCCTGAGCCGCTGTGAAGTAAGTGAGGTCAGAGAGCTCCTTCAGGCGAATTGTCACCGTCCCTTGAAACGGAGGATCCCCGACTGCAACGGGAGTACCGTTTCCAAGCGAACCCTTAATTTCGGCCACGAAGCCCTGATCATACTCTAGGGCGATATCGATGCTCGTGATATTGAGCTTGTCGCTTCCGCTCAAAGCCCCACCACCCTGCGCGTTAATAAGAAACTGGTCGTCGGGTTGGAGAACAATCCGCTGACTATTTGCCACTGTCGCCGAGTTGAGTGAAGTATATGTATTCGTAGCAGACGCGAGTTCCTGCTCATTTGCAAGCAAGGAAAGCCCGAGTCGCGTATAGTTAGGAGGGTTCTCGGCTGTGATCTGAACTCTTGTGGTCACACAGCTCGGAAACTCGATGGATCCTGCTACTGCGGAAGCCGCTTGAAACGCCGCCGTAACAAAAGCTTGGTTCCGAGTTTCGTTGAACATAAACGAATGGAGATAATCACCGCTTCCCCCCGGCTCCTCGTTGACTGTGTCAGTTCCAAAAAACTGCCCGACCGCAACAAGGGCTGAGTTGTCATAGCCCATGAGCGTCTCGATCTCGACAGTCGGAGAAGTAGCTCCACGACGCGATTCTGTAGCCATTGAAGTACCAGCCCCGATCGGGTTAGCCGTTAGCTCCTCAGCGTTCTCGGCCTGATTGAGGCTCTCAACCTCAACCTTATCACCCGAACCGATTGCCGTTGCTGTTCCCCAAGTCGTCGCCTTCTTCAAGCCGATTACCGTTGCTGCTCCCGTGATGCTTCCCATAAAATCCTCGCTTAAACTGAAATTGTCTTAATGCCCGTATAGGTGACTTCCGAAACCCACGTTGGGCGATTCTCTAAAAAAACTAGCTCAGGACTCCGAATCCCCTCAGCCCCAGGCTGATAATAATCGACCGTCGAAGCCCACGAGTTCCCTAGCTCCGATCGTACAAGAGAATCGATTGCCTCTAAACGGTCTGTTGTGCTTTTGAAGTTCTCGCCGCTCGGTTCGTTCTCCCGGTAATACCGAATGCGAACAGGAAACTCATAGCGAAGCTGCCCCGTAAGGCCATCAATTCTAGTTCGCGAGACGACGAATGTTATGAAGTTAATTTCAGCTTCAAAATAGAAAAGCCCCGCACCAGCAGCACTTTCAAGGTTCGGAATGTCAAACGCATAGATCGAGTTTGTGAAGCCCCTCACCGTTGGGTTCTCGAATATCTCCGAGGTCCAAGCGCCCCTGACTTCCGCGATGGTGCTCATCGGTTGATAAACCTGAAACCGCTTTGAGTGTTGGTTGTCTGAGTTGCTCCTGTCTTCGCGCCATCATACTCAAATTTCAACTCTTCGCGGATCTTGTGACTCATGCGCTTCCACTCTTGAGACTGTCGATCCCAGTGATCGCCCGTCTGCTGGATCTGGGTGAAGGCAATATGTCCCAAAGCTCGATAAAGAATCGATTGGTTCAGCCTGTCTGGTCTTCGAATCTCGCCCCATTCGTAACCTGCTGCTGTTAAATCATTTCGAACATCGGTCTTCGCAAGCGTGATAGCGCTGTCAATTTGGCTCGCTGTCGCGTATTTCTGCGCTGTTGGCCATGCTGCTATGACATCAGCAAAAGTAACCTCTACGCGCCTCGTATGCGCCCAAGGGCGCTGAAAAAGAAGCTCCTGGAGAACGGTCTGAATCTGCGCTCCGGCCTCGAACCTAAAGTTGTGCGCCACCCAAAAAGAGTAGACGAGTTGTGAGCCCGTAGGATCTGGATCCTCCACTTCGTCGAGGTCGTAGCGAAACCCCCTCTTCTCTGGAACCGCCGTCCAGGAGGCTATGCTTTGAAGCGCTCCTGTCCCTGCTTTCGCAGCGCTCATTTCCGGCTTCGATTCGTAGGAAAATAAATAAATAGAATCGAGCACCATCGCGCTAAGAGTAACCGGATCGACTTCTCGGTTATCGACTAGGGGGTAAAACTCGGCGACTATAGACTTTCCGAAAGGGTACATTCAAGCAACTCCGGATGAGCGAAGCAGCATTGATCCTCGATCTCCTTCGGAAGGAGTCCTTTTTCTATAATTTTTTCTATACGCCCGCATGTAAAAGGCTTTACGTCCCCACCTACTCCAGTAACGAACCCGACCACCGCCATCTCTGGGGAGTCCTCGCGAAAGCGCCGTTCGTAGCACGAGCAAAGGCGTTCTCTGGTTAGATATCGACAAGGAATGTTCTCCGGGCGCAAAGTGCAACACTTCGCGCCGCAGATCTTTGAACAGTAATCCTTCTTGGATATCACCTCTCACCGCTTTCTCTTTCGAATCGTCGCGTGAGTTCCTCAACCTTGCGTTCAGCCTCCGCTCGCGTTGTCTCACGGCCAGCCATTGCGTCGTTATATTCGCGTACTCTGCCGATCATGATCTCTTTAGCCCTACGGACCTTTTCGTCCTTAGACAGCCTTCGATGCGCCTGAACATCGGCGCGAGAGTCATAAGATTCACGAAGCTCTTGCTTCCTTCCCTCAACATACCTTGCTCCGCGCATGGCCTCATGAACGGCCTCGATCGGCATTGAGTTAAGTTCAACTATCTTAGTTTCTGCCTTTTCGCTCATTCTTCTCTCCTTCGGATACCTCTTTCTCTTTTGCCTGATACGCTGCCAACTTCTCCTGAAGAGCATCGCGCTCGCGAATAACGTCGTGAATTGATCCCCCTCGCGCCAGCATTTTTATCTCAGCAACAAGAGACTCATATTCATTCGGCGCTCCGTTAACGCCATTAAACATTTCAAACTTCGCCCTGCGATCTGATCGTGGGTGGTCGTGGCTTGGAAAGTTAGCGTAACCGAGGATCTTCGCGCCTTTCCGAATGTAATAAGCAAGTTTGTTTTTTACCCCCGAAGGTCGGTTCTCGGCATTGAGCGTCACAATGCGCGTCTTAACGGCCATAGAGCCGTCATCCTGAATCTCGTTTTTTAGCGCTTCAAAAATAACATGCGCGTATTTTGGCGCGTGGTATTTTGGGTTTGAGAGCTCTTTGTTGGCTTCAGCACTTGGTTCGTTCAAAAATTCCATTATTCCCCTAAGAAAACCCCTCCCCGAGTTACTGCTCTCGGAGAGGGTAAAACAAGACAAGGTATGAATTAGGTATCAGAGAGAATGTAACGGCCAGCGAGGTCGTTCCACTCGGCGATGTCGAAGAAGTAGTAGCTGGCGAGCTCGGTATAGAAGCCTTCCGCTCCCTTCCGGGCCATCCATGAGATTGGGCTTGCGCCGAAGATTCCGCAGAAGGTCCACATCGGATGAAACAACGCCGAATAGGTATCGCTGCCAGAAGTTCCCATTCCAGAGGTTTGGTAAACATCACAAAGCCCCGGAATAGAGCCGACGAAGCAATTTGCCTGTGGTCGCCCACCCAAGATTGAAAGCATGGACTGAGAAGTCCAAGCGCTTGCGCCGGATTGGACGATTTCCTTCTTCACGCCGTACATACCCTTCGCGCTCGTGACGAGAACGAGAGGAACCTCCTTGTTCGGCACTTCAGAGGCATATATTCCCATTTGTGACAGCATGATGTCGTCAATCGTCAAAAGCGACGAGGCTGTTCGGCCAGTGGAAAGGCCCGAGATAAGACCTAGAGCATCATCATCAACAGCGCGAGCTATAGCACTGAACTGTTCCTGGGCGATTCTAGTCAGGTCCATAGAGCTGAACTGCTCTGCTTCTACGGAAAGCCCGGAAACAATGGCAGCCTTCGCAGCGGTACAATCTGCCGATGTGTCAGTAAGCTCTCCACCCGATCCAATCGCTTGAGCAGTCGCTTCTGCGAGTGGATACGAGGCAGAGAGTGAGCCTCGCTTAGGAAATTTCTTCACCATCGAATTGACGGGAAGATCCTCTCCATGCACAAGGTTGGTCATACAAACAGCCTTAACAAAGGCCGGGGAACCTAAAGCCGCTATCGTATTCGATAGCGTGACGGCGTTCCCAAATTCCGTTACATTTGCAACTGCGCCCATAAAAATCTCCTAATTAATAATTTTTTTATGCTTCAACTCGGTAACCAAAGTGCTCAGAGCGAGAGCTATGTTTGCCGCTGTAGCCTCGGTTCCGCTGATTGAATAACTGCCGACGCCTACGTTTGTTGCCGACCAAATCTGAGGGTGGCCGAATGATGCGTTGGAAATGGCACTTGCCGCGCCATTGAAAATAGCCCCGCCTGTGAAGCTAAGAATGTCTTTGAATTCCGTAGTCATAAATTATCGTCCCATTAAAAACTGTTGAACCTCTCTTCCTATTGCGTGGAGCTCTTCGGGTTTCATAGCGAGAGAAACCTTTCGCTGCTCTGCCGGATCGAGAGACATAAACTTTTGTGCTGTCATGGCTCCATTTGAGCCAGTTGATCGAGTCGAACCGCCCGATTCCGTTCCCTTAACGTGGGTAGGTTTTCTCCAAGAGGGTTTTGACTGTCCAAGCCATTCGCCGAAGTCCGCGGAGTTCATTTTCTTCGATGCAGATCCAGGGGCATAACGAACGTTCCCCTTTTCATCCTTCACTACGATCTCTCCGTTCTCATCAAGATCGCAAAAGCGGCGAATATAGCCTTTAATGTCGTCAAAACAGTCGTCATTAAACTGTCCCGCCACATCCTTGAACACGCGATCGACAACCCGAAGCTCTCGGATTTCACCCTCAAGGTTCTTCGCCTTGGAAACGGCCTCATCAAGCTCCTTTTGGAGTGCTGTTCGAATCTGCTTTTCTGTGTTTGTCTTCCACTCGTCCATCTGCTTGGGATCGGCGATAGCCTTGTCGCGCTGAAGCTGTTCTAGGGCCGTTCTGTTGGCGTGGAACTCATCTGGATCAACTCCCTTGAAGCGCTTTTCGTAGTCGGTGGCCTTCCCCATCCAGGTGTTTTTTTGGTTCTCAAGTTCTGTCAATCTCGCCTTAAGCGACTCAACATCCTCGGTTCCCTTTTGCTGGTTGTTGTCAGCTTCTGCCATTCAATGCCCTTAGTATTTTCTCGATCCGATCCTTCGACAGCGCGAAGAATTCGCGCAGCTTGTTCACTGATCTAGCTTTAACAGCCTCGCGTTGAGCTGCAAACAACAGAATTCCAGTTAAGCTTCCGGGCCGTTCTTCAATACGCGAGTCGATCGCTTGCAACATGTTTCCGGTGATCGTCAAGTTTGGGGGATCGACTTGATAGCCTCGCTGTTTTCTCCATCGCGCGTAGTCGTCGGAGTACGGCTCAAACGTCGAATCGTCAACGTCCCGCCCTTGATTGGTTCGTCCAACAATCTCGGTTTTAGCGTAAAGCATTTCACGCTGAAGGATTTCACGGCGCTGCTTTTTTAGGTCGTCGGATATGCGCTTAAAATTGGGTGTTTTAACTACCCTGATACCCATAAAGTTTTTGAGCGTCCTCTAGCGAAATTGGTAATATTTGATGTCGGCAGTTGTAGCCGCCGCCGTAGATCCACACGTCGAGCCCTTGCTCGTTGTCCCAGGAATCGATCTCCTCACGGGTAAAAACTTGATTCACTCGCGTCTCGCAGAACGGCCTCGTTACATCATCATCGGGGCCAAAATATACGAAGAGGTCCAGCCCTAGCTCATCAGCCTTGCCGACGGTGATCGCTCGGTAGTAACCAGAGAGAGCCGTATTCTCTATGGTCGCGCTATGTCGAGCTGCGCGATCGCTTAAGTCGTCGATGACATCGGAAAGCACGACTTTTTGATTTGAAAGAGCTTGCCGAACAGCATACGAGCGAAGTTCGTCAACCGTAATATCTATGTCGTCGGCGATTTGCTCTATGTCGTACCTGGCGAGGGTTTGCACAACTTCGACATCTGCCCCCGTGAAGATCGCAACACCCCTGCCGTACCTCGAAAGGCTTTCGTCGAGGTGGTTCAACTCCGAGGCGTACATGCGCTCAACCTCGGCAAGAACGTCTCCAAGTCCGGCCTGTGCTAAGTTTTCTCGTAAATCCCCAAGGATTCGCGCTGCATCGATAGCCGAAATTTCGCGACCCTCAACTTCCCGTGTGAGTCGCTTCAACTCTGTCTGCAAAAATGCCTTAAGCGCCCGGGAGAAACTTTCTACCGAGCTGTCACGCTCCGCGAGCTGACGCCGAACCATTCTCCGAAGGTCTGACATTTATCAAATCCGCTAAACGTGGCCTGTCCGAAAGTGTTTGCTGAGGCTGTTGAACTGGTTTCTCTAGCTCCTGCGTTATTTCCTCGTCATCTTCAAAGCCCTGGGCTGCTGCTATCTGTTTCAGAGTTTTCTGCTTCCACTTAGGGTATGCTCTTAGTTCGTCGCGCATCGCACCAAATATGGCGATCATTTGGTCTATGTCCTTGAGCGTAATTTTACGAGAAAGCTTAATCTTTCCGGTTGGCGGCTTTTGGCCGCTCATCAAGGCCCAATGGCTCACAGCCTCGTTTGCAACGGTTTCGATAACCTCGATCTGACTTTGAATGAATGAGATCATGTCTTCTTTTCGCTCGCGGAGAGTTCCCTCGCCCTCCATTTCTTGAGAGCCTGAGCTCGGAAGTCTCAGCGCATTGAACGCGATCTGGAATATGTTTTGCTTAGAGCGATCCACCTTTTCAAAAATAGCTTGGGGGTAAGTGGGAGGAAGCTTTTCAAGCGTTGCTCCATCAGGAAGAAACAGGAGGGTATATTCCGACATCGCGACCTTCTGATTGTTTTCAGTAACGCCTGTGGCGACGCGAATGTCGTAGCCCTGGTAATGAACCACGTTGTCCAAAACAGAATCTAAGTTCCAGTAACGCCTTTGTTCGCGTGTGACTCCATAGACCCATGACTTAGCTTTCCAGGTTGAAGCTATTGGAATTACCGAAAGCGGCAGCACCTTTTCGTCGATCTGCTCCCACGACGATCCTGGCTTGGCTTCGCGCCTCTCCTTTTCCGACACCGCCGAGGAACTTTGACTACTTCGGAATATTCGAACAATCAGAGAATTTCCTTCTAGCTTGTAAAGCCTGGAGTATCGGCGTTCTTTAGGCTCTGTCGTCAGATCCTCTCGCTCGTCTTCCTGAAGGTATTCATGCCTGAACATTTTGAGCTTCGACTCGCTTCGAACCCAATCCGGCGCATCAAGAGGTTCTATCATTTTCCACAGCGGTCGTTGCCCCTTTTGGGCCTCATCTGCAGCGCTCGCGGCATCGATGGCGTAAGTGTCTGTGCGAACGATTGGCCTTCCATAAAGTATCAAGTTCTTGGCGATGCCGTCTTTTATGAATGTCTGGACGCTGCTTCCCTCGCCATCAACGTTGTCAGCGTGATCGCCAAATATAGCCTTAACCTCCGAGATATCAGCCGGATTCTTGAACATCATCGAGAGGTAGTACTGAACGATCATACCAAGATAATTGGTGTATTCCGAAATCTGCTGTCTTGTCTGGCGAATTTTTGCCCCGCCATTCGGAGCGTACTCAAGCTGGTGCATGACGAGGTATTCGGGTGAAATGAGAACCTCCTTCTCCCCTTCAAAGAAGTCTCGAATCTCAGTCCACTTCGACTTATTGAGCTTAAAGTCTGTATTCTCGTAGAGCTTAATTCCTGCCATTTACTGTACCGGAATGTAGCGCGTGAGATCGAGCTTGGTGGTATCGAACTGAATTAGTGTTAAATTAGCTCTTCCGTTGGCATTTGAAGTTTGTGACAAACCATCAAGCCTGAGCTTCGATCGCGAGGGAAAAAGAATGGGGCCATGTTGAAAGGAGCGGTAAGGGAAGCTTCCGTCAAGCTGTGATATGAAGGTCGCGACCAGGTTGAACGAACCGCCCGTAAGCTGACGATAAAGAAAGACGTAATTGATCTGTGAAACAGTGACTCCAATATCCAAATCCATTAAAAGCACTACTCTGTCGTCTGGTACGAAATAGAAAGCCGAGGAGGACTTCCCTAGCCCTGCTTCAGCCCGGTTGTAAACAGTTGCAGGGACTCCGGCTGTCACTGTTGAAGTACCCGCATAAAGAACCCCGGCATTGGTAAGGCCAGTTCCAGCCGTCAGACACTCGATAGAGTTCACTCCAAGAGTCTCATCGGCAAGGGTTACGGCAGTTTGGCCGTTCAATGTCACCGTCTCAATGACCTCATCAAACTCGTCGTTAACGTATCGTATTCGTGCCGTATTGCAGCCAGTACCAACTGGATCCCCATCGTCGTTAGAGCTTGCACTCGAAACCGTAACGGCGGTTGCCGTTGTAGGCCAGACATACCTCACAGAGCCCGGCCAGTATGTTTCCTCCGCTGTGCTAACGGAATTATTAAAGCCCTGCAGATGAATCACCTCTGCTCCATCAATCAAGCCGAGGGCTATTTGAGACGGAGATACCGTCTTACCGTCTTTTGTGTAAATCTGCTGCGCCGCGGTTGAGGTTGCGAGCGCGAGTGAGAATAAAAAAGGAATTAAAAACTTTATCATAGAGAAAGCCCCAAAATCGGTGAAGAGTCGGAAGTGAGATCCCACCCCTGCGTATGATTGTATGTTGAGACTCTAAGAGCCTCCTGCCAATGGGTGTGCTGGTCGTTCGACGGTTTCTCGATATCAGTTGTTCCTGGCTTGAATTTGGTTTTTTCAAGGGAAGTAATGGTGTTCCGGCACCAAGCCCCAATCTCCACAACCTCATAAAGCAAGAGTTTGTTGAGCTGCTCCACGCTTGAGCGAACCGGGGTTACTTCATGCCGTGAAACTATCTCGACATTTCGGAAAAAGGGGCGCAAATAACGCTGAATGTGCTGATAGTCGCTGCCCTGAATTTTATGGGATCCAGCAAAACCGCTTCGATCTCCGTCGAGGCGAATTAACGTATCGAAATACCGCTCCTTTGGAAATTTATGCAGAAATTCGATCACTCCATCGTCGAGCTGGTTACTTCGCCCGTCGGACTCAGCAAGCACTCGAATCTTCCTGACTCGCCGCCCGTCCCTCCTCGTCACTGGTTGGTCTTGCCAAACAACCCAGGCGAGTGGAGTCTTATTGAAGTCCCAGGCGAAAGTCAGCGGTAAGTGTGGGTCCGCTTGAATATCAAGTACGATATTCGCTGCGTGGAGATTTGAGTAACAAGCCCCTTCGGTAAAGCTCGTGAACTCCCCGTCAAGGTAACTTTTTAGCTTTTGAGGGTTCCACGAATACGCGCGAATTAACCGCTCCAAGTAACCATTGGGCAGATGCGGGTTCCATTTCGTCTTGAGTTTTATGCGCGAGGTTTTCGTTTTTGGGTTTCTTGCAAGCCAATGATTCAGCCACCTAAAATCGTCGCCCTCTGCGAGCGCTTGAAGATGGTTCAAACCCTCCGGTGTACCCTCAGCAATTCCTTGTATGCAAACAGCCTTTTTATCGCGAGCCCGGGAGACGAGCTTCTCGTGAACCACTGGCTCGTTAAAAACTAACCCCGCCTCTGTGACCATCCAGTGCGAAATGTTAGAGCCGACCATTAACTCCGGCCTGTCCGCCGAGTGAAAAACCACGCTCGGACCTTGGAAAGCTAACCACTCGATCCTCGCTGGCTTGGTCTTGTAAAGGCGATAGTGCGTATCCGGTAGAAGTCCATAGACTGACGAAAGAACCTCTTGATAGCTGGGGATTAGAACGTCCTCGACTTTGCCGTGAGTTGGAGCCACAGCCCAACACAGATCGCACTGAGAATTGAGCCCGACAAGATCGTGGAATTTTATGCACGAACCATAGGTTTTACCCGAGCCGAGGCCACCAGTGACAAGAATAAGCTCGCTCTCAACATCGCGGATCGCATGAGCAACCCACCAAGGCAGACGAGTCTCAATCGTTGGTTCCGTTTCGCTGCTTTGACTCGCTAACGATCTGCTCATTCGGAGGCTCCTCGGATGTTGTAAAAACGGCTCGCGGCACTGGCTTCGAAGTCTCGCCGTGATTGGCCTGAACCTCCTTCCAGCCGAGTCTGGTCTTGCAGCCAAAAATGACCGTTGGCACGTTTTTCTCTTTTATGAGGTGGAAAAAAGAATTGTAAAGAACGGCATCAACTTGAGCCGCCCCCTTTTCGATCTCTGGCCCATAGTGCTTTAAGAGGGTCTTGAATGAAATTCCGAGCACTAAGGCGACCTTCTTCAGTGGCATGCCCATGCCAGCAAGAAGCGATACCTGTCGGCGAGTCTGGTCCGTGGGTTCGTGCGATGGGCGGCCTGTTTTAGCGCTTTTCTTTCTCATCAATTTGAGTTTACAGCTTTACCGCGCTTGCGTCTCACACGTTTCCAAATTCCATATTGAAGGTTGAACTCTCCCCCTCCGTTGACCTTAATATTGTGAACGTATTTCAAAATCTTTACCCTAACACCCTCGGGGTCTTGTGAAAAAATGAGGTTAAGTATCCAACGAAATGAGCGCTCAACCTCAGCGCCGTCGTCTGAGTTCAACCACTTCCAAGCTTTTCTCGCGTCGGATCTTCCCGCTGAACCGACTCGACAACTCGTGTAGTCTCGAACAGCCGAGAGGATCACGTTGATCCAGAGGTCAAATTCTGGCGTTGTCGGCCCCTGAGCCCTAAATTCATCGTAAAGGAGGGGGATCATCGCTTGTGCGATCTCGTCGTCGGAAGTCATAGGCATTAACTCCAATTTCCGAGCAAATCGCATACAACCGACTGCGCTTTACCCTTAAAATCTTTGAGGCTCGAAGCATGTTCCCGTTTGAGCGACGAAGAGCCTCGATGACCAAAAGTCTGCGCGCGGATAAGACTCCTGTGTCGTATCCAACAGGCTGACCGGAAATGATCTTTATGAGGGTCATTTCTTCACCCCCGACCACAAAGCCTTCTGAGGTCGGCCCTTGCTCGGTGCTTAACGGACTTTGAAGCCGCGAGAGATTGTCCTGTAAATTTGGCGATTTCAACGTTTGAGTAGTCGAGCGCCGAAAGCCTGAGCGTCTCTTGGTACTCTCTCGGCAACTGTCCAAGCTGCTTAAAGACGAATCGAACATAAGAACTCACCTCATAATCGAAGGTTACTGGTGGGAGGTTTGAGCTGATCGGCTCTACTCCATTCTCGAAAATTTTATTCTGAAGACTATTCCTCTTCCGTCGGAGATGGATCGCCGCTTCATTCCAACATATCCGATAGAACCAAGTCGAAGCCTGAGAGCCTCCCGTGAAATCTTTTGCGAAGCGCCAAACATTAAAGAAAGCTGAGTTCAGACACTCTCGGGCGGTAAGATCGCACTTCACCATAGAGAGAATTAAGCTTCGGGCTTTGTCGTGGTATCGCGAGTAAAACTCATCAAACGCTGGCTCGCTTCCTCTCGCAATCATTCCCATCAATTCCGAGTCCGTCAAACTCCTATGCTCTTCCGTAGCTTTCTGAAATTCCAAGGGATCCAACCTAACTTTCTAATGGTTTGATACTTAACCTCAGTTGCTCGATGCCACCGATCCCGAGATTCTCTATTCTTAATTGTCGAAACGACTTTGTTAGCGATTTCCAGCCATAGACGATCGGCTTCTTCACGGGAGCAACCTTGCTCTAAGTAAAGCCGATCGTGTTCGATCGACGCTGGAAGGTTCCAGTCGAGCATTTCTCGCGTGACAGGATCATAGGGTTCCCAAAACCAAAGCGGCCTTAACCCTGAAACTATGTCAGGCGGGAGTTCGTGGGCGAGATAGTGAGAATCTGTCGCGCGCCTCGGGCAGTCAACCATATCTAGTCCGAAGAAGTTGTAAGTCTCATGACCAACAAAAAGACAGAGGGGGCAGGGTCTGATCATCTACTCCTCCAACCCATTCAAAACCTTCAACCTATCGATCCGGCAGTCCAGGTACTTCATTGTGAGCTGGTTATTCTTGCCCTTGACGCAAGGGGTCGGCGTTGGCAATGGCGACGGCGAAATGGTCGGCGAGGGAGAAGGAGTCGGAGTATTCGCCGCAGTCGGCGTAGGGGAAGGGGTTACACTTGGCGTAGGTGTCGGGGTTGGGGTTGGGGTTGGTTGCATCCAGGTCTGGAACTCCTCCACGAACGCCACATTCTGGTTGAACTGCTTCATGTTTCCGATGTTTCCGAGCCATGCTTGTTCGACGCCTCCGTTAAAAACTTTACCCGCGAATTCGCGATCGCCGAGCCAGGCGTACATCGGCGCTATGAGAAGGTTCAGGTCTGGCGCTGGCTGCATGTCGTTGGCATCTGAGACGATGCGATCGGTGTAGCGAAACGCTCGCGCCGACTCAAGCCATAGCTCGTTTTTTATTTTTGTCGCGATTGCCTGAAGCCTTTGGCGAATGCCGATGGGGTCGAAGCCCGCTTCTGACGCACGAATTAAAGAGATTGCCGTCAGTCCTACCATGAAGGGGCGAACGTAAGGCGCGCTGCCGTTATGCCACTGCTCTAGGTGTGACTGTGCGTGAGAGACGAGGAGGGAGAGACGTTGACGGCGAGGGGCACCAACAGCCTCCGCATCAAGGTATGATCGGATCGCGTATGCCACTTCTCTTGAATATCCAGTTTCGCGCGTGTCTTCAATTGTTGAGTCACGAGCAAAAGCAGCATTCTGTGAAATTGCAATTACGGCATTCCGGTATCTTTGTTCTCCTGTAAGTTGATACATGCGTCGCATGCCACTCGTGAAGTTCCAATAACCGGGAACATTCCCCGAAAAGCGGATCGCATACTCGTTAGCATAAAAATCAGCGGCTTGAGTTGCCGTGGTCATGAGAGATGGATCGTTCAATCGACGAGAAAGGTACTCAAAAGAAATCGCGGCATCGTAGTAGTATGCTGCGAGCCTCTCATCGTCGTTGCCAGTCGCCCACCTCGCCTTGTACGCTTGCGCCGCTGCGCCGATCCGTTGGTCGTAGAGTTGCCAGTTGGGGGTTTCGGCTTTAGCAATCGCAGCGGTCGCTAAAAGTAATGCTATAAAGAGCACGAGTGCTGTTGAGACCTCATCGATGAGCCAACACCAAACGACGACACCAAACATAAGCAAGAAAGCTATTAAAAGGACCATTTCAGAAAGTGTCATTCCCCTGACTCCATAAACAAAATTCTATAAAGGTCGTTCAACTTAACAACTGGACCATGCGCCGAGAGCTTCACGCACTTTTGAACTTGGTCCCAAATATCTTTGCAAGCTCGGCCCCTTCCAAGACGGACCAATCCTATCGCGTTCGCGATCTTCAAAAGGTCTGGCAATCGCGCATCCGTCCACGGGTCAATTTTCACTTCGCGCATTTCTTTAGCTCCCTTTCAAGCGCCTCGATCTGTTTCTTGAGTTGCAGGATGCGGTAGGTGCTTTTTTCTCGCAAAAGCTCGTCTCTTCTGGCCTCGATCAAGCGGAGTATTATCTTCGGGTCGGAGTTTTTCATTTCTGCACCCAATCGGGTAAAGGGAGTTCGTTTTTATATATCCAGGCTACAACCTCCTCTGGATTTAGGGCTTTCCACTCAACCGAAGAAGTGTCCCAACAAAAAGAATCGACCCAATAGCGAGCTGCTATGCAGCCCGTCGCAGCGAAGTCTTGCGTGAGTACAAGAACATCAGAGTCATGCTGTGGCATCTCGCTCGGCTTGCGCCAGGGGATTGCGCATAGCTCTTTGCCGTGTTTTAACCCGTCCGCATATGCCTGTTGTGTTGGGTGTATTTCTTTACTCATCTCTCGCTTGCTCCTTTGCTGTTTGTAAATTCGATTGAGAGCACAACATTGCCTTCGCCTCAAACTCCTCTTGCGTGAGTTCCTCGTTCATAATCCTATCGTAATCTTCAACCGGAATTCCGTAGACATCCCCTCCGAATCCACGATAGTTATGGAAGTAAGTTCCTTCTCTAGTGGCCTTCTCTATCCAATCCTTTAAGGTCTTTTTTTCTTTGGTCATTACCAACACCTCCTCTCAGTCGGGTAAACCCAGTCACTGCCGTCCGTACAAAGTCCGTTCATCGCGGGATCCCATCGGAAATTAATCACCGCATCTCTGTTAGCATCGAGCATCGATTCAACCTCGAACCCGAAGTAACCATCAGTGCTGAAAATATACGGAAACTGCGAAGGCGCATAAAAGTTATGTACCTCAAGCAGCCACTTTGACGGGCGCGGGATGAGCGGGTTGTCTACGATTTCGATGTCGAGTCCGTACTCTCCTGCGATTCTGAGTAAGAGTTCTGCGGCTCTGTCGAAGGTTTCTCGGTCAAGTTGGTGTTCGAGGACAGGAGATGCGTATATTCGTTTTTTGGCGACGTTCGACAAAGTAGAAAATTCAGTTCTTCCGAAGGATTCGATCCTAGATAGCATTTGATCGCTATCTCCCCATTTAAGGCCGGAGAAACACTCACTAGCGTGACATCGAGAGTTCGTAACGCAAGGTCCAGAGCATGTATGGACTCGGATATTATTCGTGCGCTCATTCGTAACAATGGAGTTAAGGCACTCTCTGGATTCACCAAATGTACCTCCGGCAAGGTATCCAATGTTGATTTCTGTTGCATCTCGCATCTCCTCTAAATATTTCTCGCACGGGAAGTCCTTGTGCAGTATGCCTAACAAGTCCAGGCTAACTACCTTTTGTTCTCCGCTGTGTGGCTGCACCTCCTGCGGGTCTGAACCACAAGCCGAGAAGAAAAGAGCCGCGCACAATAGCCAGAGACGTGGTTTCACCTATAATACCTCCTATACTTTTTAAGCTTCATCCACTCAGATGGTGTATTACTTCTGCACTTCGGAGAACAAACTTTGAACATAACTTCTTCTTCAAGATAGTTTCCGAACCACATCCACCCTTCAGACCACACGCCATGATCTCCACAAACGCTACACCTATGAATCGTTCGGCCCTCTTCAGCTACGCCCTTAATGAGTGACAGGGGTGCTTGCGGTTTTTTGCACTTGCGGTTTTTCATGTGTAAACCCTATGAACGCTCACTCGTGACCTTCTTAGACGTACTATTTTTTCTACTTTGTTTGCTCATAACCTCCCGTACAAACCACTCAACCAAATACGCCCTAACCTCTTCGTTTCGAGAATTGAAGAAATCGCGCAAAAAGCTTTTATCTTATAGTACCAGCTCACTTCCCGCCCTCCTCGTCCCCTTTAACTTCCGCAACCTCCGCAGGGGCGGAAATAACGCTCATTTTCGGCATACAACCATAAGTAGATGTTCTCGTGATCAACTCCGCTACCCGCTGTAAAAGTTTAATTTCAGCCTCGTCTGCTCTTATCACAACCTGAGTATAGTCGTCGCACCCTGAAACTCTCACGATTACATTCCTCACTTCCCGCCCTCCTCTCGCTCTGAATATCTCCGTCTGGGGATAACTCCACGATCCTCGTAGTAACGTCTTTCGTCTTCTTCTAAGTCATCTACAGTTCCAAACGGACGATTCCACGGCTTGAACGGGGAACTCTTATTAAACCCGTTATGAGGCGCAAACGGGTCATGCTGTACCATAGAATCTTCCCATGGTTTATCTCTTCTCATCTCAGCACTCCCCCTCCAAAACCATGTCTTTGAGCTTTTTAACTTGTGCAGCTCTCGCAGCATCTATCGCAGCAGCTCTCGCAGTAGCTTTCGCAGCATTCCACGCAGCAT
>ERZ761599.65-NODE-65-length-37475-cov-7.057883_pt1 | contig 37475 bp, 48 predicted proteins | sample MGYA00511878_ERZ761599 | MGnify/ENA primary metagenome ERZ761599 (study PRJEB28899, sample SAMN03785569) | bioreactor sludge metagenome | biome: EBPR Sludge; feature: EBPR Bioreactor; material: 0.22µm filtered reactor supernatant | place: Saint Lucia: Queensland...
CCCTTCTCCCCTCCCAATCACTAACCATCTCCCAGAGAGAGACCCCCCTATAGTCCCCCCGCCGGTCGGTTTGGACGAGGAGTGGGCGGCGTTCCGGGCCGCCTACCCGAGGCGTGCCGGCGACAGCGGGGCGAAGCGCGGCCGTGAGAGGTTTGCCCGGGTCAGGCGAGACGGCGTCCGGTTCGAGACCCTGCTCGACGGGGCCCAGCGCTATGCGGCGTTTTGCCGGGCGGTCGGGAAGGAGAAAACCGAGTACGTCCAGCAGCTGAGCACGTGGCTGGGTGGCCGGTGCTGGGAGGAGGACTGGGAGATCCCGAGTGAGGTCGCGAGACCGAATCGCCCGAGAGTAGCGGCGACGCTTGCCGAGCGCGTTGCCCAAATCGAAGGGGGCTCACCATGGTGATCACCGAGTGCCTGGCGCTCATGGAGGCGGCAGGGCTGCGGATCTACGGACGCAGGGTCGATGCGCTGATGGCCCGGGCGTACGGGTCGGTCTGCGAGTTGCGCCAGGTCAATGACCCTGTGGTGATGCGGCAGGCGGCGGTGTGGTTCGCGGCTCATGCCCGGGAGTTTCCGACGGCGGCCGAGTTTGCCGACCGTTGCCGCGTGATTGACGAGGCGCGCTACGACCTGGTCGGGGTGGAGGGTGATGATGGGTGCATCAGGATCGTCCGGGTGCCTGTCGGCGCGCTGGATGGAGCATCGTGATCGACGTTCCGCGCGAATTCGCCGTCATGCCCCTATCGCGCCTGCGTCACCATCCGCACAACGCCCGTCAGGGCGACGTCGGTGCCATCGTGGCGTCAATTGAGCAATTCGGATTCGCCGAAGTAGTCAAGGTCGTGGCGAACGAGGACGGCAGGACGTACACCATCATCGCCGGCAACCATACGGTGAAAGCGGCGCGGCAGCTCGGCATGACCGAGGTGCCAGTCGTGGTCGTGGACATGCCCGAGGGCGCCATCGTGCCGTTCATGGTGGCCCACAACCGCGCTTCTGACCTCGCGTCGTGGGACGAAGCCATATCTGTGCGGCGTCTTGATCCTACAACGGCTATGCGCATGGCTAGGTTCGAAAATGGGTAGGCCAACAAAGCTCTCTGTTGACAAAAGGGAGCGCATCCTTGAAGCGTTGCGCGATGGTCAGACCCGCCGAACGGCAGCCGCGTTGGCGGATATACACGAGGCGACGTTGCGCGAGTGGTGCTCTCGGTTTCCCGCGTTTTCCGCTGCATGTGAGATGGCCGAGGCGCTCGGTGAGGCGAAGCACATCTCGAACCTGCAAACCGCCGCCTTCGGCTGGGTCGAGGTGGAAGTGGTTGAAGAAGAGGGGAGCGACGGCGCTGTGCGAAAGCGCACGCGCAAGACCCGCCGGTTCATGCCCCAGTATTCGGCGCTGTATCTGCGGACCCGCCGGCCCCAGGAGCATGGGCCACGGGTGCCGGCCACGATCGAAGGCGAACCCGCCGCCGGCTCGAACGCACACGCGCTCGCGGACCGCCTGGCAGCCATCGCCGCCGACATCCGAGACCGACAGTTCGCGCTCGACGCTGAGTACCGCGACGTGGACGACGAGGATGGCGAATAAGGTCTGGCTGAAGCGGTTTCGGGAGTGGCGAGCGGTGGTCGTGGTCAAAGAAGAGGGCGGCTACGTGGCGTCCATCACCGCCGGCATGCGGCGCCCGACGCTGATGGGCAGCGGCCCCGACCCCGGGCTGGCCATCGCACGATTGCAGGCGCGGCTCGACGATCTCTACGACCTGCTAGATGCATCGAGTGATGGCCCCCACGTCTATGACAACGATGAGCCCGATACCCTACCTCTCTGAAGAACAGTGGCGCGCGACCGCACGCCGCGAACGGGCGCTACTCCTCGCGGCCCAAGAGGCCGACCGATACAAGGTGCGCGAGATCGGGCGCAATGACGGCCCACGCGTGCGGGAATATCTGCGTGCCGCCGGCGTCACCGTCCCGGCCAACTGGTGCGCGTCGTTCGTCACGTGGTGCTGCCTTCAGGCGGGCTACGGGCGCCACGACATCGTCTACGGCGGCGCGTCCGTATGCAACTGGCTCCAGTGGGCTAAGCGCGTCTCGCGGACGGTGCCGCCCTCGTTGGTACAGCGGGGCGAGCTCTTCCTCTGGTGCGATGAGAAGCGGTGGCGTGGCCACATCGGGTTCGTGGTCGCGGCGTACCGCGTCGGGCCGACCTGGTGGATCCGCACGATCGAGGGCAACGCATCGCCGCAGAACGGCGGCAGGGACGGCGACGGCGTCTACCGCAAGCTGCGCCTGGTGCGCTCCAACTTCCGCTTCGTGAGGCTGCCGTGAAGCCGACGATTGAAAGTTTGCGTGCGCGCGTGAGCCGGCTGCGGGCCAAACTGGTGCTCCCCGAGATCTTCCGCAAGCAAACGCGCCAACGGATCCCCGACACGGACGTTGTCGGGCGCACGGGCGAGGCGCGGTTCACGCCGCAGATGGCAAGGTGGGACCGTCGCACCGGCGACACGGTGTGTGTGGCCCACCGGTGGGACGAGATTACGTATCGCGATTACGACCGCGTGCGGTTCTATCCGGTCGTGCGAGACGCGATCAAGGCGCTTATGATCCCGGTCGCCCGCGTCAATTTCCACTTCTCGTGCCCGCGTCAGGAGGTGGCTGACCTAGCCGCCCAGGAACTGGACGGCCCGATACGGAGCTTGCTCAAGGACCTGGCCGCCGGCGGGCTCCAATTCGGGCGCCACACCTGCATCAAGCGCTGGCGCCCGAAGTTCGAGGTCGTGGTCACGTCCGGCCAGTCGAACACGGGCGCTAATTCCGAGCGCTACTACCCGTTCATCTGGACGATCGGACGGTTCGCGAACCTGGACCCACGCGACACGATGGTGCTCATCAAGGGTAGCAATGGGCAGTTTTGGGGCGTGAAGGAGCTGCTGCCGGACGCCAGAATCCGCCCAGGAGAAGAAGGCATCCCCGCAAGGCGCCTCGTTCACTACGTCCACGATCGCGAGTACGACTCCCTGTACGGCATCCCTCGCACCAAGACGGTGGTCCCATTTGTGGACCTGGCGTCGGCGCTCCTTGACGACATGGCCACCTGGTCGGGGCTGTACGCCAACGGCTGGATCGTTGGGCGCTACCCGGAAGGGCGTACGGGCCAGCCGGGCGCCGGCGACACGCCGAACGCCGACATCATGAGCAACCTGATCGGTAGCGTCGAATCGGGCTATCGCATCTCGCTCCCTTCAAACCGGGACGAGCACGGCCAGCCACGGTGGGATCTCGTCGCCCAATTCATGCCATCCGGGAGCGAAGCGTACGTGCCGAAGATAGAATTCCTCAACCAACAGATCCGGCTCGGCATGGTCGTACCCGAGATGGCATCGTCGCAATCGCCGGACACGGGCACGTACAACCTCGGAGAGACGGTCATCGACCTCTTCCTCCAGAACGTCGAGGCGATGCTTGACGAACTGGCGGCGGTTATCAACGAGCAGGTCCTGCGCGACTTCGTGCTGTACAACTTCGGCGCCGACTGCCCGGACCTTCAGATCGTGATGGAGCCGGTCGATATCAAGGTGCGCCACGCGCTCCTCAAGAGCTTGCTTGACATGATTGGGAGCGGTGCCCCCATCACCGACGGCGAAGGCACGCAATACGAGCCCGACTGGCCGAAACTGGCCGAAGACAACGGCGTGCCACTGCGCAAGATCGACCCTGCGGTCCAGATGGAGCAAATGCGGCAGGCGCTTCAGGCGCAGCTGGGCATGGGCGGCCCTGGCGGCGAAGGCGGCCCTCCTGGCGGCTCGGGGGGTCAGGACCCGTTCGGTGCCGAAGAGGATGATCCGCTGGCTAGCATGGCGCTCCACGATCCCCGGCGTGGGTTGGCGTTGACGACGGACGCGGAATTGTACGAATAATCGGATACACTGACGATGGAGGATAACGATGGATCCCACCAAGCAACCGCAACCGCCGCAACCGCAGCCGGAAAATGAGGCGCCGGTGCTGTACGAAGATCCGGAGGACGATCCCAACTTCGATCCGGACGCGGACCCCCCGGACTTTGTGCCAGTGGGCTCCAAGACGCGGCTCAAGATTGATCGCGATGAATTGTGGGTTCACTGATGGAGAACCAAGAACTCCAGGTGACTGTGACGTTCTCCGGGGGGCGACTGGGCATCTCGGGCCGGCGGCTCATGATGCAAGCCGACGCCACCGGGGCCTTAGTCCCCGTCGCGTTTGACATGGAGCCTGCCGCGGCGATGACTCTTCTGGCCGATGCCGTCAAAGCCGTGCTGGTGAGCAGCGCTCAAGAGCGTCAGGCGTCGGCTGGGCTCGTGATCGGGAGGGCATAGACGGTGCCCGCGCTCGTTGTAGAAGCCGGGCCATCCGCCGCGAAGAGCGCGGCAACCCTTGCGGCCGAAACCGGAGTACCGGCACGGGTGTACACCTCCATCCGGGCCGGTGTAGCCGACTGGCAGATCCTGGTTCATGCTAAAGCGGCGGCGGCGGCCTTAGGCGTGACGCGCGCGACGTTACTCGCCGCTCACCGTGCCGCCCACACGCGCATCTGGGGCCGGGCGCCCCACGTAAAGAACAACAAGCCAGCCGTGGCTCGGCGCTCAACGGACATCTCCCCTCTATGACAACGAAACTAACAATCTCCTTGGACATCATCGAGCGCGAAGGCGTCGCGCCCGTCGCGATCCCGCCCGCGCATCGTGTGGCCGCAATCGCGGAAAGCTTGCGGTTTGAAGCGTCGCGTGCGGAGACGCCCGAGCTTGAGAAGGAGTTGCTCGCCATGGCCGATGAGACCGTACGCACGGCTGCCGAAGTGCGGGCGGCGGTAGGGCCGTTCCTGCGCCCGCAGACCTGGGAAGCGCGGGTGTACACCGCCGGCGAGCGCATGGCGGTCGAACGCGAGCACACCGAATGGGTGGACGGCAAGCCGCGACTCGACAGTGAGCGGATGCGCTACGCCCTCGCGAGAATCGCCCTTGGCTTCGACCCTGGCGACCTGGCGCCCGGGGTCGCGGCGGCGCTCGTCGATGAGGTATGCGCGCGGTGCGAGCCCAATCCGGTGAAGTTAGATTTTTTGCTTGGACGGCCCACTGCCTCGGGGCCGACCGAAACCGAAAGCTCGCCGACGACCGCTATCAGCCAGAGGTCGTGATGTTCCTCCAGTGGCAAGCCGGTCTCTGGACGCCTGACTGGCAGGCGTTACCTCACGACCTGGCCGGTTACCTCGCCGCGATGGCCGCCGAGTACAGGGGCGCTGTACGATGAGCTTTGCCATTGATCCGATTCCGCGCGCGCGTTTCGACCGCAACGCCATCGAACTACCGCGCTACGCGGACATCGAGGCCCGATTCAATGCGCGCTTACAGGGATTGATCGACGGCTACCGTACGGGAGCGCTCAAGCGGGCTGATATGCACCGCGCGTTCGCCCGCGAACTTCTTCACGCCCAGAACGAGGCGTACATCTCAGGGCGCCGGGTCCGTGGTATCGCCTCGGGTGAAATCACACCGGCGGAACTGGCGACGCTGCGGGCACGCGCCCAGCACCAGGCGACCTATTGGCGCCAATTCGTGTGGGACGTGGACAACGGGCGGGGCAAGATGCCGGCCACTGCACGTGCAAAGCTGTATGCGAAGTCGCTCTGGTCTGTGTACCTGCGCGGCGAAGCGGGTTCCGATCCAAACGCCCGTTACTACTGGATCGTGGACGTGGACGCCGAGCACTGCCCCGACTGCCTGCGTAAGGTGAAGCAGTCGCGGCAGTCCGACGGGTTCTCCTTCGAAGAACTCACCGTGTTGGGGTGGCCTGGGGACGGGATCGACAAGTGCCGGACTAATTGCCGCTGCCACATCCGCGTCAAGCGATCCGCTCCACCGGGCGGCCCGGCGGCGGTGGAGGCGCCTGATGCCATCGAAGAGCTTGTGTCCCAGCTACGCGTCGCACACCCTGACGTGGTGCCGGCCACGCGGGAAGGGCTCCGGGTGCTGTATTCGCACGCCGGGCCGGCGCTCGTGGACCCGCTACCGGCATCGGGGTTGCCCGGGGTTAGGGTCCCCCCGGCGTTTGTGTACGACCCGCGCCGACTCGCGACGTTCGGCCCGATGCTCGGACTGTTGCCGCTTCTGTTGGCGTATCCGGCCGTAATATACGACGGCGAAGGAGAAGGGCCGCGAACGTACGAGGGGTATGGAGTCAAAGCGCTGGTCTCCCAGGACCCGTACGGCGCCTGGTGGCTGGCCGATCTGAGGACAAAGTCATGAAGCCGGTGTCGTGGGTCATGGTCCTATGGGCAGTGGCCGTTTGCGTGGCGTTGGCAATCATGATTCCGCTGGCCAATAGTCGGAGGGCACACGCTCCAGCTGAGACCCCTGCGGAGCTTGCCGCGCTCGTGGATCAGTACAACCGCACACTGTCCGGAGCCCGCAGGGGTGAATTCGATGCTGACCCCGAGGGGATTGCGGAGGCACGGCGCCTCCAAGGCCGCATTGAACGTTCGGAAAACTTCTTCAACAAGTACAAGTACTGGGGTTATGACCTTGAAGGTCTGCGCCACATCAGGGAACGCGAATGACACTTCTTTCGGGGAGTCCCGCGTCTCCTAGTGCATGACTGGCTCTGGCGCCGTGCTGTGCGAAATCACCGATGTGGTTGACGCGGTTTACCGCTTGCTCGAATCAGGGCGCGCGGAAATCAGCGTGGCAATCCAGCGTGAGGCGCCAGAACTGGAGCTGCGGCATGTGCTCGACTACTATTGCGAGCTTGACCGTGGGCAAATGCCTGCGATCATGATTCAGCCACGTTCGGACCAATTCAAGTGGTGGTCCATGCCCACAATGGCCGACCAGACTCCCCAGCTTGAAATCTGGGGCGTGATCCACTACGACCAGGAACGGGCGCGCTCACGTGCGCTCCAGCGGATGGGTACCGCCGTGTGCTCTATCCTAAACCGCAGGCATTTGCCCATCGACATTCCTGGTGGCTCACTCTTCTTCAACGAGAAGACGCCTATTGCTGGCATCGAATACGGGAGGGCCATGTTCCGCAACGTGCTTGTGGAGGCGTTCGTGGCTACATTCGCCTGCGACGTCACCGTCCAACTGCCCGACCAAGGGCAACATGCTGGCAATCCAGCCGTGATGAATCCCTTATGAGCAAGAAGACTTTCCCGCTACGCGTCACCCGCCGAGAAGCAGCGTTCCTAGCGTTCTGCCGCAAGATGCGCTACGGCACAATCGAGAAGGTCGGGGTTGCCGACGGGCAGCCTGCTGTGGTGCAAGGCGCGATTCAGCGCATCGACCTCATGAAGGACGATGAGGTCGCATACCTCTTGGGCGGCAAGGAGCTGCCCGACGATGAGTAGCGCAGGCCGCGAGGAGGTCCTCGGCTGCACCCTGGGCGCGGTCGGTGGCTGCGGCATCCCCGTACGACGTCGATCCAGCAACCCCGAGAGCGCGGGCATTGGGCTCACATCACACCTCGAAAAAATGGCCCGACCGAAGCCGGTGCTCTCCCTCTCCGAGTGGAAAGAGGGCGAGCATCCCAGAGACGCGGATGGCCGGTGGGTCACTGATGTGCTCGACTCATGGCGGGATGACCTAGGCGCCGAAATTGAGAAAGCGACGCAGAAGCGCGGCATGTCCATTGCGCGGTGGTACCTGGAAAAGAATGCAGAGAAGCTACAGGAATCAGGTTGGACAAAGGGGAAGTATCCGAACCTCATTACGCTGGACGGCGCGATTTACAAGGTAGAGGTAGGTGCCCGGACCGGTGAGGCGCCGACGCCAGAGGACGAATACCGGATTATCCCGGCCACGCGTGCTGATGTGTGGCCCACAATCTTGAAGAAGATTGACGATCCGGCCCACCGGCTCCATGGGTTCAAAGCAGGGCTTGATGCAGGGGAGCAACCCACTGCGGAGACGCCAGCCCCGCCCGTCTCCACAAGCCCTGCCCCCATGAGCGCCAGTCCGGATACCTACACGTCGGCAGAGGGCTATCCGTTCGTGGAGCGCCGCATGGCGCCCACTGATATCGGGGTCCTCAAAGGAATGCAATTTAAGCGCTCGGAAATTGAGGACGAAGCGAATCAGGTATCGAGCAAGCTCAAGAACGTGCAAGCGTACGACCAGGCGACCGCCGGCCCTCTTACGGTATGGGAGCGCGCCGATGGTCAGCACTACGTCATGAACGGACACCATCGGCGCGAACTGGCGATCCGGACGGGCGTGGCCAGCGTCCCTGTCCGCGTCTTCCGCGAAAGCGACGGTATCACGTTCGAAACGGCACGCGCGCTGGGTGCCCTGCAAAACGTCCGTGATGGCAAGGGAACACCCCTTGACGCCGCCTTCGTGATGAAGGACTTGGGGTTCAGCCCGGCTGAGTTGCAAGCAGTGGGCGTCAACCTACGATCGGGCCTCGGTCGCGACGCTGTGGCGCTCATGTCTCTTCCTGGCGATGCCCTGCAAATGGTCAAAGAGGGCGTCTGCGACCAGAACGTGGCCGCCGGGATTGCAGAATCCGGGCTTGACCCGGTGCGTCTGACGATCGCGTTGCGCAAGGCGGGCGACGGTGGGCTTGAGACGCGCAATCAGGGCGAGATTCTGGGACGGCGCATGAAGGATGCGCAACTGGTTACGAAAGACGATGGCAGTGGTAACCTCTTCGGGGACATTGTGCAGGACGTCCCATGGGCCGAGGCGGCCACGATCGAGAGCGCGGCGATCAAGCGCTTGGCCCGTGATCAGCGTTTGTACAGGGCTCTTATCGGAGGAAAGGCGGTCGGAGGTACACAGGTGGACGTTGAGGCGCAACAGGGCGCTGCGGCCGCTGAGGAATTTGCGAGGCAGGCCGTGGCGACGACCAAGGCTATTCAGGACGTGATCGACACACAAGCCGTGGCATATGCCGCGAACCCGACGAAGGGAGCATTGACGGCGGCGGTGGACGCGGTGCTCGAGGTGGCGCGCACGGAAGGACTGAAGCGCATGGGAACCTTGACCCAAGCAGGGTCATCACTGGTAGACGACACGGCGCCGTCGGGCGCACCCGCCCGGTTTCCCAAGGCCCATTCTGCCGCTGCCCGCGCCGATGAGCGCCTGAATCGCCGCGGCAACACGGTGAAGAATCCGGTCCAGAAAACGCTCACTCAACTCCTGGAGTTTGGGAAGGTTGAGGTTGGCTGGCGTGAAAGCGCGGGCGCCACCGACCCCACGATGAACGAATATCGCGAGTGGGCCAAGGTCGTTGCGGCATTGCGCGCCGATGGTGCCGTGATCGACGAGCAGCGCATCAAGCACGACAACGGCTGGGCGTCCATCAAGGGTGGATTCTGGAATTCGATCGTGTACACGCTCAAGGCAACCCAAGCACAGCTCATGGAGTGCGTCCGCATGAAGCGGGTACTAGAAGAACGTGCTCGCGTCTTGGCGCAGGTGTACCGGCACGAAGAGCAACTGGCAGCCCACCTTAGTGAGCCAGCACGAATTGCCCTTACCGAGTGGGATGAAACCAAGCACCTTGGCCCTTCGGCGCGAACTCTCCGTCAGTGTTGCGAGGGTGAATCAGGGGCCGGCGCCAGCCCAGGAGGGGATTGGGTACCTGGCCGACTCGGTGATCCTGACGCGCCCGCGCTCACCGTCGGCCAGGTAGTCAAACATGACGGGGGGCGGTATCGGGTCACTGCTGTGCGGGGGAACTATGTTGACATTGAAAATACCCGCTACAGTTCAACAATCAAGCCCGGGGACGCGTTCGAAGCCCAAACGTTGCCAACCCTGCCAACACACATGGCGGACCTGCCCGATCTGTCATCGTTGGACTTTCAGGTCAGCGGGTTGGACTTGCAGGCCATCGAAGGGCACGCATTCACCCCCGAAACACCGAGCCTGGAGCGGTGGTTTTTCCGCTATGGTGCGCCCCCTGAAGGCGGGCGAAGCAGGAACCATGTCACTGGCGATATGGAGGCAGGGATAAGCGTCTACGCGACGCCCAGGCCAACGTCTTTCATAGACACTGACAGGCCGTTGTACGCGGTCCGTGGCGTAGCAATAGGCCTTGGATCGGACGACGAGCCGGTGATCGTGCAAACCGGCGAGGCGAGAAGGCTGCTGCAATGACGCATTAAGGCCTGCAACTTCTAACCACACCGCCTACGTCTAAGAGTCGGACACGAAGACGCGCTGGCCGATCGCCGATTGCGGAGGTGCGGAACGTGGCAAAGCACATGCTTGGCTACATTCCGGACCCTGTGGACAATCGGGATTGGCAGTGGCGCACCCTCTACGGCGCCGCTGCAAACCTGCCTGCCCGTGTCTCTCTCGAATCTCTTCCAGGGCCAGCCTACGACCAGGGCAAGACGTCCGAGTGTGTCTGCTACAGCCTGGCTGGGCTCAAGCATCTTCACGAGTGGGCTGAATCGGGCCGCTGGCTCGGATTCGACGCCCACGACCTGTACACCCGCTGCAAAGCCATCGACGGCGTCGCGTCCCCCGGTACCTACCCCCGGGTAGCGCTCGACATCCTACAACGAGAAGGGATGCGCGCCGACGATGGTGCGCTGTACACCATCAGCGGCTATGCCAGGCTAGGCGCCGTTGACGAGATCCGCCACGCGTTATCGTCGGGCTTTCCAGTACTCATTGGCTTGCCAATCCCTGACGGGTTAGGTGCCCTTACCCAAGGACAAATCGCGGACGGTGCCCCGTCGCAGTACGGACACGCCATGCTGGCCGTCGGCTACGACGACGACCTGCGGGCATTGCGCGTGCGCAATTCCTGGGGGACTGCCTGGTGCGATGCCGGGCACTTCTGGCTCGCCTTTGACTACGTTGCAAGCCGTACCACGTTTGACGCTTGGACGGCGGTCGATGCCCAGGAGGTCGGGTGATGCTCTGGCACGAATTGGCCACGTTTGCCGCCACGGTTTCCACGCTTGTGGCAATGGTCGTGTGGATCGTGAAGGCGAGCTTCACGAGGCAATCAGCAATCACCGATCGCTACTTCGCACACCTCGAAGAGACTCAGCGCTACACGCGCGAGACAAACGATCGCATCGCCGCATCGTTTGACCACCTGAGCGGTGCCGTTGACCGCCTGAACGCGAAAACCGACGAACAGGCCGCACTCCTTCGCGAGTTGACCGAGGGCATGGGCGCTACGCGCCTAACGCTTGATGCGTTGTCAGCGCGTGTCATGGGCCTGGAAGAACACGAACACGAGCACGACCCACGGTACGAGGAGAAGGGTTACTGAGATGAAGACGACCTTCCTGGCGGAACCCACGTTACTCCTGTCCGATCTGTACAGAGCCGAGATTCTGCGCACCGGGCAATGGAAACACCCGGCGCTGGAACAACCCCTGACCGTCACCCCTCAATTGCTCGATGCGCTCAAGGCAAATTTTGACGCAGGTGCCAAGGGCCATGAAGTGGTGCTCAATCGTGAGCACAACGACGAGGATGCCTGCGGGTGGGTCAAGGCGGTTGAACGCCAGGGCAATTCACTCTATGCGATCTTCGATGTAACTGAGCCGGATGTGAAGGCGACGGTGGACAACGGCACGCTGAAGTTCACCAGTGCCGAGCTGGACCTGTCCTGGGAAGACCCGGAGTCCGGGCAAACGCTTGCAGTTCTCGAAGGCGTGGCGTTGACCCACCGCCCGTTCATCAAGCGTCTTGAGCCCACGTCGGCGCTGAACCTCTCTGAATTTGAAACCTACGGCACCCCGCCGAACAACTACGGAGGAACCAACATGGCAACTATTCCCGCCAACCTCTCCATCTCCGAGGAGCTTGCCCAGATGCGGGTAGAGCTTGCCGAAACCCGGGCCAACGCCCGGCGTGCGGAGATCAAGGCGAGGTTGCAGTCACTTGCGCGCCGCGGCAAGATCACGGCGCCTCAATACAACGCAGTCACGCTATTGTCCGAAGGTCTGCTTCAGGCCAATGGTGGGAGCACCACACTCTTCCTCTCGGAGGCCGTGACGCTTCCTGGTGGTAAGCGTGTGCGGCTTGCCGATGGCGAGAACGACGACGAAACGCAAGAGACTGACAAGCTCGACGCGGTTGATCAGCTCCTTGACGTGCTGGAGCAAAACCCCGACGCGATCGCGTCCGACGATCCAGACCAAGTGGATCTCGAAGAGGACGACGACCCAACGAAGAAGGACAAGGCAACGTCACTTGATGCCATGGCTAAGGCCATGTGCCGGGAGACGCCCGCCCTTACGTACCGGCAGGCTGTTGTGCTTGCCGAGCAGCGACTCAAGGGAGGTAAGCGGTGAGCTTTGCAGATACCCACCATACACGTTCAGCAATCTTCTTCGACATCGTTGGCAACGGTGCGAACCCGATTGCGCCGTTCCAGTGCGTTTCCTACGCCACGCAGGCGGAGATCGACACCGCCGTCAGCGCTGGCTACTTCACACGCGCCGATGCCAAGTATGGGCGCGTCGTCATCCCAACGCCGGTCGGCACAGTCCTGTCTGTGACGATGGCGACACGCCGCATCGTTGGTGTCACGCTGAACGCCGCCCTTAGTGGTGATGAGGTGCTGGTGCAGATTGGCGGCATCGCTCAGGTCATGTGCAATGCCGTCGTAGCCGCCGGTGCCGTCGTGCACGCGGTTGCACGCGCAACCAGGACCACGCTCCAGACGCCATTGACTAACCTGCCAGAAGCCAAGGTTCCATTCGATCCTCGTGCGACGCTGACGTATCAGTTCTGCATGATCGATGACCCGACCCCGACGTACTCGTCCAGTGCCGCGAACGTCTGGCTCTATCCGCTTGGCGAGGCGCTGATGGCGGCAACGGCCCAGTACGACGTCATCCCGGTTGATCTCGCCCAAGGCATTGGCTTGTTGGGCTAAGGAGGAAATGAGACAATGCCAGCACTCGGACGAGCGACTCAGGTTCATTACAACCAAGTCCTAAGCAACATTGCGGTCCAGTTCGAGCCGCCTGATTTGCAGGCAAAGAACGTGGCGCCGGTCAAGCCGGTTGAAAATCGGTCAGACGTATTCCCCGTCTTTGACAAGAGCATGTTCAACGTCGTTGACGACGTGCGGTCAGATGGCGGCGAAGCCCACGAGGTGAGTCGTGGGTGGGACTACACGCCTTACCTCGTGGAGAAGCGTGCACTCCGTGAGCCGATCACGAAGGATCAGCGGGCCAATTGGGATTCTCAGGTCGATCTGGAGGCATCGACGACCGAATTCCTGAAGCAGCTCGTGTGGAACGGGTACGAGCAGCGCATGTTTGGTGCGGGCGGGTACCTCCGCACGACCACGAACTCGACGTATGTCAATGCGTCGGTGAACTGGTCAAACCTCTCCACCGCCAGCCCGCGTACGGACATCGACGTGGCGAAGAACAACATCGCAGGAAACTGTGGCCGCCAGCCCAACACGATCGTGCTGGGTGACGACATCGCCAGGCTCATCATGCGGACGTCAGAGTATCGCGATGAGTACAAGTATGTCCAAGACATTCGTAATGCTAGCCTGCCGGCCACGCTGTACGACATGAACGCGGTCTACGTGTCATCTCTGCTCAACACCGCAATGAAGGGTCAACAGCAGACGCTCACGCGTATCATGTCCGACGACGTGTGGATCGGCTACATTGACCCCAACGGCCCGGGCTACAAGACGATCACGTGGGGGGCCACCCTGATGACCTACGAAGAGGTCACGTCGTGGTACGACCCAGCGAAGAAGGCTGATATGATCGAATACGAGGCCAACTTCTGCTTCAAGCGGATTGCGGCCGAGTGCGGCGGGCTCCTCCAGGCGGTGAGCAGCTAAGGTCATGTACGCAGTAGAGGCGGACGTCAGAGCGCTTGTGGCGAACAAGGTGTCCCAGACAACGGGCACGGACATCGCCGCGCGTGGCGCCATTGTTGATCGTACGATCGACATGATCCTGGCGTCCGCCTTCTACTGGCCCAAGGATATCAACGGGGCAACGATCAGCCCTACTCCTGCCCCAGTAGTGCAATCAGCCAACTATCTCACTGCCGCACTGATCGAGCGACAGGCGTACTTTGGCAACGTGTCATCGGACGACACCGGAGGCACGAGTTACATCAATTGGCTGGAGGCATCCGGACGTCAGATCTTGGACGACTTAGTGGAAGGCCGGCGCCATGATACGGCGCTTGTGCGGCCAACCCTCGTGTCGGCAGCCAGCAGCGCCCAACCGGACGGATTCAATGCATCGTCTAATGGCGTCGGACGGCGCTATCGCCCGGTTTCCGGGCTGCGGGGTGGAGGCCGCAAACGCTAATGGCCGTCATCCCGGCTGACATTCTTGCCCGCTATGTCGATCTGATGTGCGCCTTCTACACGCGCGCGGTTGGAACGCAGGCATCGGGCTACGGATTTGGTACATCGGGCGGCGCGTGGGGTTGTGCCGGTTCAGTCCAAGATCTGAAAGGCGTGCTTCTGAATCAGGATACGAACCTGGATTCAGTGGCGCTCCTTACTCCCATCATGCAGACACTAGAGGCCGGTGTCTTCGGTGCCCAGGTAGCAAAGAGCTACCTGGCGCCCATGATCGGGACCCTCTCCAACCATGTTCAGCTGTACGGGGTGGCATCGGTCACAGACCTGGATTCCTACATGTCGTTCCTGAACGTTTCGGACACTGTGAAGTGGCAGTGCCTGGCGCCTCCCACGTGGCGTAACCTCAACACGTTCTTCACACCGTCAGCCAAGAACGTGTACTACGAGGTGCAGCAAGGGGCAACATTCGTCAATGGCCTAGGAAAGGGCGTCGTCACCGGTGCCGGTGCATGCACGTACACCGACCAGGCGAATGTAGGCGAACTGGTGACGTACAGCAGTTCGACCGGCTCGATCGACAACACGAAGTACGCGGGCGGTTTCCCGTACGCGCTCGTGTCTGGTCTGACCGGAACGGGCATTGTAACCGTCACCGGGCATGGCTACGATGCCATCACACAAGCCGTCGTGACAGGCACATGGACCGCTACGGTCACGGGGAACGGGCTGTGGCAACTGTCCAATGTCACCTACCCGCAGGCGGCCCTTCTTGGGGTTTCGGGCATCGCTGTCGCGGCGGGCATCTCTGCCGGCACGATCTACGTTGAAGCGTGGCGCCCGATCTGGCATTCCGGCACCAGCACCGCCGGCGGTGCCAGCACCATCACCCTCGCGACTTCGGCGCTGCGCATCGATGATGTCTACAACGGGTGCGTCATCGGTCAAGCCGCAGACAACTACACGGCCCGCACGATTTCCGACTACGACGGGGCAACCAGGGTTGCCACCGTCTCAAGCCCGTGGTCCGTGGCACCAACCGCGACCGCATACCGTATTTGGAGGCCGCAATGAGCCTAGCCGTCACCTGTCGCATTGACGGCGATGCTCTGGGAGACTTGCAGCGCATGGCCGAGCGCGTTGCGGACCTGCGGCCGCTTCTGCATCGCATTGGTGCCCTGATTCGCGAGGACCTGCTACGCCAATTCCAAGCGGCAGGCGAACCACGTTGGCGACCACTCTCGCCGAGTACTATCGCACAGAAGCGCCGCCAGGGTTATCCCAGGCTGTCACGGGACGGCAAGCCGCCTACCCGCATGATACAAAACGGCCAATTCGGCCCTCAGAACATCCTGATGAGGACCGGAGCGCTCTTGTCAAGCTATGTGGACGATTCAGACCCAGACCACATTGAGCAAGTGACCGAATCGGGCATTGAGGTTGGCAGCTCGCTCCCCTACGCCGACCATCACCAGTACGGCACCCGTCGAATGGCGGCTAGGCCGCTGACCATCACCGCCCAGGGGCTAGCCGCCATCGAGCGCGCCGCCGAAACGTATATGGAGGAAGATCATGCCAGCCGTCCCGCAGGGTAGACACGGTTACCTGAGCATCAACAACAGCATCTTCGGAGGAGCGAAACTCCTTCCGGTCTTCTCCTGGAGCATGCCGAATCCTGACAACCTTGTGACCCCGATGCCAGTTGGCAACTCGTTTGTGACGCACTACGGCAAGGGGCTGGCCACGACGCAATGTGTTGTGGCGTTCGATGTGCGCCATGACAATACCGAGGTGCTGTCTCTGAACTTCTGGAACAGCTTCCAGTCCCGCACCTGGGCATCCGGATTCGATGACACCGTGGCGAGCACGCTGATCGCATCTGATGGTTCGAGCCTTTGGACGCTCGCGAATGCGAAATTCGAATCGTTCACAATCAATGCCACGAAGGGGCAACAGATTGGCGTACAGGCCGTGTTCGTCGCTCCAGGAGTGCCCACGCAGAGCGCGCACGTCCCAGCGGCGTACGCTCCGGCTAGCTCTTCAGCCCCTCTCATGTACGACACGGCTGACCTCACCACGGGCGTTACCGGGGACTGGTACGGGGTGGAGATCAGCGCGGCAAACAACCACGTGCCGAATGGCCCCATGGGGTCGGCGTATGGGAAGAACCTCAGTTCGTGGGACGCCGGAGTGATGTCAGCGGCCATGTCGCTGACCACAGCGGCGCGAACCAACGCGATCGGTGAACCGATTACTCCCGAAGCGCAGGTCGTCCTCAGGCTAGCGGGTGGCGCCACGCGGAACCTCACGCTGCAATCCGTGGTCCCGGAGAACCCGCGTGATCGTGGGGCTCAAGGGACCGCTCAATCCTTCCAGACACGACGCTACATCGTCATGGGGTTGGCGACCCCTGCCAATCCGCTTGTGGTGACATAACATGGCACGAAACCTTCAAATCGCTCCAGCAGGCCCCGTAACGGACATCCAGCAGATCACCCCGGGCGACGCCGGGGTCGGGGTCGCGAATGGTGAGGTGCCCGGCGAGGTTCGGGGGCTCCTAATCGCGACTGCCGGGAACCTCTCGATCACGGTCGCTGGCGGCCAAAACCGTACGTTCCCGGTGCCGGTCGGAATCCTGCCGATCGCCGGGGTAACACGGGTTCGGGCCACCGGCACGACCGCCGTCGGGATCAGCGCCCTGTACGACGTGTAAATGGCACTACCGATCGGGCTTGGGGTGGCATTCGGGGGGGGGGCGCAACCGGTGAGCCCGGCGGCGTACGGGCCTGCCGTCTGGTATCGCGCCGACGAGGCCTATACCGACGCAGGCATGGCCACTCAGTGCATCAATGATGGCGACCTCTGCTACACCCTGAAGGACCTCTCCGGCAACGGGCGACACGCGATCCAGGCGACGAGTGCGAACCGCCCCGCTTGGTATGGGGAAAGTCTGCCCTACCTGCCCTCCTTCCGCCCCGTGCTCCTCTTTGACGGCGTGAACGATTTTCTCTCTCACTCAGGCTTCAGCGCGAGCTACCCTTGCACGCTGTTCGCCGTGGGCCGGCGCAATAGCGCCACGGCGTCCGTCATAGGAGCGCTCGCCGGGAATTTCCAGTCAGGGACGCCCGCTTCGACGACGATGACGATTCGGTCAGGCGATGGCACGACCCACACCAACGGCGTAGGGTTCGCCCGGGATGCTGGGCCTGCGAACATCTCCGACGCGATGACGGGGTTTTCGGACGTGACCTGGTGGGTCTGGGAGTTCGTGGCCAGCGCGTCGACGCTGGAGCTGAAGCGCTCCGGCAACACCAACGGCACGACCGCCGCCACGCCTGCCGGGATGACTTCGCAACCCTTCAGTGTTGGGGCTCGGTCAAACGCCGGGGCCGATCCATTCCCCGGCGCGATCGCAGAGATCGTCCTGCTCCCGGGTGCTAACGCGGGCCGGGACAACGCCCTGCGGACGGCCTACTTCGGACCGCGCTACGGGATCACGGTGGTGTGATATGGCAGACCTCACGATCTATTGCGTTTCGCCAGGTTCAGACCCCCTGACTGTCGGGGCGGCCTTGTGGCCGGACGAGGCGCCCGAGGCGCGCGCGGCGGCTTGGGTGGACGCGTCGGCGTCCGGATCTGCGCCGGCAACCCACGCGATCGCCGCAGTGTGGGGGGAGCCCGTCGAGCCGCACCCGGCTGGGGTGGTCGCCACCACGGTGCATGAGGGGGGCCTGTCCGGCGCGCTCGCGGCGCTCGGCGTGAAGATCATACGAGATGACCCATGACGGCCCAGATACAACTACAACTTCAAGGGGCGCAAGAGGTGCTGGCGCAGCTACGCCAGATACAGGCGACCTTGCGGGCCACGGGAGGGGGAGGCGCCGTCCCGGGCGTCCAACAACCCCTGACCACGCTTCCCATCGGCTCAGGGCCTAGCACCGGGCTCGGGCAGGGCACAAGCGGTCCGCCGCCGCCGATGGCGCCGCCGGTATCCCTGGCAACCCAGGTGGCGGGGACGGCAGCCGCGCCGGCTACAGTGGCCGCAGGCCCGAACGTCTCCGCTCAACTGGCGCAAATGGCAAGCGCGCCTGGTGGCCCTCAATGGACGTCGTCGTACGCCACATGGATCCAAGGCCGTGGCACCATTCCCCTTGCGCTTGATCCGCTGAATGGGCGCTACATGAATCCTTTGACAGGCGAGTACATGCTTGGCGCTGGAAGTGGGAAGGATGGGCCGCCGGACCAAAAGAACACCCTCTTCCAGGCGCTCGGTGGCATGGCCGCCGTGCATTCGGCTGCGAACATCATGACGTCTGCGATGGGCGGGTACTCATCCGCCGCCCATGCTGGCCGCACGTTCCGCCCCGAGTCACTGCTGCCGGCAGCCGGGGCGCTCGCCTTCACCACGGCGGGAGCTGCCATCGGCTCGGTCGTTCCGGGTCTTGGGACGGGGATAGGGGCGGGCATCGGCGCGATCGTTGGCGGAATGTACAGCGCGGCGGTCGGTCCGGCCATCGAGCGCAACACGGACCGGCAGCGCCTCATCGAGGAGATCCTCGGACGGGAGTGGAAGCGCGACTACTCAAAGGGGTGGATGGCGCCGTTTGGCGCCATCGGCATGTACAGCATGATTCGCGGGCTGACGGGCATGGACGTCAACGATGCGGATTGGAATACGTCGATGATCGCGACGTATTCCGACCTCGCGGCGCGCGGTCACATCCTGCCGGAATCGTGGGGCGACACCTTCAACGCCGCCGGGCCAACGTATGGGCCGGCGCTTCTTGGTGCAGCCGCCAGGGGTCGGTATCGGCCGGGGAACTTGCGCAAGTACGGCATGGGCCGGTTCGAGGGGGGTAGCGCGCAGGAACTGCTGGACTCGCTGATGGCCGAATCGTACGACGATCCGGGTGTCGCGGCGGGGTTGAGGAGGCTGGCCAAGAAGGCATCTGGTAAGACGGCCATGCGAGCCCAACTGGGGAGCGTACTGGCAGAGGACAACTACTTATCCTCACAACTCCTGCGGGACGACATGGCTGGCAGCGCGGCTGAGTCTTCGGCAGCGTTGTCGCTCGCGGCGCGCTACGGGGGTAGCGCGGCAATGGGGCCCGCGATCGAAGCGCGAGCTGGCTACACCGCTCAGATGAGGGAGCGGGCAAAGGAATTGGACGCACAAGCGTTGCCAGGGCAAGCGCGCGCTGTCCGCGCCCAAGCGGGGCTCACCGACATCGAGACGCGCGAAACCTACTTCGGCGTGCGGGCGTCGGAAATCTCCGCCGCCGGCGGGCTCGCAATGGGCGAGGCGCGGCGCGCCCTCGATCGTGACCTCTACGGCGGCAAGCGCTACGACCAAATGGACTTCGACCGCTCCTCCCGGGCAGCCAGCACGCACGCGGGGGCGCTCTCAGCCCTCATGGAGGAGCGCCGCAAGGCGGGGATGCTCTCGCCCGCTGAAGAGATGCAACTCACCGAGCAGATTCAGGGCTTGCGCCACCAAGCAGAATTCGAGATTCCACGCCAACGGGAAGGGATTCGAAACTCGACGCTGTTGGCGGAGTCTTCCTTGCGTGGCGCATCGACCCTTGCAGCAGGCGCGCAAGCGCACACGTTTGGGTCAATGCAGGAGCAGGCCAGCGTGTACGATGCGCAGCTCACCACGCTCCAGGACCAGGCGGCCACCCTCAAGGAGATACTCGAAACGTCGCGCTACTTGTCCCACGAGCAGAAGGCGCAACTCCAGACGCAGATGAAGCAACTGGAGGTCGAAACAACCCGAACACGGGCCGCCGGTGCGGTTGCGAAGGCCGACGCCGACCGTGGGCTCGCGTTCTCCGACGTGACCCAGGCGTCCTACAAACCGTCGTTGGCGCTCATCGAGGGGGCCGGGGGCATGGCCGCGTTCGGGGCGTCCAAGCAATTGCACGAGGGGACCAAGGCCCGCGTCGGCGCCCAGCGCCAGTACATAGGGCGCCTCTTGGCTGAGGGCTTCTCCGAAGACAGCCGCGAGGTGCGAGCGGCACGAGATCAGCTCGTGCAAATGGAATTGGGTGCCGCTCGGGAACAACAGGACCGGGCCAACGTCCCCCTTGGCGGCTTTGCCCAGGCGGAACTCTCGACGCTCCAGGCCCAGACCACGATCATGAAGATGGGCTACGGCGGCACGCAGGGCGGCATCCGTGGAAACTTGCTGAAGATGATTGGAGTGCTCGGTCAGCATGCCGGCCAGATCAACGAGGCAGAAGCGGCATTGCGTGCGGAGCAGGGCGGCAAACTCACTGGCGCTCAGGCTGCCCAGTTCGCCCAGCAACGTGCGAACTATGCGCTCCAAGCCGCCGGGCTCCAGCAGGAGTACGACGAGGGGTTTGACCAGCGGCTGATATCGGCGGCCTACAACATGCCCGCCGCCGGACGCCTACACATGAGTCGCTTTACACGTCGCGAAAGTGCCTTTGCTGGCGTGTACAACCGTCTCTTTGGGGGCACGAAGGCCCAAACAGAGCGGATGCGCGCTGAGGGGGCAGCGCGGATTAGAGACCTCCTAGGCACCGGGCATCCGGTTGGCTTCGAGGAGCAGGCGATGGCGATGGGCGGCGGCTACGTGGGCAACAACGGCGGCCCGATCCGCCTCGAGGGCAAGGTGGACGTCACGGTGCGCGATCAGTCGGGCACCGTGATTGGGCAGAGCGAGGGTTGGGTCCGGGCGGCACAGCAGTGGGAGCAACTATACAATTTGCCCAACTCCCAGGGTAAAAGCGGCGGCTTCTGATGAATCGAGGTAGGCCATGGACGTCTGTTCCTGGCGGAGGATAACGAATGCAGCATTTGTGGTGGCAAGGAGTGAATGGTGGCGTCGCAAACGCGACGATTCATGCCGCGGGGGGCGTCGTGTTCCTCGTCGGCGTGCCAGAGGCCGAGATCCCGCTCTACAACGATATCATGAGGTTCATTGCCGATGACGCGGTGTCGGCATTGTCCATCGTAGACGTTTCCGGCCGGTTTCACGACGAACTCAAGATTTTGCCTGTTGAGCATCCGCTGGGGGCCATTGCGTACGGTCCGTTGAGCGACGACGCGCGGGATTGGGTTGCCGCACGTAACCATGCGCTTCAGGTCGGGTTCGTCGCCGGGGCGCCGGCAGCCCCCCCGCCGCAGGATCCGACAAACGACCTGAAAAAGCTCACGTTGACCCAACTGCGGGCGTTGGCGGCGGATATCCCCGGCGCCCTGGACATGAAGAAATCCGAACTGATTGCCGCGATCGCCGAAGTGGCGCTGAGGCAGGTTGAGGAGGAAGCGCATGACGATCAAGATTACGATTGACGAAGTGCCGGAGGCACAGGCCGTCTTGGCGTCGCCAGGGCAGCCGATGGGGGTCGGCATTGCCGACTTGCTGCGGTTCATCCCCGTGACGGACCTGCTGGGCGGGCTCCTCGTCGCGTTGGTGAACAGTCAAGAGGCTCGCATTGCCGAGGGAGCAGACCGGATCATGACTCCCCCGGCCAGCTCGATTCGAGCCGTTTGTCGGACCCTTGCGATCGACGACGAGGACGCTGTTATGCGGATTATCGCCCTCGCGCGGTCGTGGGGCGACAAGGGCGGGGATCTGCTCACCGAGATTGTCAAGGCGAAAGCCGGAGGTAAGTGAAAATGTCGCTCACGAACGCCATGCTCACGAACGTGAGCGGCACGAGCGGTTACCTACAGGCGTGGGTGAACGGCACACTGGTCTATGCGGCCAATATCTCGGGGCTGCCGGCCACTGAGGCCATGACGGTGAGCGCCGCCTTCCAAAGCGGCGACGCGAGCGGCCCGTACACGATGGACCTCGATTGCATCGGCGCGTGGAACACCCGGGTGGCCGCCTAGCGGAGGAGTGAGGGTAGCAGGCGGCTGGTCGGCATCAGGGTCGGGCTCATAATCCGGCGCAACCCGGTTCGACTCCGGGGCACTGCTCCCCTCAACCACATGGTCTACGTGCCACGCGCTGTACACGCCCGCATCTCGGCACGTTGCAACCTGGCGTGCGACTTCTGCGAGCGCGAGCTACTGCCCGGCCCGCGCGGCAGGGTCAAAACCGGGAACCTCATCAGCTTCTCAGATGGGCGACCGCCGCTCGACCTGACGCGGGACATGCCCGAAGAGGTGTGGGAGGCGGTGGTGGCCCGCATGATGCCCCACACTGACCGCATGGAACTGGGCGGCCTGGGCGAGCCGACGATCGCGCCGCTCTTCCCGCGCGCCGCTCGCGAGGTCGTGGCTGCGGGCAAAGAACTCTTCTTCTTCACCAACGGTCTCACGCTCGACCGCGTGGTCGATTGCGTGGGCGAGCGCCCGTCGGTATCGGTCTCGATCGACGCCGGAACCCCCGAAGGGTACAAAGCCAACCGAGGCGGCTCCTTGCGGCGCCTGGAGCAGTCGGTCCGCGCGTTTCGGCGCGGCGTACCTCGAGCGCGCCTGTCGTCGCAATACACGGCCACCGCCAGGAACATCGGCGAGCTGCCCGAATTCGTACGCTTGTGTGCGAAGCTGGGCATCGGCCGCACTGGCGAAGGTGAACTCTCCGTGGTCGGCGCCGATCATCACGTCACCGACCGCGTGGCGCTATCCGTCCGGTTCGCACGCGACGCCACGGCACGCGCGATCGACGAGGCCCGCGAGGTGGCCGAAGCCGAAGGGCTTTGGCTCGTGAACAACTTGCCGCCGGCATCTGATGCGAACCCCAACGCTATCACGGACGGGTCCGACCCGAGAAACTGGCGCCGCTACACCGACACGTTGTACGGCGACGAGAACAACCCGTGCGCCCCGATCGGCTCGACAGGCGTCGTCCCTCCACCCGAAGCGCCGCGTCCACAACACGACGGATTTGGCAACGCACGGGTGGTCGTGGCCCCACGCGAGGTTTACGTCGATTACAACGGCGACGTGTGGAGCTGCCTGGCGCGCCACCACATCGGCGATGTGCTCACCCAGGACTGGAGGTCTATCATCGAAGAGAACGACGCTTATCAGCAGTGGCTCGCCAACTGGGCGAACGGGATCCCGAACGCCAACCGCACGTGCATGACGTGCCCGAGGCTGAAATGAGGCGGGTACGCGCGCATGGCCTGGAATGGGTGGACGTCCCCGGCACCGACGCTCACGTCGGCACACGCGGGCACGAGGAGTGGCTCTGGGCCGTCCTCTGCGCGCAATGTCCTTGGGACGGCGTGTTCGTCAACGTAGGCGCCCATGTGGGACTCTGGGCGTTGCGCATGACCGCGAAATGCGCCCGCGTGATCGCCTTCGAGCCGTGCCCGGTTACGCGCGGGTATCTGCTGGAGAACATCGCCCACAACGGCGCCTCAAACATCGAGGTGCGCCCGGTCGGGCTGGGCTCTGCGTCGGAGGTGCGCCACCTGTCCGCTGGCTCGTACGAAGGCCCCGACCTGTTTTACAGCCGTGGGCATATTGACGGCCCTGGGGGCGGGTGGGACGTGAAACTGAACACCGCCGACCAAGAACTGGCGGGGTTGCCGCGCATCGACCTCATGTTGCTCGACTGCGAGGGCTGGGAGGCTGAGGTGCTCAGGGGCGCGCAAGAGGTCCTCATGCGGCTGCGTCCGCGCCTGATAATCGAGTCTCATGCTGTGCTCGGAACGGACGAGCGCCTGCTGGACGAGACGTTGCGGTTGCTTGAAGGGGCGGCATATGACCATTCGCGCATCGCTGTCGATCACCCTCAAGCGTACGTGCACGCATGGCCGCGCTGAATCTATGGTCTCCGTGGCAGGAATACGGGCTCGGGGTCGGAGACCATCTACAAGTGTGGGCGGCAATTCCGGCGTGGCAGCGCGCCAATCCGGGGCAACCCGTGCGCCTGGCGCACCAAGGGTACGAAAGCGTGGCCGCGCTGTACAACTGGCCTGGCGTCGAGTACATCCGGGCCGATCAACATCCGGACGGGTACCGGCACATCTGGCAGGCGAGCCACGGGCCGCCGTGGTGGGATTGGTACGCGGAACTCGGGCAGCCGTGGGACACGAAGCGCCTCTACTATTGGCCGACCGACTCCGAGCGCGCCTACGCCGATCTCGTGTGGGGCTCCGAGCGACCGCGCGTGCTGTTGCAGTGGACCGGCGGCATGGCGGTGAAGATGTACGCCTATTGGCCCGACGTCTTGCACCGCCTGAGGGTGAACGTGCGGGGCAACGTCATCGTGGCCGACTGGCGGGAGTCTCCAGACGCGGCGCAGGAATGCTGGCGCGTGGGCGCCCGCCTCATGCCGCGCTGCGACCTGCGACTGGCGTTGGCCATTGCGGCCACTGCCGATCTCTTCGTCGGCTTCGACAGCGGGCCCATGTACGCCGCGCTCGGCTGCGAGGTCCCGAGCGTCGGGATCTTCCCCGTCTTGCCGGCGTCCCAACTGTTCCATCCGATCGTCACCCCGCGCGTGGTACCGCTTGAGGCTCACCCCTGCAACGCCATACCGCCGGACCACATCGTGACGGCGGCGCTTCAACTGTTGGCCGGCGCCCAACCCGGCGACGACGCCACCCAGTTTGCCGAGTCGCCGCACCGACCCCCCGTGCTGAGGCAACCGCGATGATTCGCGCCATCATCCCCGTCCTGAACAACGCGCTCCTGACCGCCCAGGCGCTTGCGTCTCTGCGGGCGTCGTGGCCCGCCGACGTGCCGTTTGACGTGGTCATCGTGGACAACGGCTCGGACGACGACACGCTGGCCACGATTCACGCCGGCAACGGCGTGCGGATCCTTCACAATCCCACGCCGCGAGCCTACGCGAAGTCGCTCAACATGGGCGCCGCAGCGCCCGGGCCGTGGGACGTGCTGATCGTCGCGAACAATGACGTCATCTTCACACCGCGCTCGATCGAACTCATGGTGGCCGCCCTGTCGGATCAAGTGGGCCTATGCCTGCCCATGTGCCCGCTCCACGCCCAGGGGGCGGGCATCACCCCCCCGATTTTGCGCCGTCCGAAGACGTACGCGGACGCGCTGCGGAACATCGACGCCGTGGCAACGTGGTGGGACGCCCGCTCGGCTCAGGTTTCGCAGCTACGGCCAGTGGACCACCCGTACGTCCCCCAGGGCGGGTATTGCTTCGCCGCCGCCCGCGACCTCTGGGACCGCCTGGGGGGCATGGACGAGGGGTACGAACTCTTTGGCGAGGACTACGACTTCTTTGACCGCGCGCAGCGCATCACCAAGCTCGTGCAGCACTGCGGCGCCTACGTCGAACACTTGGAGCACCAGACGGTCGCCTGGCTCGGCAGCGAGCGCGACGTACGCATGGCGCGAGGGCGGTTCCTCTTGGCCGAGAAGAGGGAAAACCTCCGAGAGCTGGTGTCCGTCATCTTGCCCACGTACAACCGCACCGACGCCCTCTTCGAGGCGGTAGACAGCGTCATCCGGCAGACGTTCCCGCACTGGAAGCTCTACGTCATCGACGACGGATCCCGGGACTGGGACGTGATTCAGCGTGAAGCGGCGACCCGGTACCGGGACCACCATGCGCGCATCTGGTGGTTCCACCGCCAACACAACGGCGGCCCCGGCGCCGCGCGCAACTTCGGGCTCGACGCGTGCGCCGGCAAGTACGTCGCGTTCTTGGACTCGGACGACATTTGGTACCCGGGGCACTTGGAGGCGCACTACTACGCCCACGAGCGCGCGCCAGGGCTCCTTATGACCTATTCGCCTACCGACTTCGCCTGGCGGTGGCACGACGGCGCCCGCTACCAATACAAGCGCGACACGCATCCGGAGGCGCAGCTCGGCAATTGGGAATACACGCCCGAACGCCTAGCCCAGGAATGCTTCATCAAGACGAGCACGGTGTTCTGCTGGGGCGAAGTGTTCCGGTCGGACGCGCTGCGGTTCGCGGTGGATCCGCGTCACCGGGATGCTGGAGGCGCCGTCGAGGATTGGGACCTGTTTCGGCGCATCGCACAAATCAACCCGTGGGGCATCCGGCTCGTGGACACGCCCACCGCCCGCACCCATTGGGCGAAGAATCCGCGCGAGGAGGCCCACCATAGCGCGCGACTGATCCCCTGGGCCGACTACACGACGGTCCCGGGGGACTGGGTCGTGAACGAGATTGTTCCGCCGCCGGCGCCCCTCGAAGGCGACGTCGTCACCGTCGTGGTCCCGACTTGCGAGCGCCCGGACGAACTGCGGCGCTGCCTGGAGGCCCTGCCCGGCCTGCCAGTCGTGGTCGTGGCCGACGGTGCGCCGGCGGCGCGCTACGCTGAACCGATCGCCGCCGCACGCCCCCGGACGGGGCTCCTCTCGTACGCCAACGTCCGAGGCCCGTCGTACGCGCGCAACAGGGGTGCCGAAGCCGCCGCCGGTGATTGGCTCTGGTTCTTGGACGACGACGACCTAGCGTTGCCAGGTTGGCGGGCCGTCCTGGATCCGTACCTGTCGGACTGGGACGCCCTGTCGGCGGGCGTCGTGGTCGCGGTGCGTGACGGGGTCATGGCGAGCGAGGGTGCGTATACCTCTGGGCTGTTCGTCCGATCAAGTATGTTTCGGATGGCGACGGGGTTCGACGAGCAGTGTGCCTGGCGTGAGGAGCGCGAACTGCTCGAACGGTTGCAGGCGCTCGGCGCCCGCGTGGCCCGCACCACGCAGCCGGTAGCGATCAAGACCTGCGGCCCTGGCTTGCGCGCGACTCCCGCCGGCGCCCCGGGCATGGTGAGGAATCCCCGGTGAGAGTCGATCACCACGCCCGCACCACGCTCTACGAGCCGTGGCAGCGATTCGCGCGGCAGGTGCGGCCCGCCTATCACCACAACATCTTGCCGTGGCAGCCAGGCGTTGCCAACGTGAACCCCACATCGGTCGGCGCGCAGAACATCCTGATGGACCCCGACCTCCAGGCGGTGTACCCGCGCCCGGTGTTCGTTCCTCACCACCAGACGGACGAGCCGTACGGCAGCGACCCCAATCTGCCGCTGCCGGTGCTGACCTGGACGCCGGACGCCGTAACCTCCACGTTCCCGTCGAGCACGCTGAACAAGCCGTACGGCTTCCGGGAACTCTGCTTCCAGCAGACCGGCAGCAACTACAACTCGGGCCTGTACTACATGGGCATCTGGGAAGGCGCCTGCCAAGGCTTCACCTTCTTCTGGTCGCGCTACGACCAACAGGACGCGAAGGTGAGCACGTGGCCGCTCAATCAGCGGTTCCAGACGTTTCGGGTCGGCGTGGGGACCGGCGTGGACCGCGTGGTGTACTCCGTGCGGTTCGGCCTGGGCGACGCCCTCATTTCACGCTCTATCTCGTGGGATCCCGGGCGCAGCGTAGGGGATGAGGCCGAAGGCTGGGTGGAACTCTCGCGCGTGCCGATCGCAGCTGACTGGTGGACCAGTGGATACGGCGAAGGCGAGCGCGACCTCAACCCGTACGAGCCGGGCTATGGCGTCGAGCCGGGCATGGACTACACGGCGCCGAAGAGCCCTGACCGCTACAACGTCATCTCGTTCACGTTGCTCGCGGGGCGCATGTGCATCCGGGTCGGCGGCCTCAACCACGTTTGCTACTACGACGAGATGCGGATCGACGCCGACGAGAATCCGTTGTGGCAGATCAACTACGCGGCCATGCGCGCGCAGGGGTTCTCGTCCTTGCGATTCTCCGGGCACCCGACGAAGTGGTTCATGGGGTCTGATCCATCCGCAGGTGAAGGTGATCCCTCATTTCTGACGGCGCCCGAGTCCATCGGCTTCTATAACCCCAACCACAGCATCGACATCGAGTACGCGGGTATCGTCCCGCCAGACACGTCGGTGCAAGCCGGCGCACTGACGGACGTGTCTGGCCCCGAAGCCCAGGTAGAGGCAATCTTCCGGGCGCCGATCGCCGGCAGATACAAGCTGATCGACTACGCCGACTTCACGTGCGCCCTGCGGGCCATCACGGTGGTGTACACGGGGCAGAAATCGTACGGCGGCGGCGCGTCCTGGGAACCCCAGCCCGAGCAAGTGACCGTGCGGCACACCTTCAACCCTATGGCGCTTCAGGTCACGAGCGCAGCGCAAGCAGTGTTCAACAACCAGCGCGCGGTTACCATCCCAAACTCGATCATTCCGGATCATCTGGGGCGCTATTGGCTACGAACCGGCCAACGCGCGCTTGAAGTACGCATGGCGCGCACCCTCGCCCTGACTGGCGCTATCAGTGGGCCGGAGCTGGTCTTCACCGGTTACGGTGGCACGCAGGTCGGGATGCAGGGGGAAGCAGGCTCCTCATTCGTCACCCTGTCCGCCGCCGACCGCCGGCTCCAGCTCCAGTCTCCACGGTGGGGGCTACCCTGGATGGACGGCTGGAATCATTTTTACGCTATCGGCTACCTCGCCTCGTTAGGGGGAGTTGCTCAGGATGACCTGGCGTTCGCGATGCCCCCGGGGCGATTTGACAACTCACACGGCCCCGACGGGGAGCCGGCGTACTTCCTACCAATTGGACCTGGCGGATCGGTCATCACGCGACGTTCCGGACAGCCATTGTGGTCGATCATGACCGACATTGCGTATTCCGTTGGGTACATGCTGTTTTTCGACGTGCGAGGGCGGCTCCAGTACCGGAAGTGGCGGATGCCGGCGGGCGTGAAGCGCACGTTCCACGAATCGGATTGGCAGTCTGGCGGGCTGGAGGGATGCTGGCAGCTACGTGTGGACAAAGACATGTCGAAGGTGCGCAGCGACCTCATTATCATCGGAGTGAACGCGTTTAGTCCAACCTGGGACCCGATTGTCTACGCCCAGCGGGATCAAGCGGTCATCGACGATCCGAACGTGTACAACCACCTTGGTTACCCGAATCCGGCAGTATGGATTGACTCGCAGTTCGCGCAAGCGTCGTATGCCGAAGAGGCATCGGTCGAGATGTACAAGGACCTGCGGAACCCTGACCTGTCGGTGGGCCTGACGACGTGGCTGCAACCTGACATTTTCCCGCTCGACGTCATCTCAGTTTCGAGCTACCGGCACGGCACGACGGGGCTGCGGTTCTTGGTCATGGACGTCGTCCACCAGGTCAGCATCGCGACCGCGTCCACCACACTGACCGGCACGTTCTACGTACCAACCTCATGACGCCAACACGGACGCAGGCGGTAATGGTCCGGCCCCGATGGGCCGGCCTACACCGGCTCATCACGCTGGAGCAGAAGTTAGAACTGGCCGCCGGCCTGCGGTTTGAGCCGCACCCGGCACAACGCGAGATCCTGGCCAGCGCCGCCCGGTTCAGGGTCGTCTGCTGCGGGCGACGATTTGGGAAGAGTCTGCTCTCCTCGTTCGAGTCCCTAGCCGTGGCCCTGCTGGGGGGATGGGTGTGCGTGGTGGGACCGACGTACAAGAACGCCACGATCGTCTTCCGCGAGGCGTTGCGCATGGCCCTCAACTCCGAGTACCGCGCGCTCATCACGCGCGTTGTGCGCTCGCCAGGAGACCAGGTCATCGAGTTTGCCAGTGGCGGCAAGGTGACGGTGCGATCGAGCGAGAACCCGTCGTCACTACTGGGCGAAGGGTGGGATCTGATCGTCTTCGACGAGGCGGCAGAGGAGACCGACGAGGGCATATTCACCGAGCATCTGCGTCCGGCGCTACTCGACCGTGACGGCGGCTGCCTCTTCCTCAGCACGCCCGAAGGGGACGACTGGTTCAAGGCTTATTGGGACCGAGGCCAAAGCGCGGAGCCACGGTGGGCGAACTGGGAGTCCTGGCAGTTTCCCAGCCACGCCAACCCCCACGTGTCGGCGCGCGTCCTCGAAGAGGATCGCCGCGAGGCGACGGCGTCTACGTGGGCGCAGGAGTATCTCGCGCAGTTTCTCGACTCGGTCGGCGCTGTGTTTCGCGGGTCCCACCACGTTGCCACGGCGCCGTTCGGAGATGAGGTGCCCGGGCAATTCGCGATCGGATACGACGTCGCGAAGTACCAAGACTACTCAGTGGTCACCGTCATGGACACGGAGGGCCGCGTCCGCTACATGGAGCGGCTGCCCCAGGGGCTCGACTACGACGTGCAAGCGGAGATGGTGGCGGCCATTTCGGCGCGCTGGGGCGGGGCGCCCGTACTGATCGACTCGACCGGCGTCGGAGACCCCGTGCGCGAGATCCTGGCCCGCGCGATCAACTGGTCGTACGTCGAGGGCTACGTCTTCACCACCATCTCGAAGACGCACCTGGTGAACCAGTTTGCCGTCGCGATTGAGCGCGGCGAAGTGCGTCTACTGGCCCCGGCAATGGAGCCGGGGGGCTCGGAAATCGGGTCCGTTGCCTTGGCGGAACTGGGCAGCTACCGCTATTCGAAGAGCCCGTCAGGCACAATCAAGATGGGCGCCCCCGAAGGCAAGCACGACGACTGCGTCATGTCGCTGTGCCTGGCGTACGAAATGCTCCGGCGTGGCGTTGGTGGCGCCGCACCACAGCCGTTACTTGTGACACCAGCGTCGCGCCCGTCAATGTCAGCCCGCTACGGGCGCCCGAAATGAGAGAAACGGGGCCAGCCAGCAAGCAGAACCCCGTCCTCAACCACGGCGTGGCTTCCGACTCGACGTGACCGCGAGTCCAGCCCTCCGCTCTTTCGCACCCATTCGTGCGGCGTTTCAATCCTCACCGGCCCGAAGGTCGGTGCATCCCCACGAGCGTGAGGCGGTGATGGTGCCGTCCAGCCTGGACCCATGCGCCATCATCAGACATGATACCACAACTCTTGCAGGAAGCGATTGACGACGCGAAAGAGCCCGGTGACCTCATGCCGACCGAAGCGGCCATTGCCGCGGCGTCATGGCTGATCGACCGCCTCGGGGACCGCGCGCCTCACGTCACCGTCGCCTGCTCTGGGCGCGTCGACATCGGCCGTGACGGAACATGGTGGCTGGTGTACGACGACGGAATCGAAATCGTCCGTCGACGCGGGCTCAGCGTACGATCGCGCTGGTTGTCGCCGCCAAGCGTCTAACTCGGGAACCTAAAACCGGGACCGCTGGTTGTCAGTTTGAACCTATGGGGCGGATAATGGGACTCAGTCCCAAGAGGTCGATGTAGGCAATCTCTGCCGCGCTGTGGCCAACCGATCCGACCGGCGTCGAAGCGTGGGTCGATGCGTCTCCGACGGGGAACGCCCCCGTTACTGCGAGGGTTGCGGGGGTCTGGGGCCTTGTGCCCGACGTGCCCGACGTGACGCAGGTCGTGACCACCGAGGCCGGACTAGCCGCCGGGCTCCAGGCGCTCGGCGTGAAACTGATTCGCGACGACTCATAAGCTTCGGGGAGGACCCCTCTCTGAATCACCCGACTGCCGCCCCTACGGCGTTGTCTAGGTCAGCGCGGGTTTAGCTTGTCGTTTCGCCAGGGCCACATCTCACCCCCCAGTAACGGATGTGGCCCCGCCAATCCGGAATCCACACCCGAAGCTGGGCCGAAGAGGCGGGGGGGGCATGGGGGTTAGCGTGCGTACCGGAATGACCAGTTACACCCCATGGCCAGATGGCCTGACAGCGCCAAGACATCGCTGTACCATCGATCGTCGCACTCGAAGGAGGACAGCAGGTCGTCGTCTCCAGGATCGCTGTGACCGCTCGTTACCCTGTCGTAGGCGGCGAGGAGCGCTTCGCGCTCCTCCTCTTCGAGTTCGGCGAAGCCGCGCTGCGCGCGGTCAACCAGGTCTCGAAGCTGAATCTCGTAATGGATGCCCGAGGGCCAATCGTCGGTGTTGATGTCGAGGGTCACTGCGAGGAAGTTAGTATTGTGTGCCATGGGGATATAGTACCACAACCATCCACGATTGCCAATAGTATTCGTTGCCCATATCGGCGCAACTATCGGTCTGGCTTAGGGGGTCTGCCTGGTGGCCTTGGCTCTAGAGCGACGCGCTCGGCGTCGGCGCGAGCGACAAACAGCCAGCGACAGCCCCCGATACGAGTGATCGGGAGCTTGCGGGTGCGCACGATTTCGCGCGCCCGGCTCCGGGAGACTCCCCAGAGCCGGGCCGCGTCCGCGAGGGTTATGAGGTCACTGTGAGTCGAGGCCATCGCGACGATCTCAGACGGGCCCGGCTTGGTCAGCATCGCCTCGTACTCCGCACGGAATCGCGCCCAGGAGCCGTATCGGCTGGGCATCGGAGTGGAGATCAGGTCATCCCAGGCGCGGCATTCGGCCTGGTTGATGAGATCCCACTCCTCGGCGGTCACGTCGTCGTCTCGGGCGGTCGCCCAGACGACTTCTGGCCGCCGCTCGATCCCAGCACAATAGAGGATGTAGCTCGCCCTCATGGGGACGGTGACGTCGATTTCGTATGGATTAGTGTTTTGTGCCATGCCAACTATCTTAGTCAGTCAAGTTGGGCCATCAGGTCTTTCCCCAACAGCCTCAGCGCCGCCTCCAGGCGCTCGAGAGATTGTTTGTGTTGGCACCCTCGATGCGTCCATGTCCACTGTTTGTGTTCCTCGCTCCAAGTCCAGCCGCAATAGCGGTTGGAACACACTCTGAGTGTGGGTATGCGACTTGCATCATACACTTCGTTGTATGCGGGGCTTCCTTTGCGGACTCGGCCTTCAAGTGGGTTTTCCATGGTAAAAAAATGATGGCCCTGGGGAACAACATCCAGGGCCGGGTCTAGCTCAGCCGGCAACCACTCCGACGTTGCTTTGAAACAGTCGAACCCGCCATTGTGCAAGTTGCTCGTTGTCGCCAATCTCTTCTGCAAGCTGGTCGGAGATTTCGACAAACTCATCCACGACGTATTTAGTGTCGTCGTCAGTCTTGTTTGCTGGCATATACGAGATGAACCTTCTCGCTTTTTGCAGCGCATTCTGGTTCTCGAATGTCAGGTTGGCTTCGGCGAGCGTTATGAGGTCACCGCTCATCTATTCGCGCCGACGCCTGAGCGACCTGCAGGGCCAGGTGCGTTTCAGCCAGGTCGACGCGGAGCCAGCGCCCAGAAATGTCTTCAGATGCAATCCAGAAACAATATCCGAAGCAAGCTATGTCGCACCCGTCAGCTGTGCCACGGTACCACGCACCGCAATCACCGTCAGGCGCGATACACTCATCGCTCAGCGATGAGTGTAGATTCAACGCCTCTTCCTCATTACTCAAGAGACTGTCGAGCGATGAGTACTCACGGTATCCTGCCGCCCTGAGCATTGTCTCAAGCTTGGCGATCTTCGCGGCGGTGTCGGTTGTATCGTTTTGTGCCATGACCATATAGTACCACAACCATCCACGATTGCCAATAGTATTCGTTGCCCAGTTGTCAACAAGAAAGCCCCTATTGCTAGGGGCCTCTTGTCGAATCGACCCATGGCACCGGGTCAGGTTCGTTTCAATCCTCACCAGCCCGAAGGTCGGTGCATCCCCACTAACGTGAGGCGGTGATGATGGCCGTCCCGCTGGACCAGTGCCCCATCAACAGACATGATACCACAGACGTCTCTGGGGCACGTATACACGGCATCAGCTCTTCAGGCACCAGTCAATCCAGATGGAACCCTGAATCAGGCTGGGCTCGAAGACTATCTGACACGAGACGACTGGGAAGTTCAATCCCTGATGCTCAACGCTGCGAGAGAGGGACATTCTGCTTCCCAAGCGGTCGTCCTAAGGGAATGCTGGAAGGTCGCGATAATGGTCGACGATGAAACAGACCCGGTGAAACTTGCGGTGCGTCTCGACGAAGCTGTGAAGCGTCTTGATGACAACGGCTTGTCGTACCTGCGGGATGACGGGGCTGAGACGGGCACGCAGAAGTTCAAGAAGGCGAACATTCTGGTGGTGGGAGATGCCGGTTTCACTGGTGTACGGCGAATCGACGAGCGGTCGCATGTGGCCATGGCGATGCCGGAGAAGATTTTGATTGGGCGGATTTTCGTTCCGAAGGACACTCGGAATGCCGCCAAAAACCTGTTGAGCGACCTCTTGCAGAGGCCCGCTCCGGGTGAACCTGGAGGATGAACATGAACAAACGTGAGGAGTTGAAGTTGGTCGTAGACCGAGCGGTGAAGGGGTTGCCATGGTGCGGCGATTTGGCGTTGCAGAAGATGGTGTATCTGCTTCAGTCGGTCTATGGCGTGGACATGGGATACGAGTTCGGATACCACCACATGGGTCCGTATTCCTTTGACTTGGCCGATGATTTGTCCATCGGTGTTCTGTCGGGTGAGTGGGTTCGCGAATCGAAGCCAATTGCCAATGGACGATATTGGGTCAACCAATATCAGGTGACTTCTGAAGTACCCGCTGACGGGCCACTCTTCCAACAAGTCGAGACCGCGTTAGGCAAGCTGTTGGAGCAGTTCAAGGCTCAGAACGACCAAGCGGATGGTCGTCGCTTTGAATTGGTTGCGACGATTCACTACCTAAGGGAAGTCCAGGAAGTGCCGGAGGATGAGTTAGAAGGCGTTTTGCGTGCTCTCAAGCCCAAATATAGCAAGGATGAGTTCCAGGAAGGCGTTCGTCAGCTCAATCTGTTGAAGCAATCAGCAACGGAGATGGCGAACGCGTAAATGAACCCATTTCGCGTCCTCAAGCACGTCCAAGGCGACTACCGCAAATATGTCGAGAGTTTCTCGCTGATTCGCTCGGAGGACGTTCGGGACGCGGTGCGCGAAGCCATCAACAACGACGAGTTGCTATGGCGCGAACCCTACGTTCAAATCACGAAGAACTTCAAACCGGCTGGCAACCTCGGCAACCTGATTCCCGCCGTCCTTCACCCGGACTGCAAGAAGGTCTTCTATCGCGATGAGAACAATCCGGCCTCGGGGCTCATCGACCTTCACCAGCACCAACACCTCAGCATCATGGCGGCGGCGGCCAAGAAGAACTATCTGGTGAGCACGGGAACGAGCTCGGGCAAGAGCTTCTGCTTCTTCATCCCCATCGTCGACCAGTGCCTGAGGTTGAAGGGCACCAAGGGTGTCAAGGCCATCGTGGTGTATCCGATGAACGCCTTGGCCAACAGCCAGTATTGGAACATGGCCGCCCGGCTTCATGGCACCGGTCTGCGCATCGGCAAGTACACCGGCCAAACCCAGCGCACGGACAACGAGGCCGCAGAAACCTACCGAAAAATCAACGGTCGAGACGAGCCGTTCGACAGCGAGGTGCTTTCTCGCGAGGAGATGGTCGCGAATCCGCCCGACATCCTCATCACCAACTACAAGATGTTGGAGTACATGCTGGTCCGCCCCATCGACCGGCAGATGTTGAACCCCGAATACGCGGACGCGCTTCAGTTCATCGTTCTCGATGAAGCCCACACCTACGAAGGGCGACGGGGTGCAGATGTCGCGATGCTCATTCGACGGGTCAAGCGACGCATGAAGGCTCGCGGCCGCGTTCGGTGTGTGGCAACTTCGGCAACCTTGGTTAAGACCAACGACCCCGACCACGAGTACAACGAAGTCTCGACGTTTTTCCAACAGCTGTTCGGCGAGTCTATCGAGCGTGATGCCTTTATCAAGGAAGAGGAGGAGCCCCTTCCGGCTGTTGAGCACTTCTTGCCCGTAGAGACTTCGGGGTTAAGGTCGTTGATTGAGAACTTCGACCCTGCAACGGACTCCAAATGGGCGTTGGCCGAAGGCATGTTTGGTCGCACGCTGGCCGCGCATGAGCGGGTTCCCGACTCTCTGAAGGAGATGCTTCGACGGAGCCAGATTTACCACTTGGTCTACGAGGCGCTTCGTGAGCGACCCAAGCAGGCGACTGAACTGAGCATCGAGCTTGGCGAAGCCCTCGGGCGCGAGCCTGAAGACTTGAAGCCAACTGTCGACGCCTTTCTTCGGCTTGGCTTGATTGCCGATTCTAGTGGTCGGCAGGTCGTTCCCATCAGGTTGCACAGCTTCTTCCAATCGGGAAGTAAGGCATTCCGGTGCGCTCGATGCAACCTCGCGATGAGCGCGCGCAGGCGCTCGCGGCCGACGCCCAGCAGGCGCGCGGCGTCGGCATAGCTCACCAGCAGGGGCGCGAGGGTCAGGGGTCCCCCCTCTCCTTGCGATCAATCTCGGCGCGCAACCGCCCCAACTCGTCAGCCATCATGCAGACGGCCCAGAACATCCAGACGATCAGCGCGGCCTCAATGACCCTGCACACGACGCCGATGATCATCCAGGTCATCCAGCCCAGAGAGGCGTAACTCATTAGCGCACCCAACATCGCCCGGACGGGTGCTTGTGCGCCCACCCCAGCAGGATAGACAGCACGCTACCGACGTTCCCGGCGGTCGCGACCCTCGCCATCACTCCTGATCGGCCAGGTCCTTGCAGGGCCTGGGTTATAAACAGCGCCCCCAGGTAGGTCGTTAGCGTGTAATCAACCGCGAATCCCATCCATTTGAGTCCGACCATGAGCACCAGCGGTTGAGCGAAGTATGGTATAAGGTCGATGGCGACCTCGCGCAAAACCGCCAGGACGCTATTTAGTTTCACTTTCCTGATCATAGGAGTTATCATTCCCACGCCTCATCCGCGTAGAATTCGAGACCATCCGGGAGGGGATCATTCGTCGCAACGACGGTCGGATTGTCAAACAGGCCGTCGAATGCGGGTGCCCGCCTACATCGTATAGCGGTATATTCCTCGTAATCCCACGGTCCGCAACGTTGTCCAAGCGCCTTGGCCCGTCCTGAGGTGTCGGCGTATACGAGGAGGTGACCATAGTAATCCGTAAAATCCTCCGCCAGGTGCCACGCCTTCACGCTTTCGTCACGCCTCGCGTCACGCTGTCCGTCGCGCTACGGCGGTAGGCTCTGAGATCGTCACTCATCTACCGCACGCACCTCGTTTGCATCAGCCATTGTTGACCACCTGGAACTCACCATTAGCGTCGAGGTAGTAGAGGGTATCGGCCACTAACCCGCCCTCCCCGATACGTCCGACGACCGTGCCCAGCGTGTAGCGGAGGATGATAATGCCATCGTCCCCAGCGGCGGCGGTACCCTCGTCCCCGGCGGTTGCAGTGCCTCGGCACCCGGCGATTGCGGTGCCGTAGCCCCCGGCGGTTGCGGTGCCCTCGTCCCCGGCGGTGGCGGTGCCTTGGCACCCGGCGATTGCGGTGCCGTAGTCTCCGGCGGCGGCGGTGCCTCGGTACCCAGCGGTGGCGGTGCCCGCGTCCCCGGCGGTTGCGGTGCCCTCGTCCCCGGCGGTGGCGGTGCCTTGGCACCCGGC
>ERZ761599.66-NODE-66-length-37276-cov-14.720427_pt1 | contig 37276 bp, 63 predicted proteins | sample MGYA00511878_ERZ761599 | MGnify/ENA primary metagenome ERZ761599 (study PRJEB28899, sample SAMN03785569) | bioreactor sludge metagenome | biome: EBPR Sludge; feature: EBPR Bioreactor; material: 0.22µm filtered reactor supernatant | place: Saint Lucia: Queensland...
CGTTTTTTTCGGGGGACGCTCCGTGACCGCGGCGTGGCAGAACCGCATCGTCGGCTACGATGCGCTCAGGACCGCCGAAGGACAGACGGAGATGATGGGTGCTGCCCGGCTCACCAGCGCCGCCCGTGCGGGGGACGCCTCGGCCAACGCTGCGCTGCTGGACCGGATCGTGTCGGACCGGATCAGGCGGTCCATCGAGGCCGCGATGGCGGGCGACGAGGAATGAGGTGCCATGCCGCGCAGGCCCAAGCCGCAGGCGCTGCGGCAGAACACGGAGCGCCTCGACGTCGGGCTGGTGACCGCTCCTGGCCCGCGACCCGTGCCCGCGCCGCCGCCGGGGCTGCTGCGCATCACGGCCCAGGCGTGGGAGGACTACTGGCGCTCACCGGTGGCCGCGATCGTGACGTCCAACACGGACCTGATGGCGCTCCGTCGCTTGTTCTGGTTCTACGACGAGTCGGAGCGTGCGATGCGCGCCTACCGGCAGCAGCGCCTCGTCCCCGGGTCGACGCGCAATCTGCGGCTGAACCCCGTGCTCAAGGCCATCGACCCATCCGCCATCCTCGCGCTCGAGGACCGGTTCGGGCTATCGCCGCGCTCGCGGCTGGAGCTGGGGGTCATCCTCGGTGACGCTGCTCGTTCCCTCGCGGACCTCAACGCCGAGCTTGACCGCGACGACACCGACGACGAGGACGATGACCTCGGAGACGACCCGCGCCTCATCGCGCTGGACGGGTGAGCCTGGAGAGTTCCGGCCGCCCCGCTGGGCCTCACCACAGAAGCGCCTCCCGGACGGCTTGCCGCTGCCGACCGCGGGACGGCTGATCGCACGCTGGCAGGAGCGGTACCTGGTGCATGGCGAGGGCGACGTGCTCGGCCAGCCGGTCCGCCTGCCCCTGTTCGAGCGGTACATCCTGAACCGGATGTGGGAGTACGACACCACGACCGGGCGGCTCGCGTATGACCGGATCCTCCTGGTCCTGCCGAAGGGCAACGACAAGACCGAGCAGGTCGGTCGGACGGCCGTGACCAGCCTGGTCGGCCCCGTGGCCGCCGTTTCGCCACGCATCGTCATCGCCGCGGCCAGCTACGCCCAGAGCCGCGAGGCGTTCAACGCCGTCACGCTCGCGATCAAGGGCGACGGCGACGAGAAGGCGGGCCCGCTGTACCCGTTCTTCCGGGACGGCGACCATCTGCTCGAGGACCGCATCCTCAACCCCGAAGGGCACGGCTACATCCAGCGCATCGCGGCGGTCGGTGGCACCAACGATGGCGGCAAGCCGACCGAGTTCATCGGCGACGAGCTCCACGAGTGGCTGACCGAGCGGCAGCGCCGCGTCTACATCGTCCAGGGCAAGTCCATCCGCAAGCGTCGCGTCGTCCGCCGGACCCCCGCCGCGCTCGGGCTCCCAGCAGGTGTCCATCTGCACGGCGGGATGCAGATCGGCATCACGACCGTGGGCGCCAGCCAGGACAGCCTGCTCGGTGATCTCTACCAGCACGGCATCGCGGTCGCCAAGGGCGAGGTCATCGACCCCGGGTTCTTGTTCCTGTGCTGGGAGGCCGATCCCGACTGGGACCTCGAGGACCCCGACCAACTGCGCCAGGCCATCCTTCAGGCGAACCCCGCGGTCGGCGAGTTCATGCCGCTGGAGAACGTGATCGCCAGTTACCGCGACCCGACCGTCTCCCGCGCCGAGTTCCTCCGCTACAACCTCGGCATCTGGCCCGACACCCTCGGCGAAGGCTCCTGGATGCCGCCCGACCTGTGGGCCGAGCGCTCGGGCACGGTCAAGCTCATCTCCTCCGAACCGGCCTACACCTGCGTCCGGATCGGGCATGGGCACCAGCACGCGGCCATCGTCACGGCGCAGGCGCAGGGCAAGGGCGGACGGCGCATCCCGCTGAACAAGGAGGGCCGGCCCGTGCTCGGCGAGGGTGACCGCGTGGTCATGGAGGTCCGCACCTTCGATGCGCCCGAGGGTGACTGGGTGTCCATCACGGACATCGAGGCGGCGCTCGACGACCTGCGCCGGCGCAGCCCGGCCCGCGTCACGGGGCAGGTCCCGGTCGGCACCCGCGGACGCCTGCGTGACGGTCACGGCCACGGACCGGAGATCGCGATGGCGGGCGCGTTCACCGCGGGCACGCACGAGCGGTTCCGCTCCAAGGGAGCCATCGTCACGGACATCCCGAGCACGCCCGAGCGCCTGACGCCCGCCGCCGAGCTGCTGATGCAGCACGTCACACGCGGCATCGTCGTCCACGACGGCAACGACGAGATGGCCCGCCAGTGGTCGAACGTGACCGCGAAGCAGATGCCGAAGGGCTGGAAGCCGGACGCCATCGACCCATCCATCCCCATCGTCGCACCCCGCGCCGCGATGCTCGCCGTCGACCGAGCGCTCAACGCCCGTCGCTACCGCCCCGCCCAGGTCCAAGGTCTCTGAGGGAACCCACCATGACCGACCCGTACCGGACTCCCACCATCCCCGCCACCGAGCTCATGGCCGACCGGGTCACATCCGGGCTCGATCACGGTTCCTCGCCGTGGTGGATCGAGCGCCTGCTACGTCAGATGGAGGGCCGCCGGGAGCGCCTCGAGAAGCTGCGCGCCTACTACCGCGGTGAGCAGGACACGTGGCGGCTCCACAGTCAGGCAGCGCGCGAGGCGTTCGGCCGGACGTTCTCCGGTCTGAAGGCGAATATCGCCGGGCCCATCGTCGAGGCCCCGGCGCGTCGGCTTCGGGTGGAGGGCTTCCGTATCCCCGTCGAGGGCGGTGCCACGATGCGCGACGACGCCGAGGCGTGGCGGATCTGGCAGGCGAACGGGATGGACAGCCGGTCGTCCATCGCGCACGCAGAGGCCATCGCGCTCGGCGAGTGCCCGGTCATCGTCGATCGCGGGACTGACGACCGGACGCCTCGCATCACCGTCGAGGATCCGCTCCAGGTGGTCGTCGAGCGCGACCCGCGGGACCCGCGCGAGCGGCTCGCGGCGCTGAAGTGCTGGAACGAGCCCGACGGCACGCGGACGCTCATCCTCTATCTGCCCGATCGCGTCGAGTGGTGGCGTGGTCGGGTGGGCGCCGTGGCAGGGTACCGCCCCGTGTCCGAGGAGTCCTTCGACCTCCGCGGTGTCAACTGGACGCTGGACTCGACCCGGAGCGGGCAACCGCCCGTCCCCGGTACCGTCCCCGTCATCCTGTTGGTGAACAAGCCGCGCGTCGATGGGTCTGGTCAGGCGGAGCACGAGGCCATCCTGCCCCTGCTCGATCTGCTCAACAAGGAGCTGCTCGACCTCGCCACGACATCGGAGTTCGCCGCGTTCCCTCTCCGCTATCTGCTCGGGGTGGACATCGACACCGAGCCGGACGGCCCGGCCGAGAACGCTGACGGTACCGAGCAGGTGGACAGCATCGGCCGCCCGGTCCGGTCCGAGGCGCTCATCGTCTCGGCCATCAACCGGTGGGTCAAGGTCAACGACCCGGAGGCGAAGATCGGGCAGCTGGCCGCCGCGGACCTCGTGCCGTACACCACGGTCATCGGGAAGATCATCGAGATCACCGCGGCCATCACGTCGACCCCGTACTCCCAGCTGCTGAACGAGCCGACCTCCGTGCCCCGGTCCGGTGAGGCCATCAAGGCTGCCGAGCGATCGCTGGACGGCAAGGTGGATGGGATGCAGACCGACTTCGGAGAGGCATGGGAGGAGGTCATCCGGCTCGCGTTCCTGACCGTGGGCGACCTTGAGCGAGCATCGACCAGGTCTGAGACGCGGTGGAAGCCGGCCACGTCCGCGAGCGAGACGCAGCACGCCGACACGCTCGTGAAGCTCGTCGAGTCGGGTGTCATCGACACGGAGACCGCCATGGAGATGTGGCCGTTCTCGCAGGAGCAGATCACGCGGATCCTGTCCCGGCAGGCCGCTGCCAAGCGCGCGGTCGACGCCACTCCGGCGGGGGCTGTCCAGGTGGCTGCATAGACCAGATGCATATCCCTCTTGCCGTCCAGCGAATGGAGGTCCATACTCATGCCTGACGACCCGACCACCGGCGCGACGCCGGGGACGAGCGCGACGCCCGTCCAGGCCGGAGACACGACCACGACCACCCCCGCCACCACGGGCGCGACGCCCGGGGCAGGCACCACGGCACCCGTAGCAGCGCAGTCGACCGCGACGGACGACGACGCAGCGCTCGGGGAAGCGGGCAAGCGGGTCCTCGCCGAGGTGCGACGCCAGGCGAGGGAGGCAGAGGCCCGGGCGAAGGCCGCCGAGCAGGAGCGCGACACCCTCCGGCAGGCGACCCTGAGCGAGGCCGAGAAGGCCCAGGCGGCGGCCGTCAAGGAAGCCGTCAAGGTCACCACGGAGACGTTCGAGGCCCGGATCCGGCGCTCCGAGATCCGCTCCGCGCTGACGGCCGCAGGCATCACCGCATCCGAGCTGGACCTCGCGAGCATGGCCCCGGAGTTCGGCCGGCTGAAGGTCACCGACGACGGCGTGGACGGTCTCACCGAGGCGGTCGCGACGTTCAAGGCCCTCCACCCGGCGCTCTTCGCAAAGCCGGCCGCGGCGGTCGCGGACCTCGGAGGCGGCCCCCGCGGCCAGTCGGGAGCGCTGACCATCGACCAGCAGATCGCGGTCGCCCAGGCGGCAGCGGCGGAAGCCGCGGCCAAGGGGGACCGAGCGGCACAGAAGGCGGCGATGGACCGCCAACTGGACCTGAGCCTCCAGAAGATGGCGAAGGTCGGAGCCTAGACCGAACCGAAGACGCACCCGGCCTGAGTGCGAGTGATGGCCGGGAACGCGAAGCCCTACTCGCGGGAGACAACAGCAGATGGCTGGTATCAGCGGGCAGGGCACCACCTACAACCTGCCGAACTTCGTCGGCCCCCTCATCGGCGTCACGCCGGATGACACCCCGTTCTTCTCCGCGATCGGCGGTCTGACCGGCGGACGGCGCGCAAGCGCCGTCGTCCACGAGTGGCAGACCTACGACCTCCGCGACGCGAGCGCGAACAACGTCGCGCTCGAGGGTGCGGCCGCCCCGACCGCGGTGGCGCGTGTCCGCGCTCGTGTCGCGAACGTGGTCGAGATCCACCAGAGCAAGGTGGACATCTCGTACTCCAAGATGGCCGCCATCGCGCAGGCTGCGTCGACCGCGCTGACCCTGGGTGACAACCCGATCACCGACGAGCAGCGGTTCCAGATCCGGGCCGAGCTCGCCGCCATGGCGCGCGACATCGAGAAGTCGTTCATCAGCGGCACGTACCAGCTGCCGAGCGACAACAACACGGCCCGCAAGACCCGCGGCATCCAGGAGGCGACGTCGACCAACGTCAAGAGCATCGCGGGTGACACCGTGACGCTGGCGACGTCCGCGGACGGGGACGACATCGTGGACACCGCCGCGGCGCACGGGTTCAGCGCCGGCGACCAGGTCCAGTTCCTGACGCTCACCGGCGGTTCGAGCCTGGCCGTGAACACGACCTACTACGTCATCTCGGCCAACCTCGCCTCGACCACGTTCCAGATCTCGACCACCAAGGGCGGCTCGGCGGCCGACTTCGGGTCGAACATCTCCGCCGGCACCGTCGTCAAGCTCGGCACGCTCACCGAGGCGAAGGTGCTCGACCTGCTCCAGATGGTCTGGGAGGCGGGCGGCCTGCGCGAGAGCGAGACGGCCACCGTGATGGCGAACGCCTGGGGCAAGCGGATGCTGTCCAAGATCTTCATCACGGACAAGGGCTACCAGGAGACGCAGCGCAACGTCGGCGGCGTCAACGTGATGACCATCGAGACGGACTTCGGGCGTCTGAACGTGATGCTCAACCGGTACCTGCCGGTCCACAGCATCCAGGTCGTGAGCCTCGAGCAGTGCGCTCCGGTGTTCCTGGAGATCCCGCAGCGCGGCTTCCTCTTCCTGGAGCCGCTGGGCAAGACGGGTGCGTCCGAGGCGGCGCAGCTGTACGGCGAGGTCGGCCTCGAGTACGGCAACGAGCTCGCCCACGGGAAGATCACCTACATGGCCTCCCAGACGCAGGCCGCGTAAGAGCGGACCGCCGGACAGGGGCTCGGATGACTCCGGGCCCCTGCTGACGAAGGGAGGCACTCCATGGGGATCACCCACGCCACCCAGTCGGGCGTCGAGAGCAAGGCCGCGGCCTACCAGCCCGACGCCGAGGACTGGGACGCGACCCATCTCGGGACCAACGAACACGCCCACACCGGGTCGTCGTCCGGGGGCCTGCTGGCGCCGTTCGTGCAGGCCTGCACTGCGACGTCCGGCGGCCTCACCACCGGCATCGTCCAGCCGGCCGGCTTCGTGTCCTACGTCGCCGTCACCAGCTCGAACGCCGATCACATCATCGTCCTGCCCGCGCCTGTGCCGGGGGCCATCGTGATCCTCAACGTCGGCGCCAACGGGTACGAGCTGCGGTCCAGCGACCCGGCGACCATCGCCATCAACGGCGGGACCGGATCCAGCGCCGAGTCGGCCATCGCGGCCAACAGCACCGTCATCGCCATCTGCCTCAGCGCGACCGCGTGGAAGGCCATCTTCCTCGACGCCGACTCCGATGTCGCCAAGGTGGAGGCCGCGGCATGACGAGCGCCATCGTCGAGCAGCTCCAGACGCTCCCCCGCATCAAGCGCACCTCGATCGCCCTGGCCACTGACGGCTCCGGCGACTGCACGGCCTACAGTTCGAGCGTCGCGGGGCACGTGATCGGCTTCTACTACGACCGCGGCACCCTCGACAACGCGACCACGGACATCACCGTGACCGAGGAGTTCACGGGCGCGCCGCTGCTGACCCTGACCAACGTCACCGCCACCGCCCGCTACCGCCCGCGCGTCGCCACCCACGACGTCAACGGCGTCGCTACCGGTGCTCTCGACGCCCCGGCCGTGGTGGGTCGCATCAAGGTCGTGGTCGCCCAGGGTGGCGCGTCGAAGGCCGGCACCCTGTACGCCTACATCGACGGATCGGTGGCCGACTGATGACCCGCTACGGCGTCGAGCCGCCCGACCTGCCGCCTGGCCTGGCCCTCACCCCGTTCTCACCGGAGTCGCTGGGATGGCGCTTGCGCATGGGGGTGGCAGGCGGACCGGCGAGCACCGCATGGCCGAGCGCGAACCTCGCGCTGTACGTGCCCTTCCGCCTGCGTCGGAACGCATCGTTCGCGGCCGTGCGGGCGATGGTCGGCAACGGGGCGACCGCCTCGGGCAACCTCGACATCGGCGTCTACGACGAGAACTGGAACCGGCTAGCCAGCCTCGGCTCGACCGCGCAGTCCGGGACGGCTGCACCGCAGCTCGCGGCACTGGCGCTCACCCTGCGCCGCGGCCGCTACTACCTCGGCCTGTCGTTCGACAACAACGTGGGCACGGTGAGCGCCATCGGCAGCATCACCGCCGGGGTGCTCGCGGCGCTCGGGTGCGCGCAGCAGGCGAGCGCCTTCCCACTGCCAGCGACCGCGGCCCCCGTCGCCTGCACCCAGACCATCATCCCGGCCTTCGGGCTGTCCCGGATCGCGAGCCTCTGATGTCCCTCGTGCTCTCGAACCCCTACGACGACGCCTTCGGTGGCTTCGGCATCTTCCTGAACTCGGCCCCTGGCTCGGGCGCGTGGCCCGCCGCGAACCGCGCGCTGCTGCTGCCGTTCGTCGTGCCCGAGCCCATCACGATCGCGAAGCTCTGGTGGTTCAACGGCTCGTCGGTGTCGGGCAACGTCAAGGCCGCGGTCGCGCGCCAGTCCGATGGATTGGTCCTCGTGCAGACCGCCTCGACCGCGCAGTCCGGGACGAGCGTCGTTCAGGAAGCGGACATCACGGACACCACCCTGGCTGCCGGCGACTACTACCTCCTGCTGGCGATGGACAACAACACGGGGACGATGTTCCGTGGCGCTCCGTCGGGCGTCGCACTGCGCATGGCGGGGATGGCGCAGGAGGCCCTCACCGCGTTCGCCATCCCGACCAACCTGACCCCGGCCACACTCTCGGCTGGCTACGTCCCCATGTGCGGCTACTCGCTGCGGACCCTGGTGGCCTGAGATGGTGTTCCCGGCCAGCCTCGACTCGTGGGCCACGATCGCCGAGGACGTGTTCACCGACGACGGCGACCACCTCGGGCTGCACAACGACACGGCGGACGTTCTCGAAGCGCTTGAGATCAAGCTGGGCACTGGGGCGTCGACCGCTTTCGCGATGTCCGCGCTGCTCGGCACGGACGATGGGATGTCGAAGTGGATCCCGACGTCCGTCTACAACGTGGTCGCTTACGGGGCCACCGGCAACGGGGCCACCGACGACACCGAGGCGATCCAGAGCGCGATCGACGCGGCCATCGCGGCGGGCGGCGGGACCGTGTACTTCCCGAAGGGCACCTACAAGCTGACCGCATCGCTGGTCGTGGCGTCGGCGAATGGCATCGCGTTGGAGGGCCCGGCGGGGTCCGGGTGGGCAGCGATGGCGGGCGCGAACGGCGGTGCAATCCTGAACTGGGCGGCCGCCGGTGGCGCGAACCCCATGCTCATCATCCGCGCGGCGGTCGGCTCGGGCAACTGGCCGGCCCACCACGTCCGCGTGGAGGACCTGTCGTTCCAGGGCAACGACGTCGCCACGCAGTGCATCCACATCGAGGCGCTCAAGCGCGGCGTGTTCCGCAACCTGACGCTATTCAAGGTCTCCGACGCCGCCGTGTGGGTCGGTGGTACGTCGGTCTCTGGCTACATCGGCAACCAGCACACGTACAACTGCGACTTCATCAACGTCGAGGTCGATCAGGCCCACGGTGCGGCGACCGGCCGCGCGTTCTCGCTGGGGCAGACGACCCCGGACGCGCGGTTCTTCTTCGGCAACTTCATCAACGTGAGCACACGATGCTCGTCGGGCACATCGCTCGATTGCTATGCCGTCGATCATGTGACGTTCATCGGTTGCGCGTTCAACACCACCGCGCCCAACTACAGCGTCATCTTCCAGGGCCAGGCGGTCAATTACAACCTGTTCCTCAATCTCTGGCCGGGCACCGGCGGGCTCTGGGCGAAGGGTGCCGAGACCGGTACCAACGGTGCCTCGGGTCGGAACCTCATCGTCGGCTACTCGACGTCGGACTCGGCGCCGTTGCCGCGCAGGGATCGCGGGGCGGGGCTGGTGGTCATCTACCTCGATGGGAGGCCGGAGCCGCTCCGGTCGCTTGTCCAGTCCACGAACAGCGGGAACGCGAACTATTACGTCAAGGTCGCGACGGGCTCGCTGACCGTGCAGTACGAGCAGCAGTCGGCTTCCGTCGAGCTCGCGTCCTATGGCAACCTCGGCGCCGGGTACTTCGCGAGCCTTGATCTCCGGGTGCAGCAGAACAGCGCCATCAACGGCAGCAACCAGCCCGTCATCGACCTGCTCGTGCAGCCGAAGCAGGGCTGGGTCGCATCCGACTTCTCGATCGTGGTGACCAACGTCACGACCACGGTGGACTGGGAGCTCTGGGTCAAGCTGCCGGGCACGTACACGACCGTCCTCGTGACGCCGAAAACCGCCTCCTATGGCCACATCAACTGGCTGGAGACGCAGACGCCGGCGTCCGCGGTCAGCGCGGGAACCGCCACCGCCGGTACGCACTCCTACCCTGCGTATGCCGAGGGGACGTGGACCCCGACCATCACCTTCGCCACGCCCGGCGACCTGGCGGTGTCCTACTCCACGCGCGTCGGCCGGTACACCCGGATCGGCCGGTTCGTGTTCGTGGAGTGTGTCGTCGCGACCTCCGCGTTCACGCACAGCACCGCGAGCGGGTCGCTGTCCATCACCGGGCTTCCGTTCACCGTCGTCAACGCCGTCCAGGGCATCACCGGGGTCGGCTTCCGCGGCTGGACGGACACGCTCAACTGGATCGGCGCCCGCCCTGTGCAGAACACCACGACGGTGGATCTGGTGGTCAGCGAGACCGGCCAGGCCCTTGTGGGCGTCCAGGCGTCCCAGATGCCCTCCGGCGGCACCGTGGACATCCGCTTCCAGCTTGGGTACGTCGTCTCGTGACCAACGACTACCCGGTCCTGTTCGACCACCCGGGCGTGCTCTTCAACGACCCTCGGGTCACGTTCAACGGCACGCGACCTTCCGCCACCCCGGCCGGGGACGTGACCGTCGTGGCCACGGATGCCCCCGATGGCGGCACCGTGGAGATCGAGCTCGTCGAGGTGCCCGAGTGACCGCGGTCCTGGCGACCCTCGACATCGGCGACCGCCGGCGCTTCCGGGCGACGTTCCGGGCGTCCGATGGCATCACCACGGACACCACCGTGGCGGTCAAGATCCTCGCGCCCGACGGCACCAGCACGTCACCCACGCCGGTCTCCGATGGGGCCGGTGTCTACCACCACGACATGACCTTCACGATGGCCGGTCGGTGGGTCATCCGATGGACCGGAACGGGCGCCGTGGTGACGTCCGAGGAGCGGTACATCGACGTGCGCCGGAGGGCCGCCCCGTGACGCTCATCGTGACCCCGGGCGCTGCCGACGCCGACTCCTACCTGTCCCTCGCCGGGGCTGATGAGATGGCAGCCAAGGAGCCATCCACGGACCCCGAGATCATCGCGTGGGGCAAGGTGGACGCCACCGACAAGGAGGCGTTCCTGCGCCGCGCGACCAACGAGATCGACGCACACGTGGCGACCGGCTGGGCGCCGTATGACGCGGACCAGGCGTTGCTCTTCCCGCGCGACCAGCTCGACGTGGATGGCGACGGCGAGCCGTTCATCCCGCGCAAGATCGAGCGCGCCACCTTCCAGCAGGCGATCTACGTCGCCAGGAACAAGGACGTGCTGGCGTCCATGAACGCCCACCGGGCATCCGGCGGCAGCGTGGATCCCGATGCCGCCTACGGCGTCGACCCCGCGGCCGGACCCTCGATCATCAGCCCGCTCGCGATGCACTACCTCTCGTCGTTCCGCATCGCCCCCAAGGCTGGCAAGCGCGGCAGCGTCGGCTCGGCGCGCGTGTCCAGCGGCTTCCGGGGAGGCTGGTGATGGGGCGGCTCCGCCTCAAGGCCACCATGGCGGCGATCGCGACCGGCCTGGAGAGCGTCGAGGGCATCGACAAGGCCTGGCCCTACCCCGAGGAGGGCGCCGCATCCGAAGGTCACGCCGTCGTGGGCCCGCCCAGGTTCAAGCTCGGCTCGGGGGCGTTCCGGCGCGTGCTGGACACGGCCACGTTCCCCGTGCTCATCGTCGCCGGGGTCGCCGACCTGGAGGTGACGCTGGACAAGGTCGATGCGCTCATCGCCGGGGCGGCAGCGGTCAAGGACGCCATCGAGGGCGCGCTGGCTGACGTCGTCGAGTTCTCCAACGTCAGCGGCGGCTCGGTCGAGCGGATCGTGCTCGGCCGGGTGAAGTACGCGGCGGTCCGGTTCGATGTCGAGGTGACCGCGTGACTCCATCCACCCCCATCCATCACCGGAGCTAGGAGGCACCCATGGCCGGCCCCATCGTCTGCAAGGACCCCACCGCGAAGTTCACGTTCTCGGGCGTCGTGGTGGACATCAGCGACCACGTCAAGACCGTCGAGCCGTCCACCGAGGTGGAGGTCGTCGACAAGCGCACCTTCGCCGCGCCGAAGGCCCAGGACTTCGGCAATGAGACCGAGATGATCACGCTCGGCCTGCTCTGGTCGGGCGACCTGTACGACGCGCTCGTGCCCTACAAGAACATCGAGGGCTCCTTCGAGTGCAAGCCGAAGGGCGCCGTCAACAAGGCGATCCGGGCGACCGTGAAGTTCGGTCGCATCCCGTTCGGCCCGATCGAGCACGGGCAGCCCATCGAGGCTGACCTCGAGCTCATCGTCACCGACGCCATCTCCTACAGCTGACAGGAGGGACCTGACCCATGGCACGCACCACCCTGACCGCTCACACCCTCCCTGGTCCGTACCCGTCGCTCCAGCCGGCGGCGGGCAGCCGGACCGTGACCGAGGCGGCACCTGGCACCGCGTCCGACGGCGTGCAGGTCGCGCTCGTCTCGGGCAAGACCATCCTCGTGGTTCGCAACACGAACGCCGGTTCGCAGACCGTGACCATCACGTCGGCAGCCGATGCGCAGGGCCGGACGGGCGACATCACCACGTACTCGATCGCGGCCGGCGGGATCGCTGTCTTCGGTCCGTTCGCGACCGAAGGATGGCGTCAGTCGGACGGGATGCTCTATGCCGTCGGGTCCCACGTGGACGTCAAGTTCACCGCGCTGAACCTGCCCTGACCGATGGTCAAGCAGTACGTCGTCGTCGAGTCCTACAAGCCGGTCAGCACCCTCGACTTGACCGCCGACCAGATCGAGGAGATCGAGGCGTCCACGGGCGTCCCGTTCAACCTGTGGGGCGTGCAGGGCTCCACGATGAAGGTGCTCCGGCACGTCCTGGCTGCCGGCAACGGCACCGACCCGGATGCCCTCAAGGGAAAGACGCTCGCCGAGATCAAGGCGCTCGTCACCCTCTCGGGCGACGACGAGGAGTCCGCCGACCCAAACCCGTGAAGGCGGAGCAGGCCCGACGGTTCGCCCGCCTCGCCTTCGCCTACCACGTGACACCGGCCCAGCTCCGGGGCTGCACCCTTCGCGAGCTCGACGCGATGGAGCGGCACGTCAGCCAGATCGAGCGCAGGACACGCCGGAAGGGAGGTTCGTGACGATGGCGGCGAAGGTGACGTTCAAGAGCGTCGCGGGCCTCAACAAGGCGCTCCGGAAGCTGCCGAAGGACGCGACGGTGGAGCTCCGCGATGCGTCTCAGGACGTGTCCGAGAGGGTCGCGCTGGAGGCTCGGCAAGAGGCGGAGGCGCAAGGCGGTATCGCTGCGCTCGTGGCTCCCACCATCCGTGCGCGACGCGACCGGGTGCCCAAGATCGCGATGGGTGGCACGTCGAAACTGCCGGAATCCGGTTCCGACTGGACGCACTCACGGGAGGGTGACCGGCAGACCGTCGGAGACGTCATGTGGGGCGCCGAGTTCGGGGCCCTCCAATGGCTGCAGTTCCAGCCATGGCGAGGGAATGACGAAGGCGCGGGCTACTTCCTCTGGCCGGCGGTCCGTGACAACGCGGACTGGATCGACGAGCGGTACGGCGAGGCGCTCGATGACGCCATCGCGAGGATCAAGCCATGAGCGTCGAGCGCACCCTGCTCCTCAAGCTGCTGGGCGACACGAGCAGCATCGACAAGAGCCTGAAGGGCACCCAGAAGAAGTTCGCCGAGCTCAAGAAGTGGGGCAAGGCCCTCGCGCTCGACGCCGTCATCACGGGCGTCGAGGCGGTCACGGACGCTCTGGGCGACGCATGGACCGGTTACCGAGAGGGTGAGAAGGCCGCCAGCCAGCTCGGCGTGACGTGGAAGAACCTGCGCCTCCCAGCCGAGGAGCTGGCGGGCGTCATCGACGACATCAGTGCGAGCACCCTGAAGCTCGGCACCGACGACACCGAGGCGTTGAAGGCGTACAACACCGCGCTCCAGAACACCGGCGGCAACAGCGCCGCGGCCATGCGCCGGCTGAAGATCGCGCAGGACCTCGTCGCGAACGGCTCGGCGCCCAACCTGCAGTCCGCGCTCAAGCTCATCGACCGCGCAGGTTCCGGGTCGGCCGCCACCGTCCGCAAGTTCGGCCTCACTGCCGACACCGCCAAAGGGCGCATCCGGCAGCTCGGAGAGAAGGTCAAGGGCGCCGCCAAGGATGCGGCGGCGATGGACCCGATCGGCGTGATGTTCAACCGCATGAACGAGGACCTGGAGGGCATCGTCGGGTCGCTCGCGACCGGCGACCTCGATGCCGCGCTCGCGTCCCTCCGCGACATCGGGCAGGCGCTCGACGACACGTGGGGCAACGTCGAGCCTGCCGTGACCTCGGTGATGGACAAGCTCACCGGGGGGAAGTTCTCGGAGTTCATGGGGTGGCTGTCCGAGACCGGGAAGCCCATCCTGGAGAAGTTCGTCGCGGTCATCGACGACATGGCCTATGCGTGGCAGAACCTCCAGCCGGCGATCGACGGGGTGGTCACCGGGCTCGCTCCCCTGTTCGACCTGTTCAGCACCACCGTCGAGGGCGGGCTCGGCTTCGTGCTTGACGCGGTGTCGGGCGTGCTGCGCACCATGGCGGACCTCCTGAAGGGCGACTTCTCGGCAGCGTGGGAGTCGGCTGGCGACACGATCGCCCGCCTCAAGGCCGACATCGAGACCATCGTCGGCGGCATCGGCGAGTTCCTGGACAAGGCGCTGGGCGGCATCGGGGAGACGGCAGGCAAGATCGGGTCCGCCATCTTCGATGGCATCGCGGGCGCGGTCCGGGGGTTGGTCACGTACATCGCTCGGACGTGGAACAGCCTGGGATCCTTCGGCCCGGGGTCGTTCACCTTCGCCGAGGCGTTCCAGTTCGAGGTGCTGGGACAGACCTTCGGCTGGCCCAAGCTTGCCGTGTCCTGGCCCGGTGGCGACATCATCCCCAACATCGGGCTGCCAGGGGGCGGCCGCAACCAGCTGGGCGTGCCGATGGCAGAGGGCGGCATCGTCAAGAAGCGCCGCGGCGGCATCCTCGCGAACATCGGCGAGGGCCGGTACGACGAGGTGGTGACGCCGCTCGACGGAAAGCACGGCCTGGGCGGCGACGTGTACCTGACCATCAACGCCGGCGCCGGCACGGACCCGCTGGAGCTCGCCCGCGTCGTCACCCGGGCGCTGAACGCGCTGCGCCAGAGCGGAGGCGTCAACGAGATCCATCGCGCCATCGGCGTGCGCGGCTGATGGCTCCGATCCGCGTCCCGTCGCGCTGGGGCGCCGGCGCTCGCTGGGGGCCGGTGGATGACGACCTGACGAAGGCGTACTGGGGTCCGGTGGCGGTGCCCGCCGACCGCCCGAACGTCTTCGTGTCCATCAACGGCGTGTTGCAGCCGACGCTCCGGTCCGCGTCGTGGCGTTCCGGCCGCGGCGGCTGGTTCGATGAACTGTCGCCCACCACGGTCTCCCTGGGCTTCACCGAGGCCGCGACCGGCGACATCGGCGATGCGGTGCTGGTCACGACCGAGACGCGCACCCTGTTCCGGGGCGTCCTCGAGAGCATCGCGAACGACAAGGACCAGGCGACCGGTGCCTATCAGGGCTCCGTGGTCGCGAACGACGGGCTGGGCGCGCTCGGCATCAGCGAGTACACGGGCATCATCGGGAGCGCGTCGGGCTACACGCTCGCGACCCTCATCCCGTTCGTGATGCGCCTCATCGGCATGGACCCCATCACCATCGTCGAGGGCGACAGCGCGACCGCCCTGCCGCAGCTCATCAACGCCCTGGCCGATGCCGTGCCCATCCGCGGCAAGACACTCCTTGAGTACATCGGGATCGCGGAGCGTTCGTCGAACGCCATCCTCACGCTGCAGCCGGACGGCACGTTCGTGGCGACCACCCGCGACGCGATCCTGTCGCCATCGGTGGACGTGCTGGACCTGGTCGGCAGCGAATCGCCGGCGTCCTGGCGCGTGGAGACCCTGAAGTCGAGCGTCATCAATCACTGGGTGATGACCACCGCCGGCGGCACCGTCGTGCTCGACGAGACGGACGCCGATTCGGTGGCGCTCTACGGCGAGAACACCTACTCGATCTCCGACTACATGGACGACGACGTCGACCACTTCACGACCGACATGCGCACCGCACTCGCCACGCCCCGCCCGCAGGTCACGTCCGCGACGTTCCCCATCACCAGCACCGAGCAGGCGGTGCTCGGGCTCAAGCCGCTGGACTGGGTCAGCTTCGACGGGGACACCTGGCAGGTGATGGGCGTCCAGCACGACGTGTCCCCGGGCGCGTGGGCGATGAGCATCACCGCGGACGTCAGCCAGAACTACATGGCGGGCGCCGCCGAGCCGACGCCCGAGGACCCCGACCCCACCCCGGCCACGCTGGACACGCAGACCGCGACCAGCACCAAGAGCGCCGTCGTCGTGCGCTCACCGTCGGGTCAGAACCTGGGCAACGGGGCCGGCGACTACCTCCCCTGCGGCTACTGGAAGGGCTTCAAGCATCGACCCCTCATCGATTTCCCGACGATCTCGAAGCCGTCCGGGTTCATCCGGGTGCGCAAGGCCACGCTCACCCTGCGGACCACGGGGCAGATCTGGGTCGGCTTCGGCAGCAAGCCGAGATTCTACGTGCGGCGCCTCAAGAAGTCGTTCACGGAGGGCACGTACACGGACGCGATCGGCAGCCAGTACGGCTCGGGCAACGCCTGCGTCTGGGGCGAGCAGACCATCGAGAGCGAGACGCAGACGCTCAAGATCATCGGCCGGACCGAGAACAACACGATCACCGTGGACGTGACCGAGCAGGTGCAGGCGGCGTTCGACGCCGGCGCCTTCCACGGGTTCGCTCTGGTATCGGCCAACGAGTCGAGCAAGACCAACACCATCGAGTTCTACAGCGACGACCACGGAACCTCGGGCTGGCGCCCGGAGCTCAAGGTCGTCTGTGAGGTCGCATAGGAGGCCCCATGGCGATCGACGATATCGACATCGGCGACGAGATCCTGGCGCAGTGGGGGCAGGCCGTCGCGGACTTCCTCAACGCCCGGACCAGCATCGCCACGGCGACCGGCAACATCGGCACGAGCGAGACGCAGGTCGTGGGGTTGGCGATCGCGGCCGATCAGCTGGTGGCTGGTGCGACGTACATCCTCGAGGCCCACGGAACGGCCGCCAACAGCAGCGGCGCTGACCGGGCGCTGACCATCCGTTGCCGCATCGGCACGACCACCCTGGCCGGCAACGTCGCCGGGAGCCGTGCCCCGAACATCAAGGATGGCGCGGCGAGCGAGGGCTTCCTGGTCCGGTTCCACTTCACCGTGCGGACCGCCGGTGCCAGCGGCACGTGCCTCGCCGGGTCGATGACGGCCGGTCAGTCGAGCAACCCGCTGAACACGCCCGTCTGGGTGAACACCGAGACGTCCACGGTCGCGGTCGATACGACCGTCGCGAACGTGCTGGAGATCACGGCGCAGACCGCCAACGCGGGAGCGACCGCGAACTTCCGCAACGCGGCCATCTACCGGGTGGTGTGACGCCGTGGGTCAGTAGCCCGGCTGTCGCTGGTAGGTGACGGTGAGCGTCCCGGCCGGCTTGACCACGAGCATGTAGATGAACACGAAGATGCCGACGAGCAGGAAGCACAGGAGCAGAGCCAGGGCGAACGACCCACACCCCCACGAGCCCTGCGCCCACGACTGCGACACGGGCACGTACCCGGCCGCACCGAACATCGAGGCGTCCTTCGTGAACCACTTGGCCGCGTCCTGCTGGGAGTGGCCCTTGTACGTCCGAACGATGACCGGTGGGCTGCCCGGACCCGGCCTCTGATGCCATGCGAGCGTCAACGTTTCCCTCCCCTGTTGATGACCTGTGGACCGCTCGCCCTCAGCGCCGCGGTTCGTGGATATCTCGCCCGTCAGCCGTCTCGGTTGTGCCAGCTTCGTGCGTCAGCGTGGCACGAACCTCTCGCCCAGACCCCCGGCCGCTCCGTGGATCAGGACCGTCGAGCCGGGATGTGGAGATCCTGATGGAGAGGACGCCCATCACCGAACCGGTCACGGAGGACATCACGCTACTCGCTCCCTGGCAGGCCGCCCTCCGCGAGGCATTGCGGAGGGAACTGTGGCCGCTGGAAGAAGCCCTGCGTCGCGCATCAGTGCGCGAAGAGGCGCCACTGCCGCCTCCACCTCCCGAGCGATGATCTCCCGCTGGACGGCCGCAAGGTCGTAGCCGTCCATCGCCGCCACCACATCGGCGCGCTCTACCCGGAGCGCTCGCGCCAGCACCGCGAGGCTGCCCAGGCTGGGCTCGATGTCACCGCGGAACCATGTGTAGAGCGCCTCTCGGGTGATGCCTGCTGCATCGCAGAGCCCGACCATCCCGCGCTTGCCCTCGATGGCTGTCCAGCGCTGCTTGACGTAGCGCTCCAACCTCCGACCGGCCGTGTCCGCCTTCGTTCCCATATCTGTACGAATGCTGTTGACAGCACCGGGGAATGGGATTACGGTAGGCCCTGACATCGTGTACGGCATATCCTGACACACGGAGGCAAGACCCTTGGCGCACCCCCTGCAGGCGGTCCTTGAGTCGCAGGAGCGGTCCGGTGCATGGCTCGCTCGGAAGACGAACAAGAGCGCCGCCTATGTCACCAAGGTGCTCAATGGCACCCGGCGGCCCTCGCCCGATTTCCAGGCCCGTGCTGCTGACGCCCTGGGCGTCCCCGTCGCGATCCTGTTCCCAGACCCTCGTGAGCCGGAAGCGGCCACGGCATGAGCCTCCTGCCCGTCGCCGACATCGACACCGGCGAGCCGCTGGATGCCACGGCCCGGCTGCTCCGATCCGGCCGGTTCAGTGCTGTCACCTACGACGCCCTCAATGAGGCATACCGGGCCGAAATGGATCGTGGTGGCGACATCCGGTCGCTCTGCCCTGACCAGGCCGCCCTCTGGGACCACCTGCGCAAGCCGAAGAAGGAAGCGGAGGCGCGCGACCACTTCGCCCGGCAGATGAAGGGCACGACGGAGATCCCGGTCGCGTTCGGACGGGTGGACGTGATCATCGTGGGCGCCTACGGCACCCAGCAGGTCGTCGAGGTCGAGCCGTATTCGTCCTACCCCAACGGCGTCCGGCAGGCCCTCGCCTACGAGCGCGTCACAGGCAAGCGCGCCGCAGTCGCGGTGTACGGCCCCCTCAACGCCGATCAGGCCCGATCGCTGGCCACGCGGCTCAGCACATGGTGCGAGCTCTACCTGCTCGACGGCGACTGGCAGTGGGTGCCGAACGTGACATTCGCCGAGCGCGAGTGGTCCGGCCAACTGTGGCGAGGCAAGCCTGGCCTGACGGTCGGTGAGTGGTGGCGTCAGGAGCTTGCGTCACAAGAGGAGACATCACGATGAACCGCACGCCCCGCCTGCCGCGTCACCGCATGGCGCCGGGCCAGATGACGATGACGCTCCGCTACGACCTCCGCGTGCTCGACGGGGGTGGCCGGTCCACACCGATGCGGGCGCAGCTGACGGTCATCGACGGCGGCACCCAGCGCACCCCTGAGCCGACGTCGATCGTGGCGCTGCGGAAGGTGGCCTGACCGTGGGCAGGCAGCGCAGGCTCCGCGTGTACCTCGCCGCCCGGTACGACCGGCGGCTGGAGATGGTCGAGCGGTCCCGCGACCTCAGAGCACTCGGCGGCATCCTCGTCACGGCCCAGTGGGTCGAAGGGCTCCATGAGGGCGCCAGCGATCCCGAGACGCTCGGCCGGTGCGCGGCCGAGGACCTCGCCGACATCACCACGGCGGATCTGTTGATCACGTTCACCGAGACGCCCGATGTCGGCTTCACGTCCGGCGGACGGCACGTCGAGCTCGGCTACGCGCTGGGGCTCGGCATCCCCGTCCTGATCGTCGGCCCGGCCGAGAACGTCTTCCACCACGTCGGGCCGCACCTCCACGCGCAGGTCGTCCACCGGGTCGATACCTGGGCGCAGGCGCTGGAGTGGGTGAGGACGCGCGCATGACCGCCAACGACGGCACCGGACCCTACCTGCGGGCCGAGGTCACCATCGCCATGGCGGTCATCACGAGCGCCGACCGTGTGCTGAACGACGACATGCTCGACGTGACGCTCGCCTTCGGGGTGGGCATCGCGGACGGTGCGGACATCGACGCCGGGACCGTCACCACCGAGCAGACCCAGACGCTCATCGCCCAGCAGCTCGCGAACCTGACCCAGGCCGTGAAGGTCTTCGTCGGCCAGAACCTCGCCTTCCTCGGTCCGATCGAGGAGGGCCGCGGGATGATCGACGACGTCCGCGAGACGGCCGGGGCGCGCGAGGTCACCGGCTACGCCAGCATCCATGTGGTCGGCGGAGAGGCGGCCCGCGCATGAACCACCACGCCGACCAGCCTCTGTCTCCCCAGCGGACCGCGCTCTACCGGTTCTTCGATGCCAGCGGGAGGCTCCTGTACATCGGCATCAGCCTCCAGCAGGTCGCTCGACAAAGGCAGCACCGGGCGAGCTCCGAGTGGTATCAGGACATTGCGCGCTCGACCGTGGAGTGGCACCCATCACGCAGCTCGGCTGCGGATGCCGAGCGTCTTGCCATCCAGGCGGAGCGGCCGGTCTGGAACCGCGCGTTCAACCGGAAGCGCACCGCGACCGAGGCCGACGCCATTCGACGTCGCTGGTGGAACCGGGGCATCACTCGGCGGCGACGCGCGGAAGAGGCGGCTGCGGCGGAGGCAGCGCGGCGGCAAGCGCAACGGGTCGCGGAGCGAGCCCGATCTGAGAGCGCTCCGTGCAGCCACGCGGCCGGGGTGGTCTGCCGGAAGTGCACCGACCCGAGGGCGTGGGAGGCGATTGAAGCGCTGTTGCAGCTCAAGGAGCGCCGCATCGATGCCATCGCCACGCAAAGGTATGGCGAGCACCCTTCGGTAGCCCAGCGGGCGCTGGTCAAAGGGGAGGTCGACGCCGCGATCCGAGCGCAGCGCTTGCGGACCTCGGTGTCGGCATGACCCGCATGAACCACCACGCCTACCAGTGGCGCCCCATCCGCGGCCGCCGCTTCGACTCCGGGCGCCTGCTGGGCACGCTCATGGTCATCGGCGGGGGAGCGTTCGGGATCGGCGTGCTCATCGTCCTGTCATGGACCGCCGGGGTGCTGCTCCCCATCGCCGAGCGGTACCTGCCGTGACCCGCCTCCGTCACCTCATCGCCGCGTTCGAGGACATGGACAAGGCGACCGACGCCGAGCGCGTGGTCATCCCGCTGCTGCTGCTCGGGTTGATCCTGGCCGCCGGGATGTCGGGTGGGCCGTCAGCATGACCGCCGTCCGCGAGCAGACCCGGTACATGACGCGGCGCGCGTTCCGCAACCTGACCCGCGCCGACTACCCGACCGCGCCGCGACACTCCGTCCGGCTGGTCACCTACGCCACGGACCCGGCCAACATCGGCGGGATGGTCCGCACGGCGGAGGCGTTCATGGCGGACCGCCTGACGGCATTGAAGTCTCCAGGTGCGACCGCCGTCGGCACCGACCGGTGGCAGCCGGCGGAATACGGCTGGCATCTCGTCGAGGCCATCGCCGCCGCAAAAGCTGACGGCTACACCATCGTCGCGCTGGAACAGGCGACCGATGCCCACCGACTGCCGTGCGACCTGCCCGAGCGCATGTGTCTCGTGAGCGGCAACGAGGGCAGCGGTATCCCGGCGTCCGTGCTTTCCGCCGCTGACCTCGCGATCGAGATCCCGCAGTACGGGTTCGTGGGGTCGCTGAACGTCGTCACCGCCACCAGCATCGCCCTCTACGAGTGGGCGTCGCAATGGGCCCGCCCCCGATGACCGAACCCCTGGCCTACGTCATCGCCGCCCTGGCCGTCGTGCTGCTCGCGGTGCTGGCGATGGAATCGACGGAACCGGCCCCCGAGCCGGTGGACACGAGCCGCGGGCTGGCCGCGGAGTAGGAGGAGAGAGGCGTGGACCGACCGTACTGGTACCCCCGAGGCACACTTGCAGCCCCGTTCGCTCCCGTGGTTTTGGACGACGCCGCCGTGGCGTTCCCAACCAGCGTCTCCAGCCTGATGCCGCCCGTCGAGGCCATTCCGGAGGAGTTCGGGCGGTTCCCCGGTACCAAGTGGAACCGCTTCGTGACGGACCGGTTCTTCTCGGGCATCAAGTCGTATTCCGCGACGCCTCGCGACGGCATCGACCCGGACACCGCATGGCGCCACTCCCATGCCGTCATCGGCAGTTGGGAGCCGAAGCACGAGTACAAGGAGGCGGCCGCTGCCTACCTGCTGTCGCTGTGGTTCGTGGACATCGCGTGGGTCAAGGCAGCTGCCTGACCAAGTGAATGGCCCGGTGGCGCTTCCCGACAAGAGCGCGCCGACCGGGCCGGAGTGGAGAGGAGGAAGCATCTCATGAGCAGGATCAAGGACACCGCCATGACGCCCAGCGTCGAAGGGCAGGCGTTGATGCCTGTGAAGGTCCATGGGGCGTCACGCTCGGTGTGTCCGGTCTGTGGCGACGACGTGCGGACGACAGCCGTCGTCAGGCTGGCGTACACGCATGAGCCGTGCGACTGCCCGGCCGCTCCGTATGTCCATCTGACCGAGCAGCTCTGGCACCGGAACCACGTCCGATGAGTCTCGCCATCAGAGGGTCGGGCTGCACCTACCCGGCCAACCGACCGACCGGCATCTGCGGGCACCGGGCCGTGCGCGTCTACATCGGGCGCGGCGGGCTGGAGTGGCGCTGCACCGCCCATGACGGCCCGGGGGCGGAGGCGGAGGCCATCCGGCTGGGCTACAAGGCGCAGCGCATCGCGGCGCTGGACTACGTGACGGAGGCCCCCCGTGGCTAGGTACGCCGAGGGCACCACGGTCACCGTCGAGCGCAGCCGGGGAGAGATCACCGGCATCCTCGCCAGCCACGGCGTCGTGGAGATGGGGTGGCGGACAGGGCCGGCCGAGGACCGCCTGATGTTCAAGCTCGGTGGCCGGTCCTACCTGTTCGCCATCCCCAAGCCGACCGCGCAGGACCTGTGGAACCAGTGGAAGGCGGACGGCAAGAGCGAGCGGGCGCTGAAGTACCTGCCGAACGATGCCCAGGTCGCGGCCGAGTGGCGCCGACGGTGGCGGGCCAACGTCCTGCTGCTCAAAGCGAAGCTGGAGTTCGCCGACGGCGAGACATCCACGGTCGAGCGCGAGCTGATGCCGTACATGCTGACGGCCGGCGGCAAGACGCTGGGCGACCTCATCGAGTCGCCGGAGGGCGCGCGGCTGCTGCTGGGTGGCGGGCGATGACCACCCCCACCACCCCCACGGCCGCCCTGCTGCTCACCACGTTCGAGGCGGAGGCCAGCCACTGGAACGCCATCGCCACCGACCCGGACGACCAGAACCGGTTCCTGCGGGAGGCGGCGCGCGCCCGTCGTGACCAGCTCGATTGGGCGGTCGCACAGCTCAAGGTCGCGCTGCCCGCCATCGAGGCGGAGGCGGTGGAGCGTGCCGTCGAGGAGAGCACGCGCATCGATGCGGTGCTGGAGTCGGTGGCGTGAGTTACCGCTGCACCCGCTGCGGCAAGGATGGCGCGGCGGCGCCGGCGCATCCCAGCCTCGATGACCGCTACGCCGTCGGCTACTGCTCGGGAGCCTGTACGCCCGTCCCGGAGACCATCGCCGGCTACACCCCCCCCCGCCCGACGGTGCAGCTCATCCGGGACGACCTGTTCGACCCGCAGGCGCTGAACGAGCCACGGCGCCAGCGGCGCCGGTCACAGCTCATGCGGAAGTGCGTCGACGGTCGACCGATGACCGACGCCGAGCGAGCCGAGGCCGAGGCCGTCTTCGCGGAGGTCTGGGCTGACCGATGAGCACCGAGCCAGGCGTCTCCCCGCACACGCCCACCCTCACCTTCACCCACGCCTCCGGTCAGCACGACGGCGAGTGCCAGGCGTGCCTCGACGAGGCCGCCATGGGCACCGGCTACCCCATCTGCGCGGACGCCCAGCCGTCCGACGACATCGACCCCGAGCTCGCGGCGCTGTGCGCCTGGTGCGGGCACACCGTGGAGGAGGTGGAGCCCCGGACCTGAACCACCGACGGAAGCGAGACCGACCACCTGACAGACCGACCGGAGACCGAACCATGGAAACGACCATCGAAGCCCAGTCCACACCCATCGGAGCCATCACCATCACCCGCGGCGGCAAGCCCAACGGCTACCGCGGCGATCCCGGCGTCTTCGCGGCCACGCTGGTCGCCGGCACTCGGAACGGGCCGTTCAAGTCGAAGGACCCCAAGAAGCCGGGTGAGGTCTTCTACATGCTGGAGTGGACCTTCGAGATCCACGGCCAGCCCGAGGACAACGCGCTCGTCTGGTACTCGACCACGGAGAGCACCGGCCCCAAGTCGGCGCTCTACGGGCTCATCTTCGCGCTCACCGGGAAGCAGCCCCCGGTCGGCGCCCAGCTCGACCCGAACCGCCACCTCATCGGCCGGATGTGCCTGGTGGACGTCCGGGAGAACGAGCGAGGCTACATCGACGTCCACGACGTGACGCCGATGCCAGCGGCGATGCTCGCGGCGATGGCCCCGAACGGGGCGGCCGCCGACGCGAAGGCCGCCTTGCCGCCCCCCGTGCCGGTCGCGAACGCCAACCCCGACCCCGACGACTCGCTCCCGTTCTGATGGATCTGGCTCCTCGCCCGATCGGGCGACCCCGTTCCTGCTCCTGTGGCACCTGCTCGAAGTGCAAGCACGCCGACTACATGCGGCGCTGGTACCAGAGCAAGACCATCAAGGAGCGACGAGCGTGGGTCGCGCTGCGCGACCCCGAGAAGGTGGCACAGCGCGAGAAGGCGAGGAGCGCCTCTCCGGGTAAGCGGCAATCGCTCGAGCGGTCCGTCGCCCGACACCCCGAAAGGTTCGCGGCCCGTAGGGCGGTCCATTCGGCGATCGCCGGTGGCCGCCTGACGCGGCTTCCCTGCTGGTGCGGCAACCCGAAGTCCGAGGCCCACCACCCTGACTACGCACGCCCGCTCGACGTCGAATGGCTGTGCCGTCGGCACCACGCCGACCGGCACATGGAGCTCGCAGCCGCATGACCATCACCACTCCGAAGCCCACCCGAGCCCCGAACCTGCGAGAGCGCTACGACGTGCTCGCGAGCTCGGGCTTCCGGTGCGACTACTGCGGCCGCGGCAAGGCCGATGGCGCCCGCCTGTCGGTGGATCACGTGGTGGCGCGAGCCGCCGGGGGGACCCACGACCGCGTCAACCTGGTGACCGCCTGCACGACGTGCAACCAGGGCAAGGCCGATCGCCCCATCCCCTACCCCCGGTGGGAGCGGATCGGCGCAGAGCGATGGGACCGCTGCGAGTGTTCCGGTGGCCCTGCGGCGCTCGAGGCATCCCCCACCGAGCCGATGCTGCTCTGCACCGCCTGCCGGTACCCAGCGTTCCAGCGCATCTTCGGCGCCGCCCGATGACCGCGGCCGTCGCTGCCCCCCGCCCGACCAACGAGGCGCGGATCAAGGCCGCGCTCTGGTTCGCCGAGCAGGGCTTCGGCGTGTTCTCCTGCTGGTCGACCTGGCCGGATGGTCGCTGCCGCTGTCCAGGCGGGCGTGACTGCACCCCCGGCAAGCACCCGATGACGCAGCACGGGCTCGACGACGCCACCACGGACCCCAAGGCCATCCGCGCGATGCTGTCGGCCGCGTCCGACCCCAACTACGGGCTGCTGCCGCCGGATGGTGTCTTCGTCTGGGACGTGGACGGCGAGGGCTGGGAGCAGCGACTCGCGGAGCTCGAGAGCCAGCACGGCCCGCTACCGGACACGATCCGGACCGCGACCCGTAACGGCCAGCACATCTACCTGCGGTGGCCGGACAGCCACCCGCGGCCGCTCAAGGCGATGTTCGGATGGGTGACCCGCTGGGGCACCGGCGCGTCGAACCGACGGGGGTACGTGATCGGCCCCCGCTCCGTTCACGCGTCCGGCTTTGAGTACGCCCCGGTCGGCGCCTTCACGCTGGCGACGCTACCGGATGCCTGGGCCCGCGCTGCGCTGGAGGGTGAGACGGCGCTCGGGACCATCCGCATCGGTGGCTCGGCCGACCCCTCCACCGTCGCGATCGGCGGCCGCCACGACTGGCTGCGCAACCGAGCCCGATTCCTGGCCGGTGTCATCCGGGATCCCGAGACGCTGCTCACGGTGATGCTCGCGGAGAACGACCGGCTGCCCTCGCCGAAGACGCGCGATGATGTCGCCCGGGCCATCGGCGACGCGCTGGTGAAGTTCCCTGCGGATGAGGTGGAGACCACGGAGGATGGCGCGGAGCGCCGCGTGTCGGCCGCGACCGATGACCCCGGCATCCTGCCACCACCGACGTCCGACGCCTTCCCGGAGCCGCCCGATGCGATCGCGTTCGGCGGCCTCGTAGGCGAGTGTGTCCGGTCCTTGGCCGCGCACACCGACGCCTCCCTGGCTGGCCTCCTGGCGTCGTTCCTGGCCGTCTGTGGCGCCCTGGTGCCCTCCAGCGCCCACGCCCGCGGGGAGCAGACCAGCAGCCCGTTCATCGCGCTGGTGGGCGAGTCCGGTATCGGGCGCAAGGGCACCGCCATGAACCGGGGCCTGGGCGCCGCCCGGCTCGTCTGGCCGACCGAGGAGGTGGAAGACATCCTGCTCGACGGCCTGAACAGCGGAGAGGCGCTGGTGGCCGCCCTGCACGACCAGGCGGAAGCCAACCGGCGGTATCGCCGCGGCGATGGGCCGGTGGTCGGGCTCGTGTTCGAGGAGGAGTTCGTCAACATGCTCTCCTCCCGGGCCCGCGATGGATCGACGCTCGACGGGAAGCTGCGCGTGGCGTTCGATGGTGGGTCGCTGTCAAACCGGAAAGCCAACGATTCCAAGGTGGTCCGCTCAGGCTACGTCCTGCCCGCCCTGGCCGGCATCACGCCACTGGAGCTCCGGCAGCGCCTGGAGAAGGACTCGGCACACACGGGCGCCGCGAACCGGTGGCTGTACGTGCCGGTCGTCAAGCGCGACGAGATCGTGCCCGACGAACCACCAGAGCTCCCGCTGGAGCTGAACGTCGCCCTCAAGAAGGCGCGGGCCGAATCACCCCGCAGGCTCACCGTGACGCCGGCGACGGCGCGCCTGGTGTCCGAGTACGCCGAGCACGTCACGACGACATCCGCGGGTGTCGCCCGCGACCTGGTGCGGCGATACGGGACCATCGCGGTCCGGCTGGCGATGATCCACGCCGCCGTGGAGCGGTCGCCGGTGGTCGGTGCCCAGCACCTCGAGCGAGCGGTGGCCCTGACCGAGTACGCACGGCGCGGCATCGCGTGGGTGTTCGGCCAGACGATCGGCAGCCGCGACGCCGACCTGCTCCTGCGGCACCTCCGCCAGTCCGGGCCGCTGCGGAAGAACACCATCACCCGGCACATCATCCGGGACCCCCAGCGGCAGCAGGACGCCATCGACGAGCTCGTGCGCCTGGGGTATGCGGCCGTCGAGATCACCGCCCCGACCACCGGCGGGCGCCTCACGCAGCTCCGGGCGACCGGCCTGGGGGTGGCGTTCGTCCCGTTCGTCCAAGTATTCGCGGAATCACAGGGCGCGAATCACGAAAACCTTGGACGTCTGGACGAACGACCCCCGATTGAGCACGAAATGGCGGGTTTCGGACTGGACAGGCGCTGGACAGACGATGGACAGACGCCCCAAATCGTGGACGAACGCGGACATACGGAGCCATCCGAGGCGGTCGTCGGCGTCACGACCGGTGAGGTGGAGTCCAGGGGGTCTGCTGAGTGGGCCCGCCCATGTCGCGCCTACACCGAGCACCGCGACCACCACCGGAACACCCCGGCCGGGTGGGTGTGCCTGGCCTGCGCGCCACAGGAGGGATGAATGCCCAGGGAGGTCGAGACCCACGCCCGCGAGCAGGCGAAGGCCAACGCTCGGTACGCGGTGGAGAACGCCGAGGAGAGCCCCGAGGTCGCGGCGCAGGTAGCGATCGCCTACGCGCTGCTGGACATCGCCGACGCACTGCGATCGGCGTCGAGGACGAAGGAGGAGGGAGCCAGACGATGAACGGTCCGGATGCGATCGACATGCGGAGGCAGGTGGCATGAAGGTCACCTTCCGGCCGCTGCCCACGTGGCCGCACGCCGAGACGAAGCCGCGCCGGCACGCCCAGTTCAAGGCGCCGTGGAACGCGACGCTCCAGGACCTCGAGTACGAGATCGGGCGCCTCGACGGCAAGGGCGTCGTCGTCGGTGCCGGGTTCCGCGAGAGTGACCTCCGCATGGACGGGATGCCCCGCGCCGACCGGCGCCAGGCGCCCTACCTGCATCCCGGCGTCGAGGTCAGCTTCGACAGCCGCTACGGCCGCCTGACCTACGCCACCGACCAGTACACCGACTGGAAGGCCAACGTGCGGGCGATCGCGCTGTCGCTGGAGGCCCTGCGCTCGGTCGACCGCCATGGGGTGAGCAAGCGCGGCCAGCAGTACGCAGGGTGGGCACAGCTCGGCCCTGGCGGCCCGGACGCCGATCGCGGCCGGCGCCTGGTCGAGCAGCACGGCGGGATCCGGCCAGCCCTCATGGCGACGCATCCCGACCACGGGGGAGACCCCCGCGACTTCGCCGACGTCCAGGCCTTCCGAGAGCGGGAGGGCGACGCCTGATGCAGACCGAGAGGAGGCACGCCATGAGCCGCGGGGCATCACGCCCCACCCCCATGCGGCGATACGCGACCAGCGGGACACCGGCCGGGGGATTCGACGCTCCCGGTCGGGTGCCCCTCATCTGCCCGGATTGTGAGTCGGATCGGTGTGGGTGCGCCCGATGAGCGAACCGACCGACATCCCCACCATCACCATCGAGACCGGGCCGCGCAACGCCCGGACCGATCCCGAGACCGGCCTGCGCTTCTACTCGTTCGATGGACGCGATCTGCCATCCGTCACCTCGCTGCGCCGGATGGCTGGACAGCCTCACGGGCTGGTCTCCTGGCTGCTGTCCCAGGTCATCGACCGAGCGGTCGGTGAGGTCGACACCCTCAACGCGATGCTGACCCGGGAGCGGCGCAAGCGGGAACGCGCACTGGAGACCAATCGCATCCGCGAGGCCCGAAAATGGCTGCGGGCGGCATCCACCGAGGAGCGTGACCGGAGCTCCGAGCTCGGGACCGCCGTCCATGACGCGGCCGCCCGTGGCCTGACCCCGGAGACGCTGCCGGACCCGTTCGTCTTCCGGAAGGACGGCAAGGACGTCGAGATCGCCGCGGCCGAGATCGCACCCCGACTGTCGCAGTACCTCGATTGGCTGCGGGTCTCCGGAGCCGAGATCGTCGCGTCGGAGTTCCAGGTCGCCAACCTCACCGTAGGCTACGCCGGCTCCTGCGACCTGATGATCCGGCTCCGGGACGGCTCCCGATGGATCGTGGACATCAAGACCGGCAAGGGCACCTACCCGGAGCATGCGCTCCAGGTGCTGGCCTACTCCCGGGGCGAGGTCGTCTTCACCGACGATCGGGTCGACGAGGCGCTGACCGCCGAGCTCCACGCCGCCCAGAACCTGGCCGTGCTGCATCTCGCCGACGATCACTGGGCCTTCGAGGCCATCCGGGCCGATGAGCCCCTGTGGCGGGCGTTCCTCGGGCTCCACGCCTTCGCGATGTGGGCCTGGGCACATCAGGACATGACGTCGCTGGTGCGGGCCCGGCGAACGAATGCGGTGAGCGTGGCTCCGAGCGACACACCCACGGAGGTGGCGGCATGAGCATCACGATCCAGCCAGCGCCCCGACGTGCGGCGAGACACATCATCGCGGACGTGCGCTTCCAACAGACCGCCGAGCGCGGCCTGCCGATGGAGCAGGCGCCGCTGCTCTGCGAGTGCGGCGAGGTGACCACGAGCGGCGACTGGAACCGGCACCGCGGGGTCATGGACCACGCCGAGGCATCGGCGCTGGGCGGTCGGGCACGGAAGGGTGCGGCATGAGGTCCATCACGATCACCATCCCCGGCCGGCCGCCGACGCCGAACGCACGTCGACACTGGCGGAAGCGGATGCGCGACGACGCCGAGTGGAAGTCATCGGCCCGCATCTCCACCCTCGCCGCGCTGCCTGTCGGCTGGGAGCCGATGACGCGCTGCCGGATGACCGTCGAGTTCGTGGTGCCCGACCGGCGCGAGCGGGACGACGACAACCTCATCGCCGCCCAGAAGCCGTGCCTTGACGGCATCGTCGCGGGCGGTGCGATCAAGGACGACGGACGCCGGGTCATCGTCGAGCGCGAGTACCTGGCGCCCCGGTACGAGAAGGGCGTGAGCGCCACCGTCTACACCTTCACCGAGCTGGAGGAGACAGCATGACCACCCCACCGACCACCGACGACACCCTGCGCGCGCTGGTGGAGTCGTGGAAGCGGCACGGCGACGAGTGCATCGCCGACGGCATGCTCGACATCGGTCACACGTGGCGAGAGGCATCACGGCGTCTTGACGCGGCTCTCGCCGGCGACGCACCGACGCCCGCGGTGGAGCGGTGCGGGTACGTCTACAGCGAGTCGAACCTCAATGACGGGGGGCCGTTCCCGTGCAACAGGACCCGCGGGGAGCACTTCGCAGGTCACGACTTCACCCCCACCCCCGCCCCGAGCCCATCGGCGGCGCTTGTGGGGGGATTGCACGCCTACTTCGATGCATGCGATGGCGGATGCCCGCACGATGAAGGCTTCGGCATCCTTGGAGGGAAGTGCCGCGACGCCGCTACGTGGCTTGCCCGTGCCGCCGCCCGCGTGGAGGCGCTGGACGGGCTGCTGGATGCGACGGAGGACGTGCCCGAGGGGCGGTGGAGGTCGAGCGGGATGGGGTCGACCGAGGATTGGTACGCACGAGGGTGGCAGGACCGCGGCACCGCCCTCGCCGCCCGAGCCCGCCGGGGGTCGGAGGGATGAGCGGGTGGAGGCATGAAGGACCGATGGACGTGTGTTCGTTCATCATCGAACCGCCATCCCCTGATCTGTGGCTGGGCTGCGGCTGCACCGACCCGACACCCGACCCGGACTCGCCGTGTGGGCAGAAGGACTCTCCGAAAGGACTGCCGTGCGGCGCGACGGCCTCCCACGACTGGCACGATCGCCGGATGTGGGAGGAGGAGCCCGAACTGTGGCATCCCCACCAGCCCACCCGCTGCCTGCGATGCGGACACGCCGTGGTGCCGCGATGAGGCTCGTCACGCCCTGCTGCGGGGCACCGATCCTGGAGCGGCCCTATCAGTGCCTTCACGAGTTCGAGGCGTGGCGCGCTGACGGCCTGGTCTGGCCGAGCTGCTGGATCGGCCAGCGCCCGCGCACCCTGCAGCTCGCGATGGGGCTGGAGGGTGGGTCGTGACGGTCCTGCGCGGCGACTGCACCCGCTGCGCCTGTCAGGGCTTCACGGTCCCGGTCGAGCCATGACCACCGAGCGCCATCCACGGCATGATCCCGGAATATCCCGCACGCCGTCTGACAACGGGCGCCCCGACCCGCTGCTCGAGCTGCTGGCCCGGATGATCCGGCACGCCCACGACTCCGGACGACGCCCCGGACGCGGTACGCTCACGGTCATGCAGGGTGGGAGGACGGACGAGCGGTGAAGCATCTCCCCCGGTCCGTCGACGCCATCCGAGGCCTGCGCACCGCCCGCTGGATCCGCGAATCCACCGAGCGCCAGACGGACCGCTTCGGCCCGGACGCCCAGCGCGAGCAGCAGGACCGAGCGATCGAGCGCTGGGGGCTCGTGGACACCGGCCGGCTGTGGCAGGTCGCCCACAGCGGCCGCACGATCGCGACGACGGCGCAGTTCGCGGACATGCTCGCCGCGGCCGGGGTGGAGTACGACGTGCTCCTGGTCGGCTACGTGTCGCGCTTCGCCCGGGATCTGGAGACCGCCGTCACCGCCCGCCGGCGCCTGCACGAGGCCGGGGCCGCGCTCCTGTTCTGCGACGAGCGCGTGCTGTCGTCGGACCCGGAGCAGTGGGAGCACTGGGCCCGCGAGGCGGTCGAGGCCGAGGCGTACAGCCGCCGCCTGGCGAAGCGAATCAGCGAGGGCTACGCCGCCAAGTTCCGGCGCCTCGACGACCAGGGCGGGCAGGCACCGCTCGGCTTCCATCGCGTCGGGTCAGACCGGCGCCTGGCCATCGACCCCGAGGCCATCGCCATCCCGGTGTCCGCGTTCACGCTGTACGCCAGCGGCACCGTCTCCTACGCCGAGGTCGGCGCGACCCTGGGCATCGAGGCCGGATCGGTCCGCGAGATCCTGCGCAACCCGGTGTACAACGGCTGGGTGCGGCGGCATCGTCGCTCCGCGTCCGAGGAGCGCAAGCCCGCGCCCTGGCGCCATGACCCTCCCGTGCCGGATGACCTCTGGGAGCGCGTCCAGGAGCTGCGTGGCCGCCGCACGCGTCGCTCGGGTCCGCGCCCGGCCGACCGCCCGCGACCGCTGCTGTCCGGTCTGCTCCACTGCTCCTGCGAGCGCCGCATCCGGTCGAACGGCACCCGCCACGGCGAGGCCATGTCGATCCACCCGGGACCGTGCGCCCGATGGGGCGACCAGGCGACCATCCTCACCCGGCCGCTGGAGTGCGCGATCGCGGCCCAGCTCACCGGCATGCGCCTCGACGACGCCACGGCTGCAGCCCTCGTGGCGATGCTGGCGACGCCGGTCGCAGCGCCCCCGCGCCGGACGGACCAGCGCCGTCGAGACCTCGCCCTGGCGCACGCCGATGGGCGGCTGACCGACCAGGAGTACCTGGATCGGCGCCGCGCGCTCGATGCCGAGGCGGAACTGCCGGTCGCGTCCACTCGGATCGACGCCGATGAGGTGGTCGCCTGGGTGCGGGCGCTGCCGGAGCTCTGGGACGCCGCGACCCCGGACTTGCGCCGCGAGATGGTGGGCCTGGTCTACGACCGGATCGTCATCGAGGGTGACCGGTTCGTCGAGGCGGTGCCGACCGCCTACGCCCGGGCGCGCGGCCTACCGGCGCTGCTGCCCGAGGTGGTCGAGGGTTGGACTGGTGAGCCGCGAAGGGAACGGACTCACGAGCGCAATCATGGCGTGAGGATACCGGTCCGCGGGAAGCGCGAGATGCTGCGCGCGATGCGGAGGGTGGGATGACCACCTTCCACGCCGAGCTCCGGCGCGCCATGGCCGCCAAGGGCCTGACGCAGACCGCCCTGGCCCGGGCCGTCGGCTACGGCGCCACGAACCTGCACAAGGCGCTGGCCGGTGAGCGGATCCCGGCACCCGAAGTGGTCGCTGCGCTCGCGGAGGCCCTGGCCCGGCCATCGCTCGTGGATCTGGCAGTCACCGCACGGACCACCCGCTGCGCCCTGTGTGACGCGCCCTTCGTCCGACACCACCGGAAGCCGGGCACCCGCTACTGCGGCCGACCCTGCCAGCGAGCGGCCGTCGGGCGCCAGCACCGCGACTCGGTCCGCCGGAAGGCGCTCACCGAGACACGCCTGCTCCGGCAGCGTCTGGACCAGCACCAGCTCGCCGTGCTGGCGTTCTGCCGGGCGTGCGAGCCGGACGGGGTGTGCCGCAACGCCGGGTGCGAACTCCGGCCCGTGTCGCCGCTGCGGCTGGCGCAGGGACGGGCGGCATGACCCTCGACACCGTGAACGTCGCCCCCACGGCCCGCAGGGTCTTGTGCGTGGACTTCGACCTGACGCTCGTGGCGTGGGGCCCGCTGGACGTCATCCCGGAGCCGCTGCCGGGCGCCGTCAAGGCTGTCCGTCACCTGATGGCCTGCGGGTATGAGGTGGTCATCCTCACCAGCCGGATGAGCGCCACGTGGTGGATCGACCACTGCGCCGTGACCGGCGAGGACCCGATCGAGTTCGGCGGAAAGCAGGAGCGCATCGTCCAGCGGTCGCTGGAGAGGATGGGTCTCGGAGGGCTGAGGGTGACCGCTGAGAAGGTCCCGGCACTGGCGTACATCGACGACCGCGCGATCGCGTTCCACGGCGATTGGCAGGAGACGCTGTCGCACCTGCTGTCGGTGGCTCCCCGATGAGCATCGAGGACCAGCCGCCGCCCATCCCCAGCGACCGACCCGCCGTCTGGGCGCTCGTCATCGCCGACATGCAGGACCGGGACCACATCGGCCGGGAGCGGTACGGGACGCCGCTCCAGCCGCACAATGGCCGCGACGCGCTCGTGGACGCGTACCAGGAGGCGCTCGACCTCGCGGTGTACCTGCGGCAGGCCATCGCCGAGCGAGACGGCCGATGACCGGCTTCACCCTCCAGGGCATCGCCATCGTCGCCCTCCCGCTGGCCGTGCTGCTGCTCGGGCGGCTGCTGATCGGGAGGGACGAGGTGTGAACCTGATGACCGACGCGACTCCGCCAAAGCCCCGGTTGACGGTGATAGACAGGGCCGCGCTGCGGTATGCAATCGGGACCGGTTGGGACTATGCGGCCATCGGGAAGCGCATCTACGCCACCGAGCACGAGGCCCGGAGCATCGTCGCCAAGGCGATGGAGAAGGCCGGCCTGGCGAACCGCGCTGACGTCGCTCGCTGGGTGGAGGCTGACGATGCCCGTATCGCAGCGCTGCCCCCGGAGCCCTCGCGGCGTCGTCCACCGAGGGCCCGCCACCGCAACGCCGGGGCCACCCTGTACCGGTACTTCGACGCCCAGGGCCTGCTCCTCTATGTAGGCATCACGACGGCCGGGACCACGCGAAGTGCGCAGCATGCGTCTGACGCGGAATGGTGGCCCTCGGCTCGGTCCGCAACCTTGGAGCACTTCGCCACCCTCGATGAGGTGCTCGAGGCTGAGCTCGTGGCGATCCGGGAGGAGCTGCCGCTGTACAACCGGCGCGATCATCCTGCGCTCGTCCGGGTCAGGCGCCCTGCCGCGCCACGACCACCTTCCGGCAAGCCGGTGCGGACCTCTGCCTGGATCGGTCAAGCCAAGCGGCTGCGCGGCCGCGGGATGCCGATGCCCGAGGTCGCCGAGAAGCTGGGCATCTCCGCCGGCACCATCGCCCACGAGCTACGCGAGGAGCGCCGCCGCAGCAAGGACCGGTTGCAGCGTTCGTGGCGTGATCTGATCAGAACGATCCATCGGGCCGGGTGGCCACAGTTCGACCTCGACGAATGAGCCGCGACCGGTCTCTTCTGGCCGACCCGATGACCGACAGCCCGTTGCATCGCCTCACGCCTGGCCAGCGAAGGGTGCTGCGCGTCCTTCAGAAGTGCGAGTGGCGCTACGAGGAGGCCGCAGAGCGCCTCCAGGTGTCCGTCGAGAGCGTCCGGACGGCCGTCAGCCGGTCTATGGACCGGACAGGTATCAAGGACAGCCGGCACCTCGCCTACCTGCTTGGAAGAGAGGACGCCGCCCGGCGGCTGTAGATATTCGTCGGCAGCGTCGGCGTGAGTGACACGCCTCGCTCGACGCCCGTCCCGCGCGCGCGCATCGTCGGGAGCGTGAACGCCTCGACCGCTTCCCACGTGCTCCTGGCGCTCGCGTCCGTTCTCCCCTCCTCGGGCCGCTGCCCCGCCGGTGCTCGGGTCGCCGGCGGGGCGCGCTCCCACCCGTGACCGCCGGAGATGGCCCCGATCCGGGGACGGAGCGCGTGACGCAGCGGGACGTCCTGAACGCGGTCAACGCACTGCGCGAGGAGCTCGGCGAGCGCATCGACGGCCTGACCGCGGAGACACGCCGGTATCGCGAGGACCACGAGCGGCGTCACCTCGAGGAGACCCGGGTCGCGATCGAGGACCACGCCGCGATCAAGCAGCTCGAGCTGGGCCGCCAGGCCAACGCCGGCGAGATCAAGGCCCTCCAGGTCACGGTCGCCACTCACGCGACGTTCTGGGCGGAGCTGCGCGGCATGGGCACGATGCTGAAGCTCGTCTTCGGCACCTCGCTCATCGGCGCGACCACCGGGATCGTGGCCCTGGTCGTCGTCGTGCGCGACCTGAGCTCCTGACACGAGGACCGACCGATGACCACCCAGTACATCCCCGCTCAGGTCACGCAGCGCGACGGCTCGCCCTGCCAGTGGGCCAACTGCTGGGCCGCGCTCGGCGCCTGGCTCCATGACGGTGCCACGGGTGGGACCGCGTCGGTCACCCCGACCGAGTTCCGGCGCCATGCGGGTGGCGGATCCGGCCGCGCCAACAAGCCCGGCTGCCCGAGCGGCTTCGAATCGGACGTCGTCGCGGGCCTGCGCGCCCTGGGCGTCAAGGCGTCCATCATCAAGGTCAGCCCGGCCGACGCCCGCCGGCTGCTGAACACCCCGAGCCGCGCGCTCTACGGCATCTCCACCGACTTCGACCGCTGGCCGGATGCGAAGGACTGCGCCATCGGCGACTTCGACGGGAACCACGCGATCGGCTACATCCCCGGCCTCCCCTCCCCGGGCAAGCCGGTCATGAACCCGCTGTGCAAGGGCTACCAGAACGTGTCGCTCAACACGGTGCTGGCGTCGGCGGCGAAGTTCGCGAAGGACCACGGCAGGGTCACGGATGCCGGGGCCGCGCAGATCTGGCTCATCCGGGTCCGCCGCCCCGCCCCGCCCCGCCCGCAGGTCGACCCCGCGCAGACGGCGCTGGTCGAGCAGCTCCGTGAGCAGCTCGCCGAGCGTGACGAGTGGATCGCCCGGGCCCGCGCGCTCATCGCCGAGCTGGGGACGCTGGAGGTGCCCGTGTGAGTGGCTTCGGCGCTCGCCCCGTCACCACGTCGTTCGTGGTCATCGACCCTGACGGACCCCCGCCGAGCGGCATCGTGCCGAATACGGTCGAGGTCAAGCTTCCAGCGCCTGATGCCATCAAGGGCGGCGTCGCGATGTTCCTGCTGGGCGTCGTCGGCTTCGCCCTGCGCCGTGACATCGACTGGCAGATGCGCTGGTACCCGCGTCCGTCCGAGCCGGACCCCTACGCACAGCCAGTGCCGATGACGTGGACCTACCGCATCGACCCGGATACAGGGGAAGTGACGCCCATCGAGGAGGACTGAACCGTGCTCGACACCATCCGCCGCCAACCGGTCATCACCGTCGGTGTGGTCGTCTCGGCGCTCGTGGCCGTCATCAAGGTCACGAACGGCTTCGGGCTGACCACCATCACCCAGGAGCAGCAGGACGCGCTCACCGGGGCGCTCATCGCGCTGTGGCCGATCCTGCTCATCATCTGGGCCGCCGTCACCCCGGTCGCCGCGCCGAGGCTGCCGGTGGACACCCCGGTCCGCCTCACCGACGGCACCGAGGGAAAGGTCACGCCGAAGTGAGCACGGCGTGGCGCCCGAGGCCAATCCCCGCGGTTCAGGTGGTCCAGTGAGTGGCACGCCCCACGGTCTGCATCAGGTGCGGCGACACGACCACGAACGGTTCGCGCTGCGTCCGCTGTGCTGGTGGTCGTCGGTCCCCGCGCCCACCCAACCGCTACCCCGCGGCCTACCGACGGCTGCGCGATCGGATGGTGGCCGAGCACGTCGCCAGGCACGGGCTGGTCTGTCCGCAGTGCCGCATCCCGCAGGCGTCATCGTCGCGCCTGACCGCCGACCACATCACCCCGCTGTCCGCTGGTGGCGACGTCCTGGGCCCGATGCGCGTGCTGTGCCTGACGTGCAACGTACAGGCGATCCACGCGCTGCGACCGGACCTCGCGAGGCGTGGCAGGTGACGGGGGGTGGGGGTGGATCACAATTCTGTCTCTTATACACAT